>JGI12316J15310_10000015_pt1 | contig 313348 bp, 236 predicted proteins | sample MarCyaLeptolynsp_FD_15310 | JGI IMG/M metagenome (IMG submission 15310)
GCAAGCGGGAGATGTCATCTTAATCGATAATGCCAGTTTCCACCGGTCTCAGACTATTGAGGAACTGGTGGCAGCAGCAGGTTGTGAACTGTGGTATCTGCCCACCTATTCTCCAGACTTAAATAAGATTGAGCGGTGGTGGTTTGTCCTCAAGAACTGGATGAAGCAACGGTGGGATGAATTTGAGACATTTCGCGATTGTGTCGACGATGCTTTCAAACAATGTCCTAACGTTTATGCGTAGTGCTATAATCCTGACTCGATAGACTTTGGCAGCACTAAAGTGCCAACTACGAATTTACAGTATTTCAGGTGTGTCATACTAGTCTTAGCCTGACATCGGTAATTGGGTGCGATAGAGTCAGGTTGTCGAAAAGGTTATAATCCTGACTCGATAGACCTTGGCAGCACTAAAGTGCCAACTACGAGTTTACACTATTTTGGGTGTGTCATACCACTACGAGTCTAGGACTGCTGTGCTCCGTTACCTGTTCCCCTTCTGCCCTCTGCCCCCTGCCCTCTGCCTTATTACCATGGATTACCAATCGTCGTGAAGGCACTCCAATAGTAAGGATGGCTGAGTTCCCGATCGCCCAGGTGAGCTAGCGATTCGGGGAGAGGAAACTGGCGGGTGGGGGTCACGAGTTTGCCGCCCTCCAGCCGGACGTCGCCTCGGAGCATGGCCAGCTGGGCTTGTCGCAGGGCTTCGGCTTTGATCGGGGCTTGTTTCAATTGCTCGTAGAAGCCGGTCATCAACCCCATGGTGCCTTCGTCGCTGACGTACCAGAGACTGCCCATGGCGGTTTTGACGCCTGCTTGTACGGCCAGCCCGGCGAACCCTAGTTCAGCTTCGCGATCGCCGATGGCGGTTTTGCAGGCGCTTAAAATCAGTAGCTCTACCTGGGGATCGTAGAGCTTCAACTGGTCTAATTGGTCGTAGGGGAGTTTGTGTTTCCAGAACTGGATGTAGGAGTTGTTGGGTTTGCCGGGGTTAAATTCGGCGTGGGTGGCCAGGTGGATGATGCCGAAGGGTCTAGATGTGCGAGCTTGGAGCAGTTGTGGTTGGGTGAAGTGTTGATTGAGGAAGATTTCGCCGGACCAGAGGGTGTTTGCGATCGCATCCATTTCCACAGGCACCGCAGGCAAGGGAGCCTGATTTGCCGCCGGATCGAACTCCGCTGCCCCCATCGCCAGCACCTGGAAATTCTGGATATCGGCCCGACGGGTATCAGTCAACGACAGGCTGGGCATAAGACCGACACTGTAGCGCTCGATCAGAAACCTCTCGCCATCGTGCAAGGCTGCCAGGGGCAGCGATCGCAACCCCCCATCCAGAATAAACACCAGATTTTCGATCTCCTGGGCGGCAAATTCTGCCTCCATCGGTGCCACCAACCAGGAGTACAGTTGCTGAGCCGGAGCCAGATGCCGTCGGCTCCGCTGACGGCTCTGGTCGGTAACGCGACTGACAAATGTGTTGGCTGCTTGCTGTACCTTTGCTCGCGTTGCCCCAGGAATCCGCTGGTAAAAGATACCCTTGGGCGTGACGACCGTCAGTTCCAGCTGATCGGTATCTGGATCGGTGGATTCGACCGCCACCAGCGGAGCATCGTTTGAAGGGTCATGGTTGGAGAAGGAGTCGGTCGCGGAGGGAGCGGTTGAGGAGGGGGCGGTCGAGGAGGGGGCGGTCGAGGAGGGGGCGGCCGACGATGGCGGTTTGAGCGCAACGCGAGGAAGATAGCTGGCGTAAACGATCGCGGGCTTGACGCCGGTTTCTCCCGCAACGGCATCCAGCAACTTACAGGGGTTGACAAAGCCGCTGTCCGAGCCTTCGACCGCAATGCCAAGATACGCCTCAAATTCGCTGGTATGGTCGCCATCCTGGGCCGAAACGCCGCTATCAAAGGCATCGCAGGCAGGAACGAACGCGACTGGCTCTGGTTCCCAGGATCGGGTCTGGCGTTCTCTGGGGGGTGCAATGGGCTGAGGCGACGCGGTGGTTACCGTGGCGGGTGCTGCTGCGACATTGAATTGGATCGAGAGCGGTGCTGAAACGGAAACCCCATCGGTTGCCTGCAACACGAAAGCGTTCAGCAAGCCAGAGACGCCAGCGGGTGGGGTATAGACCAGGATGTCGTCGAGGGAGAGGATGGTTCCTGGGGTCACTGGGACAAGAGGACTGTTCATGCGGGCCAGGGATCCAGCCGTGATGGACTGAACGAAGACCTGGGTGACATCCAGATTGGTATCGGTAGCAGAGAAGGCGAGATCGGCGGCTTTGAACTCGAAGGCAACGCCTGCAGTGGCTCCAGTGAAGAGGGATTTGGCGACGGCGAGCGTCGGGGCAGCATTCACCGAGGTAATGGTAATATTGCCCGCAGGAAAGACGCTGCCGCCGCTGGGCAGCACGGCAAACAAGCCAGACGTGAGGGCGCTGCTACCCGTCTGAATCCCCCCTGCAAGACCGTTTTGACTGGCATCGCCGATGGCAAAGGGCACATTATTGGGGCCGCCGTCGTGTTGCAGGGCGACGCGACCTGCGGTAATGGTGCCAGAACCCCCTACGATTGTGGCCTGGGTATCAATCGTGTTACCACCGCCTGTTCCCTGGAGGGTTCCCAGGGCGTTGAGGGTTGCTGTGCCTCCGGTGCTGGTGCTGGAGATGAAGCCAGCTTCAGGGGCGGCGGTGACGTTGACGTTCGTGAATTGGATGTTACTGCCGGGTTGGGTGGTGGCGTTGAGGGTGACGCTGCCGCCTGTGGCCTGGGTGGTGGCAGCACCGAAGAAACCGCTGTCGGTGGTCGTGGCTGATGCGTCAAGGCTGCCGATAGTTAGGGTGCGGCCTGCGATCGCACGAACAGTTCCCCCAGTTGCTGCCAGATCGCTGGAAAAATCCCCCACTGCCCGGGCGGAAGCATTGACATTGCCAGCTGCAAGAGTCGTGCCTGCCGTTAAATTCACTGTGCCGCCAATGGCAGTTGCCCCGAACCCCACCGCTTGATCGTCGAAGGCAGCTCCCCTCGCGCTGATATCGCCAACTGCGATCGCGCCGCCAGCTTCCAGAATAACGTCTCCCCCTTGAGTAAAAGCAGGGAATCCTCCTTCAGCGGGCAATGCTACGTCAGTTCCATCGGTGTTAATGGTACCGGCGGTCATATCGCCTGGTGCTGTCAGGATTACAACACCGCCGCCCCGCTCCGGCACAAACGTGCTGACATTATTGATGTGAATCGTGGCCGGAGGAGCCGTTGGCGCAGCAGTATTGAAGGTTCCCCCCGGCAGTAACTGGTTGGCCGGGGGAGCTGGCGTAAATAAGACACCAGCTGGATAGGTAAAACTGGGTTCGATCAGGCTCGTAACCCCGGCCCGCAAAATCAGCGCGTGCCGACTTCTCAGGAGCAGCGCATCGGCGGAGCAACTCCCCGGTGCGCCGCAAGCCAGAAAAAGATTGGTATCGGGACTGTTGATAAAAATATTACCAGTGCTGGTAATGCTACCCGTTGCTTCGATCTTGAGCGAGGCCCCAGTATAATTGCCAAAGGTGACATCGCCGTTGACGCTAAGGATAGGGTCGTAGAGACTAATGAAGTCAGCAGGCTTGCCCGATAGACTGCGAATGGAGAAGTCGCCGCCGCTGAGGTAATGGCTGTCGCCTGAGATAATACCTTCGCTCGCGAGGCTAAGGTCGCCGCCGCTCTGCAACGGAATCGTCGGATGATTCAGGGCCAGAATATCAATTCCCTGGTTGCCCTGGATCCGCAGATCGCCCCCAGCCTGGGCCAGAAAAGGCGTATTGACGCTATCCCTCACCTGAACGGTGTCCTGAGCCAGCAGTTGTAAGTCGCCGCCGATCTGCAGCTGACTTTCCACCAGGGTAAGATTGCCCTGAGCCGATAGCAGAGTCTGGTTGGCACCGATCTCAGAACTGACAATGGCAACATCTCCCTCCACTAATTGCAGTCCCGATCCCGTCAACTGGACTGTCCCATCGCCAGCAATCGTCGCTACTGTGGTGCGACCGATATTGCCTTGAGTCAAGAGTTGAGGCAGCTGAACGGATGCAATTTCCCCTGCAATTTCCCCTGCAATTTCCCCAACGGCAGACCCTGCCAACACGCCATTGTTTCCTGCAGCCAGGGCAGGAGAAAGCGGCTCCACCTCCAGACTCAGCAGCATATCCCTCTGGCCGATCCGCACCAGATGCTCCCCTGGAACTGACGCAACGATCAGGTTGCCATCAGGAGCTGCGAGGGTCCCTGTATTCAACACTGTTCCCCCCAGCAGAGTGAGGGATTGCCCCGGCTGAACCGCAAGTTGACCCGCATTGACGATGCTGCCGGGTTGAGCAGCTGCGAACGCAAACTGGTTCGGCGTACCGACCAGACTGCCATAGGCGTTAGTGCCAACGGCATTAAACCAGCCGCCCTCCAGACCAATCCGGTTGGCAGTGGTGGCAGTAAAGGCACCGGGAACGTTCAGACTGGCATGGGTACCCAAGACAATACCTGCCGGATTGATCAGAAATAGATTCGGCGTTCCACCCGTGACCTGAATCAGGCCATCGATAATAGAGGCATTGCCCCCGACGACACGGCCCAGGATATTTTGCAGCTGTGGGTTCGCCAGGAAGTTGGCAATTTCGCCGTTGCTCAGACCCAAGTTCTGGAAGCTATGGAAGAGGTTCGCGCCATCGTTGGAGAGGGAGCCGCCATGGATATCGTAACGGGTGTTGTTCAGGATGACCTGAGTCCCTGTGCCATCAGCGGCAGGAAGAATGGATTGCGATCGCACTACCCGTGCCAGGATCGACTGCAACAGCAAAACACTGGCCAACGGCAGAACCAATTGTCCTTTACCCAAAATCATCGACCGGTTTTCCCCTCATGCCATTAGACCTGTCCGAGAACTGGAGTGGAAGCCCCCTTGAAGAGGGCTTCCACTCCAATTTCCAAATGAATCTATCGCAACACAGCAAGCCGAGGCTCATTTTGCTATATTACCTCCTGCATCCAACTCGACCTAATTCCGGATTAACAAATATCAGAACCTATAGCGGTTTGCGGAGAAAGGGACTTGCAACTTAATACCATACCGATGATTTGGCTTCTTCTTCGAGAAATCAGTCCTATGGCTGGTATTTTATTTCTACGCAAATCCCAAACGCAGTACAATCAAATGTACCATCTACCCCATAAATTTTCTATATCAGATGAATCCATATTCGTTAGATTTGCATCAAAAGGTTGTCGAGAGTTACGAAAACGGTGAAGGGTCTAAACGATGCGATCGCACAATCAAGCCATACAATTCGCAGTCGTTTGTGGTTTGGTGGGGAAGTGCGATCTCATTCAGCGACCGATTCTGTGGCGGGAGCGCGATCGCATCGAATTTGGTGGGGAGCGCGATACGTATTTCGCCCAGACTTCACCACTGCATCATCCAAGACTCAACTCAGAGAATCGGGATCGATGTTTAATCGTTGGAGCTTTTCTCGTAACTGCTGTAGCTCGGATTCAGCACGATCGGCTCTTTGTTGTTCGCGATCGCGGTCTGTTTCAGCCAGAGTCGCGCGTCGTCGTTCTCGCTCTGCTTGTTCGTCTGGCGTCGGAATCCACTCCCCTGCCCGATCGTAAAAACGCAACCATAATCCCTCTACTCCCTCATACTGTCCCTGCCACAATCCCAAGCCCAACCCCAATTCCTCTAACCACAAGTGTCCTGTTTCTAACGCTAATTCCTCGTACTTCCCGGAACGCAACACAAAGCCGCGCAATTGATTTCCATAGCGATCGTAGATAACGTAATCGGGAATTTGTAAAATGTCTTCATAGACTTCCCACTTCGTCGGTCGCACTTCATCTTTGCGCTCCGTTCTGCCCAAATCCTCATCTTCTGTTCCAGGAGACGCCAATTCCACCACCAGAAAAGGACTGACTTGCTCTTGCCAGATGACATAACTCCAGCGCAGCTGTTGCTGGGTTTGACTGCGCTTCGCTCCCAACACTAAAAACCAATCCGGTCGCTTGTACCAGAGGGGATGTTCGTTGTCGTAGTATAGATTTAAATCGCTGGCGATCAAGTAATCTGCTTGAGGATAACGAGGAGAGAGACAGGTTTTTTTCAGCAAGTCTGGTTGAAGATTGTGAAATTCATCGGGCAAACCAGGTTCCTCCGGGTCTTCGCTGGGCAAATCATACATGGTCAGCAGCGTTTTCCCCTCTTTTGGACTGCTCGCTTGAGCGGGGCTAGGGTTGGGATTGGATGGGATTGGATTTTGTTTTTGGTGGGGAGGTTGAAGTTGGACCATGGGAGAAAGGCGGGAGAGAATCTAGAAACAAGTGTATCCTGAGTCAATGCAAAATTCAAAGTTGAGACTGCTTCACACCGGCAAAGTTCTACAAAAGTTCTGGATTCGCGATCGCATTGCCGCCGTCCGGGTTGATGGTGTGCGATCGTATTGGATTTGGAGGAATGCGATCGCAACGAACGACAATTCGGTTTTGGTGGGAGTGCGATCGCATTTGTTTTCGTGAGAATCGTGATCGCATTGGCTTGAAGGAGTAGGCGATCGCACTGTGAGAGGAGAGGAGAATGCGATCGCGCAACGGCCGCACCCCGTCCCCGTTTGCTCGCGTACAAAGGCAACCATCACTGCCTGTCTCCGCTTCCCGGTTTCCCAAGCCTCAGACAGTGCTTGCTGCAACACTAAATTAGATCGTGTAAACTATCAAAGGTTCCAAATCCCTAATTTTTATAGGAATTACAACACTTCTAATATTTACTTCAAAAATTAGCGCTGAATCATCGAAAAACTTTTCAAGCCTGCCGATCCCAATCCGAGATAGGATTGGGAAGATCGAGCTGAACTTTCATTTCTAGTATTTTTGCCCATGACCTTTATCAAGCGCCTCATTTCCCCTCTCTTTGCCCTACTTCTCGTGGCTGCAATTGCAATCTCAGGCTGTGGCAATGCAGACGGTCTAACCGGTAATTACCAGCAGGATACCCTGGATATGGTAGCTGCCCTGAAAACAGCAATCGAGCTTCCTGCGGACGCCCCCAACAAAGTCGCTGCTCAGGCAGAGGCCCGCCAAAAAATCAATGTCTATGCCTCTCGCTATCGCCGGGATGCTTCAGTAGCAACCCTCAGTTCGTATACCACGATTCGCACGGTATTGAACTCTCTGGCCGGGCATTATAGCTCCTATCCCAACCGCCCCATTCCCCAGAAACTCAAGGATCGGTTGACCAGGGAACTCAAAAGAGTAGAACTAGCCCTGAAACGGGGTTATTAAACCTGTTCCTCAAGTACAGATTCGGTGGGGAACGGAAATTTTTGATACCGAATATACTGCAAAGGGGCATAGCACTGCTATGCCCCTTTGCTTTTTTGCTGGTGGATTGAGTCTTAATCATCTTCATAGGAAGAAGAATTAAATAAAATGAGGATCCTGTAGGGGCGAATGGCACTTACTTAAGCAAAAATTGAGCGCTGAAAGTCCTGGAAATTCGTAGGGTGGGCACTGCCCACCGACCTTAAGTAAGCGCCATTCTCCTGTAGGGGCAATCCCTTGCGATCGCCCCGATATGACAGGGTACCTGCAAGGGGCACCCCCTACAGATTGACAAATTATCAAATTTTCATTCCATACACGACTTGGAAGGTTATTTTGAAAGCCTTGCTTCGCAAGGCTTTCAAAATAACCCATTTTACAGTTCAGCCCGAAAAATTAAGGGTTAGCACCCCCGAAGAGGGTGTTAACCTTCCAAGTGGTGTCCATAGTCTAAAGATCTAAAGAGTTTTGCCGCAATCGGGTGCTGATATACAGACAACTTAGATCGGGGTTACCAATATTAGGGCTACCAATATCAGAGCTACCAACAACTTAAACCAGGCTCATTTGTTCAGCAGAGATCCAGCTCGCATGAAAACCATAGGGAACCCGCGGGGAAATCAAAACCCGCGCAATCGGTTCAGCCTCCACATCCTGGGCATTAAGAACCAGCAATTCAGACTGTTTTGCCACAGCATCCCAAACGAATGTCAGCAACCACCCCTCATCTTCAGCCGTTCCGCCTGGCCGAGGTGCAAAAACACTTTCCCCACAAAACCGTCCCCGCCCCAGTTCGTGGGTCTGAGTCGTACCACTCTCCAAGTCATACTTAATCGCCCCATCAAACAGAGGCTTAGGCTTCATATATCCAGCCACGCGAGCTGCATACACATAACGCATCTTCCGGCCAATCCGTTCATCATTGATCCGCGAAAATTCGCTAGCCACTTCATCAACGATCTCTTCTTTGACAATGCCTGTCTTCAGATTGAACCGCCAGCGGTAGAGCTTCAGCGTTTCCAGATCGATCTCTCCCAAACGGTTATCTTCGTTATAGAACGGCATCAGCAAATTGCAATAGCTCATCCGGCAAGCAACGAGAACCACCTCATCCCCTTCCTCATAAGCATTCGCCGTATGAATCACCATACAAGGAGGAACAGTGAACCAGCGAACGCTGCTATTGTCGCCATGACGAGGCAAGATACCAATGCGACTGGGACGATCCCAATCAAAAGCGACCGGCAAGTTGCCATTCACCATACGCATAGGCTGGAACGCAAGCGGCAGATCCAGAAAAATCGTATAATTTTCGGTAATGGCGAAATCGTGCATCATCACCGGACTGGGTAAGTCAATGGGCACCGTTTGTAGAATTTTTCCAGTTGGCGACACCACCCCATATTGCAAGTATGGAGGAAGAATAAATGAACAGCCAAAGAACATCATTTCTCCCGTGACCGGGTCAATTTTCGGATGGGCGGTGAATGTACTTTGGAGTTTGCCACCGAAGGTGTAAGGTCCCACGGTTTCCAAACTGGGAAGTTCAATCTCGTAAGGTTCACCTGCTTCCCAGAGTGCCAGGACCTTACCCGCGTGGTATACGACTGAGGTATTGGCAACATTTTTCATTAAGATACCATGGGGGCCATCAAACCGAGGCAAGTTCATTAACCCAGGCCAGATAGCTTTGCCGTGGCGTTGTTCCAGGCTAAAGCCTTCTGTTTGAACGTAGCGGTTGCGATAAATCGCCTTGCCATTATCGATCTGGACACCGTGGATCATGCCATCGCCATCGAACCAGTGATAGAGACCCAGAGGTTGAAACTGGGGATTTGGGCCGTTGCGCAGGAACATCCCTGATAGGTCTGGTGGCAGTTCTCCAATAACGTCTAACGTTTCAGTAACCACCTCTTGCTGGGTAGGGGTAAAGTTATCGTCCAGATACACTTTAGCCATATCGTCTTTCAGCAAGGGATCGCTCTTCGCCTTGCAGAGTTGGCTTAGAATGAGGTTGGGCAAGCGGCCATAGTACCCCGATGCTTTAACCCCCTGGTTGTAGACTTTGGCTCCTTCGCCGGTATCGAGAACAACTTTTGCCAGGAACTTGGAATCCAGGAGAATTTTGCTCAAGCGTTGCTGCAGGCTTTGCAGAACTGTTTTCTTATGGGACAAGAACTTCAGAACGTCTGCTTCCTGGGCATCTACCTCGCTGTCGCTGGACATCAACGTACTCAGATTCTCATACAATTCCTGGTACTTTTCGTCAGTTGGATTTTTGCCTAGATATGCTTGCAGCCATTCATAGCACTGGTCAGCGGGCACGGGTTGACTGAATAAACGTTCAATGTCTGGATCTCCCGCTAATCCTTTCTGGCTGGCAACTTGAGTAATGCAGTCCTTTTCGTCAGGCTCCAGAACACCATCGATCCAGGCAACCCCTACGAGCAATCTCAGCAATTGCTTATCATCAATAGATGGACGTTGTTGTTGCAAAGTAGACTGAGGGATTGCGACCTCAAACACTTCGCAGGTACTGGCTTCGCGGCGGTAGTCTTTTTTGTTGGTGTAGAGAACATGAGAACGATCGGATGTTTTGACGACAATATAGAGGTCTGGATTTCCTTCAAATTGGTTGTTAAAGGTTTGCTCAGAATATTGGATCTCAAAGTAGCCTTCATTGTTTGTAGAAGCTTCCCCTAAAATGTCATCTTTGATGAGGTCTTTGTCGAATGCTTTAACAAACAAGTTGGGGATGCCTAGACCACTTTCAGCTTCGTAGACACGACCTGTAACTTGAAATGACATCGAAAATCTCCTCGTTTGTGGATGTTTTCTGAATAAGCCATTAGTCAGTGAAAACAATGCTGGAAACACACCTGTATGTTACCAATGCCAATGATTTTAGACAAGTGTAGGGAACTGCGATTGTCCCAATCTTCCTCCAATTTCCTTGATAGAATAGAAGCAATCGAACAGCACCATTCCTCTGAAAAAAGCCCTAGTGCTTGCTCAGGAGAGTCAGAAATGATGAAAACATCCACCCCTGCTTCCCCTCTATCAACCATTCGTTCCCTGGAAGATTGGATGCAAAATCCTCCTAAGGGCAAAGAATGGGTCAATGGCCAACTGGTTGATAAACATCCCTTGAGATGGATTAACGGACAACTCAGCGACGAAAATGGCATGACGCTAAAGCATAGTCGAATTCAGGGCAATCTGTATTTCTATTGGAGATGTTATAAAGACTCCAGCGGTCAAGCAGGCGAGGTTTATACCGAAGTCCCTTGTCGTACGTGCAAACAAGGACGCTCGCCAGATGTTGCTTACCTGACCCCAGATTTAGTGACCCAATATGGCGATGCCAAAACCCTACCCCAGAGTTTTCCGTTGTGTGCTGAGATTGTTTCCCCCACAGACTTAGCAGAAGAAGTCATCGCCAAGGCTCAGGAATATTTGCAATCAGGCAGTCAGGAAGTGTGGCTTGTCTTCCCCGATGCAGGCTGGATTATCGTCGTCACGGAGCAATTCAAACTGGTGTTTGCAGCGGGCGAAATTGTCAGGACTCAAGTCGTGTTACCTGGCTTTAGCATTGCTGCAGATGAATTACTAGCGTAGGTTTGAAGAAAGGAATAAGTAAGGATTGTTGAGCGCGCAGGTTCCACCTGCGCGCTCAACAATCCTTACTTGAATACCGAAAATGGCAGTAAACGACAACCTTAGCAGACGGTTTGATGTCGAAAAAATTCCAAAACAGCATCGATCCCATGCGGTAAGGCCATGTTTGTCGATAAAATTGTAACGATCAATACGAATTGAGCCCATTGAGATCGCTACCGTAGCCTAGAAGTTAAGACTGCTGAAATGTTTTATTCCAGTGAAGGGGGAATTCTCAATCGTGTCATTGAATGTTGAACTTCTGGAAAAAAGTTTTGGTCAGGTTAAGCCCCAGGCTGATGAGTTTGCCGCCAGCTTTTACGACAATCTCTTTACGGATTACCCCGCTGCAAAGCCTTTGTTTGAGAGCACTGACCTGAAAGAGCAACAGAAGAAGCTGCTTGCTTCCCTCGTTCTGGTGGTCGAGAATTTGCGTAATCCTGGTGCGCTGGAAACAGCTTTGAAGGGGTTGGGAGCACGTCATGTGAAATATGGTGCGTTGCCAGAACACTATCCGTTAGTAGGCAATTCTCTGCTAAAGACCTTTGAACAGTACTTGAAAGAAGACTGGACTAGTGAGGTGAAGAAGGCTTGGGTGGATGCTTATAGTGCTATTACTATGTTGATGCTGGAAGGGGCTGAGTATCCGCCAGAAGTCACCGAACTGAAAACTCCTGCTTGAGCGGGGATTGTTTGCTTGATACAACTGAATCGATCGTGTCCCAAAATAAATTTTCCTGAAATAGATACGACTCAATAGGCTATGGACTCTGGAGTGCGTTTTTAGTGGTGTGCGAAGATGGCGAGTCCAGGCAAGTTTTTTAGCCAGGTTTTTCGGTTTCGGACTGCCGTCATTGGGGCGTCGGTCTTACTTTTAATCTGGTTGGCTGCTGCTTTTGCTCTAGATCAACGACAGGTCTTTCTGCCGGGAGTGACTTCTCAAGAGCATATTTTGTTTGAGGGATCTTGTAACTCTTGTCATGAAGGATTTAAGCCAGTTAGCAATGAGGCTTGCTTGCGTTGCCATGAGGCAGAGATGGCAACTGATGCCCATGGACCGAAGAAATTCCGCGATCCTCGCTGGGCTGGGGATCTAAAGAAGATAGCGGTCCTGACTTGTACGACTTGTCATCAAGAGCATGTCCATATGTTTGGGCGGGGCGTTCATCTGAAGCCAGATTTATGTATAGTTTGCCATGAAGGTATTATTCAGGGTGAACTGGAGAGTCACGATGGCTTTGCTGCAGATGGATGTTGGACGGCAGGTTGCCATAATTTTCACGATCATCAAGCGATATCGACTGGCTTCTTACGTCAGAATTTAGATCAGCCGCCGACCTTGCCGCTGCCAGCAGTGCTCGATCGGAGGGTAACGACAAAAGCGGGAACTGTACCAGTTCCTGACTTAGGTAAGGAGTTCCTGGGAGGGAGATCTTGAGTTTCCTTCTTGCCAGGGTAGGAATATTGTTGATGGTGTTGTTGCTGATGTTGCCGATCCTGTCATTAGACTCATTCGGAAATTGGAGTGGAAGTCCCCCGGAGAGGGACTTCCACTCCAGTTCTCGGGAAGGTCTATTGTTAGTATCTAAATGGGGAAAGAGGATGGGCATCGGATGGAAGCAAAGGTTTTTCTGCTTGCTAACGATCTGTCTTCTTTTTTCTTGTGTCAGTTTTCTGGTATTGCCTGCTGTTGCGATCGCAAGTAATCTTTCCCAAACCCAACTAGAAGACATCAACCAGCAATGGCAAGGGAGCGCTCATGCCCTGGCCGAGGTCAACTGCTCTAGCTGCCATCAAAACAAGGAAACCCAATCCCTGGTCATGCATCCCAGTCATGAGAGCTGCCGCAGCTGCCACAAAGTTGCTGTCGAAACGTTTCTGTTAGGCAAGCATGGCGTTCGCATCGGCGAGGGTTTGTCTCCCCTCACCCCAGCAATGGCCCATCTGCCCATGAAACAAGCTGCATCTGAGACACCCATGAACTGCAATACCTGCCATGATGTCCATACTGTTGATACCCTTCAGGCTGCTGTTGACTCCTGCCTCACCTGTCACAACGATTCCCACTCTTTGAATTACGCGCAATCGGAACACGCTGCATTATTCGTCGCAGAAAGTGCTTTACCCAGACCCAGCACCAAATCGGTGACCTGTGCCACTTGTCATTTGCCGCGTCAGCGAATCGAAGGCAAGGTCGAGGTCAACCACAACAACACGTTTAATCTGTTGCCGCGCGATCGCATGGTCAAAGACGTCTGCATGAACTGTCACGGCATGGAATACGCCTACAACAGCATCTTTGACAACAATCTCGTAGAAGCGAACTTTTCTAAAGCGCCAACCCAAACCCTGAAAACCCTGGAAATGATCCGCATCCAGAAAGGAAAAAGAACGAAATGATTGTTCATTGTTTGTTGTTGATTGTTCATTGTTTGTTGTTCATCGTTCATGGTTGATTGTTCATCGTTCATTGTTCGCTTTTAATTGTCCATTACCCATAAATCATCAATCGCAAGCAATCACCCATGAGCAATCACCCATGAGCAATTAACCATGAGCAATCAACCATCAACCATGAACCCATGACCCACAAAGGAGAACACACCATGTTCGTCAAGCAATTAAAATCCAGAATTGTTGCCTTATTTGCCCTGGCAGTGGCAATCTTCTTTGCCGTTGTCGCTTGCAGCAGCGGCCCTGCTCAAGAGCAAGCCAGCGGCGGGATCGATCCAGAACTCGTCGTAGACTACATCCATACGGTGGCAGAGTCCGACCGTACCGCCTACACCAAACACGTTGTCAATCGCCTCAAAAAGCTTGAGGGTAATGAGAAGCCAGATGGAGTCGTTCCTGCTGAAGCGACTGAAAGTTGGAAAGATGCTGATGGCATTCCCCTCCCTGCTCAGATGTTTCGTCTGGGGGCAGAATTGGCTTCTGAAAAAGGCGACTTCACCTATAGTTTGATTTCTCCCTGGAATATCAATGACAACCAGGCTCCCAAAGGCGACTTCGAGACAGAAGGTATGCAACAAGTAATTGAAACGGGTGAGCCCTATAAAGGATATCAGGAAGTCAACGGGCAAAAATACTATTCCGCCATTTATCCTGATAAGGCTGTAGCCGAGGCATGCGTCAGTTGTCATAACAATCATCCTGTTCACCAGGAACGCTACCCCGACAAAACCTTTGAACTTGGCGATGTTATGGGCGGTGTAGTCATTAATTTGCCGATCGCCGGCAGCTAACAGTCCGATCGCGATTGAAAAATAGATCGAGCTGCTTGAGTAGGATAATGCCCAGCTGTCAGGGAGCGGATTTCTTTAAGAAACCCGCTCCCTGGTAACTAGGTTCCCAAGCAGTTTGGAACGATTACCAAAGGGGCTGGGACGCTTTTCAAGCGGGAAGGATGAAAATTCTACAGAGTCCCGGCTCCTGTTGGCATTGAGTTCATTAAGCCAATTGTTGCCAAATGCGGCCTAAAGGTTTCCTCTAAACATTTCAGGTATGAGCCAACCTGCTAACTTACTTGGGTTGCTAACGCTAAAATTCCTTGACCTCTTCTCAGAAAGCTTGATGTGACCTTGCAGGATGTTCCGATCTGAAATCTATCTATTCTGAAACACCCAATGTTCTCTGGGGTAAACCCCAAAACTGAAAATCCACAGAATTGATGCTGTATATTGCTTGCTTAATGGCTATATAGCACTCCGGAAATAGATTAGGACTAACCAAAAGCTCAAACCCAGATGAAGTCAACTTTCCTCTTCTGCCCTCTGCCTCCTGCCTTCTGCCTTCTGCCTTCTGCCATATTATGAAGCCAAAATTTTCTACCCTTATTCTTCTTACTTTTATCGCAGCGGCAATCCTGGCTCCCTTTGCCTTCAGTTCGGTCTATCTCATCACCCTACGAGACAACCACTTTCGATTCCACCAATTTTTGCAGGGCGAACTCTACAAACAAGTCACAGGCTACCTGGCATTGGTACTGGTACTGATGGAACTGATGCTTGCTGCCCGGAAACGAGGGCGCGGCTGGCCCATTAAAACTGTCGTTCCTGGATCGATGCAACTATGGCGAAGCTTTCACATTTTTGCGGGAGTGACGTTGTTGGGGACAACGTTATTGCATACTGTGGGGGCAACAGGTCTAAATTTCAATGCTGTCTTTTTATGGGTGTTTTTTGGCGTAGCGCTTTCGGCCCTGGTGGGAGTCGTTGCCGAAACTGGGGTACTGGAATCTCCCAGACGATATTGGGGATGGAAACCTGCCAAAAATGGAGCTGCAAAGTTGCTGCCAGGTTTCTCAAAGGGGCCGCTCATTCGTGGTATGCGGGCTATCTGGTTGCCTGCACATATTTTTGCAGTCAGCGTTTTCTTCGTGATGTTAGGATTTCATATTTTCCTAGCTTACTATTACCAATAGAATGGCTTAGGGGTTGTCCAAAAAATCAGTGCATACTTTCCAGCAAACAAAATCTATTCTGTTAACTACAAAGGCACAAAGTTTACGAAGTCCGCTTTGTGAACTTTGTGCCTTTGTGGTGAGATCTGTTTTATTCAATCGTCAACGGAGCACCCGCATCTCCCCTCACAAAAACAGCCAATAAACCCTCAACCCTTAACCCTTAACTCTCTTTCAACTTGCTATCTTATATACAGTGTTTTATCCCTGGATAAAGTTCCTGACTGTTCCTGTTATCTTTATGGAGGGAAAAAACTGCTCGATTCTAGCAGGTGGGAAACCTGGCAAGCTCGTGAATGATTCTCCATGAAGTCAGCTTATTGAGAATAGGCTCCAGTGGCAGAACCCTTGCTATCTGGTGATTGTAGAACTTAGCGAGAAAAGTCAGGATAAAGTTCAGGGATTGTCAGGTCGAGCGTTTGCGTATCTACGGGGGATTGGATGAGCCAAGGAATGGAACAATCAGAGCTTTGCCAGACATTGATCGATCGCCTCCACGCTGCAGCAGCCTGGTTCGACTCCGAGCAGGATGCTGAATTGTACCAGGACTGGCAAACGGTTTGCACCCAGCTGTCGCGGTCGGGATTTCGCATTGCCGTGTTTGGCCCGTTTAATTACGGCAAATCCACCTTGCTGAATGCCATGTTAGGGGAGCGGGCGCTGCCGATTGATTTGATTCCGACCACGGGGGCTGCCATTACGGTGAAGTATGGCGAAATGCTGCGGAGCCGGATTGTGATGACTGATGGCCGGGTGATTGAGGCTGCAGGAACTGAGGTGCTGAAACAGTTTGCCATTTTGGATGACCAGCGACGGATGCGGGAGGATGTAGCAGCAGTCGAAGTGTTCTGTCCTCATCCGTTTTTGCAGATGGGGGTGGAGTTTCTGGACTTACCCGGGACGGATGACCAGGAGGAGCAGGATGCCCTGGTGCGAGAACAGCTGCTGTCGGCAGATCTGGTAGTACAGGTGCTGGATGGCCGCAAGCTGATGACGTTGGTGGAACGGGAGCAGTTGCGTGATTGGTTGTTGGATCGGGGCATCGAGACGGTGGTGTTTGCGGTTAATTTTCTCAATTTGATGGTGCCGGAGGAGCAGAAGCAGGTGTTCCATCGGTTGCGCTTTGTGGCGGAGAGTTTTCGTACTCGCTTGCCTGTGGGAATCAGCAATCTGTATCGGGTGGATGCGCTGCCGGCGCTGAGGGCCAGGTTGAAGGGAGAGATGGCTGCAGCGCAGACGGCAGGGTTACCGATGTTTGAGTCGGCGCTGCAGGCGATCGCGCAGAGGCCGCAGTCGGAACGAACGGATGCTTGCTTGCCTCGCTTGCAGGCGATCGCGCTCCGAGCCAAACAAGCATTGCAGGCGAGGGCTGTTGCGATCGCAGCCCAGCTCGAAGCTGCCGAGCAGACCCGCGAAAAAAAAGCCCAGATCGAACAAAAAGCCAGAAAACTGATTCGGCAAGGCTTCACCACCAGCGCCAATAAATTGCGCCAGTGGCTCGCACTGCCTCATCTGCTAGATCGCTATCAAACCGACATCGCCTCCGCCCTGAAACAATTCGACTTCCCCGCCTGGGAACGCCACTTCCTCCAACCCGCCTGGGAGCAACGGCAGCAAGAAGTAGTGGGCTGGGTCTACAAAGCCTGCGACTTTTTCAAAGCTCCCCGCCCTGCCGATCTGACCATTGCCTTTCCCAACGAACCCGACCTGACCGCCTTCGAGTCACCCAATCCCGTTACTGACAACTCCAGTGCCGATCTCACCAGCAGTGATGTCGCCCCTGTTGCCCTGGCGACTGGGTTGGGAGCCCTGGTCGGCGGCCCGATCGGCGCGGTAGTCCTGGGCGGAGCCAGCTATCTGCTCAGCCAAACGGACAGGGTGGAGCGGAGCACAGTTCCCACTGCCAGCAATGCCGAAGCGGTCATGGAGCGAGCCTGCTCCCAAGCGGCGCGGGACTATTTGACCCAGTTCAGCCGCCGCGCCCTGGCCGCACTGCAGCAATATGAAACTGAGTCTGAGACCATCCTGGGCATGGAAAGCACCCCGGCATCAGCACCCACCGATATGGAGCCTCAGCAAGCACAACTGCGATCGCTCCAGGCAGTGCTGGACGAGCTAGACCAGGCATTGGCTATCGATTGATAGTTCTGACGACCAATCTTACCCGCGATCGTTCCCAACCGGCAACGTGCGCGATCGCTAGATAGAATCAAATTTTTCCCTTCTGCCTTCTGCCCTCTGCCCTAACGGTAAAGTTGAGCAGTGCGAAGCCATTTCTTATAATAATGAAGCCCGAAACCTGCCTTCACATCCGCTCCGATGCCAGGTCTAATATCATGAAACATATTCGCTTTGATTGGGCCATCAAAAAGATGTTACGGGATAAGGCCAACCATGTCATTCTAGAAGGCTTTATCAGCGAGCTGTTGGAGCAATCAATTCAGATTGAATCGATTCTGGAAAGTGAACGCAATCCCCTGAGAGAAGAAAACAAGTTTAACCGGGTTGATATCCTCGCCCGCAGCACCGCAGGAAAACTGCTTCTAATTGAAGTACAAAATAATACAGAGCAGGATTACTTTCACCGCATGCTGTATGGGGCCTCGACCTTGATTTCGGAGTATCTCAACCGGGGAGAACCATACCAGAATATCAAAAAGGTTTACTCCATTAATATTGTTTACTTTGCCCTGGGTCGAGGGCAGGATTACATTTACCAGGGACGACAGGAATTTCGCGGCTGGCATTTGGACGACCGCCTGGAACTCTCATCAACCCAGAAAGAGCTGTTTAATCTTCAGGAGATCTATGAAATTTTTCCAGAGTATTACTTGTTAAAGGTCAATAATTTTGACGATAAGACGAAAGATCGGATCGATGAGTGGATCTACTTTTTGAAGAACAGCGAGATTAAGGATGAATTCTCCGCCCAGGGGCTAGCAGAAGCCAAGGAACGACTGCGAGAGGAATATTTGTCAGTGGAGGAACGCGCAACCTATCGTCGCTACCTGAAAGACAAACAGTATGAGAATAGCATCATCTCCACAGCGAAAGCTGAGGCCGAATTGATGGGGTGGAAGCGAGGCAAACAGGAAGGAGAGCAAGAAGGGAAGCAGGAGGAAAAACAAAGTATTGCCAAAGCGATGAAAAAGGCTGGCAGTCCGATCGAGTTTATTGCTCAGGTAACAGGGCTATCATTGGATGATGTTGAGGCTTTGTAGGTCGTTATTCTGCGTTAGTAATTTAAGGGATGAATCGGACACTGGGGTCTTCGGTCTCAGTGTCCGATTCATCCCTTTATTGATATGCCTTGGAAGCTCATTTTGAAAGCCTTGCTCAGCAAGGCTTTCAAAATAAGCTATTTTTCCGTTCTAGCACGAAGAAATTGGGGTTAGTGCCCCCTTCAGGGGCACTAATCTTCCAGGTCGTGTATTGAACAATGCTCGCTATTCTGCAGGAATGATGGGATGAAAGTGCAGATGATGATGGGAGGTTTGCAGGGGTGTATTGAGGGCAGGGTGATGCTGGTGATGTTCGTCGTGGATGTGGTCGTGGGCGTGCCACAGCCCGCCTTCGCTATTGCGGTGCTGCCAGGGCTTGAAGACTAAATACAGCGAGATCAGCAACGCCAAGCCAATGAGACTGCTGTAGACAAAATTCGCCGTGGGGAACTGGTTTCCCAGCCAGCCTGCAAGCGGATACGCAAAGGCCCACCATAAATGGCTCCAGGCAAACTGAGCGCCGTAAACGCGGCCTTGAATCTCGATCGCCACCCGATCGGCAATCAATGTCTGGGTCGGAACGTTCACCAGAGTTTGTCCTACTCCTGCGACGGCCCACAACCCCAATAGCCCGACTAAGTTGATTCCATTGGCAGGCAACAGCGCTAGCGTAATCAGAGCTGCTCCAACTCCGACGAGCAGTGCAGGGTTGAATCGCTGGCTGAAGTGACCTAACCCAATCGATGCCAGGGTTGCGCCAATGCCAAATGCTGCCATGATCCAGCCGTATTCGACTTTGCCGAGCTGGAGTGTGCCCTGGACGTAGCTGACAGTATTGACAAGGATTTCTGCGCCTGCGATCGCGGCTACAAACTGCATCATCAGCGCCCACCGCATTGGTGCATCTGCAAATAAGCACGCAGTTCCCGTCCAAATATCGTTCAAGGTACCGCGCATTGTTCTGATTGTTGCCTGACTCTGGCTTGCCATCAACCGTCCCGGTAGTATCGCAATTAAGATCGCCGCAATTAAGAAGGTGATACCGTCCAAGAAAAAGACTGCCCGGGTGCCCACAAAGGCGGCAATGCTGCCAGCCAGCCCAGGTCCCAAAACTCCCAGGAGTTGATAGGTCGCAGCAGATAGAGCAATTGCTTGCGGATAGTGTTCTTTAGCCGTGACTAAAGGAATTGTGGCGTTGTAGGTGGGCGTGAAGAAGGCGGCAAAGACATTGAGCGACAGCGCGATCGCGTAAATTTGCCAGACCTGAGTGACAAAGGGCAACAGACAGACAATGACCATCCGTGCTAAATGAGCTGCAATCATCAACCGTTTGCGATCTACGCGATCCGCGATCGCACCCGCCAGCGGCGAAAGCACCACAAACGTCAGCACCCGCAGCGTCAGTGCCGCTGCCAGCACCGTTCCCGCCTGCTCTCCCACCAACTCAAACGCCAACAACGCTAACCCCAACCATGTCAGCGCATCGCCTACAAGATTGATCGTTTGAGCCAGATACAGTCGGGCAAAGATGGGATTTTCCAATCCCTTAAGCCACTGAGGAAGCTGCTTCATTGCTGACACTCATGAGAGTTTGAGCCAGATCTACAAACTTTTTATATCAGGTCAATCACCCTGGAAAAATCAACTCTGAAAGGGAAATAGCCTTGCCGTGTCTCCAGGCAAAAAGCAAATTCACGCTCCAGAATCGTTACTTCATAACTATATCCGGGTCATGGTAAACAAGTCAGGATTTTTGAGCGCAAGGGTTGCATCCGTGCGCTCAAAAATCCTGACATCTAGAGGACTCCCTATATCCGTTGGCGAAATATCTGGATGCGACCTCGTCTGAAACGATCGGCTTGCATCCGCCTGCGGATACAGAGCGCACGATTGCAGATGCGATCGCGACATCATAGCAAGGTCTAGCTCCATAATCAGCCGGATCGGTCAATACACCAATCACATACCGCCAAAATCCTCCTTCACAGCATCGCATCGGGCCCTCTATCCTTGTAAAATGGTCTCGCACCATTGAACCTAACCCGCATCGCGATGGGATCGAAAGGACAGGGCATTCAAAGCGCCCCCACCGCATTATCCCGAGCAGCATCGCGACTACAATAAAAAAACAATACCAGCGAGATCGCAACATCAGGTAAATGACCGAAAAACTGGCATTATCAGAGTCAAAATTCTCTAGTGGAGCGAACCTGGCCTATCTTGCCACGGTAGCCAAACTCGCAATCATTTCTTTCTTGCCTATCCTGCTGCGATTCAGCGAGAATTCTGTCAGCCCTAACGCAACAATATTTAATCGTTTCTGGATCGCAACTGCACTTTTGGGCCTATGGCATGGAGGATTGCTCCTGAAGCGGCGATCGTCAGAAAACCCGTCTCCGATCGCACTGTTTCCAGATACCCATAGTTTTCTACTGTTACTCATCCTGGCAATCTTTTGTGCAGCCTATCAATTAATGTGGGCCTGGTCTCTAACCCAAACCAGCGTTGCGAACTCAGAAGTGATGCACAGTCTCGCCCCAATATTTACGACGTTAATCGGATGGAGTTTATTCGGTCAACAATTCGATCGGATCTTCTTACTGGGGATAGCAGTCGCCGTCATTGGTTCAGTCTCTCTGGCAGCAAATGACTTCTCTATTGCCACCGAAAAACTGCAAGGCGATGGTCTGGCTTTACTGTCAGCGTCCTTTTGGGCAGTATCCCTCCTGGTTGCCGAAAAACTGCAAACACGATTGAGTATTACAGCAATAACAACCTGGAATAGCCTGCTGGTAACCGTTTTTCTGCTACCTATTTTTTTGTTTACTCAGGATGCAATATTCCCCCACTCTTTTGAAGGTTGGTTAAACGTCAGTCTTTTAGGGATCGTTGTCATTATCAATCAGGTTTTGACCATTTATATTTTTAAATGGTTATCGTCAGGATTAGTGGCGACTATCCTTCTGCTCACTCCCATTCTGACAGCTATTTTTGGCTGGTTCATCTTTTCAGAACACTTAAATTTGCTCAACTGGCTGGCATTATCGATCGTTTTATTGGGCATTTACCTGACCACACTGAGCAAAAAGGCAATTAAGACTTAAATTTAACCCGTAAATCCCTGTTGCTCACCCAGCAGCAATGCCAAATTTAGAACGAGTTTGCCTTATTTCGGCAATTGAGTCATATATTAAAAATTGTAAACTTCTCCTTTGATAGCAGTAATCATATCGTTTAGAGGATGTTTGAAAAGTCCTCAGACAGGTAGCAAAGCACCCCAGATCCCCCTAAATCCCCCTTTTGAAGCTACCGCGCGCGCACGTCTCGAACAAAGTAGCTCGATTCCCCTAAATCCCCCTTTTTAAGGGGGACTCTGAGCGGGTTCCCCCCTTGAAAAGAGGGACTAGGGGGGATCGAAGCAGACATTTTGTTTGCAACAAGACTTGTGTGTACACCGTAGCTTGTTCAAGGGGGGCCAGGGGGGATCCAATACTTTTCAAACACCCCCCTAGAACAAAATTGAGAGTACGCGAAGTGCGCGCTCAATTTTGTTTGTCCTAACGCGCTTAGCTGTTGCGATATCAGGATTTGAGACCTTCTTAAGGTTGGATTTTGAATGACTAGCTCGCCCATCAGCCCTGTTGCGTTGTTGGCCAATATTGGCTATGGTGCTTAGAGGCTGGTTGACACTGTAAGAGGGAAAAAATTTTATGCCAATCACTTCCCCATAATCTGGATCGCAGCCAGTTAGATGAACGTCTTTGCTGCCTCGCACAATTGCTTTCTGTCTTTACCCCATTCTTGTCCCATCAGCTACCTGCAAATTCCGTTTCATCGCTATCGTTTTTCCATCGCCACAAACCTTGGGTTTGTTTTGATGGAGACATTTTCTTAACGATCCAGCGCCAGACCTCCATCATCCACATGATGAGCAATCTGCCTTCAAAGTTTCCGTCTGACCTGAAGATATATTAGGAAAAACATCTGTTTGCTCTCCTGGATCGCTCGTTTACTGTCCGTTCCCCAACATCGGCTACTGTTCTCACACCCACAAAGCTAGAACAATCCAGACCAGAGTTATCCAAGAACGACAGACAATCCATCAGGATTTTGATGAACCTGGAATCAGGGACTGAGAAATTCAGATTCAAGGTGAGATAGAGGACTGGAGTGATGTAACTTATGGGACTCTCTCAGGTCTGTTGATTTTGCAATTTGCAATTTGCAGCTTACACGAAGAGAGATTTTGTGACTGTCTCCCTTTTAAGCCCCTTCTTAATTGATAAAGAAAAACGTTCAACAGGACTGAAAAATGATGAATTGTGAAGATCTTGTGGCTCAAGCCCAATCCTGGGTCGATCGTAAAATAAATAAATTGAAGGAACTGAAAGATAGACAACCGCTTAGCGATATCGCTAAGCCTGAAGCGATTGAACGCCTGTTTATCAATAAAAAAAGAAGCATTTTCCCCATTCCAGAGGCTTCGATTGCAGGACTGCGCAAGGAGATAAAATTATCTATTGAGGAAAGTCGGCCAATCCGATTAATTACTCCCTTTGGCTGTTACAAACCTGTAACTCTGCCATCGCCAACAACTGCCAATTGGGCTGAGTTTATTCATTTCTCCTACATGGCGGAACTGGCTGCTGAAATCGCATCGATCCATAGCCCTGGAGTTGAACTGGTTTATAAACTTGGGGATATCGATATGGATTTATTAGCAGATGTGACTGATAAAGAGGTCTATTGGTATTTTCAAACCTTTAGTAAACTTGCAAATAGATTTCGTGACTGGGTGCCTGCTAATGTTAGCTTTCAGGTCTCTAAACTGAGCGATTATATATCCAAAGAAAACTTCAGACAAGCGACTGAAGTGGAGATCGATCGACTCAGACCGATATGGGAAAAAGACCGCGATAGCAGCAGAATAACGACCGTTTGCGATCGCACCAAACGGAACAATACTAACGTCTTTTTATCCGATGGCGATGTCTTTGAGAAAGCACTCCGGTCTGCAGCGATGATTGTAGTAGATACTCGCTATTTATGCGAAAAAAAAGCCATCAACCTAATTTACAGAACAATTACAGAGGTTATCGCTCAGAGTAACTTAGATAAAACGATTTTCCCTTTCAGAAGTTGCAGTGGATGCCTGGTCCAATTTTGGGTTGGTGAAGGCGGTCTGGTGTGGAACGGCAAGAAAGTCTACCCGGTTATTTTTGGTCAAAACTCTGTTCGAGAGGCCAGCATTTTGCATGCGATTGACTCCTACGAGTTCAGAGAGTGCGGTCCGAATTTTAATCAACTGACGATTTACTCAAAATGCTAACCGAAAATCCCACACAAATCACCGTCGCTGCCCATGCATTGCGACGTAAGTTAATGGAGTCGTTACAAGGCTTAGGCTACGAGACTTCGCCAGCTCAGGGTGCGCTGGATGAGTTTTTGATTGAAGAACGACTCAGTGGCAGCGGCGTTGGCTTGAAGTATTTTACCTCTTTTTGCCAAAGCGTTGAGTCAAACTTCCGCTACCCGCCAACCGTGAAGGTTGCTGGTGCAACGACCTGTATAGACGCAGGCGGTGGCCTCGCTCATATTCCTTTTTGTGGAGCCTTACCAGGGTTTGTCGAGCAGGTGAGGGAACATGGCATTGGCCTGCTTGGGATAAAAAATGATGTGACTTTTATTCGAGCGGGATATCCCGCCTATTGTTTAGCAATGCATGATTTGATTGCGCTGTCATTCATTTATGTCAATCATCCAGTCTGTTCTCCGGTGGGCGTCGGGACGCCTATTCTCGGAACCAATCCGATTGCCTTTTGCTGCCCAACCGACAATAAACCCCTATTGTATGATATTTCTACCTCTGCAGTCAGCGGTAAGACGTTTAAGCAACTGCGCGATCGCGGTGTACCCATACAAAAAGAAATTGGCGTCGATCGTCAAGGCAATCCAACCCATAGTCTCAATGACATTGTCAGCCTTTTACCCATTGATGGCAATCGCGGCCTAGGAATGATGCTGATGGTCGAGCTGTTAGCAGGGTCGCTGTTAGGTTATGAAATGTCTAATAAAACAAAAGTAGACGATTTTGGGGTCCTCATCCTTGCCATAGATCCCTCTTTTTTGGGATCTAAACAGCGCTTTAAACAAAGAAATACAGCCCTGCTGGAACGCTTAAATCAACTCTCTGAAGGGAAAGTCCATATCCCTGGCTCTAATTATCCAACTGTTGATGACTTAGAAAATTCATACAGTATTCCGCTCGATCTCTGGGAAACATTATCGACATCCAAGTCGTAATAAACAAGTCAGGGTTTTTGAGCGCGGGTTCCACCCGCGCTCAAAAACCCTGACCTCTGGAGGACTACCGGCATCCAAGTCTTTATAGCAGTTCTTGATGCACCAATATGAATATGAATGAGAGCCTGACCCAGAAAATTCGCGATGATTTCGATCGCGTTGCGCTGTACGACCGGGAATGTTGGAATCACAACAATCATTACCATCGTTTTTTGCTTAAACAATTACCAGAGCATTGCGACACCATTCTTGATATCGGTTGCGGTACGGGTGAGTTTTCCCGTTGTCTGGCTAACCGTGCCAGACGAGTCACGGCAATCGATTTATCTCCCAACATGATTGAAGTTGCGAAGCAGCGGTCAAGACGATTTGCCAACATTGAGTTTCACGTTTCTGATGTTTCGCAATGGACGTTTCCGGTTGAACAGTTTGATGCGATCGCATCCATTGCCACCCTCCATCATCTTCCTACCGAACCCTTGTTACCTCAGTTAAAAGCAGCTTTGAAACCAGGGGGAACGTTAGCGATTTTGGACTTATTAAAACATGAAACCCTGCTAGATTGGTTCAGCGATTCGATCGCAGTGCCGCTGAATTGGATATTTCAAGCACTCAAGCATCGACAGATTCAACCCTCTCCCGAAGCAGCTGCAGCCATGAGAGCACACGCCCTTACGGACCAATACCTGACCCTTTCGCAAGCACAACAGATTTACAGGCACTCAATGAAGGGAGTAAAGGTAAGAAAACACTTATTTTGGCGTTACTCAGCAATCTGGGAAAAGTCAGAGACACCTGATTGCAGTCACTAGACACCGAAAGTATTAATCATGTCCTGATTTGAAATCATAGCGAAGACTTTACTGTTATTGCTTGAACTGTTGTTGCTTGAATATTTGAGACAATTTCTGAATCCCCCGCTCGATCTGAATTTCGTTTAACTGAGCATAGCCAAAAATAAACTCTCCCGATTTTGGAGCAGTTAGATAGTAATCCTGGGCACTAATTAAGCCCACACCCAACCGTTTCGCGACTTGAATGACAATCTCATCTGATAAAGTCGTCTCAATTTTTGCCATCAAATGAATGCCTGCCTTCTCGCCCAGGATCGCGACCCGCGATCCCAAATAATGCTTCAATGCATTCGCGAGTGCTTGACGCCGTCGATCGTAGAGCTGACGCATCCGCCGAATGTGTCGTTCAAAATGTCCCTCTACAATGAAATCGGTCAGGGCGTACTGTTCTAGGAGCGGAGTTTGTCGATCGCACAACCATTTCGCTCGACTCACGAGCGGTATCCAGGTCGGCGGTACGACTAAATAACCCATTCGTAAGGCTGGAAAAAGGATTTTGGAAAATGTCCCAGTATAGATCGTTGTATGATGCCGATCGATCCCTTGTAACGCTGGCATGGGACGATCGCCATAGCGATATTCGCTGTCATAGTCGTCTTCTAAAATCAATGTTTCGGTTTGCGCTGCCCACTGCAGCAGGGCCAAGCGGCGCGATAACGACAATGTCGCGCCAGTGGGAAATTGATGGGAGGGGGTGACATAGACGAGTTTGAACGGCTGGCGATACTGGTTCAAAGTTTCCACTACTAATCCTTCTGCGTCAACCGGAACAGTTTGCAGTCTGGCTCCCTGCCCCTTAAAGCAATGACGCGCCCCCAAATACCCTGGCTCTTCGATAGCGACCCAATCTCCGGGATCGAGGGTGAGTCGAGCCATTAAGTCCAGCGCTTGCTGGGAGCCGTTGACGATGATGACTTGCGCTGCTTGACATTGCACAGCACGGGAGCGACCGAGATAGTCTGCGATCGCACTCCGCAGCGGCAAATAGCCAGCAGCATCAGGGCTATAGTTCAACACCTCTGGACTATTGTGACAGTGACGAGAGAGCAACCGCCGCCATAGCACGATCGGAAAGTGTGCAGCAGCAGGATTGCCATAGCGGAAACTAATTTCAGCTTCAGGGTCCGAAATAGTCAGCGGACTGTCCTGTAAAAGTGCTGTGCCGAAGCGCGATAGCATCGTCACTTTAGCCACATCAACCTCATTTTGCTCGCCTGCTTTGGGGCATATCCCCACCCCTTGTTGTAAAGAGCCACTTTTCCTGGAAGTCACTGCTCTATCGTCAGCATAGACCGGCTTGAGATATTCATCAGGCAATTGAGTGCAAACGAATGTACCAGAGCCGCGACGAGCTTCAAAATAGCCCTCGCTCAAGAGTTGCTCGTAACTCTGGGTGACCGTCGCCCGAGAAATTTTCAGTGACATTGCCAGCATCCGGGACGGCGGCAATTTATGGTTTGGCTTCAATCTGCCTTGCAATACAGCCTGACGCAAAGCTTCTGCCAGCTGTTGATAAAGGGGAATCGCAGACGCACGATCGAGAGCAATCACTAAATCCATCTGGTTCTGAATTGGACTAATAATTGGACTAGCAATAATTGGACTGGTAATAAAACTCAGAATTGGCTATTGAATCAGACCAATTTAACGCTTATCTTGCGGCATAGCAACCCACCCTCTAAATCAGGAGCAAGACCATGTCTGCAACAGCCATGCTACAAGCGACTGCCCGCAGCAAAGTTCAGCGCCATCCCCGTCTTGGACATCACGAAAGAGCCATCGTTAACCAAATTCTGGATGAAGCCCTGGTGGTTCACGTTGGTTTCATTACCGACCATCAACCCGTTGTCATTCCCATGGGCTATGGGCGAGATGGCGATCGGCTCTACATCCACGGTGCAACCGCCAGCCGATTGTTCAAAACCTTAGCGAAAGGCATTGATGTTTGCTTAACAGCAACTTTATTGGATGGCCTCGTCATTGCGCGATCGCTCTTTCATCACGCGATGAATTATCGGTCCGTCGTGCTGTTTGGTCGTGCAACCTTAGTGGAAGGCGAAGACGAGAAGCTGCACGCCCTGAAAGTTCTATCAGAGCACATTGTTCCTGGACGATGGGAACAGGCTCGAAAGCCCACACCCCAAGAAGTAAAAGGAACAACCGTGTTTTCAATCCCCATAGAAGAAGGTGCTGCCAAGATTCGCAGTGGCGACCCAAACGACAATGCAGAAGATTACGCCTTGCCCATTTGGGCAGGACAAGTACCCTTCAATCTAATAGCGGGTATTCCGATCCCAGATGCCAAACTTGCCGCTGATATTGCTCTCCCTGAAAACCTGAGAACCTACCACCGGGGAATGTAGGGGACTTGCCAAATATATAGCAATTCTCAGGCTAGTGAGGTATGGAAATGTGCCCCTGCCTTCGGCAGGAGCACATTTCCATGTACTTCAGTTGCACGGAAACCGCTATAGATGAGCTGATAGACCCCCAAAAATTCTGACCTGCTTAACCCTACACGGCTGGGAAGGTTATTTTGAAAGCCTTGCGGAACAAGGCTTTCAAAATAACCCATTTTTCTGTTCTGGTACGAAGAAATAGAGGTTGGCACCCCTATACTGTTCGGTTTAGCAACAAGAATTAATTGCTCACGTAGGGGCACGGCATTGCCGTGCCCCTACAGGTCTATTTCTCGTAAAGTTATTGAATCCGCCATCCTTAACCGAACGAGCGCCCCCGAAGGGGGCGCTAACCTTCCAAGTCGCGTAACACTCCTGATGAGCTTTCTGGCTGAAATGTCCATGAAACAAAGCAGCATTAAGTTATATTAAGCAAGGGAAATTGACAGGAACAATCCTGTTTGTAAGGTTGCAGGGCTGATTGTCCAGGTTGATGGGTTATTGGAACCTGAACTTCAGTTCAGGCTTCAATTAATTGGATAAGTCAGGACGTGAGGGGTAAGTGATAACAGGGGTAGGTGATAACAATGTCTGGTAGAAAACGTTGTCTGTTTTGGACAACTGCAAAGTTCGATCCATGTAACCCCTTGACAGTCAAGCCGGTGCTGATCGAATCTAAACTCCACGTTTAATTAGGGGATGTGCAAGACCAGTATGAGAACCAAAACAGCTTCAAAAATGAAGCGGCAACTCACTAAAGGGCCTATCGGACAACATTTAGCAAATCTGGCTCTGCCGATGGTGGGAGGAATTTTTGCAGTCATGGCCTTTAGTCTTGTTGATACGTATTTTGTGGCTCAGCTTGGCACCAACGAGCTTGCTGCAATCAGTTTCACCTTTCCTGTGGTTACGATTCTGGGAAACCTGACGCTGGGTTTGGGAGTAGGGGTTTCTTCTGCGATCTCGCGGGCGATTGGAGAAGGAAATCGCGCTAAAGTGAGGCGACTCACGACTGATAGTCTAACCTTGTCGCTGCTGGTGGTGACTCTGATTGTTGCAGTGGGGCTGGTGACCATTGAACCGTTCTTTACGGCCTTGGGGGCTGAGCCTGAGATTCTCGATCTCTTGAAGCGATATATGGTTATCTGGTACCCTGGTACCCTTTGTCTAGTCATTCCGATGGTAGGCAATAGCGCTATCCAGGCAGTGGGGAATACCAAAATCCCAAGTCTGATTATGGTGGTGGCGGCGCTGTTAAATATTGGCTTAGATCCAGTGTTGATTTTTGGCTGGTTTGGCTTTCCTCGTTTAGGGATGGAGGGGGCTGCGATCGCAACGGTATTTGCACGTGCGATCGCGCTAGTCGCAGCCCTGGCTTTTCTCCACTTTAAGGAACGACTGATTTCCTTCAGATTGCCCACCATGAGAGCCATGTGGCGCTCCTGGCAAACTATTCTTCATGTGGGTCTGCCTGCTGCCGGTACGAGTGCAATTGTGCCGACTTCCCTGGCTTTGATCACCAGTCTGGTCGCTATTTATGGCCCTGATGCGGTAGCAGCTTTTGGGATTGCGTCGCGGGTGGAAGCAATGGCTTCAATTGGGGTTGTGGCGCTGTCTGTCAGTATTGGCCCTTTTGTGGGTCAGAATTGGGGTGCCCGAAAGTACGATCGGGTAGAGCGTTCTCTTTACCTCAGTTTCTTGTTTTGTATGCTCTGGGGAGTGCTGGCAGCAATTGTCCTGGCTGTGGCTGCGCCCTGGATTGCATCATTGTTTACTACTGAGGCCGAGGTGATTGCGATCTCAACGACCTATTTCTCCATTGTTTCTCTCAGCTATGGTGCTCTGGGTATCGTGCTGGTGTCCAGCGCTATTTTTAATGCCCTGGGTAAGCCCATCCCCTCTGTTATTATCACGGCTACCCGAATGTTGCTCTTGTATGTTCCTCTAGCCTATCTAGGCAACAGATTGTTTGGAATCAATGGCATTTTTGTGGCCGCTTTGATCTCGAACGTTTCGGGTGGCTTGGGGGCATTCTTCTGGCATCGGTACAACTGCCAGCTCATGACCCAAACAAAATCGGAACCCCTTTTATTGTCCTAAGCGATATGGCAGAAGGCAGAGGGCAGAAGGGAAAGGTTGATGACCTCACAGGGTGACAAAAAGCTGCAAACGGAGGTGGGAGGTAGGGGAAATACAAGTATATTCAGTATGCTTGTTCTTCGGTTTGCTGGCCCGAAACCCAATGCTGAGATTGCCATCTCCAGAAATTCCTAGTGATTCTTCCCGACAACCTAACCCCTACACCCCACACCCCAATACTGGTCGGTTTAGAAACGAGAATTAATTTCTCACGTAGGGACACGGCATTGCCGTGTCCCTACAAGTCTATTTTTCGTCAAGTGATTGAATCCGCTATCCTTATACCATTTTGCGTTGAACTTGCCTCAAACAGTCCCCTGCCTGTATATGTTTCAGGGCTTCAAACCCTGCATGTATAAACCGAATTGGTCTTAACCGAACAGTATTGCCCCATACCCTGCCTAACTTTGAGGTATCTTGTCACCCCCTGAGCTTTCCTGTATACCCTCTGCCTTCTGCCTTCTGCCCTCTGCCTTCTAACGTGACGACTGCTATAAAAATAGGGACAGGCAAAACAGCCTGTCCCAAAAGTAGAGTTTTTAGGGATTGGAACGCTTTACAAACTGCCAGTGGTGGCTAAACCCAGGATGACACCCGCACCCAGGACATGACCAAAGCTTGTGGCTCCCAGCATAGCCCCATGACTCATGCCACCAAACATAGCGGGCATCGGCAAGCCAAGACCCACGTTGGGTTGTTTGACGGTCAGTTTGGCGATGGCAATGGCCACAACGTTACAGAGAATCATAATCAGTCCGACCTTTGGACTCCACTCCACAGAGAGAGGCGCGGCGGCGGCAAGCAATGTTAAGTGCATCAATGAACTGTCTCCTTCAATCAATAATTGCGACAGAAGCATTGAACCTTTGAAGCTCAATGCTTAAGTCCTATCCTTTCATAGAACGTTGAATCCGTATATTCGTTTGACCAACAGATTCTGCGATCGCTGTGCAGAAAAGGGGATCAAATTACTATTATTGGGCTTCCCCATTTTTGCCCTAGACTGAGACGCGATCGCGCTCATGTCAATTTGATTAGGACGGTACCCACTTGTCAAGTGTATTTACGCAACTTAACATTAATATAGGAGCGAGCGCACCAACGCCACTAACTTTTTGGCCGCACCTGCTTCTCCCCGCAGCTGGCGCAGTTTTGCCTGCATCTGATCTAGTGTTTCAGGATGCTCCAGGAAGTCGCAGGTATATTGGGCTAGATCCTCTGGGGTGAAATCGCGCACGATTTCGGGTACAATCTCCTCGCCAGCCCAAATATTGGGCCAGGCCCAGAGGGTACGCTTGCGTTGATAGAACCAGTACATCAGCAAATTGAAGCTCCAGGCAAAGGCAAAACCAACCCACGGTAAATTGGCCATCAAACCTGGCAACCCGTCCCAAGCACGCATCGCATCAATTTGTTGAGTGGGAATCACGACAATCATGGGTATTCCCAGGGCACCTAATTCTGCTGTATTGGCACCAATCGTGGTGATACAAAGCCGACATTGAGCGAGCAAATGATGGGCAGGGAACTCTGTCCAGAGTTCAATTTTGGTTCCTGCTGAGGTTTCTAGATAGGGGCAATCACCGTTTTCGGGTTGAACCAGTTTGAGGCTAAATGGACTAATCTTGCGGGCAACTGGGTTCCGATCTGGATCGCCAAATTTGGCCAGGGTAGGCAGATCCAGGGTGGGGGCAACAGGGAGCACAACTCTGGTTTGCGGGCGCTGCGATCGCATCGCCTCCACATAACCCGCAACCAGCGGTACGCCCTGAGTCAGCTTCATTGCTTTGGAACCGGGCAGAATGGCAACAATTTCTTGAGTTGGGGCTGTTGAAGTTAGGGGGGTTGAAGGTGGGACTGAAGTTGGGGCAGATAAATTGACATCCAGCATCAAATCGCCCACCACCCAGCATTTATGTCGATAGGTCTGGGGAATTTTCGATCTCACCCTCTCATTCATCGCCCCAAATCCATCTACCCAGCGCCACCAACGCGCCTCCCACTCCGCATAGACAACGACCTGATACCCCAGGCGCTTGCCCGCGATCGCGGCAAAAAGCTGATCGCCACCCAAAAACACCACCCCCCCTCGCGGACGCCAATCCCAATTTTCGGCCGTTTTTCCCCAGAGCAAAAAGCGAAAGAAATGGGCTGGCCCCTGCACGCGATCCACAGCCGCATAGGCCCGCACGATCTGCGTTTCTGTCCCTGTCGCATTGGCACAAGGTGCCAGGATAACTGAGATGCGGGCCTGGGGTAATTGCTGCTTCAGTTCCTGCACCACCGGGCGCACCCAGGTCGTGACTTCCCCAGGGCCATTAGAAAGAATGAGGATATCGCTCGGCTCAGAATTCATTTCAGAATTCATCACAAGATAGAAGTTTGCTGGCAAAGATATAGCACGACGAGAATAGATTAGGACAGACCAAAAAGTCCACAACCAGATGCCGTTAACTGTTCTCCTTCTGCTGTCTGCCCTCTACCTCCTACCAGCTGCCATAACATCCATGTCATGCCCATTTGCCCAGCCACTCTACTGCGATCGCAAACAATCCCCTGACGAACCGTCAGGGACAGACACTGATTGGGAAAGAGTCAAACAGTCAACTAAGCTTTCTGTTTGCAACGTCTGAGGGCCTTTGCGGCAAGGGTACCAATCCCCAAAAGTGCTAAGGCTGTGGCCGGTTCGGGAGCTGATTGAACTTTTTCATGTTCAAACGTTTGCGAAATCATGGTGATGGCAGTCGTGCCATTAAATGCATTGAGGAAAATATCCTTCGTTATCATGGCTTTCATCACCGGAGCCTGTAACGGGGAGTCGCCTTGCAGGATGGGTTCAAAGAGCGGATCTTCTGTATCTTGAAAGAACCGATCGACAGAAACTGTGAAATTAGCGATGGGTGTAAAGTTCATATCCTGGACAACTTCCACAACAGAGGCTTCTCCATCTCCCGTAAACTCACCATCAAACCCCAGTCCGATATCCACGATCGCCCCTTGAAGCGATTCCACAGTGTAACCCACCAGAGTATCAATAAAACCATTACCATCAACCGAAAAATCACCCTGGAACTTAATGCCTTTATCTATGGTAACAACTTCAATATCATTGCAACTCCCTGGAGATGTCGGGCCAGATTGAAAGATAATATTGCAAGAAAAGCCGCTAAACTTTTTGCCTTCATGCTCGAACATCCCGCCGGTACTACTTAGGCTGCCCAGATTAAACGTCATTGCCTGAGCAGGCGCTGTGGCAACTCCACAAGCTGCCACCGCTGCACCGAAGAGCGCGATAACGGTTGGACGAATCATAATCTTTTCCTCTTAAAATCAGGATCCAACTATTGCCTGGATGAAGATAAGAGCAGTGTAAGGCAACTGCCCTAAGGATTTAAAGTTGGTTAGAGAAAAATTCGCAGACTCTTCATGGTTGCAATCCGCAGCTTTGTTGCTGCTTCATAAATAAAAGGCAATTACTGGCTCAGAAATCACACCAATTTGACTTGGAGATGCAACCCATAAAATTGACAGAACGCTTGTCCAATAAGGCTTCCCCAATCCAAAATCACTAATCTAAAAGCCAAAATGGTATCCTCAGCCCGACCGCCGGGGAAGCGCAGCCAACTTGCCAGTTTTCAGGAAACCTGTCTTCCCAGTGCCAGCGAACCTTTCACAAAAAATCTCCAGATTCTTCCCCCTGAGCAAAACCCATCTTTCGACAAATTTGATAGTCTAACTTAAATAGAATTGGGAACTGAACCATTGGGGTAAAGCGTGAATATTCAAATTGGGCGAGGAAAATCAGCTCGCAGAGCTTACGGTATTGATGAAATTGCTTTAGCCCCAGGGCAACGGACACTGGATCCAGCACTGGCCGATACGCGCTGGCACATTGGCGGCATTGAACGAGAAATTCCCATTATTGCCAGTGCCATGGATGGGGTTGTCGATGTCCGCATGGCAGTCCTGTTGTCCCAACTCGGTGCGCTGGGTGTCCTCAACCTGGAGGGGATCTATACTCGCTATGAAGATCCCACACCTATCCTGGAGCGCATCAGGTCAGTGGGGAAAAGCGAGTTTGTACCACTGATGCAGGAACTGTATGCGACACCAGTCCAACCCGACTTAGTCGCCAAACGCGTGAGGGAAATCGAACAGCAGGGCGGCATTGCAGCAGTAAGTGCAACCCCCGCAGGTGCCACTCGTTATGGTGAAATTGCGGCTGAGGCCGGAGCCAGACTGTTCTTTGTGCAGGCAACGGTTGTTTCAACGGCACACCTTTCAATCGAGTCTGCAATCCCGCTCGATCTGGCTCAGTTTTGTCGAGAAATGCCGATTCCAGTGGTTTTGGGAAACTGCGTCACCTATGAAGTGGCTCTGAATTTGATGAAAGCGGGTGCTGCTGCTGTGATGGTTGGCATTGGGCCGGGAGCTGCCTGTACGTCTCGCGGGGTGTTGGGTGTGGGTATTCCCCAGGCAACTGCGATCGCAGACTGCGCCGCCGCCCGCAACGAGCATTATCGCGAAACCGGAAAATACGTTCCAGTTATTGGCGATGGCGGCCTGATTACCGGCGGCGATATTTGTAAATGCATTGCCTGTGGTGCAGATGGGGTCATGATTGGCTCTCCCATTGCCAGAGCCGCAGAAGCACCCGGTGGCGGTTACCACTGGGGCATGGCGACCCCCAGCCCAGTCCTGCCTCGCGGTACTCGCATTCGTGTCGGTACAACCGGAACACTGGAACAAATTCTCCGAGGGCCAGCTCAAATGGACGATGGCACCCATAACCTTCTGGGTGCCTTGCAGACCAGCATGGGAACTCTGGGTGCAAAAGACGTTAAAGAAATGCAACAAGTTGAGGTAGTCATTGCACCCTCCCTTTTAACAGAAGGAAAGGTCTACCAAAAAGCGCAACAATTGGGGATGGGCAAGTAAACCTTTGATCGCCCTCCATCCCCATTCATGCCTTGAACGTCTCCTAATCCCTACCTCATAAACAGGAAGGCCCTATCCTGTTTAAAGTAGCGTATTCCAACAACTGGGGGAGTCTACAGGTAGGGTGGGCATTTCCAGTCTGCTGCTGTTTTATCCATTTGAGATGACCCATGGGAAACGATCGCCCACCGAGACTCTCGCGGTGGGCAGTGCTCATCAAAATGCTGCGTTCAGCATTCTTGAACACTCAAAAGCACTGCCCACCCCAATACTGTTCGGTTTAGAAACGAGAATTGATTTCTCGGGTAGGGGCACGGCATTGCCGTGCCCCTACAGGTCTATTCTTCGTGAAGTAATTTAATCCGCTATCCTTAACCGAACAGTATTGCTGCCCACCCTACCCAAAAGATCTCCTTATTTCTAGACTCCCACAAACTCTGGATGCGCCCTTTTTAAAGTCTCTATCAGGAATCTGGAAAAACGATAGCTGTCGCTTACAATAGAGGAAGCGGAGACGCACGTTTCCGTTCACTCCTCACACCACACCCCGCCCGAACTATTGTTCGGGCGGTTCCTTCTTGTGCTTTCAACAAACTTGTATTATGGTTAGACACGACTTGGAAGCTTAATTTGCAAGGCTTGCAAACTAAGGCTTGCAAATTAAGGCTTACAAATTAAGTTGTTTTCTGGTGCTAGCACGAAGAAACAGGGTTTATCACCCCCTTCCAGGGTGCTATCTTTCTTAAGTCGTGTTTAGAGGGATACTTTTCAGAAACAAAAACGCCAAAACGTTTGTTGCCACTGTGGTAGAATTTTGAGTAGCTCTAATCGTTTCAAATAGACAAGGATTTGCAGGCATGTCAGCAGCTGCACAAGTTACAGACTCCAGTTTTAAAGCAGAGGTATTGGAAAGTGATGTTCCAGTTTTAGTTGACTTTTGGGCCCCCTGGTGTGGCCCATGCAGAATGGTTGCTCCTGTGGTTGATGAGATTGCCCAGCAATATGACGGCCAGGTAAAAGTTGTCAAGCTTAACACAGATGAGAATCCCAGTATTGCCAGTCAATATGGGATCCGCAGCATTCCGACTCTCATGATCTTTAAAGGCGGACAGCGAGTTGATATGGTGGTTGGTGCTGTTCCCAAAAGCACTTTGGCCGATACATTAGAAAAATATATTGAGGATGCTTCTTCCCCGGAAAAGCCCGCAGACGACAGCAAACAAACCGCAGACGGAGAGCAGCCTGTAGAGGATAAAGCTTCAGAAGCTTGATTTCGTTGCCTCAATGATAAGTTTGCATTAGGGATAGATCTGGCTACTTTTTCTCCCCTAGCGACAGAGTTAGGGGAGAATCTTGTAATTAAGTTGATTCCTGACAAAGATCTCAAAACAGAATCTGAAAGGGTGGGAAAATCTATGCAACCTTCTCGCTCTCCAGATTCTTTTTCGTCTTTTTCACAAGCGATTTCCGAACTGGTTGAACGCTTGCCAGCATTGCAGCATGGGCGATGGATTCAGCGAGCGTTGGGTGCAGTTGTGCACCTTGCCCAACAGGATCTCGATCGCCTGGATTGGAAAATCTTAGCTTCCGCCCAACGGGATATGGAGCAAGGGTTCAGGCTTTTTCGCCCTTATCGCCACATTCGTAAAGTGGCAATCTTTGGTTCGTCCCGGCTGCCTCAAGACAGCCCAGAGTATCGCATGGCCTTAGAATTTGCCCGCTGTATGACTCAACAAAAATTTATGGCGATTACAGGTGCGGGGGGAGGCATCATGCAAGCAGGTAATGAAGGCGCAGGGGCCGAAAATTCCTTTGGCTTAAATATCCAGCTGCCGTTTGAATATAAAACTAATCCTTTTATCGAGGAGTGCAGACGGATTAACTTTAAGTATTTTTTTACGCGCAAGCTTTTTTTCTTACGGGAAAGCGATGCGATCGCGCTCTTTCCCGGCGGCTTTGGCACCCAAGACGAAGCCTTTGAATGTCTCACCCTGAGCCAGACCGGAAAATTTGGCCCCGCCCCCCTGATCTTGATCGACCGACCCGGCGGAAACTACTGGCAAGCCTGGAATCAATACATCCAAAATCACCTGCTCCAGCCCGGATTAATCAGTGCAGAAGACACCCATCTTTACACCATTACCGATCGCGCTGAAGTTGCCTGCAAAGCCATCACCGACTTCTATCGCTGCTATCATTCCAGCCGTTATGTTGACCAGCAACTCGTCATCCGCCTCAATCAAGCTTTATCTGAGACAAACATTGAACAATTAAATACTCAATTCAACGACATCCTGGTTCAAGGAAAAATAGAAGCAAGTAACGCCTTACCCCAAGAAGCTGGAGACGGAACTGAATCCCTACCTCGACTGATTCTGCACTTCAACCGTCAGCACTTCGGTCGCCTCCATCAATTGATTGCCACCATCAATCAACTGGGCTTAGAGGCAAAAGAAACCAAGCATCCCGAACGGAAATAAAAAAGCTCATTGTTCATCGTTCGTTGTTTGTTGCTCATTGTTCATTATTCGTGCTGGACAGGCAGGAAAAAGGTCCAAAATATACAAAAACACTATTTCAACACTCCTGAAATTGAGCTAATTCGTAGTCGGCACTTTAGTGCTCCAGAGTCTGTCGGATAAGCGTTAACACTTTTTGACACCCCAGCTCTATTCCCTCCAATCAGCAGTATCAGCCCTGTACTTTCAGAGTATAGTATTATTCGGTTTTGAACGCTGAATCTGAATCTCGACATCTGAATTCTGATACTGGATCGGATACTCTATAAACAGCCCCTCCAGGACAGACCCATGACTCCCTTACTCCAGAATCAGCGGCTCCCTTCCCTGCCCACTGAAAACGATCTACCGGAAACCGATAATAAACCCGTGGACAACGAACTGCAAATCCTTATCCCTGTATTGCTGCGGGCTATCCTATCATTGGCCTGGGCCGATCGCATGGATTGGTTCTTTGGAGTCAATCTGGGCGTCTATTACGATCCAGACAGAGCGGCTATTGCACCCGACGGCTTCATCAGTAAAGGTGTGGAGCGTGTCAGAAAAAGCGGCAAGTTGCGGCTGAACTACACCGTTTGGCAAGAAGGAATCATTCCTCAATGGGTATTAGAAGTAGTCTCAAAAACACCAGGTCGGGAATACGATCGCAGCATCGATAACGATGGCAAACTCGGTAAGATGGGCCGATACGCTGAGATGGGCGCATTATACTATACCATTTACAATCCCAACCATGGGCAGCGCGACAAGCACGACTCCTTTGAGGTTTATCGCTTGATCGACGGTGTCTATGTTCGGCAAACCGGTAATCCAGTATGGATGCCAGAAGTGGGCCTGGGGATCGGCACCGGACAAGGCAAACACGAAGGGTATAAGCAGGAATGGCTCTACTGGTATGACCTGCAGGGCAATCGCTACCCCGTTCCAGAAAATGTCATTCAACAGGAACGACAGTTGAGGCAACAGGCAGAACAACGAGTGGAACGAGAACAGCAATTGAGGCAACGAGCTGAACAGTCTGCCCAGCAGGCGGAACTGCGAGCTGAACAAGCAGAAAATCGGCTAGAACAACTCTCAGCCAAACTCAGAACCCTCACTCCAACACAACTGAGAGCGCTGGGCATTGACCCAAATCTGTTGAATTAACGCTCAACTGCTGCAACACAAAACGCGCTAAGGGAAATTGGATTGTGGTATTATTTAATTTTGAATACCGAATTTGAATCCTGTCTGTCTGAATCGCTCAAGGCCACCCGCGCCACAGTCATCCTTAGTTCCACCCCAATTGGCGTTGAGCCAGAGCGCCGAATCTGAATCCTGTCATGGGATCGGATACTCTATAAATAGCCTTTCCCAGGACAGCCCCATGACTCCCCTGCTCCAAACCGAACCCAACATCAGCTACCCCCACAGCGACGGACAGCCAATGGCAGACAACACCGAGCAGTATCGCTGGATCGTCATCATCAAGGAAAACCTGGAAATCCTGTTCGCTGCTGTGGCTAATGTTTTCATCGCCGGGGATTTATTCTGGTATCCGGTTCAAGGGAAAAACAAAATCAAAAATGCTCCTGATGTTATGGTGATTTTCGGACGCCCCAGGGGAAAACGTCTCTCCTACAGGCAGTGGGAAGAGGGCAACATTGGCCCCCAAGTGACCTTCGAGATCCGTTCTCCCAGCAATACGGCTAAAGAAATCAGAGACAAGTTCGAGTTTTATCAGCAGCATGGCGTGGAAGAATACTATTTATACGACCCAGAAACGCTAGCCTTACAAGGCTGGCGGCGTCAGGGGCAGCAGTTGGAGGCGATCCCCAAAATGGACGGTTGGGTCAGTCCCCGGCTAGGCATCCGTTTCGTCATGGCAAAGGAAGACCTGGAGATCTATGGCCCGGATGGGCGGAAATTCCTCACCTCTGTGGAATTAGAGCGGGAACGACAACAGGCAGAGCAGCGGGTCCAGGATGCCGAATCGCAGTTGGCGCAAGAACAGCAACTGAGAGCGCAAGAACAACAGCTGCGAGCAGAGGCAGAACAACGGGTGGAGCAGGAGCGTCAGCGGGTGGAGCAGCTGAAAGAACAGTTGAGAGCGCTGGGCATCGATCCCAGTAAGATCGAGTAGTGCTTTACCGGGCGAGCGGGTGGAGCAGCAAGCTCAGAGCGTTTCAACCTTTTTGCGCTCCAAGTTCCTGAAACGCTGATTGAGAGAGGACAAAGGTATTTCAACCTTTTTATCTGTTGAAACAACAGCGTAGGATGGGCAAAGCAAAGCGTGCCCATCAGAGAGCCTGTGATGGGCACGGGCATAGCCCTTTGCCCATCTTACTGACTGGTAGGCTCGAGAATTTTTTAGCGCTTCGCGTCGAAGAAAAAGCAAGAACACGCAAACAACAGATATTTTTTTCGCAAACAACAAATATACAAATATACAGAGAGCAAAGGGGTAAAAGGCTAGGAAGTCCCTCCTTCGGGAATCCAGAAGCTACAGAGCGACGCACACAACACGAAAACCAATATTGACGTACGTATCACTGCGATTACTCCCATAGCGAACTACCGAACAGCAATCCCTTGGAAAACTGCGCCAAGAACCACCACGTAGTACACAAGTAGAGCTTTCATTACTAGACAACCATATCGTTCCATCATCAGGTGCTCCTTTGTAAGTGTCATGCCATGAATCAGCGCACCATTCCGAAACATTACCGTGCATGTCGTAAAGACCAAAGGCATTAGCAACTTTGAAATATTCTGTAGGCGTCGTTCTCTGGCGATACTCGCCTTTTGGCCCTCTGCCGTAAGCACTGTATTTTTTATCGGTACCGTTATAGTTTGCCAGATTGGTTGTTATTGTCTCGCCAAAGTGAAAGGATGTAGTAGTGCCAGCACGACAGGCATATTCCCACTCAGCTTCGCTGGGCAGGCGGTACTTGCGCCTTGTTTTTTGGGACAGTCGGGCGCAAAATTCTCCTGCGTCTAGCCAGGAAATCTGTTCAACTGGGCGATCTGCACCTTTGAATCTGGATGGATCGGGGTTTAGCGGGCGCTCAACTTGAGGCAGTGCTACCACGGCTTGCCATTGCGCCTGCGTTACCGGATATTTGCCGATGAAAAAGGGCTGAAGGGTAACAGCATGTTGGGGTTTTTCATGGCTGCTGCCTTCCCCATCCGGCGATCCCATCAGGAAGCGACCGCCTGGGATGGAGACCATCTCCAATGTGACCCCATTGTCCAGGTCTTCGGCGAAGTATTTGGCTTGCTGCCGCTGACGGCTCAAGTTCACTCTGGGTCTACCTAACCCCAGAAACCCAGTTTTCTCAACGTTGCTGATGGTCACCATCTCAAATTCAAAAATTGACAGATGTGAGTTTGGCAGTATTCGTGGCGGTGTTTCTACCTTGTGGCTAACTACGGAGCTTGGGGGCGAGGGTGCGACTTTGGGGTTGCTATCCCTGGTTTCAGGTTTAAGCGATGTTTCAACTTGCCAATTTGGCTGAGGCTGAGGCTGAGGCGGTTCGTGTTTAGAGAGGATTGCCTGCAACAGTCGCTCGGTGTCTTCGTCGGCAAGGTTGAGGGTGTGTTGCAGTTGTTTGAAGTCGTCTTGTTGGATGCGTTCCCGATCCAGGGTTCCTTCTGCGGCTAGGGTAGCGGCTAAGGTTTGCTGGTAAAGCTGGCAGTGCTGCTGTTTTTGTTCGTCGAGGGTGCGGACTGAGCGCTCGATAGCCTGGGCTTCGAGTTCGGAGAGGCCCAGTTGCTGGCGCAGCAGATCCAGGTGGGTGCGGTCGGCGATGGTGAACTGGCGGCGCTTGAGATAGCAGTGTTGCACTGCATTTTGATAGTCCAAGTTGGGGTCGGCGGGTTTGGCTTTGACCAGGCGAATCTTGCCGCCGTCGCGGACGGGATAAAATTCGGGGGTCATGTCGTAGCCGCTGTCTCTGATTTTGCTGCTGACGTAGGTGTGGAGTTCCTCCATAGAGAGATACTCGTCGCCGTCGGTGTTGGCGGCTCCGGTGCGAATGCCTTGCAGCAGGTGGTGGGTATAGAGGGAGAGGTCGTATTCTTCTCCGGCCCAGGCGTATTCGGTGGCACTGGCGGCGGTGAGGATGGCGCGACCTTCGCCGCCCAGTTGCTGGTCGAGGTTGGCGGTGGCGCTGCCTTTGATGGCCATGCCTTTGACGAAGGCACCACTGTAGCAGCAGTCTAGAATCAGGGCCTGTCGTCGGCAACGGCTTTTGCTCATCCATTGGTGGATGGTGCTGGCGGCAACGGCGGTGTAGGGCAGGAGTTTGCCGGCTCGTTTTTCGGTCTCGCGGCTGGAGAAGTAAAAGTGGTAGCTTTCGTCGACCAGGCCGTGACCGGAGAAGTAGAATAGCAGCAGGTCGTCTCGCTGGCGATTGCTGAGAAAGAGGTGGTAGAGGGCGGCGTCCAGGTCGCGTTTGGGGGGATCTTTCAGTACGGTGAGGTTGGCGGGGTGGAAGGCACCGAGGTCTGGATCGAGCAGCGTTTGTTGCATGGCGTCAACGTCTGCAGCGGCTTTGGGGAGCGGCTGCAAGTCTGGATGGATGAAGCTGCCGACGCTGACTAATAGGGCTACTTTTGCCATGGCATCTCTCTGCTGCAATCTCTCTGCTGCAATCTCTCTGCTGCAATTATGGGTGCTGTAAGAATTTCTCGGCGGCGGCCATGGCTAGGGCAAATTCTTCTGGACTGCTGGCTTCAATTTCGATTTCTCTGCCGTCGGGGGCTTTGATTTTGAGTTTGATGGTTTTGTGGCTGATGCGATCGCACAGAAAACGCATCAGTTTTTTAAAATTGTCTGGGTTGACCTCGGCGGTCAGCATGCCGAGCAGGAATCCGCCCAAGGCTTTTGCCCCTTTCGGGGCTTTTTTGACGGCGATCCAGTCTGTTCGATCGGCGAGATTGAGATCCAGCATTTGCTCTCGCAGGGCTTGAGTTTCTGCTTGCAGTTCCTCGTCCTTCAGATCTGGGGCATTCAATGCAAGTGTCATTTGGATATTCATGGTATTCCTCATTACTCATGGCAACAGAGATAGTTGATCGTCTGGGGGCATCAGACCCAGATGTTTCCAGGCTGCAGCCATGGCCATGCGACCGCGTGGGGTTCGATGCAAATAGCCGATTTGCAACAGATAGGGTTCGTAAACTTCCTCAATCGTTTGAGTATCCTCGCCCGTGGCCGCAGCCAGGGCGTCTAATCCCACAGGGCCGCCGTTGAAGTTCTCAATCATGACGCTGAGCAGGCGACGATCGGTCCAATCCAGACCGCAGGGATCTACATTGAACAGCTCCAGCGCCTCTGCAGCCACGGCCGCAGTGATGGCAGCTCCTGCTTTTTTTACTTCAGCATAATCGCGCACTCGCTTCAACAGGCGGTTGGCGATGCGGGGTGTGCCGCGAGCGCGACGGGCAATCTCTTGGGCACCATCGGCTTGCAGAGAAATCTTGAGGATGTCAGCGGTACGCATGACGATCTGGCTCAATTCATCTAATTCATAAAAGCGGAGTCGCTGGATCAGGCCAAAGCGATCGCGCAAAGGCGAGGTCAAGGCTCCCACGCGCGTAGTTGCGCCCACCAGGGTAAAAGGAGGCAGGGGCAGCGACCGGGTACGGGCACTCTGGCCTTTACCAATGGTGATATCAATGCGGTAGTCCTCCATGGCCGGATAGAGAATCTCTTCTGTCACTCTGGGGAGACGGTGAATTTCATCGACAAACAGCACATCTCCTGCCTGCAGACTCACCAATAACCCGACAATGTCCCGGGGCCGTTCCAGGGCCGGTGCAGTGGTGATTTTGCAACTCACTCCCATTTCTGCCGCCAAAATCAGCGATAGGGTCGTTTTCCCTAAACCGGGCGGGCCATAGAGCAGCAGGTGATCCAGGGTCTCACTGCGGGCTTTGGCGGCTTTAATACCAATGTCCAATACTGTTTTTAGATCTTTCTGTCCGATGTAGTCTGCCAGTCGCTGAGGGCGAATGCTATCTTCCTGCTTTTCTTGTTCTTCTGCGGTGGCTTTTGCTTGCAGCAGCGACGGTCGATCTGCAGGTCGCTTTGATGTTTTGTTTGATGGGGCGGCAGCCTGAGCGGACGTTTCTCGCTCGGACTGTTCTGGGGACTCGCTTGCCTGAGATCGGTTTGCTTTAGTCCTGGTTGTTTTGGAAACGTCTGTCTGGTCCAGAGGCAGCATTCCTTGTTTGTCGGGTTGGTCTGGCTCTGAGGGTTGTTTTTTAGAGGAGATGATTGCCACGGTTTCCCGCTCCTAATTCCTGGTGCCCAGGTCATATCAATTGTTGATGAAATGTAATGTGCAACTCATAAGGTTGAGCAAGCCTTGTTTTCAGGCGACAGTGTAGAACACATCCACATACATAGAACTAATGTACAAAGGAGTAGCAGGGCTTGTATAGTGATAGGAGCATTTTGAGCGCTAAATCCCAATTTTTTGGGCGTTAGCGTTTCTCCATATTGTCAACAAACGGTGATTCTGTGCAGCACTTCCTCCTGAAGAACAATTTTTCATTGCTGCAGGGATTCACTCATTTGCCAAAGAATGAGAACAAGTGAGGCCCGGGATTTTAGGCGGATGTGAGGGTAATGGCTGGCTTTTGTTGGAGATTTTCCAGGATTTTTCACGTCCCGAGTCTAGAGGATTTATGAGCGTGTCGAAGGACGAGGAATAGTTTTCTGAATTTTGAATTTTGAATAAACAAATTTTGTGACAAAGAAAAATATTGACCGAAGATGAATTATCGCTCCTATATCAGCTCCAGAGAATGGCGTGCTAAGCATAAGCAATGGCTTAAGGCAGCCAATTATCGATGTGCGATGTTCCCCTGGGTGAGAGTGGGGCAGCTACCGAAGGGAAAGTATCACCGCTATGCAATCCACCATATGCATTACAATTCCTTGGGCCGAGAGCGCTATTGGTTTGATGTCCTTCCCCTCTGTCCATTTGCCCATGATGGTATCCTGCATGGCTTGCTGAGTGGCTATCGCAGTGCTAGCCAGCAAAAGCGGTTTCCTAATTTTGCCCAGATATTGGTTCATGCGTGGATGCGGATTCCAGGCGTGCTAAAGGAAATGTCAATTGTCTGTTTGCTAGCAACGGCTGCGATCGCGATCGCGCTACAGTTTTTCAGCTCCTGAATCGGAACCCGTTCTACGGTTTCCCTACTCTGACGTTTCACTACTGGGCTGCCCAGGATTGTCATTTTCCTGGGGACTGTCAGCCGGATCGGTCTTGTTGGCATCATTGAACGGATTGAGATCGCTGAAATCGGCAGTGGGAGGATTGAAATCGTTAACGGTGCTGGAATCCTCAGCCGGAGAATCAGGTTGGCGATTGTCATCTTTTGGCTGGCTGCTGGCGGGCTGGCTGCTGGCGGGCTGGCTGCTGGCGGGCTGATTCGTGCTCTCAATGTTGCCATTGCGATCGCGAATTCTGCCATCTGGCATCATCGTGCCGCTCAAATTTGCCCCCGTTAACTCGACCCCACCCCAGAGGGAAAGATCGACCTTAAACAAACTTGCATCCCTTAAGTTAGCAAAACTCATGTCTGTGCCGCTGAGATTGGCCCCATTCAGGATGGCGTTACTTAACTGAGAGTTTCTCAGATTTGCCAGGGTGAGATCGGCACCCACCAGAATCGCCCCTTTAAGATTGGCATTAGACAGATCGGCCCCAATCAAATTGGCATTGCTCAGATCTTTCCCCTGCAGATTGGCATCTCGCAAATCGCATCCTTCGCAGTTTTTGGTCTGCAATAACAGCTGAAGATGGTAGGGATTTTCAGCTTTGGCGGGCGCTACCAGACACAAGGGAGCGATCGAGACAATAATGGCAAAGAGACTTAATTTCATGGTTTTCTGACAAAACAGACTGCGATCGCGGCTGCAATCGACGTTTCCACTCCCTATTCTATAGTCCGTTCAGAGGAATCGAAACCTCAGAAGAGATAGCGAAAACTCAGGTTGAACCCGAACTCCTCTCTTGCAGCGATCGCAAGAGCAGGGAGTGCCTTTACATCTATTTCTATCTACTTTCTATCTACGTCCTGTCCAGGATTGTGCCGGAAATGTTGTCGGTGCCCCTGAATTTTTCGCCACCACTACAGCCAAAAATGAGGCAAAGCGAAAGCTTTACTCCCTTCAACTCATTGACAGTTGCGATCGCTCCCTTTTTGAGTAAAGCAAAGACCATAACCTAAGCCTCTCTACAAATATTTGTAGAGAGGCAAAGCGACCCTAATACCCTTTCCCAAAACTGAAGGAATCAATTAGAAACCAGGGATAAAACATTCCCTGGTTGGTTCAAAAAAGCCGAGACACTCACCACACGATCGAAGCGATCGTCCATCAGGACATCAGGTCGCCTCAGTGGAAGAAGTACCCTCTTCTTTTTCTTGGGATTGGTTTGAGGATTTTGACCACCACCGATTCTTAGAAAAACGATCGTTGTTTTTCCGTTTGCGAAACTGACGAGCATAAGCCCGGTTCCGTAGCGCCTTTTCTTTTTTTGGGTTACGGCGCTTAGACATGTTGACCTCATTGATAAACAACCGAGCGCTTTTAGACTTTACTACACTGAAGTCCTACGCGCTATCAGACTTCAGAGGTCAGATCTAGATTCATCAAGATCAGCTGACTGAGAACTTGACAAGTTAATGTCAGTCTAGCGTATCTCAGAATTGTCCCTTTCTTGTCCTAATATTGCCTGCAAAATTGAGATCGAGCTTTTCCCCAGAATTTTGCGTTTTCTGCCAACAGCCTTTATAGCAAAAGGCAGGAGGCAGAGGGCAGAAGGCAGAAGGGAAAAAGTTGATACATCTGCTTTTGAGTGTTTTCTTATATCCTAATCTATTCTCGTAGTGCGATAAAACCCTCACCCCTCACCCCTCACCCCTCACCCCTCATCCATGAACCCCTAACAAACCCTGATGTCTGCTCAAAAATTATCCCTTTGGTGGCTGATCCTGGTCCTCATCACTGGTGTTCTCGCCGTTTCCACCGCTTCTATCTTCATCCGCCTGGCTCTGGCTGCCGCCAATACCCAGACGATTGGCTTTAGTTTGGTACTGGCTGCCTCCCGACTTGCCCTGGCGACAGTCCTCCTTCTACCCGCCTGGAACCAGGTGCGACAAACTCCTTTGCAATCTGGAGCCTTACGCTATGCCGGACTCGCAGGTATTTGTCTAGCGTTACACTTTGCCACCTGGATTACATCCCTCTCCTATACCTCCATCACGGCCTCCACCACCCTGGTGACCACCAACCCAATTTGGGTTGCCCTGATCTCTCACTTCTGGCTGAACGAAAAAATTCCACCGCTCGCCTGGAGTGGCATTGGGATCGCCCTGGCTGGAGGCATTCTGATTGGTTTCGGTGATGCTAGCACTGCTGCCCCAGGCAGCTTTCCTTTACTCGGAGATGTCCTGGCCCTGGTTGGAGCTTGGGCCGTCAGCCTGTATTTTTTATTGGGACGAGAAGCCCAACACCGCAACCTTAGCCTTGGAAGCTACAGTGCAGTTTCTTGCAGCACTGCTGCTGTGCTGCTGCTGCCGCTACCCCTTCTCTTTGGTGGCCGCTACACCGGGTATCCCAGTCAGGTTTATCTCTATATCCTTTTGCTGGCTCTGCTACCGCAACTGGTAGGACATACTAGCTTCAATTGGGCAATGCGCCGAATGGCTCCCGTCTGGGTAACGCTAGCCATTCTATTCGAACCCGTCTGCGCTAGCATCTTGGGGTATTTGATCTTCGAGGAATCGCCGGCACCCATGGTCTGGATTGGAGCATCTATACTCCTGACAGGTGTAGCTGTTGCAGCCCTGGGAGCGAAACGCGCTGCCGCTTGATGGTACTCTGATTGGGGAATAATCAGGTCGAAGACTATGGCTCTTAAAGTTATTGAGCATTTTGATGGCCGGTTCGAGCTTGAACCGGCTGCAAAAGAAAGTTTGTTTCAATTGCTCAAGGGTGAAGCATTTCTTCACCAGGTTGCCGAACAAGGTCAAGCCCAACAGGTTGAATTTACTGGACTCCTGTTCCAGCCCGTTCCCTACAGCACTGCTACTCCCAAAGGAATGCCTGCAGAGTTCCAGCCCTACCACGAATCTCCCGACTATGTCATTATTAATGTCCCCCCGAACTTTATGTTCAAAACCAAAATCTTCAAACCTAGCCGCCTTTGTGCCATTTATCGGAAGGTTAATATTTAGGGAACAGGGAACGGGAAATAGGGAACAGGGACTGAGACGTGACTTTTAGAAATCAACAACAAACACTCCACAATAGACAATGAACAAGCAGCAATGAATCCCGTTCCCCATTCTCTTCTTCTAAAAATTATTCAACAATCAACAATAAAGCCTGCTCCCCGTTCCCTTATCTGTTCCCCGTTCCCCATTCCCCATTCCCCATTCCCTTCTTCTAAACAATCATGTTGCGACTAGAACACATCAGCAAAATTTACCCCACAGGCGAAGTACTCAAAGATGTCAACTGGGAAGTGAAGCCGGGCGATCGCATCGGTCTGGTTGGCGTCAATGGCAGCGGCAAATCCACTCAACTGAAGATTATTGCGGGAGAAATTGAACCCACGGCAGGCGAGGTCATCAAACCTGCCAGCCTGCATATTGCCTACCTGACCCAGGAGTTTGAGGTCGATCCGTCTCGGACAGTGCGGGAAGAGTTCTGGACTGTATTTAAGGAAGCAAACGAGGTGCAGCAAGGATTGGCCGAGGTGGAACGCGAGATGTCTAGTGCCGCGCCTGATGCCCTGGATCGGTTAGTTCGCCAGTTGGATCGGCTGCAGCGTCAATTTGAAGCTCTGGATGGCTACGGGTTAGATGCGCGCATTGGCAAAATTTTGCCCGAACTGGGGTTTGCGGTGGATGATGCGGAGCGGCTAGTCAGTGCCTTCAGCGGCGGCTGGCAAATGCGCATGAGTTTGGGCAAGATTCTGTTGCAACAGCCCGATTTGCTGTTGCTGGATGAACCGACCAACCACCTGGATCTGGAGACGATTGAATGGTTGGAGACTTACCTCAAGGGATTAACGACACCGATGGTCATTGTTTCCCACGATCGGGAATTTCTCGATCGGCTCTGCACTCAGATTGTGGAAACAGAACGGGGCGTCTCGACGACCTATTTGGGCAATTATTCTGCCTATTTGCAACAAAAGGAAGAGGCACAGGCCGCCCAGCTCAGCGCCTACGAACATCAACAGAAGGAGTTAGAGAAACAGCAAGCCTTTGTCGATCGCTTTCGAGCCAGTGCAACACGTAGCACCCAGGCCAAGAGTCGCGAGAAGCAACTCGAAAAGATAGACCGCATTGAAGCGCCAACAGCAGGGCTAAAAACATTCTGCTTCCGGTTTCCGCCTGCGCCTCGGAGCGGGCGCGAGGTGGTGACGATTGAGGATCTGGTGCATGTTTACGACGACAATATCCTGTTCCTGGGAGCGGGGCTGGAGATCGAGCGGGGCGATCGCGTTGCCTTTTTGGGGCCGAACGGTTCGGGGAAATCAACTCTGCTGCGGATGATGATGGGGTTGGAGCCGCCGACTGAGGGTACTGTTAGATTAGGACAGCACAACGTGCTACCAGGATACTTTGAGCAAAATCAGGCAGAAGCGTTAGATTTGAATCGTACTGTAATGGATACGATCCACGATGAGGTGCCGGATTGGACGAACGAAGCGGTACGGACATTGCTGGGAAGTTTTTTGTTTAGCAGCGATACGGTGTTTAAGCAGGTTGTGGCGTTGAGCGGCGGGGAGAAGGCACGTCTGGCGCTGGCGCGGATGTTGCTGCGTCCGGCGAATCTGTTGCTGCTGGATGAGCCGACCAATCACCTGGATATCCCGGCGAAGGAGATGCTGGAGGAGGCACTACAGCATTACGACGGCACAGTGATTCTGGTGTCTCACGATCGCTATTTCATCTCGAAGGTGGCGACGAAGATTGTGGAGATCCAGGAGGGGGAGTTTCGCGTTTTTCTGGGAGATTATGCCTATTATTTGGACAAACTAGCGGAGGAGAAGGAACAGGCACGATTGGCTGCGATCGCAGCGGAGCAAGCGGCCAAAGCTGCTGCCAAGCGAGAGAAACAGAAGCAGAAGCAGAAGCAAAAATCCAAAGCCAAAAAAGCCAAGTCGAAAGCATAAGGACGTTTTGAACCGCTCATCTTTTTGATATTTAAACGTTCTTGTCAGGATACAATACAATGCTCAGGAGGAATCTATTCATCTGAATTGCCAGGTTTATGTTACCCAGTTCTGGATAGCCAGATTTTGAATCCGCGAGAATTCATTGACATTGTTGGTTACCAATATCAATCCGAGTGTTTTAGCTTGGGCAGCAATTAACATATCCATTGCCCCAATAACATTTCCCTGGCGTTCTAACGTAGCTCGAAGCTGTCCATAAACTTCAGTGGCTTGTTCATCGAAAGGGACAATTTCGAGCGGCAGTAGAAATTGGGCAAGGGCCATTCGGTTTTGTTCTGGGCGTTGGCTTTTGTAGGCTCCATATTCCAACTCTGCAACGGTTATGGATGAAATACCGATGACAGAAAGGGTTACTGATTGAAATCGCTCCAACACTTGTTGAGGTTTGCGTTTGATAATGTAGATACAAATATTTGTATCTAACAGAAACTGCATTAAAATAGCTCCTCACGAGTCTGTAAATTGGGTTGTTCTCTGGTTTCCATAAAGTCGTCAGAGAACCGATCGAGGCTATCGATTAGCGATCGCCAGGGATCGTCTTTTGCCATCAAGACGATCGCGCTGCCCATTTGTTTAACATATACCTCGCTGCCAGATAAATGAAATTGCTCTGGTAAGATAACCACCTGACTGTTGCCATCGGTCGCTAATTTGGCGGTATCCATCTTGTCTTCCTCATTTCTTTTAATTCAGTTTCCAGGTTAGTCCCCAAGACCTTTCACCCATGCCGACGGATACGCTCAAACGGCACCACGTCTTCCGCTTCCGCTTGCTGCAACGCCTCCGAAAACGCCGCTTCAAACCCCGGAATATTCAGCAATTCTGCAGTGGCTTCCTCCGCATCCTTTTCTTCCAGATAAGCCAGAAAATCGCTCACCACCCACAACCGATCGGGCGAAAGGCGTCGCAGACAATTCTCCGCTTCCTGAAGCACTGCAATGTCCTCGTGTTGGGTATCCATATTCATCTCCCGCTTGAATTGATATCCCCTATTCCCCAAGCCCTATGGGATTTAATCCTAACATCAATGGCGAGATCGTTGGTTTGCCTCTTCATGGCCGCTATGCAAGCGATTTGAGCCTGCTTAAGTAGTACACAAAAACTAGTACAGTATCTACCAATCGATCTCAACTTTGCCGACTGGATAGAAGTGATAGGATTGCTACATAACGATCGATTAAACCTGAAGTGCAAGTTCAGCAGCTGCCGAGCGGGAGCAGAACTGTGTTTGTCAAGTCAGCATTCACTGGAAAAATCAGGACATGCTCAACATGAAGCGCTTGCAAACATCAATCAAAGTTGCACTCTGTTTGGGCGTAGCACTCCTTGCTCCCATCGCAGCAGAGCAGGTTCAACGCTCTTCAGCCTTGGCAAAAGAGCCAGCCCTGAGAACAACACCAACTGAAACTGAAATTGCAACCAACATTGAGCTTGCAGAAATAACGCCAGAGAGAATCGCTCGCCAGAATGTTCAGCCAGCAAAAATTCTCAGTCAAAGCTCTGCCTCTGCTCCACCTGAAACTATCTTACAAACCATCTTACAAAACCCAATTTTAATCGTTATTTCGATTGGGGGAACGATTATCGTCGTCGGCAGCGCGATACTTTTCATCTTGCAAGGAGTAGTCAAGATTAATGAAAATGAAGTTGGAATTGTTAACAAAAGAAGATCTGGCCTTAAACTTCCCCCTGGCCGCTTGATTGCTCTTCATGGAGAAGCAGGTTATCAGGCTGACACGCTCCTCCCTGGTTTGTATGGCTTCCTTCCCTGGACTGAAAGCATTCGTAAGGAAAAGGCGATCGCAGTTCCTCCAGGAGAAATCGCCCTTGTCGTCGCCAAAGATGGTGCTCCTTTGCCCCCCGGCAGAACGTTAGGCAAGGTTGTTGCATGCAACGATTTTCAGGACGCCCGTGCCTTCCTGAAAAATGGCGGCGAAAAAGGACGCCAGCTGGGCATTTTGAGCGCTGGGACCTATCGCATCAACACCGCGCTATTTACCGTCATCACGACAGCCAACGCTGCTCAACACGGGATGAATCGCGAGGATTTGCGGATATATATCGTAGATTCAGACAAAATTGGCATTGTCACGACCTACGAGGGTGTTCCCATCCCAGAGAGGGAAATTGCTGGCTCGGCAGTTCAGGGACACAACAAATTCCAAAATGCACAGCAGTTCCTCGATCGAGGCGGATGCCAGGGGTTGCAAGAGGAAGTACTGCAAGCAGGGTTCTGGCACCTGAATCCCTGGTTTGTCAGGGTGGAGCCAGCACCGCTCGTTGAGATTCCTATTGGAGCAGTTGGTGTTGTCATTTCAAGTGTTGGGAAATCTGTTGAGGAAAATAATAGCGAGACGTTGGTCGCTCCTGGATACAAGGGAGTTTGGAAAACCCCGCTCTATCGAGGCAAATACCCAATCAACACGAAAGTAATGGAAGTAGTAATAGTCCCAACTCACGAAATTGTATTAGATTGGTCTAATAATACAAAACACTCTTCAAACTATGATGCAAACCTCCAAGCTTTGCGACTTCGTTCTCGGGATGGATTCGGCTTTGATATTGAAGTGACACAAATTATCAAGATAAATATAGAAGACGCTCCCAAAATGATTGCACGTGTTGGTTGTCAACCAGAAGTTTCCATATCAGCTCTAGCAGTCAGCGATCGCTATCCTGCTATCAAAAGCTTTGTAAATAGAGTATTGCAGCCAATGACTTCAATGTACTTTCGAAGTAGTGCTAGCTATTATAACGTGCTCGATTTTGTTGATAAGTTTACAGATATACAACAGGATGCAGTGGATTACTTTGAGTTAAACTTCAGGGCTTATGGAGTCAGCTCAATATCTATATCGATTAAAAATATTGAAATACCTGACGTGCTTGAAGAAACTGTAAAAGCACGTACAATTGCTAGAGAGGAGAGAAAAACATATCAAGAACAACAATTAGCAGAAATTGAACATCAAAGATTGGCTCGACTCCAAGCGATAACAACTGTAGAAGCAGAAAAATTAACCAGTATTGTTATCAGAGAAATTGATGAATCGATTAAACAGATCGAGGTTAAAACAGTCAAAGGAAGTGGTATGTTCTTGCATCGACCTGGCAAACTTGTTCTGCAGATAACCAATCATTATCGCGAGACCCTGGAGCCAGTTGCGATAGAAATCTCAGAATCCTCAGAGTATAGTTTAAGAAGCGATAGGAGAATAATTTTATCTAGCCTGGAGAGTCAAGAATCTAAGGAAATTTCTTTTACTCTTTTGATGAAAAGAGCAAAAGAAGTAGCGGTCAATTACAAAATTAATAATGTTCTACCAGAAGCTCCGATTTATATTAATGTGGTGCAGGACAACCCCTATATCTATGGCAGTCCAGTAGCAGGTGAAAGCTCCTTTTTTGGTCGAGAAAAAGAATTAGAGCAGATTATTCAAGCCGTCATCAAACCGACCAAACAAGATATTTTAATCATTGGCGAACGCCGCACCGGGAAAACCAGCCTGCTCAATCAGTTAAAACACCGATTAAAAGGCACATTTATTGCTGTCTACATCCTTTTAAATACGAGCGAATTGACAACCGAAGGTATTCTTAACCTGATTGTTAAGGAAATTGCTGATCGATTAATTCAACAAGGGATTTTAATAGAACGCCATCTTTATAGTCTGGTTGAAGATAGCTCAGGCTTTATGGACAATCTCAAAACCCTTGTTGGTCTCCTGAAAGATGATTCCTCAGATTCAAAAATTGTTTTGTTGATTGACGAGGCTGATTACTTGCTGAAAGTCAAACAAACTTCATCCGATCGAATGGATGACAGGGTGCAGAATATCCTCAGAGCAGCGCTACAATCCAGCGAAATTGGCCCATATCTGCGAGCAGTCGTCGCCGCAACCAGCGACCTCTCAGCTTATGTCTCGCAACGGAGTTCTCCCTTTTTCAATCACTTCCGGTTTGTGAAACTGCGGTTATTCTCTGACGAGGAAATAAGAACGCTGATTGTTGAAACGGCGAAACGCTTTGGTTATGAATACACAGAGCCCGCCATTCAACAGATTATGCAGTTGAGCGGCGGGCAGCCCTACTATTGTCAGGCCCTGTGCTATGAGTCGTTCAGCCATGCCATAGCAGACCACCGAGAACAGATTACCGCCGCAGATGTCCAGGTGGCTGAACAGAAGATCGTGGAAGATTTTTTCCCCAGCTATCGCTCTAGCTTTTGGGAACGCTTCAACTCAACTGAAAAAGACTTTGTGGGGGCCCTGGCTTGCGATCGCATCCCCAAATCCTCGAAACGATCGGAGACTGAACGACTGCTGGACTGGCAAATCATCGCTGCAGCTCCGACAGAACAGTCAGAACAGTCAGGACAGTATTATTTCCCGTCAGGACTGGTCAAACAGTGGACGTTAATGGCAATTGAGTGAACTGAGTGAGTCGATGCCATGGAAATGAGCTTTACGACCTCCACCGTTGATAGCCCAGCATACAAGCGCTTGATTTGCGGACGGACAGATGATGTTGCCAGGATATTAGGAGAGGTAGTTGATGGCCATAGCGTCGCGCTGTTTGGTGAGCACAGAATTGGTAAGACCTCGCTGCTCTACTTGACCCGCGATATCATCAACCAGCAAATTGCAGCCTATCAAGCGGAGCTAATCGATCGCAGTTTGGATCAGGCGATTGACAATTTAGCCAGCAAAGCATCAACCTGTATCGCCATTTACTTAAATCTTCACGACTTACTCGAACTGACCCGAGCAGCCTTCTCTAAACTGCTGCATGACAAGATTCAGCAGCATCCTTCCATCCGTGCCTGGGTTCAACCCCAGACGTTCTCAGAAGACTGTTCTTTTTCAGAGACATTTAAGACGATCGATCTGATTCTGAGCGATCGCAATCAGCGTCTGGTCGTTCTGATGGATGAGATTGAAGTGCTGCTCGATATTCCAGATGGCAAGCAAATATTCAGAAATCTCAGAGGCATTATCCAGTCTTATTCGTCTGTTAGTTTTGTGCTTGCTGGAGCAGAATACTGGCATAAACAAATCAAGGAAAAAACATCGCCGATTGTCAACAATGTCAAAACGTTTTATCTCAAATCTCCATCCAGATTTGCCATCGAAAATTACTTAATTAAACTGCCTCTGTCTGCGTTACTCCAACGCTCAACTGTAGAGGTTAATCGAGCTACACAAATCGTGCTGGAGTGGTCGGGTTGCAAGCCCTACTATGTTCAGGCCGCTTGTCAGGTCATTGTTGAATTTTATCAACGCGAACCAGAATTTTCAGCTGGCTGGCAAGCGGTAGTTGAACGAGAGCTTGAGGAATCGGTGCGAGCCGTGCTCAATTACTTTTATGACCACGATAATCGCAATGCAGTGTCAAGGCAGATTCTGGTTTTACTGGCCCATAAGCCAGGGCTGACCGTCAAAGAAATTTCAGCAAATTTAGGCTATTCTGCTCGAAAGATCTGGGATTTAATCAATGATTTAGAAGCTCTCGATCAGGTTGATAAGCAAGGCTCTGAATACGCGCTTGTGGGTAAACTGATCGAGAATTGGGGTCAGAAAACGAAAGATATAGCACTGATTAATCTCTGGTCTCAACGGTTGAAATTAGCGGGCATCGGCTTTTTTCTCTTGCTCATTCCTTCGATCTATTTCTATAGCAATCCTCCCCAAAAAGCATGGCTCTGTCCATTTAAAGCGGGAAATGTGACGGTTAAAATGCCTGAATCTCTTGAGAGTAGCGAACAAGGAACAGCCAACTTTGGAGTCCTGAACGAAGGTTCAGACAAAATTAGCTTGCTAACCCTCACCCTGAAGTCAGATGACATTGCGTATCAAGACGAAGCAGCGAGTTCATCGCGGCTTGCGCTTAAAGAGATCGATCCTGAGGAAACAAGATATGGAAGAATGCGCTTTGCCGCCACGAACAAGCACTTCGGCAGAAGTTTCAGATCTGAAATATTGATTGAAATCGATCGTAAAAGTGCTTCTCAACCCTGTTTTGTTAATATTGCTGCCAGGAGAGTTCCAGTCAAAAAATACTGGCTGCTGGTCTATCCCTTACTGCTAGCGGTTAGCGGTATCCTGGCAAAGGAAAATCTGTTCAAATTAGCGGCGAGTATCCTGCCTCTTTTGATTAGAACGCAAAAGCAAAGCAAAGTTCCTTGACGAGCGGACTGACACGGCTACTTTTGAGGACAGATATTTCTCGATTGAGTAATGTCATAATTGGAGAGAATGAATTGATGGAACGGGCGTAATGCAACCTTTGGTGATGCGATCGCACCACCCCCCACCCCCAGAGCAAAACCATGCTAGAGTCTGACCTGTTGCTGCATCTACCCACCTCAGAGGATCTGCCCGACTCTGACGATACGCCTGTGGATAACGAACTGCAAAATACGATTCCCAATATTCTCCGCTTCATGTTGCTGTTACTGTGGGCCGAGCGGCTGAATTGGTTCTTTGGCGTGGATATGGGCATTTACGATCGCACCGGCCAGTTGCTGCGAAAAGCGATCGTGCCCGATGGCTTTTTGAGCTTGGGCGTGAAGCGGCACAAACGCCAGGGCGGACGCTTGAGCTATGTTCTGGCCGAAGAAAACAACATTGCCCCGATTTTGGTGCTGGAATTTGTCTCCCGGACGCCCGGAGGCGAATATGAGGAAAAGTTCAGGAACTATGCCCGCTTGGGGGTGCTTTACTACGTCATCTACAATCCCGCCCATTGGCAACGAGACAAGCACGACCCGTTTGAAGTCTATCGCCTGCAGCAAGGCCAGTACATCCGCCAGTCGGGGAAACCGATCTGGATGCCCGAGATTGGTCTGGGTATCGGTCGCGAACGGGGCACCATGGAAGGCATCGAACAGGAGTGGCTCGCCTGGTACACGCAGGCGGGCAATCCCTATCCTCTGCCGGAAGCAGCAATTGCAGAGCTGCATAAACAAGTCGGACGCTTGCAACGGCAGGTTGAAGCAGAGCGACAGCGGGCTGAGGCTGAACAGCAACGCGCTGAAGCTACTTTGCAACAGGCTGAAGCTGAACAGCAACGCTTACAACAGCAGGTTGAAACAGAGCAGCAACGGGCAGAAGCAGAACGGCAACGAGCAGAAGAAACGCAAGCGCAATTAAACCAGGAACGGCGCGAGAAGGAGCGCTTGTTGGCCTATTTACAAGCAAAAGGTATTGAACTGGATGGATTAGAGTAGCGCGATCGCAACCTCACTTCACCTCCGCCAGCACCCGTCCCAGAGCATCCAAACAAGCCGTTACATTTTCCCGCCGACTATTAAAGCCCATCAGTCCAATCCGCCAGACCTTGCCGCCCAACTCGCCCAGGCCATTGCCAATCTCAATGTTGTAGTCCTCCAGCAGCTTGCGGGTCACCGCCTTCGCCTCAATCCCCGCCGGAACGCGCACCGTCGTCAGCGTCGGCAAACGGAACTCTCGCTCCACATGGCACTCCAGCCCCAGATCCGCCAATCCTGACCACAGCAACTCCGCATTCGCTTGATGGCGAGCCCAGCACGCCGCCAGCCCTTCCTCAGCCACCAGCCGCAAGGCTTCGCGCAAGCCATAAATCATATTATTCGGAGCGGTATGGTGATAGACGTGTTTTTCGCCCCAATACTGGCTAATCAACGTCATATCTAGATACCAGTTGGGCACCTTACTCTGACGCTGCTTCAGCTTGTCAACGGCACGAGGCCCCATCGTAAAAGGCGCAATCCCTGGCGGACAGGCCAGTCCTTTCTGGCTGCAGCTGTAAGCCATATCGATGCCCCATTCGTCTAGAGCCAGGGGAACGCCACCCAGACTGGTGACGGTATCCGCTAACAGCAAACAGTTGAACTCGCGACACAGATCGCCGACGCTCTCGAAGGGTTGCCGCGCACCCGTGGACGTTTCCGCATGAACCAGGGCCAGGATAGCGGGACGATGGGTTTCCAGACCAGCTCGCAGTTCATCCAGGGTCAACACCTCGCCCCAGGGCTTGCTGAGGGTGCGAACATCGGCACCGTAACGACTGGCCATCTCCACCAGACGATTGCCAAAATAGCCCAGCACACCCACGAGAACCACATCACCCGGTTCAATCGTATTCGCGAGCGTCGCTTCCATGGCCGCGCTACCGGTGCCGCTGACCGAGAACGTCATGGGATTGTCGGTTTGCCAGGCATAACGCAACAGCGTTTGCACCTCTCCCATTAAATCCAGAAAATGCGGCTCCAGATAACCAACAGGAGAAGCACTTAAGGCTTGCAGGACGCGGGGATGGGCGTTGGCTGGCCCCGGCCCTAACAAGAGACGCGGCGGCATATCAAGCTGGGGCAGCAAAACCCGGTGTTTGTCGTTAATAGAGATTGATGAAGTCATTACGGTTTCCCCGATGTATTGCTAACAGTTAAGATAGGATGCCAGACTGGTGACTGCTGCCTTTGACCGGATAAATTTGAGCAGGCAACAAGACAGTCGCTTGGTGGTCTGGAAAATCTTTCTAAAAGAGTTTTGATATCAGTTCAACGAATAGAGCCTACCATGATTTGGGTTCGCTAAAGTGCTGCGCTGCGACGATCGCAAGTAATATTATGTCTGGTCGATCGCGATCGATAAAATGGTGCCATTCAGCTAGGTTAGCTTGGGTCCGCTTCGGTGCCAGCCTTCTCGCAGAGTAACCCAATACCAATGGACTTTGCGTTGGGTTGCAGCAACAGCAGAAACCCAACCCAATACTGTTCGGTTTAGAAACGAGAATTAATTTCTTGCGTAGGGGCACGGCATTGCCGTGCCCCTACAAGTCTATTTTTTCGTAACGTTATCGAACCCGCTATCCTTAACCGAACGGTATTAAAATCCAACCTAAAAATCGATCTCAATTTCGCTGACATAATATGTTAAGAGAAAAGCAAACTGGATTTGCCTGATCTCGGTTTTCCAAGACAGAACCTGGCAGGAGGGGTTTCATCTTTGGCGACCCAAAAATTCGATCGCCCCTGTCGAAAGTTACGACTCTCCCCCTTCTGCCTTCTGCCTTCTGCCTTCTGCCTTCTGCCTTCAAGACGACACATTCACCTGTACTGCATGGCTGATCTCTTCATCACTGCCCTGATGGACAGTCTTTACCCATTTCAAGCGCTTTGGACGGACTGAAATCCGGGCAGTGGTGCTGCCAACAACCACAAACCAGTGGAACATGTAGATAAGGCCGCGCAGGGTCTGCAACAGGTTGGACAGCAAGGATTGCTTCTGCAATCGTCGCAAACCCAGAAACATTCCCAGGGCGGAGAAGGTCACCATGAGTGCTCCCACTGGTCCAAGCACTGGCAGACGACTGCCTGCGACAGCCATTAAGAAATCAGGTACTGCTGCAGTGGGTAGGAAGTACTGGAACATCCAGAAGACGAATAAGTCTAGCGTTTTGCTCGGACCCATACGGTTGCGCAGGATCAAGCGCCAGTAATCCAGGTAGCGTTGATAGCCACCCTCTGCCCAACGATTGCGTTGGTGCCAGAGGCCGATGGGACGGGTGACGCCTTCTTCTTCAACAGAAGCAACGTTGAGGAAGTCGATGTTCCAGCCATCCAGATGGAGACGTAAAGTTAAGTCGAGATCGTCGGTGATGGTTTCTTCATTCCAGCCACCGCAGCGTTCCAGGGCAAGGCGCCGGACAAACTGGCCGTTGCCCCTGAGTTCGCCAATGCCACCAAGGGCAACGCGCTGTTGCTGGAAAAAACCGTCAACAATCATTTCGACGGTTTGTCCCCGGGTCAAGAAGTTGCTGGACGAATTTGCAATCGCTTTACGGACTTGAACAGCTCCAACTTGCTCTCGATTAAAGAGGGGAACAACCCGCTTCAACAAATCTTTCGGCACCTGAGCATCGGCGTCAAATACAGCAATAATATCTCCTTGCGTTAGGGGAAGCACCTGGTTCAGAGCACCAGATTTACCTCCACTTGCGTCGGCACCCCGGTGAAGCACATTCAACTGGGGATATTCCTGGGTTAATCGATCGAGCTGTTCGGCAGTGCCATCTGTGCTGTTGTCGTTGATTACCCAGAGGTCATAGCGAGCGGCTGGGTAGTCCAGATCGCAGAGGTTTTTGACCAGATTGCCGATTACCGCTTCTTCGTTTTTAGCAGAGACCAGGAGCGAGATGTAGGGCCAGACTTTATGGGTATCTGTCTGACTATCATTGTCTGCTTGAGTCTGGTTGTCAGGATCTGTGAGTAAGGGATCTGGGAGGGGTAAAGGGCGAGCTAAGAAAACTCGCAATAAGTGAAATCCCATCAAAGTTGTCAGCCCAAGCACCAACCACGATCCCCAGGACAACAAGTGGAGGGCAATAGTGCTGCTCCAGATTGCCATCAACATTGCTGCTGCTTTGCGTCTTCGGCCTTCGTAGCCTCGATAGGAATTGTTGCCCGAGTCCGGTGACTCGGAGTCTGAGAGATCAGACAGGAGCGAGCTGAGGGGTTCGAGCTCGCTGTAGGAATCGTTTTCTGGCCAGGAATTCACCCGCATAAGTTACTTGATTCAACCACCAATATTTATCAACACCTTTGAAAAAACTGGGAATTAAATAACACCAAACCGTGCATCCTTCACAAACGGATAACTTACCCTGAATCTTGCGATATTTTTCCACCTCTTGGGATTGCCGATAAAGGTCGTATAGACGACCTTTAATGGGAACCCCAGTTTGTGCGAAATGATAGCAGGGCAATAAAAGTTTATCGTCTGGAGAGATTGCGATCGCGGCATCCACCGCCTTACAGCGAGGATTTTTGGTGTCATTGCCTCCCGCCTTGATAAAAGCTAATGCAGCTTTATTGTAGCCGACATTGTTATATTTCTTAGCAACTGACTGAATCGCAGCCACCATGTCAGGTGTGGGATTTTTCTGATCGTTGTAACGCTGATGGGCAGTGAACGCTGGGTTGAGCCAGACCCTCACTCCCAATTGCTGGCCCAGATCTGCCACTTCGATGATGCGTTGGTAGTTTTGGGCAGTTACAGTATGGTTCAAGACTGGATATTCTCCCAGGCGATGAGCAATTTTGACGGAATCGACTAGAGTGTCAAAAATTTGTACGCCTCTGGATTGGTCGTGACTTTCAGCATCAGGCCCATCCAGGGAAAAATTCAAAAAATCGATCGTTCCCTGAATTTCCTCTGCTCGTTTGGGGTAAAGGATGGTGTTGGTAGTCATGCTGGTGGCAAAACCTAGCAGTTTGGCTTCGGTGTAAATTTGGCCAATATCCTTGCGCAAAAGCGGTTCGCCACCGGTAAAGTCTACATATTTTACGCCCAGACGTTTCAGGTCTTTTAAGTTCTGTTGAATGGTGAGAAAGTCAGCTTCTTCTGGGGGTTCCAAAGCCCAGATATTGCAGAAATGACAGCGGGCATTGCAGCGATAGGTGAGATAATAGTTTGCAATCAAAGGGGCCATTGTTTTCTATTGTTAACAGTTTCCTTCAATCCAAATCTTCAACCTTCGTTTCCCCGGAGTCAATCATGTTGGGAATGATGGCTCTAGTTGGTTGAGAAATGACCTGGGATATTCATTTCGATTGCCCCTCTCCGCTCATCAATCCTATGGGAAAAGCTCCGCACGATTTGATAGAGTGTAAAGCAAAAGGTTGTTTCGACTCTGTCCATTTTTGGATTTGGAGCTTTCCCAGGGTAAAGTCTGCACTGGCCAAGCTGGATAGATCCTATCTTTAGTAACGCAGCTATCTGGCTTGCGATCGCAGCCGATGGAAGGATAATGGTTGCCTCGCTTGCCTCCCATTCCAGCAGTTAGCTTTCAGATCGCAACGAGATAAAACGGAGTGTGTAGATACAGCCTTCTGTCCGGTTTTAGTCTATATTTTTCAGGCATAGCTTCACTTAACTTTGCACTTCCATTGGTTGCCTGCCAATCGATAGAGTGTAGAATCGATACACATGTACCTTAACCGCCCTCAATCTAAAGACTATGGTTCAATACACCCTAACCCAATGTCCAGAAGTCATCCTGACAGTTCCTGGTAAGGAGTCAGCCAAAGCGCGCGAGAAGGCAATGGATCAATTGATGGAGTTGATGGATGCGGGCAAACTGCCCACAGATCTTGCCGATGGCTTTGGCCCGCAACAGTTTATTGAAGTTAAGGAACCAGCCTCGCTAACAGTGGATAAAACAGCAGAACAAGAAGATACCATCACGGAAGCGGTTCAGATCCTGAGCCACCTTGCCACCCTGAAGATGAAATTGCAGACGTCGCGAGCGGAGGCAATGCAGGTGCGCGATCGCGTGGATATCTTATTCAGCGATGAACCAGTTGATGAAGCTGAAATTACCAAACTCAAAGAAGGATTTAAGGTTTTGAAAACCTTTGCCCAAACTAATTTGCGCTATCGGGACGCTCGCTCTCAAGCAGAGCAAGCCAGAGCTATCCTGGATCGGGCGCTAAACTCAACTGAAGCAGAGATTCAACCCAAGGTCGAGAGTGCTGCCGATGTCAGCAATGGGGTTGGTAATAACAGCAAAAATAAAGCAGCCCAGAGCGACTCAGGAAAGAGCAGCAGCGCCAAAGAGGGTTGATTGAGAGTTGATATAAAAGTTGCTGTGCTCGCAAAACTGCGGAGCCAGGATGGAGTGGGAGCAAAAACTTTATAAAGTGCTTCACCTGAGGTTTATAGAAAATAACGCTTCATGTGAAGTTCATGGATATGAAGTACTGGATAGCAAGTTCCCTAAGAGAGGCTGCACCTTTTTTGAATGTCGCTAACCCTGCGTGCCCATACTCTGTTTGCTTGCCCCATTCCAAACCTCTGAAATGTAACAGCGCCCCTGCCTTCCAGCCTGCGATCGCGAGATCGAGTGCGGTTTCAGAAAGGCTTTGAAGCAGAGAGATGTGTCCATGTCACCTGCTCGACAGGCCAGTGAAGATTGTTTGAACCTTCAGGCTGTGGCCTGGTCATTTTGAACAGCGATCAGGGGGAGTGCTGTGGTCGAGCGCAAAACTCTTAACATCCTGTCCCTTGCTAAGTTAAGCTGCCATTGGAACGTTTTTTTTGTCGATCCGCACTCAGAGTTGCGGAAAACTGCTCAGTCAGGGAGATTTCGGAACCCTGTTCTATGCTTCTTGTAAAGTTAAAAATAAATTTCAGCGATCTAGCCGATGTAAATTAGCGTAGCAGCAATCACAATTAGGTATAGAACATTAAGCTCTCACCTAACTACCTGGCACCTGGTTGCCGGGTTTTTTATTGCAAATTGAATGCTCGCGATGTGAAAAAGCATTAAGTTCCCTGATTCTTGACCAGATGAATGATTTACTGGTCTCTGTTTGCGATCGCGCCTTAAGGACGAGGCTGCATGACTATCCTCAATCTCATCTCTTTATTCGGCATCGTTGGTCTCTGTGCCATTGCCTGGGCTACCTCCGAAAACCGCAGCAAAATTCCCTGGAAAGTGATTTTCTGGGGAATTGGCCTGCAATTAGTCGTTGGCCTGATCGTTTTCCTCCTAGGCAGCGGCTTAGTAGAAGGACTGAGCAGCTTGCTGAATGCTATCCTGGATGCCTCCGAAGCCGGTGCCCGCTTCCTCTTCGGCGGTCCCCGTTCTCCCTTCGTGCCCGACCCCAACCTTTCCCCAGGCCCCGGGCCAGCAGGACGATGGATTGCCAGGGCCATAGGCCAATCCTATGTGGCTATTCCTGGCGATCGTCTCGGTGGCGACAACCTGAATCCAGGTTATCTTCTGGCCATCCGCGCCCTGCCCCAGGTCATTTTCTTCTCCGGGCTCGTGAGCTTGCTGTACCGGCTTAACATCATTCAACCCGTGGTGCAGGTCTTCGCCAAAATCTTCCAGGCCACCATGGGCATCAGTGGTGCAGAATCCCTGGCCGGTGCAGCCAATATCTTTGTAGGCATTGAGTCTGCCATTGCCATCAAACCCTTTCTGCTCAAGATGACCCGCAGCGAATTATGCGCCATCCTCAGCAGTTGCTTTGGCTCTATTGCCTCCTCCGTTCTGGCCCTCTATGCAGGCTTCCTGAAGGCAGATTTCCCCACGATCACAGGGCACCTGGTTTCAGCTTCAATTATGACCATCCCAGCCTGCTTCGTGCTCGCCAAAATTTTGGTGCCCGAAACCGAGGTGCCCGAAACCCTGGGTCATGTCCCGGAAGAGGAGGCAGACCCCGACCCAGAAAAACGCCCCAGCCCAATGGATAGCCTGATTAAAGGTGGGTTGGATGGGTTGCAGATGGCCTTTGGCATTGCCACCGTCTTGATTGTCATTTTGGGACTGGTGGCGCTGATTAATTTGTTCTTCAACACCCTGGCCAATCTCTCTAACAGTCCGTTTGTCCCACTCCAGATCATCGGCCAATTTTTTCAGTTAATTAGCCTGCAGAATATTCTGGGTGTTCTGTTCTTTCCCCTGACCTTTTTAACCGGCATTTCGCTGGATTTGAGCGAGGTCTGGCAAGCCTCAGTGCTGATTGGCCGCCGGTTGCTGGAAACCAATGTGCCGCCCTACATTGCCCTGGGGCAGCTCTATCGGACTGGAGCGCTCAGCGATCGCGCTCTGCTGATTGTCAGCTACGTCCTCTGTGGGTTCACGCACTTTGCCTCCTATGGCATTTTTGTCGGTGGTCTGGCCTCCTTAATCCCCTCTCGCAGCTCCGAAGTGGCTTCTCTAGGTTTTAAAGCTCTGTGGGTTGGTACCCTGGCCACACTCATGACTGGTTGCGTGGCAGGTCTCTTTTATTTTGGCAATGCCGCTTCTGTTTTAGGCAGTCCGTAATTTTGCGAACATAGCGAGGCAGAGGGCAGAAGGCAGAGGGCAGAAGGCAGAGGGCAGAGGGCAGAAGGCAGAGGGCAGCAGATAAGGCATAAGGAAAGAGCAAGGGAAAAATGTGGGAAATCTCGGAGAGTGAAGAGAAGGTTCGTAGTGAGGGCTTCAGCCCTGGCGGATCTCAGAGAGGGGCATAGGTAAAGTGGGAAAAAATTCGTAGTGAGGGCTTCAGCCCTGGCGGATCTCAGAGAGGGGCATAGGAAAGTGGGGAGAAGAGGTAAAGGATAGAGGGTAAATGTCTTGCCAGAAGTTGCAGTTTATATCTGTTTTGCTGGGTTTTCCTGCTGCTCGTTCTCAAGGACAATAGAATTTAATAGCGGATGAAGATGATGAAGTTGACATTTAGGAGCGAACCATGAAACAGAAATGGCTCTGGCTAGCAGCAGTCGGTCTGCTCAGCGCCCTGATCTTGAGCCTGGTTCAATCTCCCTGGTTGCCCTCTCATTCCAGTAATACTTCAGGTTTCCCAGGTTTGGGGTTGTCTGCCCAGGCTCAGTCTCCTACCGCGTCACCGTCGCCGCCTGCCCCCACCGAGACGTCACCGTCACCTGCAGTGACTACTCCTGCTGTACCCGAGGTTACCCCTTCCCCAGAGGATCTCCCAGCAGCAGAGAAAGAGCCTGACCCCGTTGAGGTGCCCCCCAACACTTACCAGGATCCAGCAGGTCGATTCGAAATTGGGATTTTGTCGGGTTATAAAGTTATCCCGATCGGTGGTTCTCCAGTGATCGAATCTCCAGATGGCAATCTGGCCTACACGGTTGTCGTGAGACAGCGAGCAACTGAACAGAATTTAGACGAGAATGCCCTGGCGCAGATTACGATTGAAACGTTTCAGCGCGGAGAAGGATTTCAAGCGGGTGATTTTCAGTCCGCCATTCCAGACGGTATCCAGATGGTCTGGAACGGTAAGATGACCCTTGGCAGAAAATCGACTCCTGTGAGCGGCAAAATTTTGACTCGTCGAGCCGGTAAGCGTCTGCTGATGTTGCTCATTTCGGCCACTGACAATGTTGTGCCGGAAGCGTTTGAGGATGATGCGGCGCTCAAACAGGCAGTTGCAGAGACAGTAAATTCGACCATGGCAGCCCTTGTTGACAGTTTCAAACCTTTATGAATCCAGAGCCTGAAATTCGTCGTCTTCTTGATGTGATGCCGGCCTCGGCGCGCATGATGTCGAAGCTGGTCAGCAAGCCACAGCAGCGTCTGGTCATTACCAGTCAGTTCCCGATGCCGTGGCACCAGGAACGGCCGATTTTCATTAATTTTGACCTCTGGAGTCAGCTTTCGAGACCCCAGCGGGATTTGCTGCTGTTGCGGATAACCAGCTGGCTGGGAACCATCCGCTGGTTTAAACCGGATCTTTACCAGGGGGTCGCGATCGCGGGTCTGCTGGGGACGTTAGTCGAGTTCGTACAGGGGGATGCGGTGGGCGTTGTCGTTGCCGGGGGATTGACCGCGATCGCGGCGACGCAGATCTGGCGCGCCAATCGTGCCGTTGACCGGGAAATTGAAGCCGACACCAACGCCATTCGCGTCGCCGGACGACGGGGCTACAGCGAACCGGAAGCCGCCCGTCACCTGCTGGATGCGATTGAAGCCCAGGCCCGGATTGAAGGCCGTCCGGGGCTGGAATTCATGGAATTGATTCGCTGTCAGAACCTGCGCGCGATCGCAGGCATCTCCCCCGTCGGCATTCCCAACAAATTCAATTAGCCATCTTCGTACGAGGTCAACCTAGAGACTGATGAAAGTAATCACCGTCTCAGATCGAGAACCATCCCTCTTCAATCTCCTGCACCAGACCACAACCGAAGGACTGATTTTGCAAACTCCAGATGGACAAAAATTTCTCCTGTCTCCTTTAGAAGGCTGGACCAGCTTCGAGATTGAAGACACCGAAGACTTTGCCCAGGAAGTCGCTGCAACTGCTGCCAACTCTGAATTTATGGCTTTTCTAGAAGCGCGCAAGCAACAATCCGCCACCCTGAAAATGGAAACCGTCATGGAACAATTAGGACTGAGTGCCGCAGATCTGGAGTCCGTTCAGCAGTCAGACTATCACGCACAACAGCAACCATAAGACGCAACCAGGGAACGCCACCCAGTCCGCATCGCAGAAGAGAGGTACGACGACTGATGAAAATCGTCAAACTTGCGGAAGCAAACGACTCTCTGGCGGAGTACACCTTCCATCTCCCCAAGGAGCCAGTCATTATTATCAACGACGGTCAACCGATTGCAGCACTCGTTGCCCTCGACAATGCGGACATGGAGACAATTTCCCTCAGCACCAATCCAACGTTCATCGCTCTGATCGAGCAATCGAGAGCGCGGCGACGGGCCGAGGGCGGCATTTCCAGCACAGAAATGAGACGCAGGCTGGGCTTGAGCCAGAGCTAAGTAACGCTACTTTGTAAATAGAATAGTTTGAACGCACGGAATATAAATGGGTTGCTAACCCACTGCTGTTCAAACCTGTATTGTTTGGTTATTGTGGTTTAAACTGGTATAGAATTAAGCTGGTATAGAGAAAAATCTAAAAAATGAGTTTAGAGCTTGTTGCGTCATTGCCTGAAGATCCAACAGAAGCTTGGAAATTAATAACCGATAGTTTCCTAACTCTTGTCTCAGAGTATAGATTTCAGACATCCGGTCTTCCTCTTCAGGGTGAGCGTGTTTTTAGGAAAGAAAATAATTACCATGAGCGTTTTCTAAATTTTCTTTCTATTATTGAAGTGTTTATAGATATACATTATCCGGGTATCCTGGATAATTCTGATTGTCCGAAGATGTCTGGAACTATAGATACTGATATAGAGAAGATTGTTGATTTTTTTTCTAGTGTCGCAAGGCCGAGATTGAGTACGGCTGTGTATAGAGATGCGATGGAGAGAAAATATGGTAAGCAACCTCAATATCAATTTCTGGGTGAAGATCTTGAAAGAGTGCAAGTTTTAATCAATGACTTAAGAAACCTGCTCGTTCAGACAAACTCGCTGGACTCAAAACATCAGGAACGCTTGCTGAAACGGCTTGAAGCGCTGCAGAAAGAACTGCACAAAGAAACCGCTGACTTAGATCGGTTCTGGGGCTTTGTGGTGGATACCAGCGCCACGCTCAAAGTCGTCGGCGAGAACGCCAAGCCGATGGTCGATCGGGTGCAGGAAATCGCCAATATTATCTGGAAAATCCAGGCGAGGGTGCACGGGTTGCCAGAGGATAGTCCTTCGCTGCCTCCTGTTGAATCGTCTTTAGAGTTGCCAGAAGCAAACGACGATTGATATCAGAGTAGTGCGTTATGCTATAGCCTATCGGCAATAGCCTATCGGCATGGCTGCGCTAAGGCTGCGCTAACGCTAACACACCCTACTGGACTGACATAGCTAATTTGGTGTAATAGAGTTGGGTTGTCGAAAAGGCTATAATCCTGACTTGATAGAATTCGGCAGCGCTAAAGTGCCAACTACGGATTTACACAATTTTAGGTGTGTCATACCACTACGAAGTCTGCTACCATAAGATCTGCGGAGTAGTGAGGTTAAAATGTTCATTTCACAATTCTCGGTTGAAAATTGGCAAGGCAGTCAAAATCCAGGTAGGGTGCAACCAGTTCGAGAGTGGCAGGAAATCGCAACCGCAATCCGCCAATTGGATGGAGATTGCAAGACGCTAGTGACTCTAGAGGCAGATGTCGAAATCCATATGGAAAGTTGGTGGCGGCAACGGTAAATGCGTCGTTTACCTGACGTTTGATAATGAGGCGTTTCAGTATGTCGTCGATCCGTCAAAATCGAACCAGGATGAGAATCTGACAGTCGGCGGACAAGCAGGGAGTTATCCAGCCAGACTCTGCGTTGACATTAATACAGCCCTCAAAGCGGCTCAAACGTTTGCAGAACATGGGGTAATGGAAACGTCGATTGTTTGGGAACGGGACGGAGTCATTGAGTTAGTCTAAGCTGGCGACAGCATCCAAGCGGAGAATTTTGATGGAACCGGTCGGCATATGGGAATGGTTTTTGCTGATTTTGCTCTTTACCATTCCCGTGGTGAATATTATTACGATTATCGTCATTGCCTGTGGGGCTGGCAAGCCCAGTGTCGTTAACTTCTGCCGAGCTTTTTTGATCTGGTTTGCGATTGGGTTTTCATTCGCAATATTATTTACGTTTGTTTCGTTCTAAGTCGTTGTGCAATGTAGTGCGTTAAGCTCGAGATCAGACGACTTCTCAAGTCGCACTCTATCGATCTCAGACCAGATCGAAATCAGCGATCGGCAAATCAGGGTTTTTGAGCGTTCGAATGGAACCTGGATGCTTTAAGATCCTTAATCAATAATTGAGAAGCACTGGATGGCACCTCAGCATCCGCGATTGCACAAGTAAAAATCAGTGAAAATAATACATCCGCATCGTTGATTCCAACTCCACTGCGATCGCGCGATCGCAAACATGTTACATCTAACAACAGACTCATACCATTTTGGATGTTAGATTGGCGAGTTTGGGTTGGGGGAAAGCTCGCTGGGCAAGCATTCCGTCAATTTATTGATTGCATTTCCCCATCAAATTGGTATTAGGTTTAGCTCAATCCAAATCACCTTGAGTGCCTCAATCCGCTCATTCTAATTTGTAGAGAAAATTTGTAGAGGAAAACCCGATGAGAACAACAGATCTGCGAATCCCACTCGCGCTATTCCTGCTGCGTCTGAGTGTCTTTCTGGTGATGCTAATGTGGACAATCGACAAATTTGTCAACCCCGGCCACGCTGCTGCTGTTTTTGCAAAGTTCTACTTCATTAGTGGATTAGGACCCACCATTATCTACTTCATTGGTGCGATCCAACTGGCGATAGTCGTTGGCTTTGTGCTGGGGATTCGAAAACGATTGACCTATGGCGCTGTGTTATTTTTGCACGCAGTCTCGACTTTCTCAGCCTTCAAACAATACTTTGCTCCCTACGAGAACGTCAATCTACTCTTTTTCGCCGCCTGGCCAATGCTAGCTGCTTGCTTTACCCTGTTCTATTTGAAAGATCTAGACACCCTCTGGACAATGAAACCGTTAGTCACAAGCCACGAACAACGACCCACAAACGGCGATTCACCATAACGATGAACGATGAACAATAAACAATAAACAATGAACAATGAACATAAACCTACCCCTCACCCTTTCCCCCATTTCTCGCTGCCTATGCCTGATTTTATCAGCGGTTTCGGATGCTGCCCGACAGGCAGAGTTTGATATTCTGGGACCAACTTTTTCAAGGCGGTACGGATACGATCGGGATGGCGCGATCGCGCTGTTGCCAGCAGATCCTCAATGTGCAGCTGTAACGCTTCCCACGGTGTCGCCTCCTCCTGGGCACAGAAAATTTTGGGGTGCCGTGTCTGACGAGCATGGACGCTATCGATCAACAGTTCCTCATAAAGTTTTTCTCCTGGTCTCAGTCCCGTAATTTGGATTTCGATATCGTCACCCGGAACGAGACCGCTCAATTGAATCATCTGCTCTGCTAGATCGTAAATGCGTACTGCCTCGCCCATGTCCAGCAAAAAGATTTCCCCCTGTCGGCTAGCCAGAGATCCAGCCTGAATCACCAGCCGTGCTGCTTCAGGAATAGACATAAAGTACCGAGTAATGTCAGGATGGGTCACCGTAATTGGTTTTCCCTCGACGATTTGTTTGCGGAAGCGCGGCACAACAGAACCGCTGCTGTCCAGGACATTGCCAAAGCGCACCAAACAGAGACAGGTCGCTGTTGCCGGTTGTACGGCCAGAGACTGCACTATCCGCTCTGCAACGCGCTTGCTAGCTCCCATGACATTAGTCGGGCGCACCGCTTTATCCGTTGAAATCAACACAAAATCGCTGACACCACAGTCGATCGCACATTGAACTGCAGTCAACGTCCCCTCAACATTGTTCAAAACACCCTGAGCCGGATTCGCCTCCACCAGAGGCACATGCTTATAAGCGGCGGCGTGATAAATCGTATCAACCTGGTATTTGGCCAGCGCCGTACGGAAGCCAGTCGCATCAGTGACCGAACCCAGACAGGCGACCCGTTTTAGATTAGGATAGGTTTCAGCCAATTCCAGATCGATGTTGTAGAGAGCGTATTCGCTAAGTTCATACAGAATCAGGCATTTGGGGCCTTGCTGCGCCACCTGTCGGCACAGTTCAGAGCCGATCGATCCCCCAGCTCCGGTGACGAGGACGACAAGGTTCGCAATCTTCATACTCAACAGTGCTGGATCGGGAGGCACTTCTTCTCGACCCAGGAGATCGACAATATCGATATCGCGAATTTCGCTGATAGAGACCTGACCCGAAACAATCTCTCCAATGCTGGGAACAGTCTTCACTGGAACACCAAGAACGCTCAACCGTTCCAATACTCGTCGTCGGGTGAGGCGGTCCGCATCAGGCATGGCGAGTAAAACTGCATCAAAGGGTTTTCTGGCCAGTAATTGAGGCAGTTCTTTGGGCGCATAGATTGAAAGGCCCTGAATGGTTTGGCGCTGGATGGAGGGATCGTTATCAATGAAAGCAACAGGACGGTAGCGGTTGTCGTGAGCAAGGGCTTGGGCAAGCTGCAGTCCAGCGGCACCAGCACCGTAAATGACAACTTGCTGACGGTACGGGCCTTGAAAGGTGAGGGCATTGACCTGGTAAACGAGCCAGCGCAAGGAAAAGCGAACGCTGACCACGGCCAGTAAGGTCAATAACGAATCTGCGAGCAAAATGGAACGGGGCAAGCCGGTAGAGGTCAGCAGGTAGGCCAGAATGACGAAGGTACCAGCGCTGAACAGTACCGCTTTGGTGGCGGTGAAGAGAAATTCTGGCCCCGTATACCGCAGTACAGGACGATACATGCCGAGGAAAATGAAGAGGGCAATCTTAACCCCTAGAAGAAGCGGAATCAAGCGCAGGTAGGGCTGGATTTGATCGAAGGTGGAGAGGGTGCTGAAGCGCAGTTCGAACGAACCCGTAATGGCAATGATGAACAAACAGATGTCTGTGGCCACAAGTAAGCTGTGCTTTTGCTGTCGAGACAGGGAGGATGCGATCGCATGAGTAAATGCAGCTAACTTTTCGAGCAGTAAGGGCGGCATAATGGAAGCGGCCTGGATAATGGTTCCCAGAATCTGTCAGAGACTTATCATATCAGAGCGGGTTTGAGGGTATTGCAAAAGGCAGAGGGCAGAAGGCAGAGGGCAGAGGTTGCTAATTTCTAATCCCTAACCGCAAATAGACTTCTGCTAGCCCGATGGCGATCGCAGCGGCCAGCACGCTCAAGCCAGCCCCCAGGGTGCCCCAAAAGCTGATGCTCAGGGCAAAGATTGCGGTGATGCTAATATAAGTCAGGGCGACCTGGGCGTGAGACCAGCCCGACTGTTGCAAGCGCTGAAATAAGTGCTTTCGGTGTGCCTGAAAGATATTTTCCCCCCGACTCAGGCGCAGGATTAGCGTATACGTCGCATCTGCAGTTAACGGCAGAGTAATGGCTAGAGCAGCCCAGGTTTGACTGGTTGAGACCGGACTGCTGAGCAAGGAAATTGCCACTGCTGCCCCTAGCACAGTGCTGCCCGCATCCCCCATAAAAATTTTGGCTGGCGACCAATTCCAGCAGAGAAACCCCAACAACGCCGCCACTAGCAGCCAGAAAAGCGGCTGATGCAGAAACAAGGCCAGAAACCCGAGTTGTACTGCTGTGACACCCGCCACCAGCCCATCCAATCCATCCATAAAGTTGTAGAAATTCACCAGGGCAGTGAAACCAATGAGGGCGATCGCGATCGCGATCGCCTGACCCGGCAGCCCCCATCCAGTCAGCCAGGGTTGGGGGAAGGGGCCGAAAAAAAAGCATGCGACTCCAGCGACTGCCAACTGCACCAGATAGCGAACCCCCGCAGGCAGACCCCATCGATCGTCCAGAAAACCAACCAGCGCTAAAGGGGCTAATACGACCCAGCAGGCAAGGATCGCGACCTGAAAACTGGTCAACGAAGTGCCTGGGGACAAGGCCGCAGGAAAATAGCGGACTGTAATTGCCGCACCCAGACTCGCGATCGCAAACGCGATCGCAAACCCCAAACCCCCCCCTCGTGGAGTTGGCTGTGTATGAGAACTGCGATCGTTCGGCAGATCCAGCAACTGCTGGCTGAACCGCTGCTTAATCAACGCCACCAGAGCAAAACTAAGTAAACCGCTCGCAATCGCCAACAGCAGCCAGAGCAAGCCACTCCAATGAAAAAAAATCAACTCAGACAAAATCGCTAGCTTCCGTTTCCGTTGCCAATTATATAGCACTACGAAAATAGATTTAAGACAGAACAAAAGGTTTAAACCTGGATGTAGTCAACCTTTCCCCTCTGCCTCCTGCCTCCTGCCTTCTGCCTCCTGCCTTCTGCCTCCTGCTTACACACAGAGAAACTCCAGCGTTAGCCCCATACTCTGGACAGTCTGGCGGATCTCATCCGTGTAAACTGGATTCATTACGATCGCAACATCAGGTCGAAGGGTTTGAAGAAATTCAGGAGGCACAATCTTTTGTCCAGTACCCGCGACATACATTCCTTGCTTGCGCGGATTAATATCAATCACATACTCAATCGATTTTTGCGGATTGAGCACATTCAAAAAGGTGACGCCCTTTGACCCGCCACCCCAGACGACAGCACGTTGTCCTCGGCATTCGAGCTGGGCCAGCTGCTGCTTCCAGACCTCAACTTTTTGATGAAACTGAGTCGTAAAAGCCGCAACATCATTCGCAAGCTGTTGCACAGCTGCCTGTTGCTCAACTGCCAGGTCTGTACGCACCTCAGAGGGACGTGCTTCCAAGCAGAGGAACTGACCTGCAAACGCTTCGCGCAGTTCGCAAACGCTAAACCCAGCCATTGAGAAAGCATAAGCCAACGAAACAGGCGCAAAGTAAGAGCAGTGCTCGTAAATAATATCCCAAATTGCCAAATTTTCCAGGATATCCAGAACATTAGGAACTTCAAAAAACGCAACCGTATTCGCGCAGTCGCCAAGCGCTCGACGCAAAGGTCGTAACAAGTCATTCGGGTCTGGAACATGTTCCAACGTATGGCGGCAGCACACCAGATCGGCTCGATAGTCTTTGTAGCGTTCCGAATAGAAATCTTGAACGAATTGAACCTGTTCCCCAAAACGAGCGTGCTCCGATCTGGGGACATAGCTAGGGTCAAACCCCACCCCCCGGTTATTTTCTTGTTCGCAAAGAGAAATCAAAAAATCTCCTTTGCCACAACCAATTTCGATAATATCTTTTCCATGAAGATTGTGGCGCTCTATCAGTTGATTTGCAAGAGAGGTGGCATACTCTTGAAACCGGGCAGAATAATGCAATGAATTTTCATACTCCTGAGAATAATTCAACTGGTTTAGATCAAATGCTGTATTCGTAATAAAGCCACAATTATCGCAGAAAGCCAGCTTGATATCGCCTCGAGGACAGTTCCGAGCGTCGTCTTCCTTTGGCCAGAGTAGATTGCAATAAATAGGAATTCTCAACAACTCAAAAAACACCTTCATTGGGGAAGATGCACAAACAGGACAACTCTTCTCTAAGGAGAACATATAGCAGTTTGTATTCCACCTAACTATTTTTCAAAATTCAATTATTGCAGACTCGAGCATCTAAAATTCAAGTCTTAATTTGAACTGCTTTTAGCCAGATGAGAGGAGCATTAAACAAATGGAATCATTTCCACATCAACCCCCATCTCGTTCAGCATCTGCTGTATTTCTTCACAATAGATAGGATTCATCACAATGAGCCGGTCGGCTTGATATTGCTTGAGGAACTCTGGTGCTCTGATCTCTTTACCAATCCCAGGAATGAATTTCCCATGGCGGTGAGGATTGATATCAATAATGTATTGAACCCGATCCTGAGTCCCCAACGTGGTTAAAAAAGAAACGCATTTGGAACCCGATCCCCAAACCACGACACGCTGCCCTTGCTCCTGCCACCGTTGTAGCTGTTGCTGCCACCATTCCAGCTTTTGACCAATGCGAGCTGCGAAATCTTGAACCGCTTGACCCAGCGGTTTAGCTTCCTCCTCAAGAGGATGGACGCGATCCGACTGACCTGCCACAGGGCGAGCTTCAATCAGCAGGTATTGATTGTCATAAGCCCGATATAGATCGGTCACCTCAAAGCCACAAGCACGGAACAGCCGAGCCAGCGAACCTGGAGTGAAATAGGAGCAATGTTCGTAATAAATATCCTCAAACGCCAGATCCTCCAGAACGCGGATTGTATCAGGAACTTCAAAAAAAACGTTGGTATCGAGACGATTGCCAATTGACTTGCGAACGATCTGAATAAACTCAGCTGTCGGTTGAATGTGCTCCAGAGTATGGCGACAACACACAAAATCACCAACACAATCAGCGCGATCTGCTGAATAGTAATCCTGGATAAATTTAACCTGCCCAGCGGCCTGACTCTGCACTCGGCCTGGCAGGACGCCAGGATCGATCCCCACCCCACGATTGTTACCCAATTCGCACAGTAGCAACAGAAAATCCCCTTTGCCACAGCCAATTTCAACAATATCTTTTTGGTGCAGATCGTATTTCTCGATCAGTTGCTGAGCCAAATCGTTAGCAAACTGATTGAAAGTCGGCGAAAAACTTTGTTGGGATTCGTAAGTTGGAGCGTAAGCTGACCATTGAGAATCAAAAACAATATTGGTGATGAAACCGCAGCGATCGCAGAAGCATAACTTCACATCACCACAAGGGAAATCCAGTGCCTCTTGCCGCGTTGACATCATCAAACAACTATGAACAGGAACATCGTTCGCTTCATAAAATAGCGATAAGCCTGCGTGACCGCAGTTGGGGCAAATACGATCTGTCAGCAGGGGTAATTCTGCATTACCAAAATCAAGGGATTGGGATGCCATATTCAGTTCTTTCTGCGTAGAGAGCACGGAAGACTTACAAGGTAAATCCTGTCTATTTGGGGTGATGAAGTTTTATCCGCAGAAAAAGCACATCTTCCAAAATGGACAAGGTTTAGCTACAGTGTTCAAAACGGACGGAGTTCAAAATAACATAAAATCACTTTAGACTAAACGACGCAATCAGAATAATGGTAAACAAGTAGAGTTTAATAATTTGTCAGGATAGGATGGGCAAAGCAGAACTTGCCCATCTCGACTTTGCGATGGGCATGGACATTCGCCCTTTGCCCATCCTAGCTCAGCTACATTTTATGTAATTTTTGTTCTTTAATATCCTAAAAAAGTTAAAAGATTTCCTGTGATTTGGTGAAAACAATAAAATGTGAGGCCGCGAAAAATAAGTTTAAACCACTGACTTGCTATCTTCTGAATATCGGGTGACTTTAATCAGTAAAGTAGCCGGTTGACAGGGAATCCATCCCTGTAGTATCCAGATGAAAGCAAGTCCTTAAAAATACAGCTACAAAAAAAGATTTATGATTCGACTGACTTACGGCGATCGACAAGCATTTCGTTTTCGACATCGCGATGTCAATATACTCGGAAATCTAGATGCAACATTGCCTCTGAAAAAGTCAGTATATCAGCTTAACGGAGGATTGCCTGTCCATTTCTATGTAGAGCCAGAGCCAAAACCGGGTGGAAAAAAATATCCCTGGGGCACAAAAACTCCCTCTGTTCATCGGCTAAGAAATCGGGTAGGCCACTTCAACATTGAAATTCCGATTGATTGTCCAAAACTACAAACAGGTCTGAATCAAATTGTTATTCAAATTGAAGACATAGACGGGAAATGCGAACGTATCGAAGCTGAATTCTCTTGGGATCCTTGCCCTCTCGCCCTGCCGCTAAATTTACAAGATCTCAGCCGCTATCAAAATATTCAAGATGTGGGACAGGTGGTGAATGGAGCCTTCGATCTCGATCGAGAACGGAATGCGATCTGCTCGCGGATGCCAGTTGGTTCTGACAGTCTTTTGTTGTTGGGTTCCCCCCATGACAGTCAGGAAGCAACTTATAATATCAAGTTCAGGAATATCGATAAGGAGTGGTGTTTTGTGGGTGCCAGCGATTTTTTTGCTGGGCATCTAGAACAATCACCCGATCTGGGGATTAAACCTGGCTACTGCACTTCGGGTTTAGCCACAATCGATCGAACCGGTCGAGTTCAGATTTGGATGGCCTGGGGCGATTGTCTGATGGATAAAGACAGAACCTGGGTGATAAGAACTGAGAAGAAAATTAAGTTTCCGATTCAGCCAAATATTTTATACAACGTCAGGCACCAGGTCATTATCAGTGAAGGAATCAGCTATAGTCGGTTTCGGATTTGGAAGTCAGGTCAGCGCGAACCAAAACGATGGTTATGCAAGCAAAATAATGCGCGTCTCGATCCAAAATTTCCCAGAATTACTCAAGCTTCATTTGGTTTATTCCAGTATTGGGGATTGCAAACGGAATGGTCAAATATTAACGTAAAACCTCTTAGTATTGATGTGAAAACACTGGATTTTAGCGAAGAGAGAAATGTATTGTCTGAGTTTTGGGAAAAAGTGAGAGAAAGAATAGCAACTCGATTTTTTCGTCTATCACGATAACGTTTCTGGCTTAGAGGGTGTTTGAAAAGTATTGGATCCCCCCTAGTCCCCCTTGAAAAACTATCCTTTACGCAGATCTCGTGCAAACCCATATGCTTTCGTTCCAAAATGGGGAAGTTCGAGATCGGGTGGATGTCTGAGCGGGTAAAAGTCCTACAGACTTTTGCCTAATGGATAGCTTGAAAAAGGGGGGAATTACGGTCAAAAGTCCCCCTTTCTAAGGGGGATTTAGGGGGATCGAGAGCGTTTTGTTACCGACCTTAGACCTTTTCAAACATTCTCTTAGAAAATAGCCCTCCCATGGTAATAAGTTTGGGGCCATTTTGTAGTTGGCACTTTAGTGCTGTAGAGTCTATCGCTGAAGCGTTAGCGTTCTCGATCTTATGTGTTCAAGGAGTAGCAATAACATGTCCAACATGCCAGCCTATTTCGGGATAGGAATCTGCTAAAGAAGCCAGCTGATAGCCAAAAGAACGAACAAAATCATCGACTACTTTTTGCTTTCGATCGAAGGATTTCTTAGATTTGTCATCAATTTCATAAATAATAATGGGTTTGAATTGCTGAAGGGTTTGAGACATGCCTCGCAAAACCTCGATCTCAAATCCCTCAACATCAATTTTGATGGCTGTGGGTGGCGCGATCGCGCCTTGCTCTACCAACTCGTCGATGCTCACCAGATCGACTGCGATCGCGCCCTCCGTTCCCGCACCAGAAGCGGATTCCTTATCCGAAAGCGTATAGCCCCCGCAATATTTCCCCAGCAGCAGTTGTCCTGTGCCAGGTGACTCAGCCACTGCCTTTTCGAGAATGGTGACATGGGAAAAACCATTGAGCTTAAGATTGTGTCGTACACAGGCAGCATTCCCTGGAAAGGGTTCAAAGGCATACACCTGGCCAGATGGCCCCACCAATTTCGCTGCAAGCGTGGTGAAGAACCCGACATTCGCCCCAATATCGTAAAAGATATTGCCAGCCGTCAGACAATCCGACAGCGCCCGCTGCAGCGGCAGTTCGTAGGTTCCCAACGCCCCATCCGGATTAGACTGGCCGCAATTGAATTTTAATCCCGCACCGACGCCATGTCTCAACGTCACATCGCGACTATTCAATCCCCACCGCGCTACCCGTCGCCAGTAAGGACCAAACTGACTCAACTGTTCGCTAAAACCTACAGGTAAACTTTGTAATATACCAATAACAACTTGTCTGATCATTTTGAAACGCTAAGGTAGACACAAACTCAGTCTATATTCAAACCTCGACAGAGTAAACAAGTCAGGATTTTTGCACCTGCGAGTGGAATCCGCACGTTCAAAGATCCTGAATAATGGCAGACTCCTTGCGATCGCAAAGATTCTGGTAATGGCGCAAAAAAGTTTCTGCAACCCGATCCAGCGAAAAACATTCAAGTGCCCGTTTTCGTCCCGCTTGCCCCAGCGATTGTCTTAAGACTTCATTTGCAAGTAGAGACAGAATTGCACTCGCCAAGGCATCAGCATTGCTCCGCTCCACTAATAACCCGGTCTTACCCACTTCAACCACTTCTGGAATACCACCCGATCGGGCAGCAACGACAGGCAAACCCACCGCCATCGCCTCGGCAACGGGAACCCCAAATGCCTCATTCAATATAGAAGGGAGCACAAAAATATCGGCTTGTTGATAAAAATCAACCAACTTCGCGTGGGGAACACTGCCCACAAATTCAACCCGATCCGCTGCACTGGCAGTCTCTCGCCAGCGAGCGAGATATTGCCTCCAGAACGTATCCCGTTTAGGCCAGTACCGCTTAAGTCCCGAACGATGTCTCAGTTGCGAGCGATAACTCTCCAGATCGAAACGATAAAACTCCGCTGCCATCCGTGCCACAACCGGATCCTCGCTAAAGGCAACGATCAGATCTCGAGGCAACAATCCCGTAGGCCCGACAATTTTGAGTTGTACATGAGGATAATTGTTGACTATTATTTGAAACGCCTCCAACAGGATATGAACCCCCTTATCTGGAGACACTCTACCCACAAATAACAATTGCTTAGGGATACCTTTTGTTTTAGAGCGATGAGACGCATACGGCAATTGGAGTGGAAGCCCCCCGGAGGGGGGCTTCCACTCCAGCTCTCGGACAGGTCTATTGCTTGGATGAGCAGTAGAAGTTCCAAACAAATTTTCATCGATTCCATTATAAATGGTCTGACATCGCTGAGAAAACTGAGGAAACTTAGCCGGAACCTTATCGGTAATATACTGGCTACATCCAACAATCGAAGTGCTTTGAGCCAGTCGCTTCTCAATCATATTTAAATCCAGGTTTGTCAGCAATTCATCGCGCATATTAAAAACAATTTTGATCTCAGGATTAAACCTCCGGAAAATAGGAATAAATTGAGAAAAAGTCAGAATGTGAACCACTTCAACCTGTCGTCGCTTTAAATCTTGTGCAACTTTAAGCCCATAAAAGCGATAATAAAGTTGAGACGCAAACAGTGGTTTTTTAAAATTATGAAAGAACGGATTTCTTTCAAGCATTTTCATCAGCAACCTTTCTGGCAAAATGGGTAGATATTGATAGCAAACTCCCTCATGAACAGTGCTGGTTCTCTTGAAAGCTCTTCCTGTTGTGTAGACTGTCACCTCGCAACGGTTTGCTAAACGACGAGCCACCTCATAAATCCAGATTCCCAAGGCATCTCGCGGCGATGGAAAAGATATTTCGTAAAAAGGCTGACTAATCAATGCGATCCTGAGTTTTCCCATAGCACCCGTCCAGTTTAGGACATGACAAATTTAGGACATGACAAAAAGCTCAAAACCAGTGTAGTCCACCTTTCCCCTCTGCCTCCTGCCCTCTGCAATATCTCTGCCCCTGGGCAACATTCAGCCGATCGCCATTCATCTCCAGTTCAAGGTTGCCTCCACCATCCCTCTCTCAGTACAATCATGGCAGCAGTTATACATCTGTGTTGCAAAACAAGGCAAACAAGCCCCCAAACCCCACCCCAGAAAATGCCCCCAGACTTCTCCCACCAAACCCTGCGCGGTCGCTCCTTCCAAGGGCAGGACCTGTGCGGGGCCAACTTCGCCCACGCTGACATCCGAGGAGCCAACTTCGCCCGTGCCAACCTGGAAGGCGCCGACTTCACCGCCGCCACCGCCGGTCTGCAAAAACGCTGGGTCGCCGCCCAAATGCTTCTTTCTCTGGTGCTGTCAGCTGCCTCTGGTATGATGTTCGGTTTCGCGGGTTGGTGGCTTGCTCTGTTTTGGGACCCTGAAAATCTTGAATTTTTGACCCCAATACCTGGACTATTAATCTTGTTGGTACTGATCGTTTGCAGTGTTATCATCCTGCGCTGGGGCATGACTGTTGCTACCTTTGGTAGCATCACAGGTGCAAGCATAATAGCAGTTGCAGTTGCAGGCGCAGGCGCAGGTACAGGAGCAGGGGCAAGCATAGTGGCAAGTGCAGTTGCAGGGGCAGGGGCAGGGGCAGGCGCAGTTGCAGGCGCAGGCGCAGCGGCAGTGGCAATAGCAGGTGCAGGTATAAGTGCAGGTTTAGGTGCAAGCATAATTATAGTGACAGGTGCAGTTGCTGGTACCGTGGCAGGTGCAGTTGCAGGGGCAAGTGCAGTGGCGGTGGCAATAGCAGATTCAGGAGCAGGGGCAAGTACAATGACAAATGCAGTAGCAGCTGCGGTGGCAGTAGCAAGTTTCTGCCTGCTGTTGAGCATTTACGCGGCCCGACAAGCATTAAAAGGCAATGAAAAATATGCTTTCGTTCGCATTCTAGCAGTGGCTTTTGCCGCTACGGGAGGCACGACGTTTTGCGGTGCAAATCTGACTGGAGCCAGCTTCAGGCGAGCAAAGCTGAGAAACACTACCTTGACGAAGGCGGTGCTATCGTGGGTTTGCTGGCAGGGGACGAAGCAAATGGAGCAGGCGCGGTGGGGCCAGTCGATTCTGAAGCAACCAGCGGTGCGGGCCTTGCTGGTCAGCGGCAAGGGCGCGGGCCAGTGCTACGCGGGGCTGAGCCTGCGGGGAGCGAATCTGGACGGAGCCGATCTCCAGGGGGCAGTGCTGAAGCGAGCGGAGCTGAGTGCTGCCAGCTTGCAGCGGGCCAATCTGACGGGGGCCAATCTGACGGAGGTGCAGGCCGTGGGCACCGACTTCAGTGCTGCGACGTTGACGGGAGCTTGTCTGGAGTCCTGGAACATTGACGCCACCACAATTCTGACCGGAGTGGACTGTCGCTTTGTCTTTTTGCGGGAAATGGCGGATGCCAACGGCTGTCGGGAACGGCGGCCCCACGATCCGGGGAAGTGCTTCGCGCCGGGGGATTTTGAGCGGTTGTACGAGAAAATTATCGAGACAATACAGTTACTGTTGCGCCGGGGGATCGATCCAGCTGCCTTTCAAGCTGCCTTTCAGCAGGTGACGCAGACCCATCCCGGCGTTGGGCCGCAGTCGATTCAGGGATTAGAGAAGAAGGGAGAGGATGTGCTGGTGACGCTACAGGTGCCACCAGAAACGGACAAGGGTCAGGTGGAGCGGGACTTTGATGCCGCTTATCAGCACAAACTGGCAGCGCAGACCCAGGCAGCGCTGGTGGAGGCAGAGCGACGGCGGGGAGACGATCTGAAAGCAGTAGCCCTGGCCACAGTAACAAATCTGGGCAGTTTGTTGTCCAATTTCACCATTAACACTGCCAGCAATACCACCAGCAATACTACAAGTAACACCACTCATAACAATACAGCCATGAATGAGAGTCATAATCCTGGCATTGTCGCCCAGTCGGGCAGTCTGGTGAATACGGGGCGAATGGAGACGACGGGCAACCTGACTCTAGGGGAAGTGAGCGGTGCAGTGACGAATACGATTCAGCAGCTGGCAGAGGCACCGGGGGATAATCGGGCAGAACTGCGAGATCTGCTAGAGCGGCTGCAAGGGGCGATCGAACAGGAGGCCACTCTGGAGGAGGCAGACAAGGTGGAAGCACTGGAGCAGGTGCAGGTGCTGGCGGCAGCAGGGCAGGAACCGGGTCAGCTGCAGAAGGCAGCGCGGACGGCGATGAAGATCCTGCAAGGGACGGCGGCAGCGGTACCGACGGCGACGCAGCTGGTGACGGCGGTGAATGAGTTGCTGCCAGCGATCGCCCAACTCCTCCACCCCGGACACTGACGCCCAAGAGAGAAATTCGTAGAGTGGGCAATGCCCACCGATCCTAATATACTCTGCACGGTTAAGATCTGCATCAACCGTAGTGGGCTAACATAGCTAATTTGGTGCAATAGAGTTAGGTTTTCGAAAAGGCTATAATCCTGACTCAATAGACCTCCGCAGCACTAAAGTGCCAACTACGAATTTACACAATTTTAGGTATGTCATATCAGTAGGATGCGTTAGCGCTAGCGTAACGCATCAAAATACATATCTCACAACATCCCCAGCAGATTGCGCGATCGCAACGACTCTGTAGGGGTCGGTCTTGTGCCGACCCTGGGTCTATCGATTCCTTCGCACGGAATCGATAGGCAAAATCACTTTCTCTCGCAAAAAATAACGAATCGGCTGTATAGAGTGTAAGACAATTTTGAGACCCACGAAATAGCATTTACCTTTTGCCCAAAAAAATGCGCGAACGGCAAGATGTTATGCTATAACACTACTGTTGTCTTGCTCTCCATAAACTAATGAGTGGGAAAACCTATAAGGCGTCCTGGACCAGGATTGGCAGTTCATCGGGATATCAACTCCCGAGCGAATTCTTCAAAGACAACCCAGAATTTATGGAAGTGGATGGTGTAGTGCAAGTCATTGCGCCAGATACAGCGATATTTTCCCGCACCCAGCCAGACCATGAAAGTCAAGAAGAGGATGCATTGATGCTCAGCCTCTTCTTAGAATTTTTGACGAAGCAAGCTCTGGTCAATCCCAATGAGCTGGAAGCATACACCCAAGTCATGGCAGATGAGGATGAAGACTTGATGGCGGGTGTTGTTCTTGATGAGGATTAATGGCTGGGAGATCTATTTTCTACGACGTTTTTTTGGTCAGCAAAGACAAGAGCTACGGGCTGAAGTTCGACGACTCAAGCAGGACCTGCCTCCAGATGCTTACATTCATCACCCTGTGGTGAAGCTTTACACGGCAGTAATGCGGGCAATCAAAGAAAAGATTCCGACCGATCCGTTTGCCCCTCAGTTTGCCTTAACAGGGCCTTTGAGAAAGTATGGACGGGTTAAGAAGATGGGGATCCGGGGATCCCAAATCGCTATCGTCTCTTCTTCCGGGCGTTTCAAACTCCACAGGGAAAGGCAATTTTCATCCTCTGGTTGGGTTATCCTCGAAAGGAAGGTGCTAAACAGGATTGCTACACGGTCTTTTGCAAGATGCTGGAGCGGGGGGACTTCCCAGACACTCTGGATAGCCTGCTTCAGGAAAGCGAGCAAAACTCATAACAGATCGACTTGAATATCATCTTATAGATCGCTGGGTTCGCCAGGGAAGAAGTCGTCTTCGAAAATGTCTTGTATGTCATAAGGACAACGCTGCGGAAACGTGCTGTCCGGCAGATCGGTTTCTCCCATGGCCAGGTCTCGACCATTCTGATAACCATCCTGTAAGGCTGCCTCAAGGTAAGACTTCAGGCTGGGATTCTCTTCTAGCAATCGCAGGGTATCGCGACGCTGCACCCGGATAGTTGCCAGCCAGCTTCGACTGCGGTGCTGGGGTTGGTATTCCCATTTCAATAGATGACCCGTCAGGATGCCCAGACGATTTCGCAGTTCCTGACGTTGCTGTTTGCCCAAAGATTCGAGTTCCTCAATCAGATTTACGCGATCGAGCTGACTCCATGCCTGGTTGCGAAGGAGAAATGCTTGCCTCTGAGTCCAGGCATAAAAGTCTGTTTCGTAGAGCGTTGTTGCTGATTGTGGGGTTTGAGCCGTTGTTTCAGACCTGGACATGAGAGTGCCTCAACCTCAGTGCTTACATTATATGGGGAATAGGGAATGGGGAACGGGGAACGGGGAACGAGGTATAGAAATTCGTAGGGTGGGCAATGACCACCGACCTTACTATATATACAAGATTCGTAGGGTGGGCAATGACCACCGACCTTACTATATATACAAGGCTTTAGTGATGCTGATCCGAATAAACTTTGCTGCACTGAAATGCTGACTACGAACCTGGCAGAATTTTAGTGGGATCAAAAATAACAAACTGTTGGGTAGCACAATATCTCAGGGTAGAAGGTGATGCTGACCCGATCGTTGCTCGATCGAGATCGCTTGTGGCTCAGCAATGCTAGATTAACATAGGTAAAGGTTTCCTCGTTCAGGCCCAGGAGTAAAGTCTGGCACCTGGTTAATCTCAAAACAGGTCTGGTGCGAATCAATATAGAAAAAGGCAGGGGGCAGAGGATAGAAAAAGGCAGGAGGTAGAGAACAGGAGGCGAAAAGTCAAGGTTGGCTATATCTATTTTTGAGCCTTTGATTAGGTGTCAATCTAGTTTCGTAGTGCTCTATCGCTTGTAACGGAGCATGGAGTCCAGGATAAAATGGCGCTTACATCAGTAGATTACATCAGTTTAGAACCGGTTAGTAGGATGGGTACAGGCATAGCCCTTTGCCCATAACAGACTGCTCTGGATGGGCACGCTTTGCTTTGCCCATCCTACGTTTAAGTAAGTGCCCTGCGAGTGTAGGATATAGAGTTTTCCGGGGGGACATCTACAGGAATTGTAGGTGGGGTTGAAAGCGAAGGTTGAGGAGAAAGGAGTTCGGTGAATCAGCGTCAGCATTTGGAAAGTCAACTGACTGAGGATTTTAGGCTGCTCAAGGCTCTGGAAGATCGGTTGCGGGTTGAGACGAATCCTCGCCGAGAACTGGAGTTGAAAACGGATCGGGATGCGATCGCGCAACGCATCCAGGAACGACAAACCGCTCTGGAGGCCCTGGAACAGCAGAGCAATAAGCGACCTGCTACCGACCGAGCGGCGCTGCCGCGTCAGGATTGGAGCAATGCGCCCGACGTTTCCGTTTTCTTTGGCCGGACGGAAGAATTGGAGGTGTTAGAGCAATGGATCGTCGCCGATCGGTGCCGTGTTGTTGCCATTTTGGGCATCGGCGGCATTGGCAAGACGGGGCTTTCGCTCAAACTCGGTCGGGGTGGCATTGGCAAAACGGACCTCTCGCTCAAACTGGCACGGGGCATTCAAGATCGTTTTGACTATGTTATCTGGCGCAAGCTGCTCAATGCGCCCCCGATCGAAGATATCCTGAAAGACTTGATCGAATTTTTTTCGGACTATGAAGACATCGATCTAGCTAATACCCTGGATGGCCAGTTGGCTCAGCTGCTCCAGCATTTGAAAAACCATCGTTGCCTGGTAATGCTCGATAATTTCGAAACCATTCTCCAGGGCGGTCATGCGTCTGGACAGTATCAACCCGGTTACGAAGCCTATGGCTCGTTGCTGCAACAATTTGGCGAGACTGCCCATCAAAGTTGTTTGTTGCTCACCAGCCGCGAGAAACCTAAAGAAGTGGCGCGCTTGGAAGGCAAAACCAAACCCGTGCGGTCGCTCAATCTGGCAGGATTGAATGCAGCAGAAGGACAGCAAATTTTCAATGAGTTTGGCGAATTCACTGGATCGGAGGCGAACTGGCACGATGTCATTCAGTTTTATAATGGCAACCCTCTGGCTCTGGAATTGGCGGCTCGTCATATTGATGAAGTCTTTTTTGGCGATCTGTCTGAATTCCTTCAAGAAGGCAAACCGGTCTTTGACGATTTGCGGGAATTGTTGGACTGGCACTTCACCCGTCTGTCTGCCCCGGAGCGAGAAATTGCCTACTGGTTAACGATTAATCGAGAATCAACTTCCCTGGCAGACCTGAAAGAGGACTTGCTTTCACCGACGGCCAAAGCCAAAGCTCCCTCGACGCTGCAATCTTTGCAACGCCGCCTGCCGCTGGAACGCAATCGCAATATGTTCGGCCTGCAACCGGTGCTGGTGGAGTATATTACTGAACGATTGATCCAGAATATTTGTGCAGAGGTGGAAACCCAGCAGGTGCAGTTGCTCAATCAGCACGCCCTGCTGAAAGCGCTGGCAAAGGAGTACGTTCGGGAGAGCCAAAGTCGCTCAATTTTGCAGCCAATTCAGGCCCAGTTAGGAACAACATTAGGTAGTCAGGCTGCGATCGCAACCCAACTGTCTGCACTGCTTAACCAGACGCGATCGCAGACTTCCCCAAAAGCAGGCTATCTGGCAGGTAACCTGCTCAACCTGCTGCGGCAATGCGACATCAACATTCGCGGCTACGATTTTTCTGACCTGACCATCTGGCAAGCCTACTTACAAGGCTGGACGCTGCAGCAGGTCAACTTTGCTCGCTCAGATCTGGCAAAGTCCGTCTTCACCCAGAGCTTCGGTACCGTTTCCGCCGTCGCCTTCAGTCCCGATGGCGAGCAGCTTGCTGCTGGTACCGCCAGCGGCGACATTCGCATTTGGCGCGTGGCCGACGGCGAACAACTCCTCACCTGTCACGGTCATAGCGAATGGCCCTGGGCCATTGCCTTTAGTCCTGATGGCTCGCTACTCGCCAGCGCCAGTCAAGATAAAACCATCCGCCTGTGGGACATTCGAACCGGCACCTGTCAGCAGATCCTCCACGGCCATACCAGCTGGGTGAAATCCGTTGCCTTCAGCCCCGATGGATCGCTGCTCGCCAGCGGCGGTAACGATTGCAGGGTCTGCCTGTGGGAGATTGCGACTGGACAGTGTTTGTGGCCATCGCAAACCCATAGCGACTGCCACAGCGACTGGGTGTGGTCCGTTGCCTTCAGTCCGGACGGCAACCTGCTCGCTAGCGGCAGCAGCGATGAATGTATCAAACTCTGGACGTTGCAAGGAGACTGTACAAACACCTTGCAGGGCCACGAAGCAGCGGTGAAAACTGTCGTTTTCAGCGCCGATGGTCAAACCCTGGCCAGCGGCAGCTTCGATCGCACTGTGCGGTTGTGGGATATAGAAACGGGCCGTTGTCAGCAAACCTTGCAAGGCCATACCGAATTGGTCTGGTCGGTGCTATACAGTCCCGACGGCCGCATCCTTGCTAGCAACAGCGACGACCAGACGACCCGCCTGTGGGATGCCCAGACCGGCCAGCTCTTGCGTACGTTCAAAGAACGAACCAGTCGTGTCTGGTCGATTGCCTTTAGTCCCGACAGTCAAATGCTGGCCAGTAGCAGTGGCGATCAAACCGTGCGACTGGGGGATGTTGCCACAGGTCAAACCATTCGTACCTTGTGGGGATATTCCAGCGTCATGTGGGCCGTCGCTTTTAGTCCTGATGGCGAGCGGTTGGCCAGCGGCAGCGACCAGGCCGTTCACAGTTGGCAGGTCAGCACAGGAGCATATCTGCCTCATCCTCAGGAGAAGGCATGCAAAACCCGTACGGTGGCCTTCAGCCCAACGGGTACGCAAATTGCCAGCGGTAGCGACGATGGCTGTCTGCGCTTGTGGAATGTGGAAACGGGGCGCTGCACGCGCACGTTGCCGGGACACACCAATCGGATCTGGTCAGTTGCCTTCAATCGAGATGGCGATCGAATCGCGAGCAGCAGTGAAGATTCGACTGTACGGTTGTGGAATGCGGCGACTGGCCGCTGCCTTAAAGTGCTGACGGGGCATGAAAACCGGGTGTGGTCGGTGGCGTTTCATCCGGAGTGCGATCGCATCGCCAGCGGCAGCGATGACGAACAAGTACGGCTCTGGGATCTCAAGACGGGTCAATGTTTGCAAGCTCTGCCAGGTCACAGCAGTCGTATTTGGTGCGTTGCCTTCGACCCAACCGGTCAATTCCTCGCCAGCGGTAGCGCCGACCATATTGTACGGTTGTGGAATGGTAATACTGGTGAATCTCTGAGTATTCTAGAAGGTCATACCAACTCAGTCTGGTCTGTGGCCTTCAGCCATCGTTCCCATCTATTGGCCAGTGCCGGTACAGATCGTACTATCAGAGTCTGGAACGTTCAAACGGGAGAGTGTCTTAAAGTCCTGAAAGGACACACTGACCATATCTGGTCTGTGGCCTTCAGCCCCAACGATGAGACCATCGCCAGCAGCAGCAGCGACGAAACCATTCAATTCTGGTCTGCGAACACGGGCAATTGCCTGCATCTCCTGAGAGTCGATCGTCCTTACGAAGGCATGAATATCGCCGGAGTAACCGGCATGACTGAAGCGCAGAAATCTGTTTTAAAATCTCTAGGTGCTATCGAAAAAGTTGGAAACCATGGGTAGTTCTATCAATCATTGTCCTGATACTGTATCCGTTATTGATGTCTTGCTGATTCATCCCTCCTATCATCGACGAGCTGGCAGCGGCATCATTCCCCCCATTGGCTTAGCTTATATTGCAGCATCGCTGGAAACTCAGGGCTTTTCAGTGGCGATTCTAGATTGTGCCCTGGACTGCGGTTCCCAAAGTCCATCTGGATTGAAAGCGTTTCAGCAGTATCTCGACCGCAAGCTTAGTCAGATCGCACCCCGATACTGCGTCGGCGTTGGGCCAACCACCACCCCAGCCCTGAAGTCGATTGACGTTCTCGCTCAATCGCTGCAACGTCACTATCCCCAGTTGCCAATTATCTATGGCGGGCCATTTGCCTCCATGCCCAGTCAGGCCCCTATCTTCTTCAACCGTCTGGGCGCAACCGCCCTGATTCGCGGTGAAGGAGAACAGGCATTTCCTGCTCTGGTCAACGCATTACAGCAAGGGAAACGAGGCGAGTCGCTGCCTGGTGTTGCCTGGGATGCCACAGAACAGCCCGCAGCAGCTCTGGTTGCGGAGATTAACCAACTGCCTTTTCCGGCGCGGCATCTATTAGAAAACCAGCGTTATCGTCCTTCCCTGCGCCGCAACATTTTCGATGGCCCGATGACACCGATCTACTGGTCGCGGGGCTGTCCCTATCAATGCAACTTCTGCGTTTCGCCGATGTTGCGAGGCAGACGCATTAGCCGTCGCAGTTTGGCCAATCTGTTTGCGGAAATGCGCCAGTGCGTCGAGCAATTCGACATCAGAGGCTTTATTTTCTACGACGATTGCCTTTTTCTCAAATCCGAACGTCTGAACCAGGAGGTACAAGCCTTTTGCCAGGAACTGACCGCACAAGTTGGGCCAATTCAATGGGAAATGGAGCTGCGATGCGATGCGATCGCGACGCTCAGTCCCAAGAGTGTAGAGGCGTTGTACGGGGCAGGATGTCGTCAGATCAATATGGGGATTGAGAAAGCCTCGGATCGACAGTTAAAAACCCTGGAAAAGCATCTGGTCATTGAAGATGTCGTTGCAGCCTGCAGTCAGGTGAAAGCGGTTGTCCCGGCAATGCGCTTAGCAGGAACCTTTATTTTGGGCGGGCCAGATGAAACGGAAGCCGAGATTGAAGCGCTGGTTGGCTTTGCCCAATCTCTGGAATTGGACTTTGCCCACTTTTATCCGCTGTCCGTTTATCCAGGCACGCCGTTTTTTGACACCCTCTTTGGGGACGATGCCAGTCCCACAGCCTGGGCAGACAGACTGCTAGCGGATGAGGGCAATTACTGGGGAGAAATTCTCTACGAGACAGATGCCTTACCGGCCTGGCGACTGTTGGAGCTAGTGCATTGGGCTTACAATGCCTTTTATCAACGACGGCAATGGTTGGAACGATTGGTGACGACGACCAGTCCGGCAGTGCGTCAGAATGCTCAATCGGTGGTGGATCGCTGGTGTCAAGACCGATTTCACCTTTCGCTAGAGGAAGTGGTCAGGTGATGAGCAATCTTTTTGCGAACCAAAATGATAAACGGCGCGATGTCCGATCCGAATTGTCCAAGGCTGAGCATCGGGAATATATTCAAAAAGCCGATCGGTTGCAGTCATGACGGTTTCATCGACCCTAAACTCCCCGGTTTCGATGTCAATCGCCACAATTTTGCCCTTGTTTTCTGCTTCGACTTGCTGCCAGATACCGGCATCATAGAGTGCTTGCCCGCGTTGAGCGATCTCTTCTTTGCTGTAACGTCGTTGGCGGACTGCCATCGGTTTGCCCTCAAATTCAAATGAATCCTTCGCTCCAGTGAATTGTTAGGGGAGTTAAAGTCGCTCAAATGATTTCAGGAACTTCCTAATGCCTCATACAACTCTGCATTTTCGTCTTGTAATTCCTTAATTTTATCCTGGAGTCTCAAGACTTCTTCGGGAGAAAAGCACCTGACGGTAGCAGCATCCTTGTGCTTAGTAATGCCAAACCTCATTGGATATAAATTATGAGCAGGATCGAACCAAACGACGTGAAAGGTATTATTCCATACGAATCCATGAATCCTTCCATAATGTTTAGATAGACTTACTTCAAACGCTCTAGAGGCGATTTCAATTGCTTGCGCCTTTGATGAATCCTCATTCCTCGTCTGAATAAAAAGCTTATCCTTTATTTTTGTAATTACGCTCTCTGGAAATGAGTTCTTGATGGATGAGAAAGAGTTGAAAATTGACTTTGGACATAAGCTGGGATGCGTCTGTTGAATGATGTCCCTTTCTTTAGACTTAGTAAGTTCGACAATGCAATGAAATACTTTCTGATAATATTTGACGGCCATACCGTGAAAGAAAAACGCTTCTGTATCCCAGTCAATATACTCAAACGAGACTTTTAAATTTTCGTCGGCAACAGATTGAGCATCCGCATCAGCAATAGATCGATATTTATTCTTACGAGACATAGACCTTCAGCTTAGACTCAAAGTAGCTGCAAAGCGCATCCTTAGAAATGACTTTTGTACTTCCCTCTAATTCATCCAGGTCTCCCCGAGTCTCCAGCCACGGTTGTTCTCTATGGGTCATGGTGCTTAATGCAGCACCATCGTAACGTCCATAGGCAGAAACGATGTCCTGCAAAAACTCAAAAAAGTCCTCCTTCGGCAGTTCCATCTCATCTGTTATCTGCCTCCATTGAAAATGCTTATATTGATGGTAGAGTTCTGGCACAACTGGGCCATGTTGCCAAGCTTGAAAATCTTCAGGGAACAACTCTTTCCCCTCAGCCAGTGAGTATCCTTGTGCATAGTAGCAAAGCTTCTGAAGTTTCATCAGTGAAGGACTTTCATCAAACAGCTCTCTATGCAGATAAATTATAGCTTTTGAAACGTTTTCCAGTTGTTCAGAGAGTCTCATTTCAGTCCCTCCAAAAATTTAGTATTGCTATACTCTAGTACCAGTTTACAATATCAAGTTTCCATTGGGGAATCGGGGATTGCGGAATATTGGGTCGTCGATCTCAATGGCCGTCAGGTTTATCGATTTCGCCAACCCAGTGCAGCACGATATCGAGAAAAGCGGATTTTGTCTGAGGATGAAACGATTGTGCCGTTGGCTTTTCCTCAGGTTGCGATCGCAGTCAAAACCATGCTGCCGTCGAAAAAGTAAGACTCGTCTTGCAGATTGCTGGGATGGGCCTTACATTCGCTAACAAGCAGTTAGGCAAATCCGAAAAAGCGCTATTCAGCGGTAGGGTATGTTATCCGACAGGCCAACGCACTGTCTTATTTAGTTGAACGCGGTGCGTTACGCTTTGCTAACGCACCCTACTGGACTAATAGCTATGATCCACCCAAGTAACGCTGAAGTCGTCTGTGCGTTTCAGACTGTCGAACGCATCGCTGCGCTGTAGCCGGTCTACGAGTTCGGTCATCGCGATCGCGTATTTCGTGTGCGGAGCGTGGCCGTCATCCGATTTCATCGCAGCGTAGTAGTGGTCATTGTACAGATCGCTATCAAACCCATTTTCATCCTCTATATTGGCAAATCCTTGATATGCCCAGTCGCCCGTATTGTCTCGCAACTCGTTTATTTCTTCTTCCTTATAGTAATCGCACCCTTCTGAGCGTCGTCGAGAACGCCTTTCGTTGATTACTTGTAGAACGGCTTTTGCATCGGTTCTGTCGAGGCCACTGCATTGTTCAGCAAGATCCAAGCCGAATTTCTCATCGCGCATGTCTTCTTCGGTCATGTCAGCGAGTGATTCGATGTTTCTTGTTTGATGTTCCCAACGCAATTGATACTGGTTGAGCAAACGTACGAATTCTTCATTCGAGTTGAGGCAGAGCATGTCCGCATCGATTGCGAATGCGTAGAACGTCTCGTCTGTATGCTCGCGTGCGAAGAATTGGATCTTCGCCTTACAATCCACGAACAGCTTGTCGATGTCGAACGCCATAGAGTCAGCTCTTTTGAGGCATAACTTTCCAGTTCACTTGTGGTAGAGCCTTTTCAATTCTAACCAGGAATCCCTGCTTTCGCGGACTCAACCTACCCTACCCTACTGTTATATTTACCACTATCAATGTGCTGGAAAAATTTTGCCTGGTTTGGGAGAAAAACGGAGAAAAGTTCGTCAGCGCTGATATATGCTCCCAATCGGCCATTAAAGCTTCAGCACTACGGTGTTGAGTTGGGGCATTATACTTTGGGTGAACGGGAATGGGGAACGGGAAACAGGGAGTCGTAAAACGTCTTAACCTATAGCCGTAGTGTTGTGTAAGGTTTTCTTCAATCCAAAATTGTCAATCTAAAATCCAAAATGGTATGGGTACTGGAGCAGCCACGCCTCAGCCTGTTTCGAACGCCTCAACTGAAAATTTTATTATCCCAAATTCAATCCGTTAGCAGCGAACACTCCTATGAACAGATCCCACGCCATTGCGTTTCGTCGGCTTCGTTACGGGCTTTATTTTTGCCTCAGCTTATTTCTCATCCTGGCGCTCAATTTCTTACCTCTGACTGTCGCGCCGAAGGGTGCGGCGCAGAGCACGACGGCTCTGCCACCCTTTTCGACTCAGGGGGCACGGATTGTCGACAGCCAGGGCCAGACTGTGTTACTGCGGGGCGTCAACTGGTTTGGCATGGAAACTGAAACCCATACTCCCCACGGTCTCTGGGCGCGAGATTACAAGGACATGCTGCGGCAAATTCGCAGTCTTGGCTATAACACGATTCGTCTGCCGTTTTCGGTGCAGGCGCTCCGCTCTCAAACGATCTCAGGGGTCGACTTTAACAATGGCAGCAATCGCGATCTTGAAGGCAAAACGCCGCTGCAAGTGATGGATCTGGTCGTTCAGGAGGCCGAACGCCAGGGATTATGGATTTTGCTCGACAGCCATCGACTCAATGATTCCAACATTCCACAACTCTGGTATGGAGATGGCTTTAGCGAAGCCGACTGGATCGGCACTTGGGAGCTGTTGGCTCGGCGATATCGTAACCAGGCCAACGTTATTGGTGCGGATTTGAAGAATGAACCCCACGGTTCTGCCAGCTGGGGAACGGGCGATCGTGCGACCGATTGGCGGCTGGCGGCCGAGCGGGCGGGGAATGCGATTCTTGCGATCGCGCCGGAATGGCTGATTGTCGTCGAAGGAGTGCAGAACAACGTGCCCGGACAGCAGCTCAGCCACTGGTGGGGTGGCAATCTGGAGGGCGTGAGAAATTATCCTGTACGCTTATCCCAGCCCGATCAGCTCGTCTATTCGCCCCATGAATACGGCCCAGGAGTCCACAACCAGCCCTGGTTTAATGAACCTGGCTTTCCACAAAATCTGTCTGCGCGGTGGCAAATTGGCTTCCACTATATTGCCGATGAGGATATTGCGCCCATCTTGATCGGAGAGTTTGGCGGACGGCAGGTTGACGCGACGTCTAAAGAAGGCATCTGGCAACGGGCACTGGTGAATTTTATTGACCAGAACGATCTTAGCTTTACCTACTGGAGTTGGAATCCCAACAGTGGCGATACTGGCGGCATTTTGCGGGATGATTGGCGGTCGATCGATGAACCGAAGCAAGCCCTATTAAGGACGCTGCTGACATCTGATGTCGCGGGTGCTCCCCCTCCATCGCCAAACCCAAGCCCAACGCCGAGTCCAACACCACAGCCGACACCGACGCCAACGCCAGCACCCACCCCAACGATTCCCCCGGCTCCAGAACCGACGCCAACGCCACAGCCAACCCCAAGCCCGACCCCAAGTCCGACCCCAAGTCCGACAGAGGGATCGCGGCTGCAGGCAACGGTCAATCTGCAATCTGACTGGCAACAGGGGTTCTGTGTGAACTTCCGCGTTACCAACGCTGGAGCTATGCCTACCCAAAACTGGCAGCTCCGCTTTCAAATGAATCAAGCCGCAATCAGAAATAGCTGGAATGGAGATTACACAAATCAGGGCAATCAGTACATCGTGACGCCACCGAACTGGGGCAGGGCGATCCAGCCGGGACAAACGGTTGACTGGATGGGATTCTGTGCTTCTAAATCAGGGGCCGATTATTTGCCGAAGCAGGTCGGTGCTCAACGGCTTTAATCGGCATTCGTTGAGGCTAGTATATCAAGACGGAAGTAGAGATACCATTGCACCTACCGACGAAAATCGATGTAGATTGAGGATAATGGATTGAAAGCAATCTTGCCGACGTAGGATGGGCAAAGGGCCACCGCCCGTGTCCATCAGATTGCAGTTCACCGGAATAGGCTGGTGATGGGCACGCTCTGCTTTGCCCATCCTACGAATTCTCTAACTGCCTGAACATAGTATGCGAACTTCAGCCTTCTATTACTAGTGCGATCGCATCTCCCCATCCAGTTCAATCTCGGTGCGATCGCAAGAGCAGTGCTAATTTTCTGTCTCAATTGCCTAAATGAAGCATCGACGAGAGTCTCTAAGTGCTGCAGCATAACGCCTCGCATCAGTTGCGAGCCGCAAATTGGCGAGTCCACTGCATGCGCTTGTTATGCGAAACTGCGATATTACGACTTGTGATGTAGATTCTTTTTTGCTGACTTGATAAATTTACCAAAGTCACGATCTTTTTTTCTCTTTTCGACATAAGATAATTGGTTAAACTTCGATTCTTCCTGCAATTTCAGGTAGTGCTCGTAGTGCCCTTGGGAAATATCGCCGATTTTTACGGCCTCGATTACGGCACATCCCGGCTCCCGTACATGAGTGCAATCTCTGTAGCGACAGTTTGAGGCGAGAGAGTCAATTTCAGCAAAGCTTTCGCTCATTCCATCCTCGGCCCCTAAGATACCCAACTCTCGCATTCCCGGATTGTCGATAACCAGGCCGCCCGATTCCATAACAATAAGCTCGCGACGAACGGTTGTATGAGTCCCCTCACCGGTGCCGCTCACCGATGACGTTTCCAGTAACTCACTACCAATCAGGTGATTGATCAAAGTGCTTTTGCCAACGCCTGATGAGCCGACAAAACAACTCGTCGTTCCTGGCAGTAAAAACTGCCTAAGATCGGATATGCCTTTTTGCGTGACATTGCTTAAGGACACGATCGGGATCGAAATTCCTGCAGAACGGATTTCACTCAACTGGGAATCCAGAACAGCGGGATCTACGAGATCCGTTTTAGTCAGCAGGATGTAGGGCTTTGCCCCACCATCCCACACCATGACTAGATACCGTTCTAACCGCTTCACATTGAAGTCATAGTGGCAAGATTGCACGATGAACACGTTGTCAACGTTCGCGGCGATCATCTGAAACTCAATGGATTTCCCTGCTGCTTTCCGACGTAGGTATGTTTTTCGGGGAATCACGGATTGAATGAGCCCCAGGTCGTCTTTAGGCTGCTTCTTGACGCAAACCCAGTCCCCAACACAGGGCAATTCATGAGATTGGTCATGGCGGTGCAGGAACCTACCCGTAAGTTTCGCTCGGAAATGTCCGTTTCGATCTATGAGTAAAAGTTGGTCGCGATCGACAGCGGCAACACGGGCGATAGAATCCGCAGGCAGGCATTCAGCTCTCTGCTCGAACCAATTGCTCCAACCTAACGCTTTTAATTTAAGGCTAGAACTATCCATTCGTCACCATTCACAGCTTTGGAATCTGACTTTCACTCATTCTGACTTTCACTCATAACGACTGAGTTCAGCCAATCGCCTACTACCAAAATTTTAACAGAAAAACGAACTGTGGTGATTCGGCTGTAACGATTGGTTAGGACGATGGGTGCTTTTATGGTATCCAAATCACAGTTCGAGCTGCCTAATGCTTGGCTCAGGTGCTGCACCGTAGAAGCAGTCACCTGGAGCCACTTGCTATGTTTCTGTATTTTTTGAAAGTGACTCAATTAATGAATCAGCTTCTTTGGGTGACCTAACTCTAACGAACTTGATACGAGAATATCTTGCATCAGCCATCATCGCTTGATATTTCTTCTTGTTTTTTGCGTAAGTTTTTATTGTCCATAACACAATTGACTGGCGACTAAAAAGCTTTTTGAATGTTTCTCTATTTCCTGTGTCTGGCCATAGTTCCTGTTTTGTACTCGCTCGAATTAAAGCTCTCTTTAATGCTTGTAAAAGTGTTCTCGTGTAGGAAAAATCGATCCATATAATCATATCAACATGCTTCCATTTTATCGGTATTGTTCTGGTATAGTTTCCATCCAACACCCAAGAGTCTTGGTCTAAAGCCTGCTCAAGCTTCGAGAAAAACTCTTCATCGTTTGACTCGATCCAGTTTGGTTTCCAAAACAAACGATCTATTTCGATGTAAGGAATATCAAGGGCTGCTGACAATTTTTTGCACAATGTGGACTTCCCACTTCCACTCGTACCTACAACATTAATTTTCATGATTCACCTGGTCTTTTGGCGATGATGAGGCTTGTTTTGGAACGATCTTCACTGCCAACACCAACCTGAATTGTTCCATCTCCCACCCGTGCGATCGCAGTCTCTGGCAGTGCGATCGCACGACTCGATCTAGATCGCATATCCCAGGCTTTGTTTAACGACACGACTTGGAAGGCTGCTGCTCAAAACCTCATTGGAGCGGACAGTAGAAGCAAAGTCACTAGAGTTGCCCTGACTCATCACCCTTAAGTTCCTGAGTTCGTTCAGCAAAGCGATCGTTAAGAGTCATTACAACGATAGAAGGAAAATTCGCTAACGCAACGCAAATCTGATGATTTGTATTGTGTTTGTTTGGCATTATATGAACCTTGCTAGTGGCAAACTCTGAGAGTTGCACATGCCAAGAGAAGAAAACCGTGGGCGAGGTGTAAGTAGGATACGAGTGACCCCATGTTGATGCTGCGAGTTGGAACCAGGAGCTATGTTTGTTATGCTCAAAATTAGCAGCAGCATCAATAACTTTGGCCTCAATGGCCCCAATCCCCTTCCAAGTCGTGACCGGAATAAGAGTTGGTGGGCACCTGTCTACCCTATAAGATCTAACGATTGCACTGAGGAATGAAAATGAAAAGCGCAAACGCCGAGTGTTCTGCCAGCCCATGGATAATAACACAATATTGCGATCCAACAGCGTGCGTTAATGAACCTGGCTCTCTGAGATCTTTATACGACAACAGCATCTGGAGTGGCGATATTTTCCGGCACCTGATTGAGGGCCGAACGTTCAGAAAGGGTCACGAAACCTATACCTGGCGAGTGCAGCATAACACCCCCGATAAGCTAGGACAATTGTTGGCAATGGTTGATAGCGCTTACCATTATCTTCCTGGGAATGTGCCTGTCAGGGCTGAAAAACTGATAGCACATCCATTGTTAATCACAATGGAAAACTCTGAAAAAAAGATGCTGGGCTTCGTCCCTTTAAAACGCGGACGATATGGCTGGAAGACTTCGTTATTTGGCGGGATTAACCGCTATGTTATCAGTCTTTGTCTAAAAGATTTTTGTGATTTTTTGCTAGAGAATCTTCATCAGTTGCCCTATATCATACAGGTTAATCAAAAACTGGCTTGTGCCATGTTAAAGCTGGCACCATTGCCTGTCATATCAAGAAAGGACGTTTATATTATCAAAAAAGGCAATATGCGCATACCAACGCCACAGCAAGTTGCAAAAGCAGTAGAAGAAAAGCTTATCCCTGACATTGATGTTGCGCGTGAGAATTGTTATTTTAGCAAAGTATCATTATCTCTCTGCAGCGATATCGAGGAAGTAAAAATTCTTATCGGTAATCCTATTATGTTAAACCCGGTTGAATATCGTCATAAGTCATTGGATCAGTTTGTTTTAAACCCGCAGTGGCAATCCTGGTGCGAACGGTTAAAGCGTACACCTCGCTCAGGTTATGCTGCGTTAGGGTATGACGGTACTGATGTAGTCAACTTATATCAGCACAGCGAACGTGTTGCTAAAGCGGCTTGTGTGTTAGCAGCGAAAAGGGGTTTAAATCAAGATCTGGTGCATGTCATGGCCTCAATTCATGATTTTGCCGAAGCAATCACGGGAGATTATGTGAGCGGTCGGGTGGATGCTACGAAAAAATTGACTGAAGAAATGCAGGCATGGGAACAGCAGTTGGTTCCAGCTTTGGGAGAGTGTGGCTGGAAGCTCTATCAGACGTGGCAGCGCTATGAAGATCGGGACTGCGAAGAGGCAAAATTGATCGGGCAAATTGATAAGTTTGAACCCCTGGTTGAAGCGATCGAGTTTTTTAATCATCACCCGGAATGTTCCAAGCAGCGTCAAGCGGTGGTAGGTATGATAATGGCTAATACAGCCCATAAAATTACAGACCCTACGTTGCTTGCGATGCTTGACGAATTAAAAGATCGGGAAAAACAGCAGCATTTTGACTTTAATGCCTATTGCCAGCGGCTGATGCAATAGAGTGTAAAAAATATGTGCAGCTGACGATCGCGCCACCCGATCTCGTTCACTTTCCAAGAGAAAGATAGACAACCGTCTCTGAGCGCTCCGGTGTAACTACCGCAATCAACGGGCCGCGACGATTGATGATTGTCCATTTGAAAACGTCCGATTTTGCAGCTTCCGGTGCATTGCTTTGTTATGCCGTTACATACGAGCCAAAAGAGTAACGAATGTCCGTAAGCTCCTCAGACTGTTCCCCAAGTGTTCGTGCTGCGCCGCAATTGTGTGACAGCTTATTTGATTGGACATGCACTGGGTGCCCATGCATTTATTCTTTTTTTGGCAAGTTATCGCACCCACACAGCCCAAAGTTTTGAATCTTAAATTCGCCACCTTCACCATTGTTAATTATGGCATTTTCAAATTCTCTGATAAACCAGCCTTTGTATGATTCCGGATTTCCTACCGTTCCAGGATGAGTGTGACCAATGTTATGCAACATTTCGTGAGCGATCGTGCCTGCCCAATAAACTGCATTCAGCGATTCACCAAAACCAGACTCCTTCCCCATAGCATCTCGATTTAGCTCGATATCAAACATGAAGAGTTCATTGTCTCTGGTCGGTATCAGTCTGGATGGCTTTTCCGATTTGAATGCGACTTTTTGCGTTGCAACATATGCTCTACCGGTTTCCCACCAGTCGTCTGTAGGAACTTTGGAATACGGACGAATATTAACATCTATTGCTCCAAAGTTTTCAATTGCCTGTAATTGGTTGTGCAGTAACAATCCAAAGACGTGATGTAAGTCAGGATTATTCCATTGCTTACTAGGAATCTGATTTGATGTTGGTGGTGCTATTCTGCGGATGTCGATTTTTTCTGGGAGATTGTTTTGTTTGTAATAATACTGAACATGCTTGAGGCCAATCTTAGTCGCTTGGTCCTTCGCATAAGATTCGATATTTGGGTCAAACCATCTTTCACGAAGAATTCCAAAAGCCGATTTAATTATTGCTAATTCAATGTTGTCCCATTCATTTTCATTTATGTGATAGCCAACACGAATCTGGAAGCCATTACGACCGCGCACCCATTCAAATTCATGCTTCTTTCCTGGCAAATGCATACTTCTTTCCTCATTCTTGTACTGAAGCAACGTCGACAGTAAACAGCAAGCTTGCACCTGAAGCTAGTAGTAAGTCTGATTAAAAAGCTGGACCGATGCATTGTTTAGCTTCTGTTGGAAGACACGTCAGTTGCAACATGTAGAAACGAAACACCTCGTTGCTTCATCTTTCCCTCGTTCCAACCCTTTTCATTAAGCAGTCTAATTATTAAGTAGGCGGCAGTAAGTAGGCGGCAGTGTGCAACCTAAATAGACTAAAACTAAATTGTGCCTAGCCTTGCTTGAGTATTCAATGTAGCAGACTGAGACGTTGGGGTCAAGACAGTCAGAGCGATCGCAGTCAAACTACTGAATAGAGAGTTTACATTCTGCAGTGGAAGGATCTGAGACTATCAGTTGCTCAATTTTTCTCAGGATAGATGCTTAATGGGCTGCTGCTAAAAACGTCTTTAATCCCTACAAAAAAGGTTCACAAGGTAAAGTAATGAGGTGTCCTATACGGCAAAATCAAGGACGAAGCAGTAACAGAGGAACCTCCAAACGGAAGTTATTGGATCGCGTGCGGGATGTGTTCGCATCAAACATCACAGCTACTGCATGGAGCAAAGCACTCCAATCTTACTGGAGGAATTTGTCAGATGCTAGAATCATTGAATCGGAAAGCAATACCTGGGGGTTAAGATGCTCGTCGATATTCGCCGTCTCAGCGTTACAGAATATCATCGGCTTGCAGACGTCGGCATTCTCGAACCAGACGAGCAAGTTGAACTGATTGCAGGACAAATTTTTCAGAAAATAGTCAAGAATCCTCCCCATAGTGCCGCAAACAAACGGATTGAAAGATTGCTTGAGAACGGTTTAGGGAGTATGGTGCTGATTCGCTCCCAGGAACCGATTACGCTCAACGATTATTCAGAGCCAGAGCCAGATATTGCAGTGGTTCAGTTTGACCCGTTCTACTACGAAGACCATCACCCAACACCCGACAGAGTGTATCTGATCGTTGAGATTTCGGATTCGACGCTCAATCGGGATTTGGAGATTAAGGCTCAAGCCTATGGGGAATCGGGGATTGCGGAGTACTGGGTGGTCGATCTCGGCCGTCAGGTTTATTGCTTTCGTCAACCTAGTGCAGCGGGATATCGGGAAAAACGTATTTTCTCTGAAGATGAAACGATTGTGCCGTTGGCCTTTCCTCAGGTTGCGATCGCAGTCAAAATCATGCTACCCTCAAAAAAGTAAGACTTTCCTTGCAGATTGCAGTTACGGACAATCCGAGCCACGAGTCTCCACGGTTCCATCCAGCATCGTTGTTTTGCCAAACTAAGGAACCTTTTGCAGACGGCAAGAGTCCCAAAAAAGGGGAGTTCTTAGCCTCAAAAGACTGGGTTTCTGAAAGAAATCGTCGCTCTGGCGGGAACGCTCAACCCTGCTTCGATATAGAGTCTTTAGAGATTGAGAACATGAAAAAAATTACCCGACGATTATTTACCCGGATTGGCTTAACTGCAGGCATTACCAGCGCTTTTACCTGCGTCGCACGCGCAGGTTATCTCTCGAAACTGCATCCCACCCCAGCAGAAATAGAAGGTCCCTTCTATCCCGTCACGGCGCAAAAGGATAAAGATTTTGACCTGACGCGAATTAAGGGCAAATCAGGTACCGCCAAAGGTCAAACAATCGTTATTGAAGGGCGAGTGCTGGATACCAATGGCGACCCGATTGAAGATGCGATCGTCGAACTCTGGCAAGCCAACGCTGCTGGGAGATACAACCATCCTCGCGATCCCAACGACGCTCCCTTAGATCCCAATTTTCAGGGGTGGGCGATTGTTCCCAGCGGCCAGGAAGGCGGCTTCCGCTTTAAAACCATCTTGCCTGGAGTCTACCCTGCGGCCCAAAATTGGCTGCGACCGCCTCATCTTCATTTCAAGGTTAAGAAGAAAGGGTATGTTGAATTGATTACTCAAATGTATTTTCCTGGACAGGAGCTGAATGACAAAGATTTATTGCTGCAACGCAAAGGTGTGGCAGAACAGAAGTTGATGATTGCAACCGCAGTGCAGGCGAAGCCGGGAACGTATCAATACAATATTGTGCTACATCAGACGTAAGTCTTAAGAAGGCAGAGGGCAGAGGGCAGGAGGCAGAAGGGGAAGATTGATACTATTTTGGTTTTAGATTGGCGATTTTGGATTGGAGAAAGTATTTTGTGTAGGGTGGGCATTGCTCTTGAACGTTCAAGGGTTCGGAACGTCGCTCTTCCTCAGCAATACCCACCAGCAAGAGTCCCTGTTGGCGATCGTGTCCCATTATTCACCTCAGAGCGATCAACCAGAAGCAGGACGGAAATGCCCACCCTGCCCCTGAATGGCGCTTACATAAGGTCGGTGGGCAGTCTCCACTCTACAAATTTCTAGACATCCCTAAAGTTTGTAGCGATCGTCTTAGTGCTACAACGCCTCTTGGGTTAGCGTTACAACCCTCTTATCGACTGACTTGCCATCCATTGTACCATTTCCCAGAGATTAGCACTGTGCTGGTGGTGGCATTTTATCTGTCGCTTGTCGATCTGCAACGTCGTTTGATACTTCTCCTCAATGGCGCTCAACGCAGCATCATACGTCAGCTTCACAAACTGTTGCATCTCAGCACTATCTATGCCTGTGGGCAGACCGATCCGCAGCAAGATATCTCCCTGTCCCTGGGTCTCAATCCTCTGGATAGAAAGCGCAGTCGTACCCGACTTTTTCTGCAGTTGGCGAAATGCATAGGCAAATGCTTCCCAGTTAATCCCGTTGCCAAAGACCAGTTCCATCATACTGGTCGTGGGTTGAAACCGCCGGAGGAACTCTCCAGAAGCAAAGTTGCCGGTGTGAGGACAGCGTTGCTGCTGACCGTTCTGTAAATAGAAATAATCGCATTGCGTCCCTTCCAGCTGGGTTGTATTGTTGAGCATCCAATCTCGCAGACAGGCCGCAGTAAAATTCGCTGCAGTAAAATTGGTTCCTAGTACGCAAGCCTGGGTCAGGGTAGCCCCGCTCAGATTCGTGCGGCTAAAGTTGGCTTGAATCAAAGATGCTTCTGCCAGATTGGTTTGCCTGAGATCGGCCCCGCTGAGAATGGCACGGTTCAGGTCGGCTTGATAAAAGTTAGCCCGAATAATATCTGCGCCGCTCAGGTTGGCTGCAACTAAATAGGCATTGCTCAGGTTAGCTCCCGTCAAAGAGGCTCCGCTCAGATCGACTTCGATCAAGTAAGCTCGACTCAGGTTGACTCGTCTGAGATAAGCCCCGCTGAGATAGGCCCCGTTGAGGTCGGGTTTGATGTCAGCATGCTCTCGCCGCCAACGATTCCAAGCCTCAACCCCTTGTCTGAGGATAGCAAGATGATCTCCACTGGCCATTATATTGTCCCCTCAGCACTCGCATGACCTGCTGGGGATTGTCCAGTTCGAGCGCTGTTTTTATTGCCGTTTTTATTGCTGTTTTTCTGGGGGTAAAATTCCAGTTCCCATAGCAGACAGGGTCCATGGTCTGAACTGCAGGCGGAGTTATGCGGAGAATCAATCATGAGTAGAAAGCACCCGGACGCTTTTTCTATTATTATCTTTTCAGTCAAGCAGGTCGGTAGGCTGAGGCGAACCAGGAGTCTTGACCGTACAGTCAGAATCCGCAGGCTGGCGAATCTTGACCCATCGATTGCAATTGATATCCATTCGATCTGGAAATGCAATTGATAAGATTGACAGAATGCTTGCCCGGGGGGTTCTCCAAGCTAAAATCGCCAAGCTAAAATCCAAAATCGTCTGAGGAGGCATTGAGTGCAAAAACTGCAGCAGGGAGAATTGGCAATTTTTGCCTCTACGTTTGCGACGATCTTTCTGGCAGAGGTGGGCGACAAAACCCAGATTGCCACGTTGTTAATCAGTGCTGAGTCCCACGCTCCCTGGATTGTTTTTGCTGGGGCTGCAGTTGCTTTAATTACCACGAGTTTGTTGGGGGTGTTGCTCGGCCGTTGGTTAGCAACCCGGCTGTCACCCACTATCCTGGAAGTGGGAGCAGCGGCAATGTTGTTGGGTATTGCTGTGACTTTGTTATGGGATGTAACTCATCTATGAACTGGGATCTCTTTAGCGTTACTTTTATTACTATTTTCTTGTCGGAGTTGGGGGATAAAAGTCAACTGGCTGCGATCGCGCTCGGCGGTCGTTCAACCTCTCCCCGTGCTGTCTTTCTCGGCACTGCAGGAGCGCTGCTCTTGACCAGTCTCCTTGGCGTTCTATTTGGCGATGGCCTTGCCCAATTTTTGCCTGCTCGTCTAGTGAAAGCCGTTGCTGCCATTGGATTTGCCCTGATTGCTCTGCGCTTATTATGGCCAAAACAAAACCTGGGAGACCATAGCGAATAATTGAAAGAATCAAAGGCAGGATGAGGAAATGGCCGAGAATCAGTCACTGGAGGAAGCTGCACGGCTCAACAAACAGGCAGTGCAACTTTACGAACAAGGACAATACGAACAAGCAACTCCATTAGCAGAGCAGGCACTGGCGATCTGCAAACGGGTGTTAGGAGACGAGCATCTGGCTACTGCCTCCAATCTCAATAATCTAGCCATGTTGTATTATGCTCAAGGACGCTACACAGAGACTGAACCCTTATATTTACAAGCGCTCAACACTCGAAAGCGTCTCTTAGGAGATGAGCACCCTGAGACCGCTACCACACTTAGTAACCTGGCAGTGTTGTACAAAAAGCAAAAACGCTACACGGAGGCTGAGCCACTCTACATTCAAGCCATCAAGATCCATCAACAACAGTTAGGTGCCGATCACCCCGGTACTGTCAACAGCCTTAAAAATCTCGCCATATTTTACGAATCTCAGGAATGCTACCAGAAAGCAGAACCTCTGTATATGAGACTCCTTGCTATCAACAAGCGTCAGTTAGGAGAGGACCATCCTGATACAGCATCCAGCCTGAACAACCTGGCAGAGTTGTACGAACTGCAAGAGCGTTACGAGGAGGCAGAACCACTCTACATTCAAGCACTACAAATTTTTGACCAACACCTTGGATCTGACCATCCCAACACAGTCACCGCCAGCAACAACCTCATTCGCTTACATAAAAAACTCGCTAGCAAAGCTTCTTTGCTGAAAATTCGCGAACGTGGCTTTCTAAGACGGATACAGCGATTGTTTAACAAGAAATAATGCTACTCCACCCAGTCGTATTTGGTAGTTATAGCAGTAGTCATATCACACGACTTGGAAGGTTATTTTGAAAGCCTTGCTTAGCAAGGCTTTCAAAATAACCCATTTTTCCGTTCTAGCACGAAGAAAGGAAGGTTAGCGCCCCCTTCGGGGGCGCTAACCTTCCAAGTTTTGTATATCAGTTGATAAAAATACTTGAGCGCAAGAGTTCTTTCCTTGCGCTCAAACATCCTTATTGGATTTACCCCTATCCTATTTTCGAGGACAGGAAGGTATCTTACCTTTCGAAGATTGCCTAGAGCAAATACAACAAGCCGAATAGAATAATCCAGACGACATCAACAAAATGCCAGTACAGCTCTGCTGCTTCCACACCAAAGTGAGATTGGCTGGAATAGTGGCCTTTCTTGAGCGAGCGCCACAGCACTGCCATCATCAGCAGAATGCCAACGAAGACATGCAAGCCGTGGAATCCTGTAAGCACGAAAAAGGTACTGGCAAAGATATTTGTTGTCAGGCCAAACTCCAGATGGCTGTATTCGTAAATTTGACCCGCCAGGAAAATTGCCCCCATAATCGCCGTGATCAGGAACCAGCGCTGCAGACCCGGCACATTATCTTTCTTCACTGCAGTGTCAGCCTGGTGGATGACAAAGCTGCTGGAAATTAGAATTAGCGTATTGATGCCGGGCAGCAATAGTTCTAGTTTTGGGGTGCCCTCTGGTGGCCAGCTGGGAGCCACCAGACGAAAGGTGAGATAGGCAACAAATAGCCCCAGGAAGATCATGCTTTCTGCAATCAGAAAGACAACGACACCAAACAGACGGTGATCGGGATGTTCTTCATGATGACCACCGGCCTCACCTTCGTGATGATAGTCGAGGGCGGTTTTAGATGGATCGAGGGTGGTGGAACCTTGCATAACGTTTGCCTGCTTAGATTAATCTGCCTGGATTGGATTCTGAACTTGCGAATAAGAATGGAAAGATAACCGAGATCCCCACCTTCTGTCAGCAATTCCTAATTTTTTAGAATTGGGATAGACGCCGGGATTCTAATTGCAAGCCCTTATTCCCTACTAGATCAACGATCATGAGGAACCTCTTCCTGCAGGAATTGCAGGTTCTTCAACTGGGGCAGGAAGCGTTTCGACTTCGGGACTATGCCCATTTTTACCATACCCATAGGGGTCTATGACCAAAACAGGGTCGCCTTCAAAGTTCTCTACTGGGGGCGGCGAGCTGGTGAGCCATTCCAAGGTGAGGGCTTTCCAGGGATTGCTACCTGCCTTGGGGCCAGCAATCCAACTCCAAACTGCATTGATAATGAATGGTAAGGTCGAGACAGCCAGCAAATATGCTCCTATGGTGCAAACCAGGTTGAGCGTGGCAAATTTAGGATCGTATTCAGCAACGCGCCGGGGCATGCCTTCTAGCCCTAATTTATGCATGGGCAGGAAGGCAAGATTGAATCCCACAAAGGTCAGGACAAAATGGAGTCTGCCCAGGGTTTCGTTCATCATCCGCCCGGTCATTTTGGGGAACCAGTGGTAAAGGCCGGCGTAAAGGCCGAACATGCTGCCGCCGAATAGCACGTAGTGGAGGTGAGCAACAATGAAGTAGGTGTCGTGAACGTGGATATCGAAGGGGACGGAGGCAACCATGACACCGCTGAGTCCGCCGATGACGAACATCGACACAAATCCCATGGCAAAGAGCATGGCACTATTCAAGCGCAGCTTTCCGCCCCAGATGGTCGCGACCCAACTGAAGACTTTGATCCCTGTGGGGACAGCGATAATCATGGTTGCAATCATGAAAAACATTCGCAACCAGCCTGGGGTGCCGCTGGTAAACATGTGGTGAGCCCAGACAATCAATCCCAGAAAACTGATGGCCAGACTGGAGTAGGCAATCGCTTGATAGCCGAAGATGGGTTTGCGAGCGTGGACGGGCAGAATTTCTGAGATCATGCCGAACACGGGCAGAACCATGATGTAGACAGCTGGGTGGGAGTAGAACCAGAACATGTGCTGGTAGACAATGGGGTCGCCGCCACCCATGGGATTGAAGAAGGCGGTGCCTGCGACTAGATCGAAGGCAAGCAAAATCAAGGCACCTGCCAGCACAGGGGTTCCGAGCAGAATTAACCCGGATGCTGCTAGCATTGACCAGCAGAATAAGGGCATCTGGTTGAAACCGAGGCCGGGTTGGCGCATGGCGATCAAGGTGACGAAGAAGTTGACCGCCCCCAGGATGGAAGAGGTGCCGAGCACCAGAACGCTAAGAATCCAGAGCAACTCGCCCGCATTGGCAGTGATGAGACTTAAGGGTGGATAGGATGTCCAACCCGCACTGGCAGCACCGCCATCTACAAAGAAGCTGGAGAGAAGCAAAATTCCAGCAGGGGGAATCATCCAGAAGGCAACGCCGTTGAGTTTTGGAAAGGCCATGTCTCTGGCTCCAATCATCAGCGGGATCAGGAAGTTGCCGAAGCCACCTGTGGCCGCTGGGACGATCCAGAGGAAAATCATAATGGTGGCGTGAATGGTGAACAGGCTGTTGTACATTTCGCGACTGACAAAGTCGACATCGGGAGTTGCCAGTTCGGTTCGAACGCCTGTCGCTAGGAGACCTCCTATCAGATAAAAGACAAAGCCCAGCACCAGGTATTGAATGCCAATTACTTTGTGGTCGGTGCTAAAACCGAAGTACTTACGCCAATTGCCTTTTTCTGATTGGGGTTCGGGGGCGCTGCTGGGGATATCTTTTGCTTCGAGTTGTGCCTGGGTCATGGTTAATCTTCGGGTAACAATTGCCAATGGCGGCGTTCGGAGTTGAGGGAAAGCAGATTTCGGAAACAGGCGTCAAAAATGCCTGTTTCTGCAGTCAGGGTCTGCGGTCAGGATTTTGCTGCAAGGGTTTCTGTTAACGGGGAAGCAGCGGTCTTGACTGGAATGGATGCAGCGTGATGGTGGTGATGATGAGCGCGATGCTCCAAAGGAGTGCCTACGCCAACGCGTCCGTCATGAAGCTGCGACAAAGTTTCAGCATCAACGCCAAGCTCGCGGGCATAGGATGCCAAAATCGCCTCAGAGGGCGAGTCAGGATAATCGCTGTGGCTCGCTACCGTTGAATTGTTTTCTGATTTCAAGGCAACCTGTTTCTGACTTTCATACCATTCATCAAATTCTTCGCCAGACTGAACAATTGTCTGAGTTTTCATGCCGCCATGATAGGAGCCGCAGAGTTCAGCACAAATGACAGAATACGTTCCTTCCCGATTGGGGACGAAGCGAAGTTCGACAGTGCGTCCTGGGATTGCGTCTTGCTTCAAGCGGAAAGCAGGTACCCAAAACGCATGAAGTACATCTTTAGCCGTAATATTGAGCTGCACCTCCCGATCGACAGGAAGATTGAGGACGCCAGAAAAGATCGGTGTCTCTGCCAGGGGATTGGGATATTTGAAAAGCCAAGCAAACTGCAAAGCTTCAACATCAATGACCAGATCTGCAGGTTTCTCTTCACTGCCTTGGGCAGCTCCAATCCCCAGGGCCAGATGCTCTTGGGGACGAGCATTGGAATCGTCTGTTGCACGAGGTTCGTTTACCTCTGAACCGGGCAAAGGAGCGGCAATGGCAGCATCTGATGGTAAAGCCCGGACATGAGCAATATGACCACCGTGGCTCGCCATCGGATCGAGGCCGCCCATTTCGCTGTAAACCTCGAAGCTGTAAATCGAAATTCCTAACACAATAATCACAGGAATTCCTGTCCAGAGCGCTTCTAGAGGTAGGTTGCCGTGAATGGGTGGGCCATCAGTTTCGTCACCAGGGCGGCGGCGAAACTTAATTGCAGCAACGATGAGCGCTCCCTGAACCATGATAAAAAGGCCCGTAGAAATCGTCATCATTAGGTTGAAGAGACCATCAATTTTGGCAGCATCTGCCGATGCAGCTACAGGCAGAAGGCCATGATTTTGTCCGTACCACAGGCTGACTAGCGTTAGCACAATGCCAGCAATCAAGGTTGTGATGTTGCTTGGAATATTCACAGGTCTAAAGGGTATCGATAGGCAATAAAGCAATGGATCTCAGATCGAGAAAGGCAAATTCCAAAAGCCGAGAGAGTCTCCGGGAAAGTTCCGCAATCGATCTCTAGTCTAGAAGGCTTGTAGCAAGATTGGCGTAGACTGCCAAGACCTTCTCCCCTCTACCAACTTAGAGCAGGGGCTTGCAATCGAGTGAGTCACACCTGAATATATTCAGCATTTCTTTGGGATCGAGCTAGAACTGCGACCAAAGATTTCAGACTGTTAAATGCAACTCTCGAAATATTACTAAGGTTCTTAAATTTTTTAAAGGCTTTTGCGATCTTTACAGATGTCCATCGCTGCAATCCGAAGAAATCCCTAAGGCTGCTCATGTCTGCACTTAGCGTCATTAAAGTGGTAGACAGCATCGACGGTTTCGATTAGATTCAGGATTGGGATTGAGGTGAGCGATCGCTCGCGATTACGTAACGTTTGATTTTCTTTGCTTGCATTTATTCCAGTCTGAGTATATAGATGCCGAGGTAAACTTCGATGGCTAATTCTATAATGCATCGGCATCTGTCTAACAAGAGTCCGAATGCAGTTGATCGCGATAACCCGGTCGTTCAAGTCCGTCGTCTGGTGTTGCGATTAGCCATCGCAACGTTGTTGTTGATGGCGGTCGGAAGTGCCACACGGGTGATGAATGCGGGTCTTGCTTGTCCTGACTGGCCGCTCTGTTATGGCCAACTTTTGCCGGGTCAGCAAATGAATCTGCAAGTTTTTCTGGAGTGGTTCCACCGGTTAGATGCAGCGCTGGTGAGTTGTGGTGCAATCGCGCTAACTGTTCTTAGCATCTGGCATCGCAAAGCATTACCTAAATGGTTACCCTGGGCTGCTTTCTTGGCCATGTTCTTGATCGGTTTACAAGCAAGCCTGGGAGCACTCACTGTCACTGAACTGCTTCGCTTCGATCTGGTCACTGCTCATTTGGGAACCGCATTATTATTTTTCTCCCTCCTTGTCGCCATGGGTGCTGCGCTGATCCCTTATGCAGCGAATGGGAATGCGGGCTATTTATCCTGGTTTGGGTCGGCTGCAGCCTTGTTCGTTTATCTGCAAAGTATTGTGGGGGGATTAGTGGCATCGCGTTGGGCCTTACATCAGTGTTTTGCTGCTTCCCAACTTTGTGCAGTCATGAACAGTCATATGATTGGGGTGCTTCCACCAACGCTGTCGGTTTTTTTATTGGTCTTTCTAGTCCGACGCACTGCTGCTTTATCCCCTATCCTGCGGCAGCTTGCAATGCTGGCAGGGGGATTATTAATGGCCCAAATTGCGTTAGGAATTGCGACATTCCGCTTGCACCTTCAGGTTGAGCCATTAACGGTTACACATCAGGCGGCCGGTGCTGCGTTGCTGGGATCGCTGGTTGCGTTTGCGGTTTTAGCGTTCCGCGATCGCGCCGCTCCGAACATCGATGGAGAGGGCGGAGGGCAAAGTTTAGACGGCAAAGTTTAGACGGCAGAGGGCAAAAGTTTGTAAGTTTTTGGTGTTCTTTCAAAGGGTTTAAGCCGGATTTGAACTCTGATTGAATATCGGCTCCTTCAAACCCACGTCTACAGATCGGCAAGCTCAAAAGCTATTAGACATTCAAACTTTCAATTTTCCGTCGTTTCAGTAAAGAGGAAGAAATTGATAATGATTGGGACTAGTGTCTCCCGCCATCACCAGAACTTTTTGCAAGTCATTCAAAGCTATTACCAGCTAACGAAACCTCGCATTATCCTATTGTTGCTGATTACAACCGCAAGCAGCATGTGGGTTGCTGGGAAGGGACAGGTAGAACCGCTGCTTCTACTCGTCGCGATCGCAGGCGGTGCGTTTGCCGCTGCTGCCGCAAACACAATTAACTGCCTCTACGACCGGGACATTGATTACGTCATGGAACGGACCCGCCGTCGGCCCATTCCCTCAGGTCGCATCCAGCCTCGCGACGCCCTGTGGTTTGCGATCGCACTTGCTGCTCTATCCTTCACCCTCCTTGCAATCTTCGCCAATTTGCTCAGTGCCTTACTGTCAATGGCTGGCATCGTTTTCTATGTAGGTATCTACACTCATTTGCTTAAACGCCATACTGTTCAAAATATTGTGATTGGCGGTGCCGCAGGAGCCATTCCCCCTCTAGTCGGTTGGGCAGCAGTGACCGGCGATCTCAGCTGGCCAGCTTGGGTTCTTTTCGCCATCATCTTTCTCTGGACACCGCCCCACTTCTGGGCCCTGGCCCTGATGATTCGAGATGATTATGCGGAGGTGGGCGTACCCATGCTCCCCGTCGTGTCCGGGGATGAAGAGACCACTCGCCAAATTTGGTTCTATACATTACTCATGGTGCCAACAACATTGCTGTTGGTCTATCCCTTTCATGCAGCAGGCGCTTTTTACGCTGTGACTGCGCTCTTGCTGGCCAGCAACTTTATTCGCAAAGCCTGGCAATTGTTGCAAAACCCAACCGATCGCCAGCAAGCACGATCGCTGTTCAAATACTCTATCCTTTACCTCATGCTTCTATGCGCTGGCATGGTAGTGGATAGTCTACCTGCCCTTCATCAGCTGGAAAGCGCTATTGCCCTAAATCTCCATTCTCTCCAAAGTCTATTCCTTACACACCTGAGTCTGTTATCTGGAATTTTCTTTTGAAAGCCTTGTAATACAAAGCGTCTAACGTATGAGATTTAGAGGGAAAAATCTGCAAGTGCAAGCCAACAGAATCATGCAATGCACAAAGTCCTCTAGCCGTGACTTTTAATCGGCAAAGCAGGTGCATGGGTGAGTATGCAACAATAGGTTGGATAGTCTCGCTTAGCGAGACTATCCAATTATTTTTTTCTGGTTACCTATATCCTCAACCCCTTCCCGAAGCAGCAAGCATCAGGCACAATGAAAGCATAAGGTTGGGTTGATAGGATTAGCCAATTGCTCATTGCGAACGTGCAGCAAGCTTATCAGCATAAGCGATCGTACTTCTCCAACCCTACAATCTTGCTAATAAACGCGATGCGCAACGAACAGTCACAAAATTTTGTTCTTCCACAGAGACAAACAGAAGGCCCAAAAGAACTATCTCAAAGTTGCACATCGTGCAAACACAAAGCAAACTCCACCCATTTTGGCACCTGGAGCTTGCCTAAAAATAAAACCGTGAATTTTACTTAAACGGAATGTAATTAACTGAACAAGTAGGATATAACTAACTAATATATTTGATCTAAGGCAATAAAAGTGGGTTCTGGTAGTAGCCATAGCGCTTACCCACAGGAATTCGGAAAACTTCAGTACTCGCTACAAACTTTGAACAATTTTAAAGGGACAACTCAGTAGGATGGAATGCTAAAAGCAACCAAAAATCTTAGTGACTCGATGAAAAGTTGGTGTTGTTTGCAAACAAACTGTCTCAACGTTCCGCAAGATTGTAGAGCAAGCAGCTCTGCAAGTCGATCCAAATAAGAGAACAATAGTCATTTGGAAACTTTTTCATCCTAATATTTGATAACGCAACGATTGAAGCAGATGGATATCCCGGATACTGGAATCGTTTTAATTGTAGATGACAACCCCAATAATTTATCGGTACTCTCCAAAGCATTGAAAGCGGCTGGGCTGACAGTCAGAGTAGCGGTTGATGGCGAAAGTGCCATTGAGCAGGTGGAATATGACCCACCACAGCTCATTCTGTTAGATGTAATGATGCCAGGTATTGATGGATTTGAAACCTGCACCCGGCTGAAAGACAATCCATCAACTCGAGATATTCCAGTAATTTTTATGACTGTTCTTGAAAATGTGGAAAGTAAACTCAAAGGCTTATCTCTTGGAGCAGTAGATTACATCACAAAACCTTTTCAGGAAGAAGAAGCAATTGCCCGTGTGAAGTTGCATTTGAAACTGAGACACCTGGCTAAAACCCTCGAAACCCAAAATGTCCGTCTAAAACAAGAAGTTTCCGAGCGCACTTCTGCAGAAACGGCCTTGCAGCGACTCACCCAGGAACTAGAACTGCGGGTTGAACAACGAACAGCTGAACTCAGGCAAGCCAAAGAATCTGCCGATGCTGCTAACCAGGCTAAAAGCGAATTTCTGGCAAAAATGAGCCACGAACTCCGGACTCCCCTGAATGCTATTCTGGGTTTTACCCAATTGATGGGTTCAGATCCATCGCTCAAACCAGAGCACCAGGAAAATTTAGGCATTATTAGTCGGAGTGGCGAACATTTACTAGCCCTGATCAATGACGTATTGGAAATGTCGAAAATTGAGGTTGGTCGAACTAAACTCAATAACAATCGTCTTGATTTGCATCATTTGCTTGACAGCCTTGAAGAGATGCTGCAGCTCAAATCTAAATCTAAAGGCTTAACACTCCTCTTTATCCGTCCTCCCGATCTGCCCCAGTTTGTCAACGCTGATGAGAGTAAGTTACGTCAGGTGTTAATTAACTTGCTGGGTAATGCGATAAAGTTTACTGAATCAGGAACTGTAACATTGCGAGTAAAGTATAAAAAAGGAGAAATAAGACAACAGCAAAATAGCACTTTGTCTTTCCGTAACTCTGCACTCTACACTTTATTGTTTGAGATTGAAGACACTGGCCCCGGTATTGCCCAAAATGAGATAGAGATCTTATTCAATCCCTTTGTTCAAACTAAAGCTGGCCAAAATTCTCAAGAAGGCACTGGATTGGGATTATCAATCAGTCAACAATTTGTACAGCTTATGGGAGGAGAGATCGCTGTCAATAGCAAACTAGGCCAGGGAACAATCTTCGAGTTTAAAATACCAGTCGATTTAGTTCAAGTTGCTGAAACTGAGACATCAGAAAAAGTTCGGAAGGTCGTCGGTATAGCGCCTAATCAACCTGAATATCGCGTTCTTGTGGTAGAAGACGATCGGGTGAGTCGCCTTGTGCTCGTCAGGTTACTGAAATCCATCGGCTTCCATGTTCGTGAAGCTACCAATGGTCAAGAAGCCGTTAACTTGTGGGAAATGTGGCACCCCCATCTAATCTGGATGGATATGCAAATGCCCATCATGAATGGATATGAAGCCACGCAACAAATTAAAAATAAACAGCAGAAAGTTCCGCTGATCGGGGATAGAGGAAGATGGCGAGATGAAGAGAGAGAAGAACCAGAAAAAGCGCAAAAAACAATTTTCCAGTCTCCTGTGCAAAATCAAAAATCAAAAATTAAAAGTCCAACAGTTATCATTGCCCTGACTGCCAGTGCTTTTGAAGAAGATCGGGCTGCAATTTTGGCAGGGGGCTGCGACGACTTTGTCAGCAAACCATTTCGCAAACAGTTCGTTCTTGATAAAATGGCCCAATATTTGGGGGTGCGCTATCTCTACGAGTGAGTGGTATCGACAACAGCGGTAATTTCAAGGGTGAATTGAGTAATACTGAATTTGGTGTGCAATTTAAAACGATAAAGCAAGCGTTCTAACGGGCAATCCTAACCGATAAAGTTATCTACTCTCCTGAATTGGGGATACTGATCGTTGGGATAGCTAGAAAATTCCGATTGCTCCGGGCAAGATTGTCCAGCATGAAGGAGAGGTTGCGTTTGGAGTTGGATACCAAAGCCATTCCTAGCCCTCATCATCAGAACAAATGGTTTAGCATAAGACATCCTTTCTGGATTCGGTCTTGCTCGTTTTTACATTTGGAATTCCAGCAACAGAAAAGGTTACACCTTTGAACATAGATGGAGTTTAGATAACTTTTTGTGATTAAAATTCCCATTGTTCCAATTTAGTCAGATCTTATTTTTAGAGAAGCTGTAGATTTCAGGTGATGTCCAAACCAGAATAGTCAAGTTTTAAATGGCGTTATTCTGTACTACTGTTTGCTTAGCGATTCCTGTCTGCAGGAGTCATCGTTCAAGCCGATAGCCTGTTTTTCAAAAAGCCTCTTAGTTTAACGCGATGTGCAGCCAATAGTCAGGATCTCTGATTTGTTTTGGAGAATAACTATTCTGGTTGTCTTGATGGAAGAGAAGGAAGCCTATTCTGCGGAATTGGCCAAAAAGTTGCGCTTTGCGTAAGTTTAAGCAGCGATCGCATATCAAAACGGATGTCATTCATAATAAGCCAATGAGATCTCTGCTGACCATTAGAGGGTGCGATATTAATCAATGGACTGTAGCAATTGACTAAGCGAATGTCTGAAAACGACGTCACTCTAGATACCGAAACTTACCAGATGTTGCAGCAGGAGTTGGATACTCTCCGCGCTGCGGCTGCTAAAGCTTTAGAGCGCGATCGCGCAGTTGCCACGATCCTCAACAAAATCCGACAATCGCTCGATCTCAAAACTATTTTTACCACCAGTACTGAAGAAGCGAGGCAGCTGCTCCAGGCGGATCGGGTGGCGATCTATCGGTTTCAGCCAGATTGGAGCGGTGAGTTTGTTGTGGAGTCTGTGGCAGAGGATTGTATTGCTCTGAGAGATGAGCAGGCTCTCCGTCCAGAACTGCGCCAGAATCTCAGCGAATGCAGCCTGAAACAATTAACGAACCTCGGGAAAATCACGGATACCTATTTGCAAGAAAATGAAGGTGGGGAGTTTGGCCGTGGTGCAGTTTGCCGGGTCTGTGATGATATTTACAGTGCTGGTTTTAGCGATTGTTATATTGAGGCCCTTGAACGTTTTCAGGCTCGGGCCTACGCCATTGTTGCGATTTATGAAGGCGAGCGGTTGTGGGGGCTGTTGGCTGCGTTTCAAAATACTGGCCCCCGCCATTGGGAAGAGAGCGAACTCGGATTCTTGCTTCAGATTGGAGATCAATTAGGAGTTGCCATTCAACAGACACAATTGCTGGCTCAAAAGGAACTCCATAAAGCGGAGTTACAAACGGCATTGACTGCAGAATTGCAAACTCGGGCGGACGATCTGGCAGATGAAGCGGAGCGGGAGCGAGCTCTGGCAGAGGTGATTGATAAAATCCGCCAAACTCTAGACCTGGAGACCATTTTCCACACTGCTGCAACAGAAGTGCGACAGCTGTTGAAGGCAGATCGAGTGGGTGTTTTTCGGTTCGATGCTGATTCTGGCTACAGCGAAGGTGAGTTTGTTGCAGAGGCGGTATTGCCACCCTTTGATTCAGCCCTATCCGCTAAGGTTCGCGATCGCTGTTTCGCTCAAGACAATGCAACCCATTATCAACAGGGGCAGGTTTTGGCAATTGCTGATATTCATGCTGCGGGGTTGAGCGATTGTCACATTGAGATTCTTGCTCGCTTCCAGGTGCGGGCAAATCTGGTTGTTCCGTTGTTGGAGGGAGAGGAACTTTGGGGATTGCTCTGCATTCACCACTGTTCTGCACCGCGTCAGTGGCAGGACAAGGAAACTGAATTTGTCCGCAAAATTGCCATTCAATTGGGAGTCGCCTTACAGCAGGCAAAATTGCTTGCCCAAGCTCAACAGCGTTCCGATGCCCTCCAGGTGGCCCTGGCCCAAGTACAACACCAGACTACTGAACAGAGAAAAGCGGCTGAGCGGGAACGGACCCTGGCAGAGGTGATTGATAAGATCCGCCGCACGCTAGATCTGGAAACCATTTTCCAAACAACAGCAACGGAAGTGCGTCAATTGCTAAATGCCGATCGAGTGGCAGTGTTTCGCTTTATCCCTGATTCGGGGTGGACGGAGGGTGAGTTTGTTTCAGAAGATGTGCTGCCAGAGTTTACCCCAGCTATGACAGCCAGGGTGCGCGATCGCTGCTTTGGCGATAAACATGCAACCTATTACCAGCAGGGTCGGATCTGGGCGGCTGATGATATTGCTAAGGCGGGGTTGTTGGACTGTCACCTGGCAGTTCTGGCTCCTTTCCAGGTGAAGGCGAATTTAGTCGCACCTTTGCTCAAGGGCGAGGAATTGTGGGGTTTGCTTTGCATCCACCACTGTACAGTCCCGCGTCGGTGGCAAGCTTCGGAAATAGAGTTTGCGAAGAAGATTGCCTTGCATTTAGGGGTGGCTTTGCGACAAGCAGATTTACTGGCTCAGGCAGAGAAACGCTCGGCAGAATTGCAAATAGCACTGGCCCAGGTTCAAGCTCAACAGGAACATCAGACCGCTGTGGCGGAGCAGGAGCGGGCCCTAGCGCGGGCGATTGAGCGGATTCGCCAAAACCTGGATATAGAGACGATCTTTCAGGTTACGACTCAGGAAGTGCGGCAAATCCTCAATTGCGATCGCGTCGTTGTCTATCGCTTCAAGGCCGACTGGAGCGGCGAATTCATGTATGAGTCCATGACGGAGGGGTGGCAGTCATTAATTGTGGGTACGGGTCTCAAAGTGGTTTGGGAAGATACTTATCTACAAGAAACCCAGGGAGGTCGTTATGCCAATCATGAGACTTGCGCGGTTAACAACATCTATGATGCGGGTTTAACAGACTGCCATATTGAAATTCTGGAGGCATTTCAGGTCAAAGCTTTTGCAGTTGTTCCTGTGTTTGCAGGAGAAAAACTCTGGGGACTATTGGCTGCGTATCAAAACACCAATCCCCGGCAGTGGCAAGAGCGCGAAATCACTTTACTGACTCAGGTTGGCAATCAGCTGGGCGTGGGTCTAAATCAAGCGGAATTGCTGGCCCAAACTAATGCTCAGTCCAGCCAGCTACGCTCAACTCTGGCCGATCTGAATGCCATTGTCGATAATTTGGCCGATGGGTTGTTGGTCACTGATACAAGGGGGCATATTACTCGCTTTAATCCAGCTTTGAAGACGATGTTCAATCTGGAAGCAATAGAACTTAAGGGCACAAAGCTGGCCGATCGTTTTCCTGCTGCTTTGAGCCAATTGGTGGGAAAAACGGAACGATGCGAACAAGAAATTGTTACAGGCGATGTGGAATTAGAGAATAATCGTGCGGGTCAGGCTCTGGCAACGAGCATTATCAAAGAGGCAGATGGGGTTGAGGGCGAGCAATGTCTTGGGTCGGTAATTTTGATCCGGGATGTGACGATGGAACGGGAAGTCGATCGGATGAAAACCGATTTCCTGGCCACGGTTTCCCATGAATTGCGCACCCCGTTAACCTCCGTTCTGGGATTTGCAGCGATGATTCAAGAGAAGCTGGAGGAGGTGGTTGTTCCGGCAGTTCAAAATCCAGATCGCAAAACCCAACGGGCGTTGCGGGCGGTTCAAACCAATATTGGCATTATTGTTTCGGAGGCAGAGCGGCTGACTGCCTTGATTAATGATGTTCTGGATATTGCTAAGATGGAAGCCGGACGAATGGAGTGGAATCTTCAATTTGCCGATCCAGTGGGCATCCTGGAACAGGCGATTGCTGCTACTGCGTCCCTATTTTCAAAGAGTCAGTTGCAGTTGATCAAGCAGTTTGCACCAGCTTTGCCTGTGGTGCAGGTTGACCGCGATCGCATCATTCAGGTTGCGATCAATCTACTCTCTAACGCTGTCAAATTTACTGCATCAGGCTCTGTAACCTGTCAAGCCAATATCGATCGCAACGAGCTGTTGATTCGTGTCATAGATACTGGCGTTGGCATTGAACCGGACGATTGCAAAAAGGTCTTTGAACGCTTCAAGCAAGTGGGAGATGTCTTGACAGACAAACCTCGAGGGTCTGGGCTAGGGTTGCCGATTTGCAAGCAAATCGTCGAGCATCATGGTGGGCGTATTTGGGTGGAAAGCAAGATAGGACAGGGAAGCACTTTTTCCTTTACTCTACCGCTGGGAGCATCAGAGGATGCTATAGAAAAAGGAACGGCACTTTCATTTGATGATGTTGATGTCATTGTTAAACAAGTGAAAGAACAGGTAGCAAGTACAACTTCTGCCCCGGAGCACGATCGCAAAACCATTTTGATTGCCGACGACGATCCCAATATTCGCGAACTGCTCAAACAATCCCTGGAAGCAGAAGCTTATGAAGTCAGACAGGCGACAAATGGGAAAGACGCAATCGCCAAAGCCAAAACCCTTCAACCCGATCTCATTGTTCTGGATGTAAAAATGCCCCACATGAACGGCTTTGATGCAGCAGCTGTGCTGAAAAACGATCCAAATACGATGGGCATTCCTATTATTATGCTCTCGATCGTTCAAGATCGGGAACGAGGTTATCGCATTGGTGTGGATCGCTATTTAACCAAGCCCATTGACCGCAGTGAATTGCTCCGAGAAATCGACTTTCTGCTTTCCCAGGGTGTCTCTGCTAAAACCGTTTTGGTCGTCGATCGAGATGCCTCGACCCTCCAACTCCTGTCTAATGCTCTGCGCATGCAGGGCTATAGTGTCGTTGCTGCTTCCACAGGGCAAGAAGGACTTGAAAAAGCCATATCTGTTAAACCTGACATCATCATTATCGATTCTTTACTCTCTCAAGAACCAGAATTAGTTAAAACTCTACGTTTTGCTAAAGGCTTAGAAAATGTCTGTCTGATTTTTTTGGGGGAAACAGTAGAAGAAAAAATCAAAAATTAAAAATGAACACCTCATGAAATTTTTCTTAATCATTTCCAAACCTATTAACTCATGAAGATCCAAAGGACATATTTTTCAATTAAAATTCCAACCCTAATCATCTGAAGACTGGCACCTGCAGACTTAATAACCAATCACTTAATAACCCAAAATCAGGAGAAATTGTGAATAAAAAAGTTCTAATTGTAGATGACGAACCTAATATTCTAATTCTGATGGAACAGGCGCTAGAAAAGCTAGAAGATGAGGATAATGTCGAACTGTTGACAGCAAAGAATGGCGTTGAGGCATTGGAATTAATTCAACAGGAAAAACCAGATCTGGTTTTTCTGGATGTAATGATGCCTAAAATGAGCGGTCTGGAAGTCTGTAACGCAGTGAAGAACGAACTTGGAATGGAAGATATTTGTATCATTATGTTGACTGCAAAAGGACAGGAATTTGACAAACAGAGCGGCATGGCTGTAGGTGCAGATCTGTATATAACAAAACCATTTCGTCCGAAGGAAATCCTGGCGAAATCGAGGGAAATCCTGGGTCTGGCGAGGGACTAACACATCTTTCAGCCGGATGGAGAGGAAAAACGAATGACTGCGATCGCAAGGCGTAAGATGCATACCAGAACAATCAATTTCTCTGAGGCAAATCAAAGCTTTTGGCAAACTGCCAAGTCTGCTGAGTACCTTACTCTTAGCATTGCCCTAACGACTATGGCATCATTAGATCCATCCCTAAGAATGTATGGTACCAAGTTCCACGAGTCCTCATCTGTTTCCTGCAATCCAATCAATTCAGACAGGATACCTGCATTATGCTAAAGTCTGCAAGACTAATATCTTTTTCTAACTGTGCCCTTTCTGAAACTGAAGGCGAGCTGATCTTTGAATATTCGCTTGAGTTTTATAGCACCCCTTCCTTCCCATCTTTCTTATCTCAAACAGCGTGGGAAACCATAGAGATCGCAATTCAGCGATTCTTTTTATGAGCAAGCGAGATCGAACTACATCGACGGAGAAATTGATGGTCAGGATCAATCTCAAAAAGCTCATCGCCAAAAAGGAACTGGCATCTATTATAACGAACATTATTGGCGATCTAGGAGCTGCGATCGCGATCCAGGATGCTGAAGGAAAAATTCTTTTTGGGGAAGAGAATCAATCATTTTGCTATCAATATCCTGTCGAAGTTGCAGAGATGCAGATCGGCTGGGTTACTGGTACTGAGAAAGCAGCCACTATTGCTCAAATGCTTAGCTATATTGCAAATAGAGAATTCGAGAGAAAAGTTTTGGCAGTTGACACTTTAGAAAAGTATGAAGAGATCAATTTTTTGTATAATATTTCAGGAAAAATAGCAACTTGTTTGGGAATTCAAGCTGTCGCTGAGTTAGCCATTGATGAGGCAAGAAAACTGATTGAAGCAGACAACGTATCCGTCATGTTGCTTAACCAGGAAACTGGAAAACTTGAGACCATTTCAGCTTGGGGAAATCGATCCAACCAACAAACGGAAATGCGTGCAGGTACAGGTATTGCTGGCCATGTTTTACAATCTGGCAAAGCAGAAATTGTCAATGATGTTCTGTCTGACCCCAGATATATCCAACGCGAACACTTAATACGCTCGTTGATCTGTGCACCTTTAACTGTACAGAACGAAACAATTGGAGTGATTAATATTAGCAATTCTGAAGCAAAAGATTACACAGCTCACGATCTGAAATTGTTTTCGGCTCTGACCTCTCAAGCTGCCGCTGCCATCAAAAGTGCGATCCTGTACGATCAGCTCAAAGACTATTCTCTTACTTTGGAAGAGTGCGTGGTGCAGCGAACCGCTGCTTTAGAACAAGCCAATCAAGAGTTACATCGTCTCGCGACACTTGATGGTTTAACCCAGGTTGCCAATCGCCGCCGCTTCGACGAATATCTCGATCAAGAATGGCACCGTTTGAGGCGCGAGCAGTTATCTCTGGCTTTGATTATGTGCGATATCGATTGTTTTAAATCCTATAACGACACTTACGGACATCAGGCAGGGGATGATTGTTTGCGTGCAGTAGCCCAGGCTATTCGTCATGCAATCAAGCGACCAGCAGATTTGGTTGCCCGCTACGGCGGTGAAGAATTTGCAGCGATCTTACCCAATACTGATAATGCGGGTGCAAGACAAGTTGCTGAGTCTATTCGACTGAAAGTACAACAACTCCATATTATTCATCCCCACTCCTCAACTGGACAATATCTGACTGTGAGTTTGGGAATTGCGAGTCTGGTACCAACCCATACAAGCTTACCAGAGGCGCTCATTGTTGCCGCAGATAAAGCACTTTATGAAGCCAAGGAACGAGGCCGCGATACCTACTGCTCATATAATTTAGAACCACCACTTATAGATCGTCCTCAAACCTCAGACCTTCAAAATAGAGATAATGAAGGCAGGAGGCAGAAGGCAGAGGGCAGGCGGTAGAAAAGGCAGGCAGAAGGCAGAGGGCAGAAGTTAAGGGTAAGACCAAATAGAAGTTAAAGGGTAAGACCAATAGGAGACGGAAAAATACTCGCTCGCACTGTAGCACTACGAAAATAGATTAGGACAGAACAGAAATCGTAAAACCAGATGTAGCCAACCTTTTCCTTCTTCTCTCCGCCCCCTGCCTTTTGCTATGAAAATAGGATAGCGATGGATAAGTAGCGATGCTCAAGCGTGCGAATAGAACTTGAGCGCTCAAACATCACGATCTCTAGAGAACTACCGAAAATAGCAATGTTTCTTTTTTATCCTCTTCTTCTGCTTGTTTCTGCTCCCTGCCTTTATTCTTTTCTTCCTCCTGTCTCTTGCCTTCTGCCCTCTGCCTTTTCAATTACAATGCTGGATCTTTGTCTGGGGCTTTTATTTCTTCCTGATAAAACAAAGGCGGTGGGGGTATATCTTCGTTAGTCACCGTTTCCAATGGGTTAATTTCGAAGACAAGGTGAAACGGTCGCTTCATTTTTCGATGAATAAATTTCTCTAGTTCTCTGACCTGCTTGGGGGTAATGCTCTCCCGATCGCGATGCATGCGAACTTCTAATATCACTTCGGGCGGGGTCTTTTGCCAATTGATATTGCTGGAAATGAGGTCTACGCGCCGAAAGGTGAAGGTACTTTTTACTAATTCTCGTCGTAACAAAGACTCGATTCGCTGTTGTCTGACTAACTCCAAGAAGCTAATACCCAGCGGCAGCAACAGCAAACCTGTCAACGCCAGAGTCACACCAAGACCGCGTCGGGCACGGGCTAAAGGAGTATAACCTGCAATGAGAAAAGCTACCATACAAGCCAGGATAATACCTAGCAAGTTTGTTAGATAAAGCAGGAAAGCACCCTGGCTGAGCGACCAGTTATTTTGCAGGATGCCTTGAAAGAGGCCGATGCCAACGACACAAAGGGGTGGCATTAAGGCCACTGCGATTGCAGTCCCTGCGATCGCGCTCGAAAGCTTGGGTTGTATTTTCGCGAAGCCGCTAATGCCACCAGCTGCGATCGCAATGCCCAGATCCAGTAATGTCGGCTTCGATCGGGCTAAGACTTCGCTGCCATACTCTGGAATTTGAGAGAGCAAGCAAATCAGAAACGATAACGTTATTCCCATCACCGTTCCCACAGCCACGGCCTTGAGTGCTTCGCGGAAAAGGTCCAATTCCCCTTCCAGGGCACCGAAAGCCAGAGCACGGATAGGTAACATCAGAGGAGCCACAATCATAGCCCCAATAATGACAGCAGCGCTATTGGCAAGAAGACCCAAGGTTGCGATCGCGCAAGAACCAATTGTCAGAACAATATAATTTGCATCCAATTCTGAGTCATCCATCAGCTGAGACTGCAGATGGTTCAACTCTTGCGGCGAAACCCGCCGACCAAAGAAAATTTTCCGCTTCGCTCGACGTAGATTCTCTTGCAACGTCCCACCTCTCTCCCCATCGCTATTAATGCAACCTTTTGCTAAGCCTAATCAATTTTGGCCTACATGGGAAGCAAATGCGATCGCACATCTGGTCGGGAAGTTCAACTTTAGGTCTGGTGCGACACGACTTCAAGACACGTTGACAACATATCTCTCGCCAATTTATCAAGCAGGTGACTGGACAGAAATGATAGGTCTAAAATGAGTTGCCGTACTACAGAAATTAGCACCTTCCAGGTAAGCACAACAAAGAATAGCATCATCAAGATGAGTACAGCGAAGAATAGCCCCATTGAGATAAGCATGATGCAAAATGGCACCATCAAGGTTCGCTCTGCTGAGGTCAGCGTTTTTGAGATAGGTGTCGCTGAGATCGGCCTGCCTAAAGTTTGCTTTCCTGAGATATGCTTCGCTCAGGTTGGCCTTGCTCAAATTTGCTTCGCTGAGATCGGCCTGACAAAGGCTGCTCTTATTGAGGTAAGCCTTTTCAAGATTAGCACCTCTCAGGTTGACTCCATCAAGATTTAACTCGCTCAAATTGACTCTTCTGAGATCGGGTTCAATTTCAGGATTGTCGCGTCTCCACTGATTCCAGAAAGCGACCCCTCGTTTGAGCATTGTGGCATGCTCCCGATTGGCAATTGCGCTATTCGTCCCAAATTTCAGCATGGACATCGGATGGCCTCTGGTTAAACTGCACCGTTGCTGGCAAAATTTTTCTTGAGCAAGAATCAATCGAATGCGAGAATAGAGGGTGACAAAAAACACTATAGCCTTTCAACCTGCAACCCATTGAGGAGTTTTGAAAAGTCTGGCAAATTCTCCGACTGCAAAATTACCGATATTAGGACACCGACGTTTGCCGTGGTTACCTAGATAAATATAGTCACAAACAACCCAATCCAGGCGGGTTGCACGATCGACAATCCAGCTTTCCAAACACGCACCTGTCAACCTTGCAGAAGTGAAATTAGTTCCCATCGCCTGGACATTTCCCAGATCAGCACCACAGAGGTTGGCAAACTTGAGTTTGGCTTTGCTGAGTTTGGCTTCCCGCAGATAAGCCTCTTGGAGATCGGCCCCTTTTAGATCGGCATTCCTGCAATCAGCGCCTTTCAGATTAGCCTTCCTGATATCTGCTGCTTCAAGATAAGCCTCTCTAAAATCAACCTGTCTCAGAGTAACCAGATACAGGCTCGCTTGTTTAAGACTTGCGCCCTTGAAATTGGCTCCATTGAGGTATGCGCCGCTGAGGTTGGCCCCATTGAGATATGCGCCGCTGAAATTGGCCCCACTGAGGGAAGCACCACACAGTTTTGTATTCTTCAGATAAGCACTGCTCAGATCCGCTTTACGTAAGTTCGCTTTGCTCAGATCGAGCAGACTGAGGTCCGCCTGGCGCAAGTCTATCTGAAGATCTGCATTGTCTTTGCGGTATTGGTTCCAACGATCGACATCTTGTCTCAATAAAGACAGAAGTTCTTGGTTAGCCATTATGATGCTTCTCCTCCCTCTTTCCTATTCTCACAATCGATCGAGGTAATGGACTATTCAGTCATGCTCAAAGAATCGACAAGGTATTCAATCCTTGCCAACTCTCGCTTGCATGACTAAGCGCCCTGAGCTTCAGGATTTGCAGCTCTCCCATAGACAGGACTACGGGTTGCGAAACGGATAGGGGTTGTCTGCACATGCAGCAACGATTGTGGACTTAGATCGGTTTTCAGTTCCGCATTGGTGACGTAGTTCAATCTCTCCGGAGAAAATATTTCCCACAGTGCTTGAAGATAAGGTCTAAAAATATTGAAAAGGAGGGGATCGAGACGCATTTGAATCTCCCGATCCAGAAAACAAATCGTTTGTTGTATAAGAGACCAATCGACCTGCAGGGAAGGATAAAGCATGGCGCAAAGGGGAAACAGCTCTTGCTGCACTGCTGACATATTTGTCTCTAAGACACACACGCACAAATACATCTGGAACACCTCCAGGTCTCGAATACTAGCAGCCTGTACGACGGGATCGCTCAAGAAACCGTTATAGCTACGATAGGCTGGATTTGTTTGCTGAAATCGCTGGCAAATACTTTTTGCGATCGCACTACTCACAGACAGCAGCTGACGAACTGCAGCCAGCGGGATCGCAGCCTGATTATAGTTTGCTGCTGCGTCGTAAGCACGCTCCAGCGGCATCTGGAAACAATCAGCTACTACTTTAAAGTAATAACCAACAAAGGTACTTTCTAAAGGAGAAAGTAGATGTAATAGGTACTGTCCAACATAACGAACCTGCAAACTGACGAAGGCCAGGAGTCGCGGATCGCAAGCAACATAGTTTTGACGAATTTCTCTAATATCTGGACCGACGATCGCCGCAAGGCAGTTGGGGGAAAGCTGTTCCGTGCAAACTTCCACTGCCATCCTGGGAGAATAATTTACAGCATTAGCCCGTTCCATGACAACCTTGATCGGATAGACAGTTCCCTGCCTGGTATAGGCATCCAGAGTCTTCTCATAGAGACGAGAACAATCTTGAACAATCTGTGCATAAACGATAGACCATCTTTGATGCTGTTGTCGTTGAATGGCACCTGAAAGCAAACCCTTGGTCTTTACCCATGCCTGAGCGCTAGCATATTCAAGCCTTGCTAGCAATCGCTCAGCGACTTGGAAGCGACCTTTAGGAGAGACAACCACTTCCAACATTTCAATCGAAATTGAGTCCTGTAAGGTACTGACTCTAAGATCCCCGCAACCTCGATCCCACCGTAACGTTACATCTTGAGTGCAAGTAGTTACCATTTCTTTCAAGCTCTCCCTCTTTGTGGCCCTAACGCTCGCTTCGACCGCCCCCCAATCTCTAGCATAGATACTATTAAACGGTTAGGGATGAGTCAATTGGCTGATATTACGCATTCAAAAAGCTGAAAGAAAGATGAAATTAAAAATGAAAGAAGGATGAAATTGGGTAGTTTATAATCTAATTATTCATGAAACAGTCTGAGGGTAGCATCCGATAGGGATAAAAAAATGTGACCCAAGTCACTTTTTCCACCTAAAAATTTATTGTTATACCAAATACTAGTTTATTTTATTTTTATATCTACCTGATTTAATTTTTTCGAACATGGCCCTGCTGAATTTTTTGCATAAGAAATTACCGCACTCTCTGTTTGCATAGATTATAGCAAGCCTCAAAATGAACTCAGATCGCAATCTGTTGATTAGCATCATCTGCAGCAGGGGTAAACAAGCAAGGCGTTTTGAACGCACGGATGGAATTGCGTGCTCAAAAATCCTCACGAGTTGGGAACTGCCCAACCTTCATCTCATATCCTGTCAGTTATCTATACTGAGATTAGTTAAGCAATTCCATTAATTCCTAATCTTTCCTTAACCTTAAACTGAAAAAATGTCTGCACTAGCGCATAACAAGAGTGTTTATTCTCTTCAGGATTGTTCATAAAGTAATGGTTAAATTCCACTGTCCTAAATTAGAGTTGCAACTTGGATCGAAATAAATTATAAGCTTTTGTTTATATTGAGTAGGATAATTAAGAATTGCTTATGGAGTTGATATAACTGGCACTAACACTTTTTGTATGCTGTATGAAGACTTAACAAACCCTGAAACTTTTCCTGGATAGGGTTTTAGCTTTTTTACTATTACAATAGTTTTCGATAGGCAAGAACTTTTGAGCGTGCGGATGGAACCTGTAGCGCTCAAAAGTTCTTGGTTATTCAACCCTTAATCAGAAATTGGGATTTAAGGGTATATGTACTTACAGAAATGATTTACCTGTAAACGGCTCAGCTTTCCGGGGTTGTACTTTGTTCAGGACCATGACAGTACTCAAAGTTAAGGTGCCGAGACCAAGCAAAATAGAAGGTTCAGGTACAACACCCCCCGTAACCTGAATGTTGTCTATACCAAATACTTCATCTCTTCCAGAATTAGTGTTAGTCCAAACGACTTCTACAGTGTCGATGCTGGGATCTAGCTCTAGAGAGACAGAAAGCAATTGCCCGAAGTTTCGTCCTATAGGACCATTGAAGAGTATGTCACCTGTTGTGGGTACTGCCGCCGAAAAGAAGTTATTACCATCCCAACTGCCAAACGATTCAACATCGAATTTGATGTCCAATCGATCGTAGCCAGAAATCCCATTCAGCGATAAGACAACAGGATCTTAAGGTCCCCCACCTGCAACTGCAGGTTGAACATTATCTTTTGTTCCCCCTCCAATATAAAAGAAGTTCTGCATAAATGTTGCATCATCAGCATCATTCTCAAAGTTGGCTGATATATCAATAATAGGGCCGGTGAACTCCTTACCTGGAATTGGGATCGGGAAGGTCACAGTTCCGTTTACACCACCGCTAAGACCACCAGAAACACCAGTAGCCAAAAAAACACCATTAGGATTTCGATCGCTAAAGTCTTGAGAATAGAGAACCATAGCGCGAACTGGGTTCATCCCGAAGAATAAGACAGCAGCAGCACCTATAGCAGATAAACCATTGGAAATTACTGCGTGGTTTGTTTTACTAGTAGATTAAAACAGAGTTGAGTATGGCAGAACTCAAGGTGTTGAAGGAGAATAACTGACATTGATGTTTTTGTTACATTTTGCAGGGCTGAGATTGCAATCAGCATGACGTTAGTATGATGCTACTCGTTACGCTACAAAAGTCTCCAAACTCGATGTGGCGATCTGCCTCTGTCCTCTGCCGTCTCTTACGATCCCGACGACTTCAATTCTTTATAAACCAGCGGTTCCAATGGCCGGTTATCTAACCGGGCAAAGAGATAGGGAGCAAGGTCTTGGTGATGGGTCTTGACCCAGAGGGCAAAGGTTTTGCGATCGTTCCGAGGCGCTTGATTGAAAATAGCTTCAACTGTCGAGCAAACAACGCTAACTCTGGTTTCAATTTCCTCAACCCAAGCATTTACTTCCGTCAAAAAATCATCTGGAATGGAGGCTCTCAAGGCTTCAATCTTACCTTCTGCCAGATGTTCAAGGGTATTTTTGAAGCTGATCTTTGCCAGCAACCGATTCAACTGGCAATAGTCTTCCCCTTTGAACTTGAAACGCTGACCATCCGCGAATTCAACCACCCACCCTTCTGAATTCCGATCTAATGCTCTGGCCGCATTCAAGAGTTGCTCAGGCGTCTCAAATCGGTACGTTTTGGGTAACGAGAATCCATAGGTTGCTGCCAAGGTCTGCAGTCGCTCGAAAGAAAAATACTGTCCTGTATCGCACCATCGAGCAGCTAACAGTACCAGGTCTTCTCGACTGCCGTAATCGACAATGATACGATTTCCAGGGTAGATAATTTCAAACAGTAAGGTTAGTCTGTCCGATAAACCGTTCAGGAAATAGCGATCGCGCAAAAATTCAGTGGCCCATTCAGCTTGCTTACTGTAAAAACTGCCTCTCGTCGCAATACAATATCCCTCGCGAGCGTGACGATACAGAATTCCCAAACTGCCGTCTAATTTCTCTGTGACGCTAACAATCTGGGCATTGGAGCAGCGGCCGTCCTGATTCCAGTTGAAAAATTTGTCAAACGGACGCGCCACAATCTCGCCAGTCACGACATCCAAAATCAATCCTCGACTGACCCGCTCAAAAAAATTCCAGCGCCCTTCGATTTGAGCCTTGGTCTTGTAATTAAAGAGGTGGAGATTGTCTTTTGTTGAGACATTAACCTGTCCCATTGCTTGCCAGTCTGAAAAACCTTGGACAAGGAGAAATTGAATATCTTGAATGCACTCGATCTCCTGCATGCTCGCAATTTCCTCTGGAAACAGCTCTATACTAACCAATAGTCTGAACGATCGGCTGCATCGGTGCCACCTTCCAGATGAATACGCAACTATTCGAAAAAAGATGCTGTTCTGGAACGGCTTCTCCAGCGATTTATCACCGATATTTCAAAACAATCAAGTCATCAATCTTCCAAAGCAGTCAAGCCATTATCCAAACCGTTACAAGGGCGGCAATACGGATCTGAAAGGAGGGGAACACCGATCCCAATAGAAGCAAGTCGCCTCTTACAATACTAAAGAAGAAGGTTGTCATCAAACTAAACTTTATAGAGGCAGTCATTATGCAACCCACAAATCCAAATCAATTTACAGATAAAGCTTGGGAAGCGGTTGTACGCACTGCAGATATTGTTAAACAAGCAAAGCAGCAGCAGTTAGAGAGCGAGCACTACTTTAAAGCGTTGTTGGAACAAGGGGGACTGGCCAACAGCGTTTTTAATAAAGCTGGTGTGAATATGCAGCGGTTGTTTGACTATACTGAGCAATTTATTAACCGACAACCGAAGGTATCTGGTGATGGGTCTTCGGTGTATCTAGGACGTTCTCTGGATGTGCTGCTGGATCGGGCTGATAGCATACGCAAGGACTTTGGTGATGAATATATTTCCGTAGAGCATCTGCTGCTGGCTTACCCCAAAGACGATCGATTTGGGAAAGGACTGTTTCAAGAATTCAAATTAGATGAGGCGACTTTAAAAAATATCGTGACGGAAATTCGGGGCAATCAAAAGGTGACCGATAAAAATCCAGAAGGAAAGTACCAGGCACTGGAAAAATATGGCCGCGATTTGACAGAATTTGCCCGTCAAGGCAAGCTGGATCCAGTGATTGGTCGAGATGATGAGATTCGCCGTACGATTCAGATCTTGTCTCGCCGGACTAAAAATAATCCGGTGCTGATTGGGGAACCGGGAGTAGGTAAGACTGCGATCGCAGAAGGGCTAGCACAACGGATCGTCAGCGGCGATGTACCGCAGTCATTGCGCAATCGCCAGCTCATTGCTCTCGATATGGGCGCGCTCATCGCTGGAGCCAAACTCCGAGGCGAATTTGAAGAACGGCTTAAAGCTGTCTTAAAAGAAGTGACCGACTCAAACGGTCAGATTATCTTATTTATTGACGAAATTCACACTGTCGTCGGCGCAGGTGCAACTCAGGGAGCAATGGATGCAGGCAATCTGCTGAAACCCATGCTTGCTCGAGGAGAACTGCGCTGTATCGGTGCGACCACTCTGGACGAGTACCGCAAATACCTGGAAAAAGATGCTGCCCTGGAACGGCGCTTTCAGCAAGTTTACATCGATCAACCCAGCGTTGAAGATACAATCTCGATTCTGCGCGGTCTCAAAGAACGCTATGAAGTCCACCACGGGGTGAAAATTTCCGACAATGCGCTTGTGGCAGCAGCAACCCTATCGACCCGCTATATCAGCGACCGATTCTTGCCCGACAAAGCAATCGATCTGATGGATGAGTCGGCAGCTCGATTGAAAATGGAGATCACATCCAAACCCGAGGAATTAGATGAAGTGGATCGCAAGATCCTGCAGCTGGAAATGGAACGGCTGTCGTTGCAAAAGGAAAATAATGTTGCAGCCTCAGAACGATTGGAGAAGCTGGAAAAAGAACTGGCCGACCTGAAAGAAGATCAAAGTCGTCTTAATGCCCAGTGGCAGGTTGAAAAAGGCATCATTGACGAAATTCAATCAACTAAGGAAGAGATCGATCGGATCAATGTTGAAATCCAGCAGGCAGAACGGGACTACGACCTCAATCGGGCGGCAGAACTGAAGTTCGGCAAACTAACAGCTTTATACAAGCAGGTTGAAGCTGCAGAATCCAGACTCTTGCAAACCCAAACCAGTGGGCAAACTCTGCTGCGGGAAGAAGTAACCGACTCTGATATTGCTGAAATCATCTCCAAGTGGACCGGTATTCCCATCAGCAAGTTGGTGGAGTCGGAAATGGAAAAACTGCTGAATCTGGAAGCAGAACTTCACCAACGCGTGATTGGTCAGGACGAGGCTGTGACCGCAGTGGCAGATGCAATCCAGCGTTCTCGGGCCGGGTTGGCCGACCCCAATCGGCCAACGGCCAGTTTCATCTTCCTGGGGCCAACGGGGGTTGGGAAAACAGAACTGGCGCGGGCCCTGGCTGCCTATCTGTTCGATACAGAAGAAGCCATGGTGCGAATCGACATGTCGGAATACATGGAGAAGCACGCCGTTTCCCGACTGATTGGTGCCCCTCCTGGTTATGTAGGTTATGAAGAAGGCGGCCAGCTGACGGAAGCAGTGCGCCGTCGCCCCTATGCCGTTATCCTGTTCGACGAAATTGAGAAGGCTCATGCAGATGTGTTCAACGTCATGCTGCAAATCCTGGACGACGGGCGGGTGACTGATTCCCAGGGCCATACGGTGGATTTCAAAAATGCAGTTATTATTATGACTAGTAATGTGGGATCGCAGTATATTCTGGATGTGGCTGGGGATGATTCGCGGTATGAAGAGATGCGATCGCGGGTCATGGATGCGATGCGCAGCAACTTCCGCCCCGAATTCCTCAACCGCATTGATGAAATCATCATCTTCCACGCGCTGCAAAAGCAAGAATTGCGGCGAATTGTCAAGGTGCAGGTGCAGCATCTGGCCAATCGTCTAGCCGATCGTAAGATGGCGCTCAAGCTTTCCGAACATGCGCTTGACTTCATTGCTGAGATTGGCTACGATCCCGTCTACGGCGCTCGACCGCTCAAACGTGCCATTCAGAAAGAACTAGAAACTCAGATTGCCAAGGCTATCCTGCGCAGTGACTTCAAGGATGGTGACACTATTTTCGTCGATGTGGAGAACGAGCGTCTCTCCTTCAAGCGCTTGCCTGCAGAGTTAGTCACCGCACAGTAGCGGTAGAGGTAAACCAGTAATAATGTTTGAGCGCGCAGGTTCACCCGCGCGCTCAAACATTATTACTTCTATCTGTCGGTTCGCGCATTTTTCCGCATCCTATGGGATAGGGTGCTCTACCGATCTGCGATCTTTCCCGATGGAAGTTATAGCCTCACAGCATTCCCATAACAGCAGGGCACCCACAAGAGGTGCCCCTACAAAACACTGGGTAGTAGGATGGGCAAAGGGCTATGCCCGTGCCCATCAGAGAGCATGTGATGGGCACGCTTTGCTTTACCCATCCTACGCTTAAGTAAGCGCCATTCCACCCTACCAATAGAATCCCCAATAGTTGGATATGCCCGCCACAGCTGCCTGCCATCAACACGGCTTCTACTCAGCAGGACTTGACTCTTCCATTATTAACTGAAGAAGTCTGTGTCCTAATTGAGTGACATCAGGCAAGCGAGTATATTCACCTTGGATGAGATAATAAGGGTCACGCTGAGCCAGAACTCTTTCCCAAGAACGAACTCTTCTTGTTATCTCTGCGAACTCCCGCTCCCTGCTGTAATCCTCAATTATGACTAAGTTATATTTTTCCAGAACATTTAAATGGTGCAATACAATTGAAGTTAAAGATAAAGCATCCTCTCCAAATATCAATTGAGCTTTAGCAACTTGCTTTTTGTGCTCAACACTTACCTTCTCTAGATCCGCACTCATCTCGTTGAATCCACTCTGTTCAGCTTTTGAAATTTTTCCCAGAAGCTCTACGTCACCGTATTCCAAATCCTCAAGAATTGAGATCAGTCGTAATGTTAAACCAGCCTGGTACTGTTCTGGATCGAATGCATTGATCAGGGCATTCTTGAGTAAACGTCGTTTATTAACATCTGCAGTTTTTTTAGAGGCTTGAATGACTGCTCCAAACACTGCTGCGACATCTGCAGCTTCAGGTTGTTTGTCAGAGGGTAAATGCTTTAAGAGCACGTCGATTTTCTGCTCAATGGCAGGAATTTTTTCTAAAAGCCATCGCCATTGTAAAGCTTGGAGTCGTTCTTCCCGATCGTATTGTCCAAGTCCTAGAGCGATTTCTACCCCTTTTTTAATGGCTGGGCCAGCCAATGGAACCGCAGATGCAGCTTCAGCAAGGAATTCAGCGCTATCCTTCCAGGTCAAATCATGCCAGTGGGAGGGCAAGTCAACATTCGCAGGTATCTGCTCTTTGGTAGGGTGAGTTGGTAAAATTTCTGGAGTCACTACCGATTCATTTTTCTTGCGATCAGTCATCACTGTAAAGATAAATGCTATACCTTACAATTTATAATGATATTGATGTGGGATAGATGTAAAGAAATTTCATCTGCCATAGAGTTTGGATGAGATAGAAAGATAATGGTGGGCAAAGCAGTCTTCAAACTTTGGCAGAGCCAGTGATAGTGTTGGCTGCTTTGCCCACCCTACGGTAAACTCTACGACGAACAAGATAAGGTTAGCAGCAACTGCCGTTGCCGTTGCTGGTTGGACTGCAGGCAGGAGCCGAACCATTCGCGATAGTGACGCGGTACTCTACTCCTTTGGTCTCCTTGGGATGGCGGGTATCGGTGCGGTGGCAATCGAAGGTTTGGGCCTGCTCCAGGGGAATGTCGTTATAGGGCAGCACAGGAATAATGTCGCGATGGTAGGGGCCGCTGGCGTCTGTGAAGATCTTCAGGGTTTTGTCGCAGACGGCCATGCGCTGACCGCGGTGGAGGGTGTGACCGTCGTCATCTGTGACCGACTTCCAGGGGCCTTTGTAAATAACGGCCTGGTTGCGTTCCCAGCAAGGACCATCTTTGCCTTTGTAGGCGCGGATGGTGAGGGAACGAAATTCAATACCGTCGATGACTTGCCAGGGTTCCTCTTGTCGAGAAAGAATCTCGACGCCGTAGAAGCCAGCTTGCTCGAACATTGCCAAAAATTCGGATTCCTGGAAGGCTCCGGCGATGCAACCACTCCACAGGTCGGGGTCGTTGAGGATCTTTTCGGTGGGCGGTTCGTCGCAAACGATGTCGGAAATGACGGCGCGACCGCCGCGTTTGAGGACGCGATAAATTTCCTGAAAGAGCTGCTGTTTATCCTGGGAACGCACCAGGTTGAGGACGCAGTTGGAGACGACGACATCAACGCTATTGCTGGGAATGAGGGGGGATTGGTGACGGATGCGATCGCACTCCGCCTCAAACGCCGCGATCTGACCCACTGCTGTGATAGGGTTATCGGCCAACCAGACTTGAACCCGGTCTAAATCCAGGGCCAGATCCTGGATTTTGCCTTTCTTGAACTGGACATTCCCATAGCCCAACTTTTCAGCCATTTCTGTCAGATATTTGCGGGACAGAGTCAGCATTTCATCATTGAAATCGACCCCAATCACCTGTCCCGTGGCTCCTACTTTTTGGGCCATAATGTAACAGTTTTTCCCTGCACCCGATCCTAAATCCACCACTGTTTCCCCTGCCGCGACATAGCGCGTTGGGTCGCCGCAGCCATAGTCTTTGGCAATAATTTCATCGGGCAGGCATTCCAGATACTTCGTGTTATATTCCGTTGGACAACACAGGCTGGCCTGAGGGGCCCGCGCCCCTGCCTCGTATCGTTCCAGCACTGCCTGCTCCACATCATAAGTTGCAGCCAGAGCCTGAACAGGTTCGATCTGCGTGCTCTTCGTCGATTCAGTCATCGTTAAGTTCTCCGTTTAGACAACAAGCCAAGATCTAAAACTCTAAAATTCCCTATAGCAGGGTTTCCGTGAGCCAACGAGCCAAAATTCAAACTCTAAACTCTCCAATAGTCGGATCTCCATTCAACAACAAGCCAAAATCTAAAGTCTAAAATCCAAATCCCCTCATCCTCGAATGCCACTGACATAGGCTGCAGTCAACGCCTCCTGGGGTGCTTCAAAGATCTGTTGCACCGGGCCGTATTCAATCAAGCGTCCGGCTCCGTCTTGCAGCCAGAATAGAGCAGTATAGTCTGCAATCCGACGCGCCTGAGCCAGATTGTGAGTGACAACTAACACGGTATATCGTCCCCGCAAGCTGGCGATCAAGTCCTCGACGACACCACTGGCAATCGGATCGAGAGCACTGCAGGGTTCGTCCATCAATAAGGCTTCTGGTTCCAGGGCCAGGGCGCGAGCGATGCAGAGCCGTTGCTGCTGACCGCCAGAGAGGGAAAGAGCAGGCGCTTTGAGCCGATCTTTAACCTCGTCCCAGAGGCCGACATCCCGCAGGGTGGTTTCCACAATACTATCAATCTGGTGTCGATCGCGAATGCCGTGTTCTTGTAAGGGCAGGGCTAGATTCTGCCAGATTGAGAGGGGGAAAGGATTGGGCTTTTGAAAGATAGTGCCAATGCGACGACGCAAGGCGGTGGTAAAGCGCGTTCCTGCAAGAGGGTTAGCGTTCCGTTTCTCTGGCAGGATATCGATCCCATCGACTTGCACTCGACCGGAGAGATGGCAGTTGGGCAACAGATCGCTGAGACGATTCAGACAAGCGAGAAAGCTACTTTTGCCGCAACCGGAGGGGCCCACTAGCGCTGTGATGCAGCCTCGATAAATGGCCAGAGTTACCGCTTCGAAGGCACGGTTTTCGCCATACCGCAGGCTGAGATTCTCGGTCTGAATAAAGGGATGCGGTACGCAACAGGGGGGGCGTTCTTCCAGGGGTAACCAGGGACGAATTCCTGCTTTTGGGCCTGCTTCTTGTCCCGCTTTTGGGCTTGCTTTTGGGCCTGCTTCTGAGGGTGAGACATTCATAGGGGGACAATCCTCCGATGCAACCAATGTTCAGCCAGCCAAACGGCTGTACTATTAATCAACACCAGCAAGATCAGCAGCACTAGTGCCGATCCGTAGGCATTGGCGTTGCCTCCCGATACATTCATCGAGAGATCGTAGATGTGGATGGAGAGGGCGCGTCCGGAGTCTAGTAGGGACTCTGGCATGCGATCGACGTAGCCGCTGGTGAAAATTAGGGCTGCGGTTTCTGCGATCGCACGTCCCACACCCAACACTAAACCCACAATCAGACCCGGAACTGCTGCAGGCAAAAGCAACCGGAAGAGCGTCGTCGTACGCGACAGCCCCAATGCTGCTGCGCCCAAACGATAGTCCGCTGGCACTGCACGGAGTCCCTCCTCGGTGGAGCGAATGAGAATTGGTAACACCATACAGGCCAACGTCAACCCGCCGGAGAGAATGGAGAAGCCTAATCCCAACACCTGACAAAAAAAGATATTGCCAAACAGTCCAAAAACAATCGAGGGTATTCCAGCTAATACGTCCAGGCTGCGCCGGACCAATCGACCAAACAGATTTACCGTTGAGGTGAATTCTGCCAGGAGGATCGCTGTGCCAACACCAATGGGAATAGAAACAGCAATGCAAACCGCCAGGATCAGGCCAGTTGAAACGAGAATGGGGCCAATTCCTCCTTCCCGTCCGGCGTTGGCTGGGGCAGCAGTGAGAAATTCCCAAGAGAGTTGTCCCGCACCCTGCCAGACAATATCGCTCAGAATCCACAGGAAAGCAGCGGTGACCAGGGCAGCAACCAGCCAGGTCGCTGCAGCAGGCAATCCTTCTGTCAGGAAATCTGCCACGAGAGACGATCGTTGGTTGCCGGGTTGGAACTTTTTATCCGGCAATCGCCTGGCAGATGCGAAAGTTGTGGGATAGTGAGGAGAGTTTGCCATTGATGAGTCCTGGATGAGTCCTGAGCGAATTGCCTCCACGGCGTGTCCTGAATGAATTGGGTCTTGATTGAATGGGGCTGAAGAATGGGGCTGAGATAGTTCTAGGCGAAAAATCGTTAAACAACTGCAAAGTTAGCAACAGATTTGAACGAATGTAGCGGCTGACTCTTCTATGAGGCCCATCAAACCTCCATCCGACACCTCTGTTGCCCATCTGCCCCCAATCCGAGTCCTCATGCATCCAATCGATCTGGTCAATCTGGTAGTAGTGTGACACGCCTAAAATTATCCAAATTCGTAGTTGGCACTTTAGTGCTGTCGAGGTCTATCGAGTCAGGATTATAGCCTTTTCGACAACCTAATCTATTGCACTAAATTAGCTATGTCAGTCCAGTAGAGTGCGTTAGCGGTTGCGTAACACACCATTCTCCGTTTATCGGGACAAATCCTGGTGCGTTACGGCTTGGCCTAACGCACCCTACGAGTGATTCTCGATCGGGGATTGGAAATTTTCCTGATAGGAGCTTAAGAATTGCCATAGAGTTGTCCTTTACTGATGATTTCTGCGGCGGCGACCAAAATGACGACGATTGCCATCAAGGTTAAACCGCTAACAAAGAGAGCAGAGCGATGGTTTCCAGTGGCATAGGCCATTTCCAGCGCAATGTTGGCGGTTAGGGTACGCACGGGATCGAATACACTACTGGGGGTCTTGACTACATTACCGCAAACCATCAAAACAGCCATAGTTTCGCCTATGGCACGGCCCGTTTCCAAAATGACCCCAGTCAGCAGTCCTGATTTTGCAGCGGGGAAAACGATGTTGCGGATGGTGGCCCAACGGGAAAGTCCTAATGCAGCAGCTCCCTGGAGATATTGAGATGGCACTCTGGCAAAGCTGGCATCGGCAGTGAGGGCAATGGTGGGTAAAATCATCAGGGTGAGAATAGCAATACCTGCCAATAGGCTGGTGCCTGGAGGATGCAGGCGTCCAATTAAGGGCACGAGTACGACCAGTCCCCAGAAGCCGTAGACCACGGAAGGAATGCCGGCGAGTAATTCGATTAACCGGCGATAGAGTTGTGCGATCGCAGGCGGAGCGTAGTACTGACAAAAAATAGCGGAGATGATGCCCAAAGGAGTCGCGAGCAGGACGGATCCGAACATAATCAGCAGGGTACCCCATAACATAGGCAGCAGGTTATAGAGCTGCTGGCTCGGATTCCAGGAGGGATCGCTAACAAAGCGCCAGGGATTGACGTTTTGCAGCACGGGTAGCGCTTCCTTGAAGAGAAAGGCCAGAATTAACAGCGCGATCGCACCCGAAATTCCTGCCATTCCTCGCAATAGCCAGATCAAGATCGCATCACGGCGAAAGGGTGACAAAGTTTTGCTCTGCAACAAGATCGGCAACCTCCTGGGATTGGGCAAATTCAATAAAAATCTGAGTTAAACCTTCTGGTGTTGTCCCCTCTGGGGTCGTCTTTGTAACTAAATTCAGCGGACGAGACAGGGGAAACTCTCCTTGCTGTACTGTTTCTGTGGATGCTTCTACCCCACCAACGGGCAACAGCTTGATCGGTACACCCTCGCGCTCGGAATACTCCGCCGCGCCAATGGAAACATAACCAATGGCATTGGGATTGCCAGCCACGGTTTTGATACCCTGCTCGTTGTCGCCAATCACGACTTGGGCATTAATCGCTGTATTTTCGAGCTTGAAATATTTTAGAAACAGCTCCAGAGTCGAGCGGCCTTCAGCTTTATTCACGACTGTAATTGGGGCATTCTGACCGCCAACCTGTTGCCAGTTGGTGATTTTGCCCGTGTAGATATCGATCAGTTGGGCATCTGCGATCGCCTCTATCGGATTCGCCCGATTCAAGATAATGCCAATCCCGTCCAGGGCAATCGAAAAAGACTGCAGATCGTCCTCCTCTTGCTTCAAAGCACGGGACACCATGCCAATATCTGCCAATCCCTTCCGTGCATCTGCAATACCGCGAGACGACCCCCCCGTCTGCACATCAATTCGCACACCAGGATGTTCAGCCTCGAACCGCTTCCCAATTTCGGCCGCCAGAGGAGCCACCGTACTAGAGCCTGTCAGCACCAACTTTCCCTGCAGCACATCCGACGACTGAACATTGCTCGCTGGCGACGAGCTACAAGCCTGCACAGTCAAGCAAGCCACAAAGCCTAGTAATAACGTTGGAAGATGCTTGTTCATTGTTAATGGTTCATCGTTAATCGTTAATGGTTGAACGAAAGCAAACAACAGCCCAGATCGATTGATTTACCAGAATCAGCAGCTTGGATCGCAGGTGCAAGGTAATATAAAACCGCCTTTCCATCCCGCGTCGCCCGAACAAATCCCTCTTCTCGCAAAATCTTTAGATGGTGGGATAACAAACTCTGTTCTAACTTCAGAACAGCATTCAACTCCCCCACATGTTTAGGCCCATCCATCAGAATCTCCACAACAGCTAATCGTGTTGTGTCCGCCAAAACCTTAAGTTTCTGGACACAGCCTGACTGCGGTGAATTCAGCCGTTTCATCCCCAACCCCCAGCACTCAAAAATGCAAGACCTCCTGCAAGTCACGAGCCATGAACCATGAACCATCAGCCATGACCCCCTGACTTAAGACTCAATCGCACCCCCACACGAACTACCCGCACCTGCCGTACAACCAAAGCAATGACGTCCCGTAATAATTTCCCGTTGCGCCAGCAGGGCTAGATCGAAATCGCGGATATGAGGACGTTGACCATTAGATTGCTGCGACTCCAGAGCCAGCATCTGGTTAAAGTCACAATCAAAGATACGGCCATCCCAGGAAATGGATAACGTGTTACGACACATTAACCCCTGGAGCGTTGCTGGATTAAAGGAATTGACCAACAGTTCCATATAACTCTGCAAATTCCCCGAGTTTTCCAACCATTCCAGGAAACGGGAGATCGGCATATTGTTCAGGGCAATCAAACGATCGAACTGGATACCATAGTTTTTCTGCAGGGCAGTCTTCCATTCCTGTTCCAGTCTCGCTTGATTGTTGGCCAGAAAAGCACCCACCGGATTCGAGACCAGCGTTAGCCGACGCTGGGGGTTGCCTTGACCGTACCCCACAGCATTTAGACGACGCAACGCTTCAATCGACTTTTCATAAGTGCCGTCACCGCGCTGAGCATCTGTATTTCGTTTGCGATAATGGGGCAACGAGCAAACAATTTCTACGCCCCGTTCAGCCAACCACTCAGGTAAGTCACCCATCCGGGGTAACAATAGAACCGTTAAATTGCACCGATCGATGACCTGTTTGCCCCGTTCCACACAGCGATCGACTAGATATCGAAAATGAGGATTCAGTTCTGGTGCCCCACCCGTAATGTCAACTGTATGAGCGTCGGTCAGATCCAGGGCTTGCAGGCAAGCATCGATGGTGTGGCGATCCATATTCTCCTGGGTACGATCTGGCCCTGCATCGACATGACAGTGGCGACAGGTCATATTGCACAGTTTGCCAATATTAATCTGAAAGATTTCAATGTTGGCAGGCTGAAGCACTGGCCAACCTGAATGATTCAGGGTTGCAACAAAATCTCCTTGATAAGGAGTATGAGTCAGGTCAACTGCAGCCAGGGATTCAAGCTGATGTTGAGGCTGCGCTAGCGGATCGCGACGGCGTTGGAGGGAGAGGGTAGAGTTTGGTTTTACTGTTGAGCTGCTGAGGGCAACATCGGTTGCGACTCCAACATTGGAGCGTTGCTGAGTATCAAGCATTCGGAAGAATTCCTCCTGACCAACAATCGTGGGTATTTTAAGAATCTTGGTAGAGAAGCGAGCAGCATTCAGGTCGAGAAGAAGCTAGAAATATAACTACAGTTGGGAGATTCACCCGATCCAGGGAACATAGTTGTTCCCGGTATTCAGGAGTCAGAATCTATCTCATTCTGGATTTAGCTTGACGCTTTTGAATGACAAACGATGGTTTGAACAAACATTCCACAACTCCTTCTGCCAAGTTGCGGTTTTATCAAAAAGACTACTTCTGCCTTATGCACTCAGCCTCCCAAGCCAAACCAATCTTCAGTTTGTCACTCGATTTCTGGCGCAAAGTGCCTACATTGCTAGATGCTCAACCCGATCGAGCATTTGCAAACCATGGATCAGAGAGGCCCCACCTCGAATTGCAGTTGCCACATGGACTGCTTCTGTCATTTGTTCCAGGTCAGCCCCTTGTTGAAGACAGCTTTTGCTGTAAGCGTCGATGCAATAGGGGCATTGCACAGTATGGGAAACTGCTAGCGCAATCAGGGCTTTCTCTCGCGCTGATAAAGCACCATCGGCAAAGACAGCCTGATAGTAGGCAAAAAACTTTTCTGCCAGTTCAGGATTACCCTGGCCAATATCGCCGAAGCGCGGGAGATGTTCTGATTTGTAGTAAGGATCCATGTTTTTTCCTTGCTGGCTGCTGTTCGTTCGGAAGCCCTGCCTAGTCTAGGAAATGTAGATTTCCATAAGGAACTGTCAATTTTAAATTTGCGAGATGGGAAGCAGAACCCCGGCTTCTGTTTGCAGAGTTGGATTCCTTAAGTAGAGCCGAGAAGAAGCTGAGGCTCTCGATCGGCTTTCAGGACATTTAATCCCCTATTTTAGCTTTGACAAAGCATTAGAACTGCTCAGGTTCAGAATCGTCTGATGATATGAAATTTCGTTCATTCCATCAGGCAATAAAGAAAGCTTTCCAGAGCATTTGATTGGAGCGCTGCTGACAAATTTTAAGGACTAATAGAGGCAGGCATCTCCACTCGCTTGGAAGATAATGACAGTAGAGTGCCTGGCCTCTAGTTTCATTCTGAGAAGACGAGAATCCGCCTAATTATCCAGCACAAGGGTCTTTCCCGGCGCAGGGATCGCCAGCACAGGGGTCTTTCCCGGCGCAGGGATCGCCAGCACAAGGGTCTTTCCCGGCGCAGGGATCGCCAGCACAAGGATCGCCAGCGCAAGGATCGGCTGTTTCGGTTGCTGGGTCGCCTCCGTCTGGGCCTCCTGCACCAGGCTGAGTACAACCCGTTGCGAGTCCTAAACTAAGCAGCGAGGCAATGGTTAGGGTCGCAAAGTAATTAATTTTCATGAATTCACCATCCAGCAATTGTTAAAGGAATGAGATCGCGTTTGTATAAATTTCCCAGAATTTGGGGAAATTGTGCAAACGCTTCTAATGAATTGTGCCAGAACATTGGACGATGTATGCGAACTTATTCAGACGCAAGAAGCTGAGTTTCTCCTGAGAAGGAGCTTGGGGCGGCTTAAAAATCATTTCTCAGCCAATATTAATTTCTGGGTCAGGGAAAAATCATTAGAGCATCAGCCTGGTTAAAGTGACTATGCTTTACAGTTAGAGACATAGTTTGCTCGATTGGGTTGAGGCTGAGAACGAGAGATTGATACCTTTTTGGATTGTAGATTGGCGATTTTGGATTGGAGGAAGCCTGATTGGATAAGCGTTCCACCAATTTTATCGATTGCATTTCCAGGCTAAATTGGCATCAGTGAGATTAGATGTTGTCTGGCTTTAGGGGTTTGGTTTTACCTGTAGAAAATGCCAAATTCTATCTGTGCAGGAGGTTTGGTTCCTTGTCGAAAATAAAATTAGGTGAAAGATGAGAAGATTTCTGTTGATTAGTGGTGGTTTGTTGTGGTGTGCGATCGCAAGTTGTGCGCCCCCAGCTCAGACGGACTCTGCCGAAGAACAACCTGCAGAAGTGATTGAACTCACTCAAACAGGCTGTCAATTCCTGGAAACTGAGAGCAAAGATTACGAATACGTTACCAAAGCTAAGGCAGATTGCGAAAAAATCAATACTGATACCCTGGCTGAACGGGAAGCTGGCTTCAAATCGCTGAACTTAAAACCCGGAAAATATATTTTCCGAGTTACCAATCGTAATGTCCCTTATAATTTAGGTTTCTATTTACGCGGTCAGGGCGATAGCAAAGGCACATTACCCAAGGTCAGCGGAGGTGGCCTCAAGGAGGGAGTTACCAAAGACTACGAAATTACCCTGAAACCTGGAGAATATGTGTTCAGTTGCCCGCTCAATCCTACCCCTGATTATCCAATCATCGTTCAATAGACCGTCCGAGAAGTAGAGTGGAAGCCCCTCTCAGGGGGGCTTCCACTCCAATGTCCGAATGATTCTGATAAAGCAGTAATCTTCTCTGGCGAGAGCTGGGGGTTTTCCTGGTGGTAAAACTCTACAGTTCTTTTGTACTAAAAACTGTAGAGTTTTAAATTATCTGCGAACATATGTATAGACACGACCTGGCAGGTTACCCTCCCCTTCGGCGTTGCTGCCGCTTATGTCTTCGTGCTAGCCATCAAAAATAGGTTATTTTGAAAGTCTTGCTCCCCAGGGCTTTCGAAATAACTTGCCAAATCATATATAGAGGGGTTGCACGCAACCCCTCTATAATGTTTGGCAGCTGTCCTGCCATCAGTCTAGATGGGCTTATTTCAATATCAGGAAACTCGAAACTGGCTCAGAGGATGTTGGGAAAGTATTGGCTCCCCCTTGAAAAGGGGGGACTAGGGGGAATAGCGTTTACATAAGGTTGGCGGGCACTGTCTACCCTAGGAATTTCCAAGGCTTTCAGCTTTCAATTCTTGCTTAAGTAAACGCCATTCGGGGCTAGGGGGATCGACACAGGCATATCGGTACAGCATGACTTGTGCGTACACGGTAGCCTTTTAAGGGGGCGTATCTAACTATTGGGGGAGTCGCACCCTTGAACGCTCAAAAGCACTGCCCACCCTACACAAAGGATCATCCTTATTTCTGGACTCCCCCCCACTCTGGATGTGCCCCTTTTAAGCGGGATACTGAATTGTAGAATACAGACGAATAAACAATTTTGCAGAATTCATAATTGATAAAAATGAAAAAAATCAAGCTTATTGTTACCAGGGATACTTTTTTCAAACTCAGTCCTATTCCCTCAGCAGAACTATCGGATGCAGAGAAAGTCAGCGTAGAGGCAGGCACAGAGTTCAACGTCCATTCTTATAAGGATATGGGGAATCATGTCAAGGTTGCATTCTTGGGTGCCGAACTGAAGGGGAGAAACACCTGGATTGCTTACGAAGGTCATATTGAGCTTGTCGATGAAAATGGGGTGAAGCTTCCTGGTTTTAATAACTATAAACCTGGAGATAGGCTGCCTGAAAAAATTGATTTGCTGGTTCCCTGGTTTGGGCAACGGGATAACAAATTCAAACCCTTTGGGACTTGCAATGTTACCTGTGTTGCAATGTGTCTTTATTTCTATGGCATTCGTCCCAAACGTGCGGGCGAACAGCTAGAAGATGAACTGTTTAAGTCTGTCAGCAATAAGGGGTGGGATCGTCACGTTCATGACCACTTACGGCGGCTCTGTCTGGAATATGGCATTCACGATCGCTTTAAGGTGGATGCGTCCTGGGATGAAGTTAAACTCCATTTAGCCAATGGTAATCCTGTCATTTATTCAGGCAAATTGACGCACTCCGGACACATTATTGTTCTGAGGGGCTATGATGCCACTGGATTTTGGGTCAACGATCCGTTTGGGGAGTTTTTCAATTCGGGGTATCAAAATAAATCAGGGGATAATCTTCATTATTCCTATGGGCTTTTGCAACAAAAGAGCATGACAGGGAATGCTAAAACAACCTGGGCGCATTTCCCAGAGAAACGATAGAGTATGCAAGCAGGGTTAAGCTTGGGGACAATCGAGATTCATTGAACCTCCTAATGCCTAACCCCTAAACTCCTCCCTCAAGTGAGGCATTGAATTTTGTTCATCTCTTTATGTTGGTTCAATTCCGCGATCGCTATCCGACTGGCAGTCTCACGACCAAGCTGCTGCAAATTCATGATGGGCAATATGTGGTTCAAGCTCAGGTGCAGATCGATGGGGTCATCCTGGCTTCGGGTCTGGCGGCTGCAGCAACCATTGAACTGGCTGAGGATCGAGCCAGGCAGAGAGCGCTAGAAGGGTTGGGTATGGATTTTGCGATCGCAGCCCCCTCAGATTCTATAGAAGAGCAACCAATTGAAAAGCTGCCCCAGCGACACCTGCCAACAGGCTCAGATAAAGTTATAGAAAAATCTTCCCCAATTAGCCAAGACACAACTCCAAATCGCTTGCTCTCAAAAGCAGATGGAGTTGAGACGAGTCAGCTTTCCCGCACTAAAAAATCAGCTTCTGAGACTGCCGCTATTTCTGCTAATCCTTCAAGCTCTGCTTTTTCTCCTGTCAATTCCAATACTGCTGCAGTCGGGAATGGGAAGCAAGCCATTACTGCTGATGGTGCAGATGAAACAATAATTCCTGGACAAGATTCTGTTGAACAAATGTCGCTTCAGCCCCAGCTCTCTGCTCCTTCTCCTTTACCAAACCACTCCAACCCCGATCCCAAAATGCAACCGCAAGCCAAACATTCTACTCAGCCAGGTTCTGCTTCCAGGGCAACCGTCCCAGAGGATGAAATGAATCCACCCGTCGATCTCTCCGATGCGATCGCTAAAACCAGCGTTGAGTTAAAGCGGCTGAAATGGAGCAACGAACAAGGGCGAGAGTACTTGAAGACAACCTACAACAAGCTATCCCGCCAGCGGTTGACTGACGAAGAATTATTAGACTTCCTGCATTACCTGGAAGCGCTACCTTCGCCTCCTGGGTGAGCAGATTTGCTCCCAACCCTTCAAGATCAGCTTGAGTTCAAGCGATGTCATATACACAACTTGGAAGGCTAGTGCCTCCGAAGAGGGCGATAACCCTTGCTCCTTCGCGAGGATACCCAAAATATTAGCATTTCCATGATTCTCTTGGATTGGTGGGCAGGGATCGCCCTACGTAATGTCATGCACAACTATAATGTGGACTTTTGTAGTGGCCTGACATGTCTAAAATGGTGTAAATCCGTAGTTGGCACTTTAGTGCTGCCAGGGTCTATCGAGTCAGGATTATAGCCTTTGCGACAACCTCACTCTATTGCATATTTTTAGGCATGTCAGACGCTAGTGCGATGACACACCTAAAATGGTGTAAATCCGTAGTTTGCACTTTAGTGCTGCCAGGGTCTACTGAGTAAAGATTATATTCTTTGCAACAACCTCACTCTATTGCACCAAGTTAGCTATGTCAGTCCACTACGATTTATGCAAATCTTCACTGTACAGAGTATAAACACCAAAAGAGAGCAGCTCGATCCTCATCCCTATAACTTTCTCACCGATCCGCTCTTTACAGGCCTCCAACTGCAGGTGAGTCCTTCTCAGAAACCTTCTTGGCTGCTGCAGAGGTGAGGGAATCATAAACAGAAGTCAGCCGATTAATCCCTTCACTGCCGCCTGCAACCAGACCCGCAGTTAAGATAATATCCACAGCATGAAAGACTTGTACCTGAAGCCCATCGGATGCCATCTTGGCGACAAAAGGCTGTAGCACTCTGACGCCAGCCGCAGAGACGCAGAAGCCCAGCAATAATGCAGTGATTGACACTATTCTCCTGGTAGTAGCTCGGTATTCTGTGAGAGCTAACTCGGTATCCACTGCCCTATGCAAAAGCTCTTCGAATTCCTGCAACTCTTCACTATTTTCATCTAAATCTGTAATTGAATCCGCTTCTAAAAATTTTTTATACATGCGATCCGCTTGCTCATAATCAGATTCAAGCTCGCTTCTCCTGGATCGCCTAAAGTTGCTAATAAATACCTCTAAAGTGCTCTGTGCGGCAATAGAGATGAATAGCAGTGTAGAAACGAGGGCACCGATGTTGGTTTCGTTAAATGGCTTCCAAGAGACTGCAGCATACAATTCCTTATTAAAGGATACTACTAACACGCAAAGTACAAAAATTGCTAGAGCAGCAATAGTTGCTGCTGAGACCACCAGGGCACCTTTTGCGTTCGATTCTTTTGCATTCGATTCTTTTACGTTCAATGTGATTTTTCCTTATGACTGGGCATTACCTATTGTAAGTTTTATGATACCAGCTGTCCTAGCAGTTTGTCGGAGCAACTAGAAATCAACACTATGATATATTCACTACTTTAGGAGTTTAAATACATATAGCAAAAGAAACTTGTTTCTCTGACAAACTGCCAGGGGGAAATTACGGTCAAAAGTCCCCCTTCTTAAGGGGAATTTAGGGAGATCTGGAATGTTTTGCTACCCATCCCAGGACTGTTCAAACATCCTCTAATCCCAATTTGACTGGAAGAGGCAACTGATGAAATGGGCAGAATGCTAGCCCAGTCAGCTTTTCTTCAAGCCAAAATCGGCAATCTAAAATCCAAAATGGTATAAGACTCAGTAATGCGATGATGGAGTAGAGAATGGCAACAGCAGTTGAGCGGGTCAAACAGGTTTATGCGCGTTTTGCCCAGGGCGACCTTGAGGGATTTTTAAGCCTCTGTTCGGAAGATATCGAGTGGGTGGTCAATGGCCCTGCCAGTTTAGAGAAATGTCAGGCTTTTCAGGGTATTCGTGGGGTCCGTCAATTTTTGGATATTCTGGAGAACAGTTGGGAGTTTAGCTCTTTTGAACCCCGGAAATTTTTGCAAGACGATACAACAGTGGTTGTCCTGGGTGAAGAGAGGGGACATGACAAAACTTCAGGTGAGGAATTTAGCAATCGCTGGGTGCATGTGTTTGAAGTGCAAAACGAGCAAATTGTGAGTTTTCGGGAATTCCTTTGCCATTGGACAGGCGAACAAAAGTTGCCTGCAATGCACTGGTAAAGTAGCTCATAATGGGCGATTTAGCCTGCTTCCAATCAGCGTTGGAGTGCTAGATCGCCCGTTACAAGCTTTGGCTACTGGCCTGACACGTTTAATTTGATGCAATAGAAGTTAGATGGTCGCAAAGTCTATGGCTTTTACTCGATAGACTCTACAGCACTAAAGTTCCAACTACAAACTTGCACTATTTTAGTTGTGTCAGATCCTTACCTGAGGATTTTGAAAAATGTATCCTACACCACTACGGGGCGGCTGCCAGTGGCATGACGATCGATCACCTGATCGACCAATCCATAGTCCAATGCCTCTTGAGCAGACATAAAGAAGTCCCGGTCTGTATCTTCTTCAATCTGGGCTAATGGTTTCCCGGTATTGTCTGCCAGAATCTGGTTCAGGCGTTGTTTCTGGTAAAGGATTTCTTTGGCCTGAATTTCAATGTCGGTCGCCTGTCCCTGAGCGCCTCCCAGGGGTTGATGGATCATGATACGAGAATGGGGTAAACTCATCCGTTTGCCTTTGGTCCCAGCACTGAGCAGGAAGGCACCCATACTCGCAGCTAACCCTGTGCAGATGGTGCAAACCTCAGGTCGAATATGGTTCATGGTGTCGTAAATGCCCATGCCGGCGTTCACGGATCCTCCAGGAGAGTTGATATACAGATAAATGTCTTTGTCAGTATCTTCAGCATCCAGGAAGAGCAGTTGGGCAACGATTAGATTGGCGAAGTCAGAGTCAATTGGCTTGCCCAAGAAGATAATGCGATCGCGCAATAGCCTTGAATAAATATCAAAAGCGCGCTCGCCCCGACCAGATTGTTCGATAACAGTTGGAATCATGAGCCTGCCCGTTCACTGAGTTTTTCTAATTTTACCGCTCGCCGGGGATTGCTTGTGGGGATAATGCAAGCCAGCCAGAATTTCTGAGCATCAGCCTTCAATTCGGCCTTGGCAATGACTAACGCTGGGTTTTGGGCAGCACGAAAATTTCGATCAGGTGATAGGATGCACCCCAGGGGACTTGAGGTTTGGAGGGATGACAATTCAAAAACTGATACATCGTTTGAATCATTTGCACCTCCTCAGGACTAGAACATCCTGCGGAGAAATTGAGGTTTGAGTCATGACAATTCAAAAACTTATACATCGTTTGAAGCATTTGTACATCATTACTCAGGAGGATAGGCTAACAGCAAACTTATACTGGGACAAAGTGGTAAACCCTTTCAATCGCCTCAATCGTGTTGGCGTTTCATAGCCGCAACCGGGTCACATGTTATGAATCTTCCTTCTCGCAACACACAGAAACCATTCTCGATCGACCTTCATCCATCGGAAAGTGAAGCAAAACACGACGAGTTGCCTCTTTTGACTGCTACTGCGATCGCACGCGTTAGAGAGGGTGTTGCAGCTGCGTGCGATCGCACCGTTCATCAGGCTATCCAGTCTGCCCTGAACCAGGTTGCGTTACTGGCGAAGGCTGACACTGATACCAGGGTCAGCGGTCAAGTACGCCGACTGACAATAAAAGCAATAATTTATACTCTATTTCGCGTCAACATTGAGTACCCAGAACGACTACCTCAGGGAGCGGCACTCATTGCTCCCAATCACCTCAACCATATTGATATTTTTCTCCTGCTGGCAGAACTGCCTGCCTCTCCCTACTGCTATGTCCTGGGCGATGCTCGCACTCTATACAATAAGGGTTGGAAGCGCCAAATTTTGCAGCGAGCCGGTGGCGTCATTCCCCTGGAGCGCCGTTGGAAAGAAGAAAATGCTGCGATCGCAGCAGCTCAGGCTGGGCAGAAAGATCTTGTCGAGCTAGCCGTTGCCATTAAACAGAACGTGTCTTCTGGAAACAATATCCAGAACTTACGACAAATCGACCGAGCGGTACAGGCTATCTTTGCTCGCGGCGATAGCGTGATTCTTTTCCCAGAAGGACGTCTCGGCAGCCATGAAGGCAAGCTGCATTTGCCTCTGAAACGAGGAACAGCAATCTATGCTCTGCGTGCCAACGTCCCCATCGTGCCGGTCGCGCTCATTGGTACCCACGATCTCTATCTGGGTAAGACGTTGACGATTCGTTTTGGCAAGCCATTGTACTTTCCTCAGACAAAACGACCCAAACGACAGGAGATCGACGGAGCGCTAAAGTTATTGCAAACTGCATTGAGCGATCTCTTACCCGACCATTATCAAGAACCGGACGGGCCAAAGCTGTTTCGCCACTTCCTCAACCACATGTTTTGGTAACAGGTCGTTTGGCAGAGATCAAAATTTTTGAGGGCGCTGGTGGAACCAGTGCCCTCAAAAATTTTGATCTGTAGATTGTCACCCAATACTGTTTGGTTAAGGATAGCGGATTAAATCACTTCACGAAGAATAAGCATTTAGGGACACGGCATTACTGTACCCCTACGCGAGACATTAATTCTCGTTTCTAAATCGAACAGGATTGGATCGCTATCCATCATCATTTGCGCTAAGTTCGATCGGCGGCATCAGAGGACTATATAGCGGTTTGCAATGAAATTCGGTACCTGGCTTCAGTAGAGGCTTGGCACTGCCAAGCCCACCCAAGTTTTCAGTACTTAACCAAACTGCAAATTACTATATTGCCGAATGCAGCAATCTAACTTGACCGAATTCTGTAGAGACTTGTGCAGTTGGATTTGCGAAATTGAAGATATCTAAGGAATAAGAGGGTGAGTAGCAATTAACAAGTTACACGTGGCAAGCGATGACTGTATGTCAGTAATCCAAAATCATCAATCCAAAATTGAGTGAGTTACCATGAGCAAGATCTTATTTATCTCTATCCCAGAGTTTGGCCATTTGAATCCGCTTTACAGCATTGCATTGCAAATGCAGACAGAAGGACATCAGGTGCAGTTTTTAGTACCTGGTAATGCTGCGATCGCATCGAAAATTGGCCGATTCAATCTCGACTCGCTCAAAACAATGGTAGCAGTTCCCAACACATTGAAGACTCAGGGAATACCCGTGGATCTGCTGCCGGTTTCGCTGCCGTTGATGGTGCAGTTTTGGGCAGCGAAAAATACAGCTAAGCGTCTTTCTGGCTATCGGGAGCTACAATGTTTTCTGGCCAGTTTGCCGATGGGGCTGCAGCACTTCACTGAACAGATTCTTCAGTATGTTGAGCGTAATCGACCTGATGCGATCGCATCAGAGTTCATTTTTTTTGCGTCTTACCTGGCTGCAGAGATTGCTGGAATTCCCTGTGCCACAATTTATAACATGGGTTTGCCTTTCCGAGGAAAAGAGATTCCCCCCTTTGGCAGCGGTTTACCGATCTGTGCAGACTACGCTACTATGGGTGCCGAGTTCGTCCGCAAAGAGAAAGAGCTATTACGTCGCTTAGATAAACGTGTCAACCGCGTACGACAACACTTTGGCCTGGAGTCCTTCCCCAGTGAATTTTTGCGACAGCCCTATTCCCAATGGTTGAATCTGATCGCCAGCGCCGAAGCGGTTGAAGCACCCCGCGATAATCTCACTGAAAATACCTTTTTTGTTGGCCCGTGTTTTCGCAATCGTATCGGTCAGATCAGTAATTTTCCTTTCGGAAAATTGCGCTGCGATCGCTATAAAGTCTATGTCTCTTTAGGGACGATATTCAACGACAGACCGGGGGTCTATCGGAAAATCATTCATGCACTCAATCATTCTGAGTATCAGGTCATTGTCAGTGCAGGAGCTGCCTATCAACGCTTAGCACGCGAAACGATTCCTGACAATTGTTTGCTCTTCTCTGAAGTTCCACAAGTGGATCTGCTGCCCAAAGTAGACCTGGTGATTGGCCACGGCGGGAATAACACCGTTAATGAAACTCTGGCAGCGGGTAAACCCACCATTACGATCCCAATTGGCGGAGAACATGGAGACAATGCGAGCCAGTTAGAATATCTGCGGGTTGGTTTACGTCTTAATGTCAATCAGTTTGATGAGAACGAGGTTCTAGAAAAGGTTCGCACCATTCAAACGAACACCGCATTCCAGGTCCGCGCTGCTGAATTACAAGTGGCTCTGAAGTCATGTCGGGGGCCAGCTAGAGCCTCTACGCTACTGCATCAGCTGGCCCGAACTCAAGCCCCTGTGACGCGATCGCAGCAAAATCTCGTAACGATTACCCCATAAACTCTATCGCAGGAAAGGAGTAATCGCAATACCAATCCAACTTGGAAATGCAATTGATAAAATTGCCGAAACACTTTTCCAACAAGACGTTCTTCAATCCAAAATCGTCAATCTAAAATCCAAAACAGTATGAACCGCTCCCTACCCCATTCTCTACGAATCTGGAACAATGCTGCTCGACTATCGCTCCCCTGGAAACTTAAGCTATGGCTTGCATGCCTGGTCGCGACCTTCCTCAGTTCAACTGCCTTTGTTGCAGCACACAATGCCCCCAGATGGGTTCTCGGTGGCTTCATCGTTAGCCATTTGATTGTCTTCTGCCTGTCAGCCTGGTCGCAGTTTGTGCTCCGTATTGGCATGGTGTCGCTCTTGCATGTCCTCTGTTGGGCACCTGGTTATGTGCTAGCGATAGCGGATCGTCGGGGTAGTCCTGCCGATCTGCCTTATGCAATCTGGTCTTATGCCATTATCATCGTTATCTCAATTGCTTTCATCTTCGATCTGAGAGATGCTTGTAGTTACATCCACTATGCATTTCGCGGCAAAATTCCTGTAGAGTAGCGTGAGGAGGCAGAAGGCAGGAGGCAGAAGGCAGAAGGCAGAAGGGAAAGTTTGACTGCATCTGGTTATGAGTGTTATATCAAGCTAGCAAGATTAAAAACAATTTGCCGTATTCCTTCCTTCCCGCTCCCCTGAGAGAATTCCAGCTCGCATCAAGCATCATTAAGCAACATCGTGGAAGTTTTTAAAGTGACTATTACGGAACGACCCAACTCTTTCTATATTCTACCTTCTGCCCTCTGCCCTCTGCCCTCTGCCTTCTATCTTTCACCCTCTGCCCTCTGCCCTCTGCCCTCTGCCTTTTATCTTTTGCTCGATACTCGATCCAAAACTTCTCGATCGCATCGCCTTCATCAAAGACACCGCGACGAATCTCTTGCAAACCCAAGGTTTGAAACTGGTCTAATTCTCGATCTGATAGCGGCCAGGGTGGGCCATCAGGGTCGTTGTCATGACTGCTGCGTGTACGAGTGACAATTAATAGCGTGCCGCCAGGGGCAACACATTGAGCCACTGATGCGATCGCGCTCGCCCTGACGTTAACTGGCAACGCCTGGAGATTGCGCGATTCCAAAACCAGGTCGAAGGCTTCTTTCCAGTTCGGGTCAGGGGCAAACAAATCAGCAACAACATAGTTCACAGAGGAGTTGGGGAACCGCCGCTGACACCACGCGATCGCAGTCGGTGCGATATCAAACGCAGTCACCTTTAAACCCCATTGAGCTAACGCTTCAGCATCATCTCCCAAACCACAACCGATCGCGAGCGCTGTTCGACTGTTTATAGAAGAGGCATATTGAGAGGAGGCATATCGTTCCAGCCAGACTTGTAACGCAGGATGAACGCTCAAACGCGCCCAGGGTACCTGCACCGGATCGTTCTCTGCCTCGACATATAAAACTTCAAACCAACTAGACGGCTCTGCACAGCGTAGCGCTTCAGCTGCTAATCTCTTAACCTTGTGTCGTAATTCTTCTGCTTGTGCTTCAAACATTTACTGATCTAGAGATTGGGACAACAGATATCATAAACATTCTGGGAATGGGGAACAGGGAACGGGGAACAGAGAATAGCATTGAGCTATGAGTCATGAGCCATGAGCCATGAGCCATGAGTCATGAGCCATGAGCCATGAGCCATGGATCATGAACCACAAACCATGACGCTCGCCCTGAAAAAGTCCCAATTACACAACATATCCTTCAGGCCACGCCGCCCTATCTTCTCGCCAGCCACACTGTTGGAAATGCTCTGTCAATGCTTGCTGGCTCGGTCTTTCTGCCTCTTTGTCTGGAAGAAAAATGGACTTACCCTTCAGCATGCCGTAGTCTGTTTCCTGCAATTCTGGAGCCAGCAAAATAGTCATACTATCTGGCTCAATCGTTAGCAAATGACGCTCGAACAGGATGTGCAGATCGGCTCTGAGGAGCAGTCCATTAGAGGGATCTCCCATAGCCAAATGGGTCTGAGGAATGATATAGGCAACTTCCAACACGGGTTCCGCCGTGCAACCTGTAATAGCACAGCGGCGATTATAGAGTCTGAGTAATTTCTGACGAAACTGATAGTTTCCTTGCTGATATCGACCCGACTTCACAACGCTTTTTAGCGTTTCCACAGGTTCAGAAGGTATATGTTGAATGTTCGTTGTCTTTTGAGACAATTCTGCCAACCAATCCGCTTCAGCCGCCAGACTCTCAGATGCCCTTTCTGGCAATTGAGCCGCCAATGTTTCATCTGAAACTGTACTTCTAACTGCAGTAAAACAGCGATCTTCGCTCAAAAGACAATCGCTGACTGGATCCATCTGTTGAGTTTGAATAATAGATGCCCAATTGGCAGGTTCTTCATCCAGGACAATTGCCCTATCGCCATTGGGTAAAGTCGCACCCATCAAATCGGCCCCTTCCAGATCGGCTCCTTTCAGGTTGGCATCCAATAAGTTAGCTGTTTTGAGGTCGGCTCCTTTCAAATTGGCATTCTGGAGATTTGCCCCTTTCAGATTGGCTCCCACCAGGTTTGCCCCACTCAAAGAGGCATGGTTCAACATTGCCTGACTCAAGTTCGCGCCTGTCAACACCGCACCGCTCAGCATTGTCCTGTGCAGATCGGCTCTGCGCAGGTTAGCCCAAGCAAGATTCGCTCCAATGAGATTCGCTTGGATCAAGGTTGCTTTGCACAGATCGGTTTTAATCAGCTCTGCTCCAGCCAGTAAAGCCTCGCTCAGATCTGCCCCTCGCAAGGCGGCTTCAGTCAAAACAATCAACGGTAATTCGGCTTTGCTGAGCGTTGCTCTGTTGAGTCTCAACCGGGTAAAATTCCGCTGTCCTGATTCATAACACTTTAACAGCTCTTCTACAGTCATTCGATCGCCCCTACTTCTCTTCCTTGGATTTGGGTGCCATATTGTCCAGGTCAACCCACTGCCGACGCCTGCCTCTTGGCACTGGCTGTTCCAGTTTGTTCAAGAGACAACAACGTCTGCAAGCTCAGTCTGTTTTTGACTACTCCAAAGTCTTCAAACACTCACGTCCGATCTCAATTGTGCTTGCCATTAGTAAAGTAAAGGCGCATTTCAGCACAATCTTTTCGACACTCAATTCACTGCTCAATCCTGCCCACTTGAGGAATATATCGTGTTGCCTTCAAAAAAACTCCAGATCCAACAATGGGCAGGGTCTATCTCGCAAAGGTCACTGATATCTACAATCATGGCTCTGGCACTGATGAGGTCGCATCCGCTAGATAGCTCAACTTTTGCTCGCCTACCTTAACTGAGAAGAACATCAATAGTCCCAATGTTCTCCGACTGCTGCGACCTTAGATGGAATAATACCCTGATAGTTTAGTTATAGCAGATGGTAGGAGTCAGAGGGCAGAAGGCATAGGGCAAGGATGATTCTACCTGACTTTGAGTCTTTGGTAATGTCCTCCTCCATTTTCGGAGTGCAATTTCTAATCAGGATGGGATGCAAATCCAGGCCAACTTCTGAAACACTCCTTAATATCAAAGATCTAGAATTTGATGCCCAAAAGCTAAATAATATAAGGAGAGGCATGTGAATTCTATCCATTGACTAAAGTTGTAGGCTCTGTCGGAGCAAAATCTCTGATTCCAAAATGGATGGAATTTAGAGGGTCATTTTTGGGTGACTGGCTCGAAAAACCAATCGATCGTTCAGAAGGGATGTGCAAGCAGCTTGCGTTAACGATCGGGCTATCAGCGTTTTCGGCAATTCAATCTTGCAATTCCGCTTAGTTGTTGCAATACAGTCGAGTTTGCCCAGGAAAATGGTATCTAATTCCTTTGGACAACAGCCTCCAGGTTCGGAAGTTGGAGTTTATGAATGCGAAATTCATCTTAAATTCCGGCTCATTGAAGATAGAGGATTGCCACGCGATCGCGAGCAATTGTTAGAGCTACTGCTCGAAGCCTATGCTTGGGAAGAGGACGAGGGGATTGAACGGCTTGAAGCCACGGTGAAAACCAAAATGGCGGACGAATCAGTTCTACCCCCACGACTCCGTCGCCAGCTTATGCGTTTGCGTAACTCCAACAAGCTTGCTTAGGAACGAGAACGAATAAAAATCGGGGATTTTAGGCAGAAGTGTTTGCACTGTCTGACTTTGACTGGAAAATCTCCGGAGTTGTTTTCGTTCCAATCCTTAGAGAATGTTTGAAAAGTATTGGATCCCCCTAGCCTCCTTTTTTAAGGGGGAAATTACGGCCAAACGTTCCCCTTTTTAAGGGGGATTAAGGGGGATCCGGGGTGTCTTGCTACTGGTTTTAGGACTTTTCAAACATCCTCTTAGGGCAAGGTTCAACGATTGGTGGGGGTAAACAAGTCAGGATTTTTGAGCGTGCGGTTCCTACCTGCACGCTCAAAAATCCTGGCTTCTGGAGAGCTATCCCACAATTTTTGGCAATTTCTGAGATTAGGAGTTGACAGAGATCCTGTCATTCGTTACCCTAATAAAGGTTCAAAGACAGGCCCCCATCGTCTAGAGGCCTAGGACACCTCCCTTTCACGGAGGCGACGGGGATTCGAATTCCCCTGGGGGTATTTTTTCCAGGCTCGCGATCTTGCAAGTTATGCAATTATTTGTCGGGAGTGTTTGTTTTCTATATAAAGGATAGTTATCCTATTCGAATAGGTCTCCCAAAGGATTGTTGAGCTTGAAGATTCAACTCGAACGCTCGAAAATTCTGATTTTTTTACCACTCCTTCCACTTATTTTCATGCAATGAGCAGAATGCCTATCTCAATCGGAGCGGCTGAAAAGTTGAGCTTTGCATCAGCTTTCAACTTTTTTAGGCTGACTTAGTTGATTTTTACCAGGATTGAGCCATTCTCTTCCTTGACAGGATAGCGCTTTAAAGGTTTTCGGGCAGGTTCTTTGGTGGCACTGCCTTGTAAGTTGAAGCGAGATCCATGGCAGGGGCAAGAAAACTGTCTGTAGTTGGCCTCCCATCGGACGGTACAACGGGAGTGAGTGCAAGCGGGATCCACAGCTGAGAGGGTTTTGTTCACTGGATCGCGAACCACCAGAACATCGTGCTTCTTGTTCAAGATGCTACCGTTCTTCTCTAGATCTTTAACGGAGCCAATGTTGACAAATCTGGCTTGTCCAGCCTGGGCCAGTCCCTGGACTGACTGACTGTTCTGGGCGTGACTGGGATCAGGGAAAGAGGCTGCGATCGCAACGGGTAGGGAACTTGCGATCGCACCCACCCCCATCCAACCGACAAATTTGCGACGATTCATCCTCTCCTCCTTTGAATTAATATTCAGGAATAGCTCATTGCTCAAGCATATCCTCCGATCCTGAGAATCAAATTAGCATCCCGATCTTGTGTGTCACTCACTTAAAATGGCACAAAAATTGATGTCAGATTTCAAGTTTCAGGCTTTAGCGTTGTTCTTAATCCAAAATCGTCAATCCAAAATCCAAACTCGAAATGCTATCCAGAATTGACCGCAGCTGGTACACCCGCCCCCCGCAAGTGCCTGAAGAAGTGTCAGCAGGAGGAATTATTTTCCGCTTCGAAGGACAGCAAACTTTCATCGCATTAATCCAAGAAATGAGTTGTTCCTCCGCGTATGTCTTACCCAAAGGGCATCAAGAGCCTGGAGAGAGCCTCGAACAGACAGCACGTCGCGAAATCCATGAAGAGACAGGGCTAACACATCTGAAGCAACTTGCTAACCTTGGCAGCCGAGAACGGCTCAGTTTCTGCAAAACAGCTTGGAAAATAACGCACTATTTTCTCTTCAGTACTGAGCAGGTTGATGGCATCCCAACCGATCTCCACAAAGCTTACAAACTGCAATGGTTCTCGATTGATTGTTTGCCTGAGCTATTCTGGCCAGAACAACAAAAATTGATTGAGGAGAATTGCGATCGCATCCTGGCATTAGCAAAACAACCCACCCACGAATAGATGAAGACACGACTTGGAAGGTTAGCCCCCCCATCGGGCGCGCTAACCTCCATTTTCTCGTGCCAGCACAGAAAAAAAGTTATTTTGAAAGCCTTGCTCAGCAAGGCTTTCAAAATAACCTTCCAAGTCGTGTGAAGACATAACAAAAAGCTCAAAACCAAACGTAGTCAACCTTTCCCTTCTGCCTTCTGCTATATATTGAGAACCATGCCATATTTTTGCAACTTCCCACATCGTTTGATATAAAGCATAGCAGCCGTATCATCCGGATTGACTTGCAAAACTTCTTTGAACAACTGGCGAGCCTCGTCAATTTGCTTAAAACCCTTGCGCATTTTATCAGTTCGTTTATGATTATATAAAACAATACCTCGTTCAAAAACACTACGGGTTTGTATTTTTAACTCTATGACCGAAGGCGGATCGCCATCAAAAACTTCATAAATAGAGACAAGATCCTTTTTACCTTCAACTTGAACCTTATCCAGGAATCTATAGTGATACTGAGTCGGATCCTCAAGATTAGCCAACGTTTGCTCGCTAATAATAATCGCAGAACCATAGAGCTTGGTTAAACCCTCCAGTCGAGAAGCCAGATTTACCGCGTCAGAAATAACCGTACTTTCCATCCGTTCTTCTTCACCAATCGTACCTAGCATCAAGCTGCCTGTATGCAAACCAATCCCTACCGAAATCGGAACATAACCACTGTTTTGCCGATGTTGATTATAAAGCGCAATCCGTTTTTGCATAGCAACCGCTGCCCGCACAGCATCTTTTCCTGAATCCGGAAACAAAGCCATAATGCCATCACCAATATACTTATCAATAAAACCATTATGCTGACGAATCACCGGGCCAACCCGGCTCAAATAATCGTTAATAAAATCAAAATTTTCTTTAGGAGACATATTTTCTGACAAGCTAGTGAAAGAACGAATATCAGAAAATAGAATCGTCATTTCTGCTTGTACAGAATCTCCTAAACAAGTATCAACAATACTATCTCTTTGCAAAAATTTTAGAAATTCACGTGGCACAAAACGGGCTGAGGCTGTGGCAATTTGTTCCAGTTCTTTTCTACTTTCATCCAGATTTTTTAAAGTGCGAAATGCTCTTAGAGCAGTTACTACTGTAGTAAACAGTTTTTGCGTTGTTAACTCAGTTTTGGTCTTATAATCATCAATATCATAATTAACAATAACCACATCTTCTAGCACCTGCCCTGGTTGGCCTGTACGTAAAACGATTCGCACCAACGGATTGCCCAATACATCACGAATATATTTCACCATCTCCAATCCTGCATCATCTGTTTCCATCACCACATCCAGCAAAATTAGAGCTACATCTTCATGTTGCTTGAGTGCTTGTTTAGCATCTTGAGCCGAATAAGCATTAATAAAGTTTATAGTTCTTCCCTCAAACGTAAAATCCTGAAGTGCCAATTGAGTCACTTTATGAATCTCAATCTCATCATCTACAATCAAAACTTTCCAGCCATCTTCTAATGGTTCCTGCAGAAGATCCTCCTCAGCAAAAGTTAATTCCTCATCTTCTGCCGCAAAGACTATTTCTTCATCTTCTGCTGCAAAGAGTAATGCTTCATCATCACTTTCAGAAATAGGAAAATCTTGAACCGTTTCTAACATGGAAATCTTCTCCTATACTGTCCTTAAAAACTTTAGATAAAGAACGGACATAAATAAACGAAAACAAGTAAAATAACTTTTAATTAACGAGCAACAATGAAGACAAAAAGCAAAATTTTCTGCCTGGAGACTAAGGAAAAATTTTCATCGGCAATTCAATAAAAAACGTTGTTCCCCGACCGATATCGCTTTCACAATGAAGACTCCCCTGGAGTCTCTGAGTAACAAGATTATAGATAATATGTAATCCCAAACCGCTCCCACCATGCCCCCGTTTAGTCGTAAAGAAAGGGTCAAAAATCTTGCTCAAATTTTCTGAGTCAATTCCTTGCCCATCATCAGCATACTCAAGCATTAGCCGTTCGCCAGTCTGATAAAAACTGAAGCAGATCTGTCCAGAATCCTCTAGTCTGTAAGCATGAACAAGAGAATTCATAATCAGATTCGTTACGATCTGAGATAGCGCACCAGGATAACTATTCAAAGTCAGATTTTCATCTCCATACACGGCAACAGTATGATTCGTTTTTTTCAGTTTAGGTCTTAACGAAAGCAAAATTTCTTCAAGATAAGCCTTTATTTTGAAAGTTCGTCGTTCTTCGCTAGATTGATCCACTGCTACTTGTTTAAAGCTCTGAATGAGTTCAGCTGCTCGTTCCAGGTTTGATAAGACCATACTACTGCTTTGTATAGCAGTGTCCAAAAACTTTTCTAATTCAGAACGCTTCATCTTACCGCCTTGATAAGTTTTAAGGAAGGCCGTGGTTTTCTCAGCAAGCAGAGAAGCAGCCGTAACCCCAATCCCGATCGGCGTATTAATTTCATGGGCAATCCCGGCAACTAGCCCCCCCAACGCGGCCATTTTCTCAGATTCTACCAATTTGCTCTGGGTCATTTTGAGATTTTCTAATGTTTGCGAAAGCTCTTGAGTACGCTGTTCTACCAATTGCTCCAGGTTCTGGCTGAAACATTGCAAATCAGTATAGAGCTGAGCATTTTCAATTGAGATGGCAATTTGAGAAGACAACAGTCTGAGTACTTCAATCCGATCGGGGGTAAAAGCACCATGCACCAGATCGTTTTCCAGATAAAGAATGCCACCCAGCTTGCTCTGATGCAGTAGAGGGGTGCAGAGGATGGACTTAGGTTGAGCTGTGGCAATGTAAGGATCGCGAGTAAATTGGCCATCATAAGCTGCATTGTTTAACACTACATTTTTCTGGGTACGAACAACATAGTTAATGATGGCACTCGGCACTGGGAATGGCTGAGTTGCTAGATCAGCAGCCTCAACCGCAATGGATTGTGGAGTCGTAACGATTTCAGCATCAACTCTGCCTGACGCCACAATCATCCATTGACCTTTCCGATCCAGAATCAAACAGCCTGACTGAGCACCCGCATTCTCAAGAACTATTCTCATTAATCGCTTTAATAACTTATCCAAGACAATCTCGCCCGCAAGCGCCTGAGATGCCTTCATCACTGTTGTCAGATCCAGGGTACCTGCACTACTACTTGATGTTGATGTTGTCGTATTAGTCGTAATACTTTGTTCAGATTGACGTTCAGGAGCAATATTTGACAGGAGCAGTTCGTACTTCTTCTCCAAATCCTTCACCTTTCTTTTAGCTCCCCAGCGTTGGTAACCATAATGGGCTTCTCGCAGATAGACCCTAGCAATCTTTTCTTTGTTGTAATTTAACCAAAATCTGGCTGCTAGCTCATTACCCAACGCTTCATCTTGAACAAACTGGTATTCTCGTGCCAGGTCTATTGCCCGATCGTAAAAATCCATTGCAACTTCCCTCTGCCCAGAAAGACTGGCCATCTCTGCTGCAACAAGCAAGTATTTGTGCAAAAAGTTTTCTGGGCAATGATCGGCCCATATTTTCATTTGTGCCTGATTGTTTTCCAGAGTTTGCCAGTAAATTTCTCGATCTGCAGCAGAGGCGGTGGAATAAACAGCAGCTAGACTCAGCGAATAATAGAAATAGTATTTGGTGACTGGGAAGAAGCCAACATTAGTAGCGACTTTATCTTCAGCCTTTTGACAAAGTTTGAATGCCGCATGGTAGTTGCCATAAAGATACAAAAGCTGTGCCTTGAGGTAAGCGTACCAATTCAGGCCATGATCGAAATTATTGGTGTGCCAAATTTCCAGGCAGAGTGTTTCTTCAAATAATGCGTCACTTAACGTATCTCGATCGTTAGTCTCATCTTGCAAGTTCCAGACAATACGCTGCAAAGCAAGGAACGAGTACAGCATATTCTGGTCATTGATTTGCTGCACAGAACTGAGATATTTCTCAGCAGTATCAGAGACGCTTTGTAAGTCCTCACCAATTTCAAAGCGAGTCCATAAGATAAAAAATATAGCCCAAACACAGTAGGTTAAGTCGCCACATTCCATACAAGTTTGGTAAGATTCTTTGTAGAATTCAAGATTTGTTCTTAAATGTTTTTTATAAGGATTTATAGAATGAGAGAATAAATTGTTAACTTTGCCGATTAAATCGGTTCGATGAAATTTTTGATTTAACCTTAAAGCTAGATTCCCTAAGTCATAGGCAGCCTGATAGTTTTGATATCCTGCTAATGTCATTCCATAGGTTACATAACCAAAAGCAGAAAGACTGGTGTTGCCATTTTCTAATGACATGTTTACAATTTTGAGAACAGTCAAGCTTAGCAAATATGGATTAGCATCTAAATAGGCCAGAGCCCATAAGTCAACCAGCAAGCGCATCATTGCATTTTGGGTTCTATCCTTAGATTCAGGTCGATTGAATAAGTCAGGAATATCGATCTTTTCTAGACCAATCTGTATTTCCTGAAATTCTTGTTCCACTAACTTCTTCAATACTTCTTGCGATTTTGGAATTGCTAAGCCCAGAATCTTCAAGCCATCTAATCCTGCATTAATCCCTGCTTTAAAATCATCTCCCTGAGTCATCGAGAGATTCATTTGTATAGAATAAATTTCTGCCTTATCAAACTTCGATTTCCCTTGCTGTAGAGCTATATCAAATAATTCTTTTCCTTTTTCAAAATTACCATTCAAATACTCACATTCAGCCAGCTCTCTGCATAAGCTAAAAGTTAGATCGTAAGCTGTTTCCCAACTATTTTCTAGCAGGATTTCAAGACCAATATTCAGGTGTTTTGCTGCAGTTTTATAAGCAGTAGAAGCTTTAGCTTTTTGACCTGCGAGTAAGTTTAATTTTGCGAGTTTAGTTTTCTCTTCCAAGTTATCAATCAACTCCAATCCAGCATTGAGTTGATTCACAATGTCAAATATGTTTTCTTCTAGCGTTTCTTCGTCTGTATTTTTGAGCAGCAATCGACCGATTTTGAGATGGGCTTCTTTTTTATTTTCATCGACAATCAGCGAATAGGCAGCCTGTTGCACGCGATCGTGGAGAAAGGTGTAGGAAACAGTGAGATTGTTAAAGTTAACTCGATCGGCTTCTTGACCGTAGGCAATAGGAATTTTGTAAGCATTATCTAGAGGTAGAATTAAGCTGGCTTGTAGGGCTGGCCAGAGTTGTTCTGCCGTTCTTGATGGTGGGTGTTCGTTCACGATAGTCAAAATGTTAAAGTTGAATCGGTTGCCAATACAGGCAGCCAGTTTTAGAACGTTTTGTGTTGTTGGAGAAAGTTTCTGAATTTTGTTGACCATGAGTTCAACAACGTTGTCAGTAATGCCAACACTGCTAATTTGGTTGATATCCCATTGCCACTTACCTGTACTGAAATCAAAGGTGAGGAAATTGTCCTGATAAAGAGAGTTGAGTAATTGAGTCAAAAAGAAAGGATTGCCATTGGTCTTTTGGAGCATCAGTTCTGCTAGCAGTTTTGAGCAGTCTAAATTGCAGAACAAAGTGTCTGCGATCAATTGATTAATGTCTGTAATGTTCAAAGGTTGAAGGGTGAGGGTATTGATTGTTGCGTTACTGCTGCGAATTTCTTCTAAGGTCAGCATTAAGGGATGGGAGGTGTCTACTTCATTGTCTCGATAGGCCCCGATCAACAACAAAGATTGCTCTTCTGCATTAGCAACCAGATGTTGAATCAACTGTAGCGATGCCAGGTCTGCCCATTGGAGATCGTCGAGGAAAAGGACGAGAGGATGTTGCTTCTGAGCGAAAACTACAACAAATTTTTGAAAGACCAGATTAAAGCGATTTTGAGATTCAGCTGGCCCCAAAGTCGGGATTGGTGGTTGTTTGCCAATGATGAGTTCTACATCGGGAATGACATCAACGATCGCTTGTCCGTTGGCACCAAGGCTAGCTAAAAGTTTAGTTTGCCAGCTTTGGATCTGGTCTTCACTTTCTGCTAAGAGCTGTCGTACCAAATCCTGAAAGGCTTGAATTAGAGATGAGTAGGGTATGTTGCGCTGAAATTGATCGAATTTACCAGAGATAAAATATCCTCGTTGGCGGACGATGGGTTTATGAATTTCGTTTACCAGAGCGGATTTACCGATGCCTGAATAGCCTGCGATGAGCATCATTTCGGTCGCACCCTGGCTAACTCGCTCAAAGGTCGTTATTAGAATCTCGACTTCCCTGGAGCGACCATAGAGTTTTTGGGGAATTTGAAATTGACCAGACTTGTCTAAACGACCTAGGGGGAAGATGTCAACTTGATTAGAGGTTTCTAATTGATCGAGACAAGTTTCTAGATCTGCCGTCAGGCCAAAGGCGCTCTGGTATCTATCTTCAGCATTTTTTGCTAATAGCTTCAACACGATTTCAGCGATGGGTTGAGGAATACTGGGGTTGAGCTGTTGTGGGGGAATGGGTTGTTTGGCAATATGACAGTGAACTAATTCTATCGGGTCGTTACCATAGAAGGGTAGCTGACCCACAAGTATTTCATAGAAGGTGACCCCTAATGAGTAAAAGTCGGTGCGATAATCGATAGCTCGATTCATACGACCTGTTTGTTCGGGAGACATGTAGGCAAGGGTACCTTCAAGAGATGTGAGGTTGCCGATGGTTTGGTTTTCTCGTTCGAGTTGGGAAGAAATAGAAAAGTCGCTGAGTTTGAGCTGTTTGGTATCTGGGTTGAAGATAATGTTGCTGGGTTTGATGTCTTTGTGGATGATGTGTTGCTGGTGTAATTGGGTGAGGGTTTGTGCGAGTTGAATGGCAATGGGTAGAAAGTTGGCTAAATCCAGAGGGATGGTAGCGATGACGTCTTTGAGGGATGTGCCGCCAAAGTCTTCCAGGATAAGAATGGGAAGATTGTTGTAAGTTTTTAATCCTACTGCTTTGACGACTCCAGATATGTTTACACGGCTCAAAATTTCGTATTCGTGTTTGAGTCGAGCAATAGCTGAGGGACTGGGATATTCGCCGCTGAGGCTCTTGAAAATAAGTGGTGTTCCATCTGCAAGACGTTTTCCTCGGTAGATAGTAGTTTGGCTGTTGGTTTTTAAGGACTCAACGATCTGGTAACCGGGGAGTGTAATCATGGTTCTTATTTATGATTTTGCGTTGAAGTTTCGAGACGGGCTGAGGGTCATTTGAAACAGGTTTTGCTTTCTGGATACGCCCAAAGTTTTTACGCACAGGCGGCGCTACTGTATTTTTTGATGACAAGGGAAATAGTTCTGGTCTACTGTTCCCCTTAGCCTATATTATTGATTTCAATTGTAAGATGATGCTTTTTTGAGGTTTCCATCTATCCAGTAGCAGGTTTGGCAATGCAACACTCTGCTCGCAGCCCCTTTTAATTCATTTGCATCCTGATTTGATGGATGGATTTCTTCATATAAGCTTTAGATCGCATCGATTGTGAGACAGCATGAAAATTAGAAAACCTTTGGTAGTCAAGACTTCTCGTTGGGTTGGACTAATGCTCTACCTAATCTGTAAGTTGCCTGATTTTTGCTATTCCAGGGGTATCTTTCTATTGGCAGGTGGTATTTTTAACATTGGTCGATAGCGAAATGAATTGGAACTTGAGATCTTCGCTCCCTGGCTCCAATTTATTGTTGAAATTACCAATGTCTTATTTTTTGTGTTTTATGGTCGGGTCTGCGCTTCCTTGGATTGATTGCAATGTTGACATGACTTGGTTTAACCTTCTTTTTCTTCTATAAACGATGATTCAAATTTTTGATACTTCTAGATTAACTAGCCCGGAGTTTGTCCGCAATCCGTATCCGGTTCTACGGGAGCTGCGCGATCGGTCACCGGTTTTGTATGTTGAGATGTATGGGACTAGTGCATGGTGGCTGTTACGTTATGAGGATGTAACGTCTTGTCTGGGTAACCATCGTCTGTTTCGAATGGATCCGAAGCTGATGGTAGCTTCGGTCTTTAATTTGCCTAAACTTTGGCAGAAGCAGTTCGATCCGCTGGTGAATATTATGTCGAAATGGCTGTTGGCGATTAATCCGCCGGAGCATACTTATTTACGACAGATGATGAGTCACTCTTTTACGGTGGCGACGCTGGAGCGGATGCGATCGCGCATTGAGCAAATTGTTGACCTGTTGTTAGATCGGGTTGAAAAGAAGGGACAGTTCGATCTGATTCGAGATCTAGCCTATCCGCTGCCTGCTGCAGTCATCAGCGAAATCATTGGAGTAGCGGAAGAAAAACAAGACCTGATTATTCGCTGTTCCGATTTGATTGTCAGTGAGTTGGGGTTGAAAGCATCTCAAAAAGGGTTACATAAAACGCAGCAGGCTAGTCTAGAACTAACAGACTACTTGCGGAGGCTTTTGACAGAACGCCGTAAGCATCCTGGCGACGACCTGCTGAGTATGGCCACCCAAGCTGAGGTTGAAGGACAAAGACTCAGTGATGATGAGATCTTAGCTGAGTGCCATATGCTGCTTTTTGCAGGACATGAGACCACTCGCTATCTGATCCGGAATGGGGTGGTGACATTGATGAGACACCCGGAGCAATTGCAACTTTTAAAACAACATCCGGAGCTGATGAAGGCAGCGGTTGAAGAAGTCTTGCGCTATGAAAGCCCATTGTTTTCGACGAGCCGCGTCGTTGCTACTGATACAGGTATCTATGGTCAAGCGATGAAGCAGGGACAGGTGGTGATGGCAGTACTGGCAGCCGCGAATCGCGACCCAGCTCAATTCGAGGAGCCAGATCGGTTTGATATTAGACGCGATCGCGTCAAACAAGTTGCTTTTGGTGGAGGGATACATTTTTGTTTGGGAGCAAATCTGGCTCGTCTGGAAGCAGAAATTGCCTTTCAAAAGCTTTTTGAGCGTTTGCCCAATTTGAGTTTCACCACTGGGGATCGAGATGAAGCGCTTGTCCTGCGGCACACAGCTTCCCTACCTTTAAATTTTTGAACCCGACTTGGAAGCTTATATTGCAGCTTCAGCACGATAAACCAGGGGTTAGCACCCTCAAAGGAGGCACTAATCTTCCCAAGTCGTGTGCGTAGATGAAGCACTCCATCCCTCATCTACACAAGGTTGCCAGGCGAAATGTTCAGGTACTGATGGGAACCCTGAAGAGGACAAGGACAGTTCTTAGTGAAAAACTGAAGTATTGGAGTAATTGCGCCTGGTGCTGGTTTGGTATAGTTGAAAGTAAGTTTTGTATCGTTTTCGGAGTAGATACATGGACTTCCTTCGCATCGTGTGTGCTATTTTCTTGCCGCCACTTGGAGTCTTTCTACAAGTGGGTTTTGGGAAAGATTTCTGGATTAATCTGCTACTGACTATTTTTGGTTTCTATGTTCTGGGAATTGTTCATGCAGTTTGGATCATTGCCAAAAAGTCGTAAAGGCAACATCCTTAAATCCAGTCAATCAGTTGAGCGGGAAATCTGCAAAGCTCCAATATCCCTGTCTAAGTTGATATCCCACACATAGCTTATAAGTTTTATCTGGGTTTTACATAATCCTTAACATGAGAATCTATATGAGTTTGCTATGATTTTCCTGATACAGGAAATTTGTAGGTTGAAAATTAGCCAGTTCATTTTCCTAGAAAACAAGGTAATCTTTTCCGAAGAAGCAAAACGTGTTGCAGGTTCTCGATCGAAAACTTGAACCCGATCGTCCTTGCTGAAAAATTTACTCAAGGATGAGCAAGAGTAATTTGGTTGGAGCCTTGAATGATACAACATATAAGATGACGAAAGACTGAGGATATGAGGTATAAATCTGACAAAACTTTCTGCTAACAGAAGATAAGGGTCTTGCGAATAGGTAAAAGAATAGAATTTTTTGGGTTAGGTATCTCGTCTGTTCTTATATGCATCTAAAACTGTCTCTACACATACCCTATTCACATTGACTCCAAGCATCATCGTTTCAAATGCGTGCCAAAAATCTCTTTGGTTCGTTTTTGTAAATAATGTTGCCTTTTATATTTAGTGAAATGGCCCGCGCTGAAATTATGATTCTGACATACCATTAGTAACCTTTTTTGCGGGTATCCCTGAGAGCTTTAAACCTGGCTCTTTCGCCAAGCAGTTTTTCTGCGTTTAATTGATTTTGAAGGAATGTGCCTAATCGACAAATGGATATAAGGTTTAACTTCTGATGAGTGTGGAAGACCTGATTGAATTTGCTGATGCTGCTATCTCTCGTAAAATGGGCACATCGCTCAACAGCTTGACAAAATATCTCCTGAAAGAATGCTGCCAAAACGGCACTAAAACTTACGACCAGATTGCTCTAGAAAGTTGCTATTCTGCGAGTTACTTGAAAAAAAAAGTCATTCCTGAACTGTGGCAGCTCTTGTCGGACACTTTTGGTGAGAAGGTCACCAAAATGAATTGCCGCTCTGTGCTTGAAAAATATCAAAGCACCTGGGAAGATCGAAATAAAACAGCCGTCAAGCTCGAATCTCCAGAAGAGCAGGTGCCTTTGGCCTCTCCCTTCTATATCGATCCGTTTCGCTCGCAGAGGCGCTGTTATGAAGAAATCCTAGAGCCTGGTGCTCTTGTTCGCATTAAAGGGCCGAGGAAAATTGGTAAAACTTCCCTCCTGGCAAGACTCCTAGCTCATGCCGAAGCTCATCGTTGTCGTACGATTCGTTTGAATTTGGACATGGCAGATAGCAGTGTTTTGGCTGCAGGAGAGAAATTCTTGCGCTGGTTCTGTGCCAATGCAGCACTCCAATTGGACATGGAACCCCAGCTGGCAGCGTACTGGGATGGAGAGGTTGGGGCATTGGTAGACTGCAAACTCTATTTTCAGTCCTATTTATTGGCCCAAATCGAGCAGCCGATTGTTCTGGCAGTGGATGAAGCAAATCGTCTGTTTGAATATCCAGCGCTTGCTCGCGATTTCTTTTCCTTGTTGCGATCGTGGTATCAAGCAGCCAAGGATCGCCCATGCTGGCAAAAACTGCGAATGATCATTGTCCACTCCACCGATGCCTATATTCCTTTTGATGCTAATCGATCGCCTTTTAACGTGGGTTCTGTCTTCGAGTTACAGCCTTTTACGCCAGCGCAGGTAAAGGAATTAGCTCAGCGTCATGGGTTGCAGCTATCGCCGCAGGAGTTGGAACGTATTCAGACCGTTCTGGGTGGCTTTCCCTATTTGGTACGACGGTTGTTTTATCAGGCTGCTATCTCTTCGATCCGGGTAAAAATATTGATGGAAAATGCAGCGACGGATGCGGGTATCTTTAGCAATTGCCTGCACGAACAGTTGCAATATTTGCAGACAAAACCCGATTTACTCCGTGCTTATCAGCAAGTTGCAAAGGCAGAGACACCCATCATGCTGGGACAGAGGCAAGCATTTCAGCTCAAAAGTTTGGGACTGGTGAACCTGAACCGAAATCAAGTGATAGCGAGCTGCGAGTTATACCGGCAGTATTTTGGCGAACGCCTAGAACATCATGGAGTGTAAGTTCACCTAATACAGGATTCGGGTAGTGATAAACTGAACTACCTGTCTCCACAAAAAAGCAAAAGCCTGGGCGGTGGCAACGCTGCTGTCAGGAGAATATCCCCATTTGGCAACTTCACCCAACCTCTGGCTTCCACAACCCGATCGGAGGGTATTGTGTCCCTCCCTTCATCCTGCATTAAGTCTTTGCTTCTCTTTATTCTCTGCCTTATCCTGCTTCCCCCTCTCGCTGCTGCTCCGCTCGATGTCTCTTTTTTCCTCCTCCATCCATTTCTACCCAGGGAACCTGCACTGCATTGGGACTCAGGGATTGACCGGGATCGGTAGGTGTATCCCCGCGACCAGTTTCATAAAAGGTGCTACCAGCGACCTTCCCCACTCCAGAACGTCGGGCTGGATAACAGCCTTGACACACCTCTGGATCCACCAGGCCATCTTCCATGGAACTTTCGGGCTGGAAATCTCGCACGTCCAGGGTGACGCTGCCATCAATGCCAAACTGCGAGCTGGCGGTGAAGTCGCTCAAGGGTGTGCGTTGGCTGCAAAACTGACGAAAGCCAAAAATACCCCGAGCACGAGCGAAGATGCTACCGCCACGCCCCTGGATAGCACTGGCGACGATATCGCTATTTTCTTGAGGGAAGGCCAGAATAAAGTCTTCAGCTTCTAATTGTAGATTGCCACCAGTGCCAGTGCCCAGAGCTTCAGTGGTAATGTCGCTGTTGAAGCGAAGAATAATCGACTCGTCTGCCCGTAGGGTCATGTTGCCGCCTTCTCCAGAAGTCGTCGTTTTCGCACCCAAACCCTGGAACTCTTCCTCAACTTGCAAGAGAACCTCGAATTCAGGCACAATCAAAATACTGAGGCTCAGGAGTTGAATATGCGTTTATTACCGCTTTACCAACAAAAAAAGGAACAATTCCGCCAAGAAGTCATTCAAGAAGGCATTTAGCAAGGCATCCAACAGGACAGACAAACAATTGTTGAAAATCTGTTGACCTCTCGTTTTGGATCTATCGACAGCGAACTCGAAAGCATTGTTAGTTCGTTAGTGGCGTTGCCAGCAGAGGAGTTTGTGGCTTGGTTATTGCAATTTTCTACCCTTTCTCGCGAAGACTTGTTAGCACGATTCAAAAGTTCGTAGTCGGCACTTCAGTGCTGCAGAGTCTATCGGATGAGCGTTTTCGATCGCACTTCTAGCAGCATCAATGCGATCGCATCTAGGAAGTGGGAGCGCGATAAAAACCGTATCTCGGATCGTAGTTTGGGTTGCAGCAACAGCGGAAACCCAACCAAGTGTCTATACCTATTGGGTTTCGCACTGCTCAACCAAACCTAGCTCAACCAAACCGACAACTAAACAGCCACAACACTCACCTCATCAATCACAAAGCCATAGCCCCCATTAGCCGCCTCTCCTTGAAATTCGAGCATCGTCGTCTCACTATCGGCAATAAACGTTGTTGCATAACGGACAAACTGCATCGCTCCAGTACTATTCGAGATATCGTGAGTCAGCGCCGTCTCCAATACCGTGCTATTCCCCTCAACCCGAACAGTTCCTGTTGATGACGGATTATCATTTTCCCCCGGATTGTGGGTATACCAGAAACTCAGCTCATAGGTCTGACCCACCTCCGTCGCAAAGTTTTGCGACAGCCCTGCATCCAGATCCAGATCCACACTCTGATCGAATCCATCCAGATTGGTCGTTCCCGAAACCCCCTGCCAGAGGGAATTGACCAGATCCACACCCAGAATTGCATCCGCAGTCGCCAGCGACCAACCAAACTCTGCTGGAAGCGTGCCACCAGGCGTGACGACATGGGTGCCAAAACTGTCTACTTCTGAAAACTGGTCGGCTCCATAGGCAACAAAAGAACCGCCGACATCAAACGCCTCAAAGTCCCCATTCACCAGGAGATTGGCGGATCCCACATTGCCAATTTGAAACAAAATCATCAAACAGCGATCGCAAACCAGTTATTGGCTCAACTCATTGTAGAATACGATATACAAGACATAACTTGCCTGCAAATCATTTTGCCTGTCATGTTGAACTGATAATTTTCAATTTTGGATTGTTGTGACCCGCTTAATCCACGACCAATTTGCCAAAGATCTGATGGAAGACCTGCTCCGTTCCTTTGGCGAGGTGAAAGCCCCTCGTCGCGTTCCCAGCGAAACGAGACACATCGACGTCTGGTTTGTTCCTCAGGTACGCCCGGAAGCGCTACAGCCTCTGGGATTATTGGGACGCATGGTACAAAACACTGCCATCCTAGAACCGTTCCGCAATGCTGCTCATGCAGAAGAAATCTGCAGTTGTTTGCTGAAAAGCCTGGAAGTCCGCAGCGAGCTGAACCGGGAAGCCGAACGCACCAAGACTAAACTTGTCTTAACCGCTTTGCCCACCCTCTGGATTCTAACACCCACTGCTTCCAACCGCTTATTGGCTGGCTTTCGAGCGCTGGAAGCGACAGAACAATGGCCCGCTGGAATCCATTTCCTGGCTGAAACGCTCAAAACTGCAATTGTTGCCATTCACCAGCTGCCCCGAACGCCAGAAACCTTGTGGTTGCGCTTGCTTGGTCGCGGGCGAGTGCAAGAACAAGCCATTAAGGAGCTGGAAGTCCTTCCAGCTGCTAACCCCTTTCGCAGTAAGGCGCTAGAATTGGTATTGAGCTTGCAGCGAAGCTTAGAATCCCAGCAAGATGCAGATCGCGACGATCGGGAGCTAATTATGCGTTTATCCCCCCTCTATCTCCAGGAAAAAGAACAATCCCGCCAAGAAGGAATCCAACAAGGTGCCCAAGCAAACCAGCGAACAATTATCGAAAATCTATTGAAGTCGCGTTTTGGAGCGATTGATTCGGAACTGGCGACAGTTGTCAACCCTATGATGGCTCTGTCTCCTGAAGCATTTGCGGCTTTAATCCTGCAACTGTCCGCCCTCTCCCGCGAGGACTTGTTAGCGCGGTTCAACCATCCGTAGTCGGCACTTTGCTCACAAAAGAGTACAGACGTGATGGCGACATATTCGAGAACGAAGTTAAGGGTGAAATTGGAATTGGGCCAGATGGATCGCTAGTTGTTTCTCCAGGGCTTGTACTGGGTAAGTCATCAACAGGATCTAGGCTTTGATATAAACACTCAGTATTACCCAAAACACGGATAGACTCGTGATGATCTGGAACAAAGCCTTGACCCCCATTTATTCCTGCCTCTTCTGCAGCCCGCTCAATCAGTCCAGTACTAGTGAAACTGCCAGTAAGACCTTTTTGCTCAGAGGGGGTGGAATGGCAGAAAGGATCCAGGAAATAACCTGCATCTAGCCAGTTGCTCTCAATCGCATCCGCCATCGCCTGAGCTTGCTGCTCAGGAAGTGCAACAAATTCGTAGCTGAGCACAGGAGAAGCAGTTGGCGTTTGCGACTGATGAATAAAAGAACCGATAGAATGCTGCTTTTGCACCCCACTTTCCGCCGTAATAGTTCTGTAGTCTTTAGTGACTTCATCCCAATAATTTCCAGACGCATATCCGCCGCTCGCTTCATAAACCGTTCCCTCAAACAGCAAACCAACATGACTAATCTCTGCATCGGCAGATTTGAGAAAGACCAGTCCTGAAGAATTGGGAATGGCCCCGGCCTCAACTTCAACAATGCCAGAAAGCTGACCAAAATCGTAGGGCAGGTCATTCCAATATCCCTGTTCTGGGAAGACCGAACTCTGAAAATTCAGATGGACAAAATCCTCGCCCTCCAGCGTATGCAGCACATTATCTGGCTCTAAAGGATACCAGTTTGTGTAGTCTACTGGTTCCCCACTGACCCAGCGATAGTTGTTTTCAGTGGCCCCATAAATTTCGCTATCGGTGAAACCAATCCAAAAAGCCACTGCTCCGCCCAACGTATCAACCAGCCAGTCCTTTTCAGTTGCATCGTTGATAGTAACCAGATTTCCCCCTAACGCTGCCGCCTGCTCCTGCGCTCCCAACCAGGAATCCTGAGCAGTGAAGATATAGCGATTGCCCGTGTCCGGGTGGGTATAGATCGGCGAAGAAAAAGGAGCGCTGTCTTCCAGAGTCAATTGTGCTGTGGCGCGGGTACCAATCGCGTAATCCCCCGCCGCCAGATCCAGAATCAGGGTCTCCGGTTGCTCCGCCACATTGTCCGCCAGCGGCAGAATCGGCAGCGTCACCAGCGTTGCCCCCACCGGGATCGTGACACTGCCGCTCAGGGCCTGATAATCGCTGCCATTGGTCGCATCCCCCGCCACCGTATAATTCACCGTCAGCGCCTGACTCAGGTCACCCGTGCGGCTAATCAACAACTGACCCGCATCACCATCCTCTCCCGCAATCGCATCTGTCACCGCCACATTGACAATCGGCTGCGCCAGCGTCGCCGGATCGATTTCGATAACGCCACGACGGATCCAGAAATTGCTGTCCGTGGTGATATCATCCCACGCGCCCCCCACAGCCAGATTCGCCACGGCAAAATCCTGACCCTCATCACCCAGGTTATTCGGTTCCCCAGGAATCCAATTGGTGTAGCTGACGGGTTCACCGCTAATCCATTGATAATTGCCTTCCTCTCGATCGTAGATAGCGCTGTCTGTGAAGCCAAGCCAGAAGTCTTCCCGACCAAAAGTCTCAATCACCCAATCATTCTCGGCAGCATCATTGACCGTGACCAGGTTGCCACCGAGAGCCACCGCCTGTTCCTGCGCTCCCAACCAGGTGTCGGGCTGACTGAGGATATATTGATGGCCGTTGGCCGGATTGACATAGAGGAAGGGGCCATAATCAGCAGTGACCGTTTCATCGCTCAGGCTGACGCTAGCGCTGCTATTGCTGCCCGTCCGGTAAGCGCTATCGGCCATCAGGCTGATTTCGACTGTTTCATTGCCTTCGCTCTGGTAATCCCGCAACGGCACCACGGGCAACGTCACCTTTGAAGCGCCCACCGGAATCGTGATGCTGCCACTCAATGCCTGGTAGTCGCGATCTGGCGTCGCATCTCCCGCCAGAGCATAGCGCACCGTCAGCGGTTGGTCCGTATTGCCCGTGCGGCTGAGGACAAATTGCCCCGCATTGCCCGACTCAGAGGCTTCCGCATCAGTCGCTTCAATTTCGAGGGTGGGCAGATTAGCCAGCCCGTATTGCAAGTGATCCACTTCCAAGTCGAGCTGGGAAGCGTCGGTCGTGAGTTCAATCGCCGAAATACCGTCGCTATGGGCAACGCCAAAGAATCGATCCTCAGCCGTCGTCCCCGCAGAGGAATCGTCGCCCACATCAACCGGGCCAATTTGTCCCAGGGATTGGCCCTCGGCGTCAAAGGCTTCAAAAATCAACTCGCCCGGAGAAGACAAATCGGTAAAGACAATGCCCGCATGGGTCGGCAGAGAACCCAGCTCCGCTTCATCAAAGGTAAACCGCATGCTGGCCGCACCGTCAGAGTGCCAGCTGTGACCATCGCTGCCACTGCCGTCAATTGCACCGTCATCCCCATCTACAGAATCGGTCAGACCACCAGCAGGAGTGCGGAGACCGCCACCGGACACGCTAACGCCGGGACTGTTGAACGCCCCATCCTCAAAGGTTTCCAGGTGGAAGTAAGCGAAGCTCTCATCCTTAAAGGGACTGTCATCAAAGCTCAGATACGCACCCTCTGGATTGAAGAATTTGGGCGGTGCTTCCACGCCAGTCAGGGTCAGGGTGCCGCCGCTGACTGCATCGGCGATGCCATCGCTGACCGTAGTGGAGATCGTCACCTCATCCAGGTAACCCGAACTGGGCACAAACCACAGATCCGCCAGTAACGCATTCACCGCCGCCACCGAGCCGCTCGCCTGCCAGACCCCATCCTCAAAACTGACTGTGGCTGCATTTGTTGTACCGCTTGTCAGCACTCCAGCATCAGCATCAGACAACGTCAGCGTTACCGTCACCGTCGCGCCAACATCCGCATCGTTGATCGCAATATCGCTCAACGCCAGCGGCGTATTCTCCGTGTAGGTCTGAGCCAGGGCATACTTGGCAATAAACGGATCGAGGGAACCCACATGAGTATCGCCATTCAACGAATCAGAGATACCGCCTGAGATATAGAGATTGTTATCCTCATCCAGAGTCATCTGATTGAGCCAATCCCAGCCAGGGGAACCAAATTGCTCGCTCCAGCCCCGATTACCATGGGTATCAAAACCAGTCAGAAAGGCATCAATGGTGCCGCTATGCTCATTCCCGTCCAGAGAACCACCTACATGACCGCTCATGTAAACCTGACCGTTGGAATCAACTTCAATCCCGTAGGCGATGTCATGTCCTGTGGTGCCCAGCTGCTCAGTCCAGCTTAGATTGCCCTCCCGATCGTACTTCGCCACAAAGAAATCCCGCTCTCCAAAAGCCGGATCTCCGTTCAGCGACTCCGGCACAACCCCAGAAATATAGATATTCCCGTCGCTATCCAGCTCAATTGCACTCGCAGCATCCCAGCCTGTGCTACCCAACTGACGATTCCAGAGCAGTGTTCCCTTACTGTCATAGCGGGCGACAAAGGCATCATGATCTCCTGTGCTGGTTTCACCATTGAGCGAACCTGTAACGAATCCTGTAATGATAATGTCTCCTGTTACCGGATCGAAAGCCACATCATTCGCCGTTGAACCTGACCAGGCCGTTGAGGTTAACTGTCGCGTCCACAATGGATTGCCGTCACTATCCCATTTCACGATCAAAGCATCGACGCCAGTGTGGCTGGTTGTCCCATCCAACAACCCTTCAGTGTGTCCGACTGTGTAGAAGTTGTCTTTGTTGTCGCTGACAATTTTCTTGAGGGTATCGTGGCCATCTGTGCCGATTTGACGAGACCAGAGCAACGTACCCTCCGGGTTGTATTTGGCAAAGAAGCCATCGGAGCTACCGGCATGAACATTGCCATTTAACGAGTCATGGCTTTGACCGACAACATAGGCATTCCCCTCACTGTCAACCGCAACGCCTTCAAAACCGTCATCCTCGGCGGTTCCCAACACATCAGTCCAGAGTTTATTGCCGCTGGCGTCATATTTGGTAATAAAGGCATCACCTCGGCCACCGGGCACAGCCGGTCTGCCTGCATAAGGATGACCGTCCAGTTCGCCTCGAACAAAGCCAACCAGGAAGAGATTACCGTTACTGTCCACTGCAATATCTTGCGAGGAATCATAGCCAGTTGTTCCGAGCTGGCGCGTCCATTGTTGGGTCGGTTCGATTTGTAATGTCGGGGCATCGTTTTCAACCAGAGCTTTCAAGGCGATGGTGCCCGTCAACGGGTAACCCAGATCGTCGCTGATGTTCAGGGCAATGTTCAGGTTGCGGCTGTAATCTGCGGCAGGGATGAATTCCACTGCTTCTAGCAAGGTGTTGATATCTGTCACGTTGCCGCTAGCTCGCCAGATGCCGTTGCTGAAGCTAGAGGTGACGGAACCGACTGTGCCCGTTGTCAAGCGGCCTGCAGCAGGATCGGATAGGGTGAGGGTGACAGTGGTTTCGCCATCAGGATCGGTGATGCGAATGTCGACCAGATCGAGCGGCTCGTCTTCGCGGTAGGGTTGATGGATCGTTTGGTTCGGAGGTATGGGAGATGAATTGTCATAGTCAGGTTTGAGCTGACCGATGGTGAAGTTATCGTAGCCGATGCCTTCAGTGGCTTCAGTGGTGGCGATGGTGATACCCGTGAAGGGAACATCAGTGTCGGTAACGCTGAAATAAAGGGCTGATCCCGTATAGTCAGGATAGAAGGCGGTGTAAGGAATGTTCAGGTCAGTGCTGCTGCCGTCGGCACGATGCAGGGTGAGATTGAATTGTCCAGCTTCCACATCGGTGGCCGAGAAGCCGAAGGCATTTTGGGGACTGCTAAAATCGAGCCTGAATTCTTGCTCGCCATAGCTGAAGAGGAAATTGTCGCCAGAGAGCGGGAAGCGTCCGCCATCGGTTCCGGCTGCGACCTGACGGATAGAGGGATTGCCGGATATTGTAGCAGTGACATCACCAAAGGTTAACGTATTGGGGACAATACCATCAGCAAAGCTGTCAAAATCTTCCGTCTCAACGTCGGTTAAATTGGTCAGGAAGGCATCGCGAGCAGCATCAGATTTGGGCGTGCTGGTGAGGCGAATGGAATCTCCCGCCAGATTGAAGTCTTCACCAAAGGTAGTGTTTACCCAATTGAATCGATAGTCAGTGTTTTCGACTTCGCCGATCGCTTGCTGCAGGGCTTGATGCAGGTTCAGACGACCGCCGCTGACGGTTGTGTCGCTCAAGTCGTCGAGGGGATCTACGGTGTCCAGCAGGATGCGTTTGAGGGTGTGGTGGCTCAAATTCGGTTCCTGGGCCAACAACAGAGCGGCGGCTCCAGCAACGTGAGGCGCGGCCATAGATGTTCCACGTTTGTAGCGGTAGCCATCGTTGGGGACAGTACTGTAGATATCTTCTATGCCACCGCCAGGTGCGCCCAGATCTACGGTAGTGGCACCATAGTTGGAGAACCAGGAAAGCGAGTCGAATTGGGTGGTGGCCGCGACTGAAATTAAGTTGGGCAGGTCGTAGCTGGCAGGATAGATGGCAAAGTTAGGATCGTCGTTGTTGTCCCGTCTATTTCCAGCTGCAGCAACCACCAGTACCCCGGCAGCATTGGCGGTGCGGATGGCGTCGTACTCTAACGATGAGAAGCCCCAACCGCCGAAGCTGGCGTTGATGATGTCGGCGTCTTTATCAACGGCGTAGTGAATGGCTCTGGTAATATCATCCAGCCACAGGGTATCGGTTTGCCGATCGTGAATATTCAGTGCCATCAGGCTGACGTTGGGACTGACGCCAATGACGCCCGTGTTATTATTGCCAACAGCGCCAATGATGCCTGCGACATGGGTGCCGTGACCATATTTTCGGGTGTAGCCTTCCTCGTTCGGGTTGGCGTCATTATAATCGCCAGGATCGAGATAGTCGCCGTCGCCATTGACATCTTCGGAATTGCCGAAGTCGAAGCCATGAACATCGTCAATCATACCATTACCATCGTTGTCGATGTTGTCGCCTGGAATTTCGTCTGGATTGGCCCAGATATTGGCTGCTAAGTCTACATGGTCGTAGTCGATGCCCGTATCGATGACGGCAACGATGACGTCATCGCTGCCAGTTTGAAGATCCCAGGCTTCTGGAGCATCAATGTCGGCATCGGGTTCACCATTCCCCTGGTTGCGAGCGCCTGTGTTGTCCAGGCCCCACAATCGGTAAAAGTCTGGATCGTTGGGTTCGGCGGCAATGTCCCGGGCGTAGTTGAGGCTGCTGGCGTCGATGAAGGGGTCTGCGGTCAGGTCGTCGCGGAGCTGGAGCAGGTCGGTATCCGGGTCAAAGGTCAGCGTGTGCCAGTGCTGCAGGGACGAGTCGGAGCCGGGGTCGAAGGGGATGAGGCGCTCGACGCTCGAGGCGTCATGGAACTGGGCTAGATTGTTTAAGTCGGCAGCACTGGCAGTGGGATTGACTTTCACCAGCAGCTCGCCCGGCTTGTAGGCTGTGCCGCTGTCTGGATCTAGGGGCAAGGGGTCGGGGGCGATGGGATCCAGCAACGGATCGGTCTGACGCCAGTCGGCGGCGGGATCGATCAGGTCGTCCAGGTCGATGATGTCGCTGTGGGTGCCTGCGATGGAAAAAATTAGATCGTTGTAGTCGCCGTCGGAGCGGCCATCGACGCGCACGTCTTCCATGACGAAAATCTGTTCGTTGCCGTAGATGTCGGCAATCTGGCCCAGATGGAAGGCATCGTTGGGGTTGGCAGTACCGAGAGAAAACAGGGGCCGTCTGGTGCCGCCGAGGTCGGGGTTAGCATAGATCTCCTGGAGGGTGCCGTTGGGCACGAGCATGAGGCCGAATTCGTCGCCGGGATCCAGTTTGAAGGTTTTGACGCCTTGATAGTTACCCGCATTCCAGTCACGCCGTTCGCCTAACAGACCGCTGAAGCGGGCCCCTTCGCTGCGATCGGAGATGACGATGTAGCCGGAGTCGGCGTCGTTTTGCAGGGCGCGGTAGGCGGCTTCCTGGATGAAGTCTTGGAGATCGTCGGCATCGGTGAGATCGAAGCGGGCGAGACCGTCGAGGTTGAAGAGGGCGAGTTCGCCTTTGTAGGCACCGCCGTCAAACAGGAAGTCGATGCTGACCTGGCCGCTGTCGCCAACAGTGAAGATACCAGAGTTAAAGAGAGATTCAGATTCAGGCAGGGCAAGTGCGGTGTTGCTTTCGATGGCAGGGGCAAAGGAAATGCCTTCAAGGGGGGTGATGAAGGGCAAAGTTTCCAGATCTGCTTCTGCCGGGGCAATCTCGGCAATCTCAGAGAATGATTCTGGGGCGAGCGACTCCAGGTCAGGCGGTTCGAGGTTGGCTCGATCGAGGTTGACCAGATCGAGAGCGGACGCTTCGAGAGCGGGGAACGGATCGTCGATCGATTCGGGCAGAGGCAGGTCAGGAAGATCGTCGCCACTGTCCAGGAAGCCGCTGGGGGTGAGGATTGGCTCTAGAATGAATGTTTGCAGGTGCGAATTGCCAGTTTTCTGGCATTTGCGGGCATTCCAGACTACAGTGAGACGTTTGAACCAACCGAACATAAACAGCTCTCCTGCCATTTAAAAGTTTGTATAAAAGAAACCTTTTCCATTCCCCAACCTGGAGCCTCCCTTCAAGCCAAACTCTGGTTTCCAAGCTGGGAAAAATGAAGGCTCTGTTTAGTTCTCGGTTTGGGATGAGTGTTTTTATGCAGGCTTAGGAAAACGTTACATCAGAACTTTGGTGCATATTCTGTCTCCGAAACGCTTCTGCAGAAGAATTCGTGAAAAACCAGACCCAATCACTGCGATCGCAATTCCGGAGGGTACGATGTCAACTTGAGCAGACAAAAGAATACGAGTCGTCACTCACCGCGATCGCGACTATTAGTATGAACTGTGGACTTGTCTTTCAGACTTAGCGGTTGAAGAATCACATCAAGTAAGCAGATATTGCAAGCGGTATAAATTTTATGAATCTGTCTTGGTAAAGGTTTTAAAAAAGGATACGATGATGCATCTAACTCATTTCAGAGAGAAAGTTAATTATGGCACCAAATAATTCTGTTTCCATCATCGGTATCCCGATTTATCAAGGAGTCAATCTGCTGGATGTCGCTGCACCCGCTGAGGTGTTTTATTGGATGGGAGAAAAAAGAGGGAAGCCTTGTGAGATTTATCTGATTGCGGAGACAGAAACAGAGATCTTGACCCTCAATCAGGTTCGACTCTTACCCCACAAAACCTTCGATCGGTCCCCTCAACTTGACCTTCTATGGGTTCCAGGGGGAAGTATAGAGGCATTGCAAAGAGAAATGGAAAATGATCAATACCTGGCCTTTCTGAAAAAACAGAGCGACGCTGCCCAATATGTTACCTCCGTCTGCGAAGGAGCGCTCCTCCTGGCCAGTGCAGGATTGCTGGATGGGTACCGCGCTACAACTCACTGGCGATTTATCCCCTGTCTAAAAGAATTTTCTGGTGTTGAAGTGGTGGAAGGGTATCCGAGATTCGTGGTTGACGATCGCCAGGGAACGCAGAAGGGAATCAGGGTTACAGGAGGGGGAATCTCTTCCGGGCTAGATGAGGCGCTGGAATTGGTCAAGCGGATCGCGGGTGAGAAGATTGCCAAAGATGCACAGGTGAGTACGCAGTACTTTCCCGATCCGCCTGTTTGCGCAGATTTAGAAAAGGTTGTGGCAAAGCTGGAAGAAGACGGTAAGTACGATTGTCTGCTTTGACCGGAAAACATGTGAGGCTGGCACTCAACCGCACTCCTCAACCGGACTGGGACACAACTTGGGAGTTTAACCCCCTAAGGAAGAAGGCGCTTACTTAAGCGTAGGATGGGCAAAGCGAAGCGTGCCCATCAGAAAGTCTGTGATGGGAACGGTCACAGCCCTTTGCCCATCCTACTGACCGGTATTCTAAACTGACGCAATCTGTTAAGTAAGCGCCATTCCCCCCTAAGGAAGAATGGCGTTTACATAAGGTTGGTGGATAGTGCCTACCCTACGGACTCCCAAGGCTTTCAGCACTCAATGTTCGCTTAAGTAAGCGCCATGCCTCGCTAGGGGGTACGTTATGAAGTTTGCAGGATCTATTTTAGGAAGGGAGAACAGAGATGAAGAGCGATCGTGATGAAGAGAATCGAAAATGGTTCAATTCTTGACCGGAAGATCGCCTGTCTCTTGGCGTATTATTGCTTGTCTTGAGTGCGTCCCCGATCTTAAAGTATATTTTTTACAAGGAGGATTTAAATGTGCTTGGAGAGGCTGCATTTCTTGCGGGTCTTATTGTTATGTCAGGGATCGATCTAAGCGCAGGGAAAGCGCCTAGAGCTTAACTTTACATTACTGATTGTTAGATTGATAGACTCATTCGGAAATTGGAGTGGCAGTCCCCCAGAGGGGGACTGCCACTCCAGTTCTCGGACAGGTCTGATGTAATCCTCCATCCGATTTGCTCAATCTTCTTGATTGGCTTCGTCTAGAGATCCTTTGCATGAAGGTCGGCAGCAAAGATCAAGGCTTCTTTGGGGGTGGTGATTTTACCTTCGGCCTGGGCGAGTTGAATTGCTTCCAGGAGTTGGCCGATTTTGGGACCTGGGTTCAGGTGCAGTGCGGCCATCAGTTCTCGTCCAGCGATTGGGGATGTGGGGTGGGCGACTGGATCGCTGGCATTGAGGAAGCGGTGGATTAGGGGAGCGATACGATTCAATAAAGCATCGATTGTATCTGTAGGGGCGGTGCTGTCGAGATTTTCTGCTTTGTTGTTAGCTGCTATTTCTGAGGCGATGGCTGCGATCGCAACCGACGGAAACGCTGCTCCCGTTGCCCGAAAGAAAAAGTATTGTTCTCGCAGCGACAGTTTAGTCAGGATAGCGATGGATTGTCTCTGAGACAGATATTGACAGACTGGCAGTGCGGCCTGAATTTCGGCTCGACTGTACTTCAGACGATTCAGTTGGGTGTTCGCTGGCTCCAGGTCTGTTGGTAGCAGGCAAGCCAGTTTTGCAGCAGTCAGCCGGTGGCGCGCTCCGCCGGGTGCTCGCTGCCGCAAACTATGCCAGAGTGTTGCTGCAAAGTCTGGCCAGATCTGCTGCGATCGCTGGGCGATCTGGTCCAACAAAAGCACCAGCCCGACACCTGTATGGGTAGTGTCAGGTAACCAGGGGACTAACAATCCGTCTTGCCAGACAGTTTGGATCCATTGGCTGCCAATTGAAGTGCTCAGGAGATAGCTGAGTTCGGTTTGTACTCGTTCTGCAGCAATCTGGGCAATCGAGCCTGCCAGCTGGCGAATGGTTGCTTGGGTTTCGGGGTCGAGATTAAAGCCCAACTGAGCAGCCTGACGGTAGGCTCGTAGCAATCGCAGCGGATCGTCCTTCAGGTTGCGGGCCGAGACCATCCGGAGCCGACCTTGTCGCAGGTCGGGGTGGCCTTGCAGCGGATCGATCAGTTGATTGTGATGGGGATCGTATGCGATCGCATTCACCGTAAAATCGCGCCGCTGCAGGTCATTTTCTAGACTCTTCCCTTCCTGCAAAGCAAAGTCAGCTGTTGCCCGTTCAAAGACCACCCGAGCAATTTGTCGTTCCGCATCCAGCACCACAAATCCAGCACCGCAGCGACGGGCAATCGCATCAGCCGCTTCCACCGAACCAGTAGGCAATACAAAATCAAGATCCAGATATTCAGCCTGTCGCCCCAACAAGGCATCGCGCACCGCCCCCCCCACCAGATAGGCAGGCCGCGGCAACCACTCCAGTCTAAACGGCCAGGTCTCTGGGGAAAGTGCAGAAGATGGATTCAGTCCGGTTTCGCCCATAGCAACAAAATTCAATCCAGCAACGCCTCAAATGAGAGCTGTCTGAGCTAGATTAACAGAAAGGCGTCTTGAACCTGTTCGGTTGCCCGGATCTGAACCCTGTCAATTTTGAGAGCGGGTGAGGTTGCCACTTAGAAAACGATAAATTTCAAATTCAACATGGACAGGTTTTATCATGTGTATTTGCGTGAACTGTCATTATGTAGACCGCTGTATAACTTACCATGCCGTGGAAACACAGCATCAACAGCCGCATCTAACCGGAACTCCGGACTTCGAACCTACAGAACCCAGCATTAATGTCAATATTCGTCCTCGCAATGATTATGTCGAGATGGAATGGGATGTGGTGGGTTGCGAAAGCTTCAAACAGGAAATAGGCAAATGGGCCAGGTTGCGACCAGGAGAACCTGTACCCACTTAGGAATCAGAATTAAATAAGATGCAAGGTTAGAGCGGTAGGGGCAATCCCTTGTGGTTGACTTGATATGACAGGGTATCCACAAGGGGCACCCCTACAGATGAGTGGCGCTTACTCAAGCAAGAATTGAAAGCTGAAAGCCTTGGAAATCCGTAGGGTGGGCATTGCCCACCAACCTGATGTAAGCACCATTCCCCCCTACAGATTGGCAGATAATTAAATTCTCATCCCTTAGCAGTATCCTCTCAATTTGAAGAGCGCTTTCGACGCAGCTGCCATCCTGAAAAAAACAGACTGACTGCCAGGATGCCTGTGACTGCTGAAGGTTCGGGGACGCTCTGCTCTGCTGCAATCTCGAACTCCAGCTTTCCTTCCAGCGCAACCGCATCATTGCCGCATTCTAGAAGGAGATGAGCGATAAAGTCAGCATCTGTCACAGGCAATAGCGACCGATCGAATCGGAACCCGAAGGTCTCAGTGCCCCAGACTCCACCAGCAATACCAGCAAAATCCAGCCCCTCTGCTGCTAATTGACTGCGATCGAGCTGCTCGATTCCACCCAGTCGCGTCCCTGATTCCATAATATTGAGAATGGGCGTGTTGCTTATGTTGGGATTGCTGGCCACAGCATCGCCATAGAGATAGGTATAAGCATCATTCTGGGTCACCAGGTCAGTGCCCATATTGGCATGGGGAAAAAATTGATGGTAATCGACCAAACTGCGATAGCCAGCGTTGCTGCTCGTGACGCTGATGGCGCTATCCACCTTGTAGAGGCCCATATCTAGAGGAGAGTCGTTCGCGGCTGCAAACCGAACTCCATAAACTTCCCCAGCCGCGAGAGCGGTTTGGAAGTCTTGGCCAGAGGGATTTAAGAATAGATCGCCTAAGGCAATGGTACCATTAACGGCTTGACTGACAGGAGCTCCAGTCAACGGTGTTCCCCCAGTTAGTGCAAAAAAGACGCTGTCGGCGGTCTCTTTAAAAGCCAGACCCTGGATTTCATATAGGGGGCCACCAGAGCCATCGTTAAAACTGTCAATGCTGTAGTCCCAACTGTTTAATGTGGATGCATTGGCTTGTTGGGCAACGGTGCAGCCACAACAAACAGCAAACAAAACACCCAGTACGGTTTTTGCGTATTGATTTTTCATTGCCTCAATTCCTTTGTGCCTGAATCTATGGCTCGATGGATGGACTGATTTAACTCAGTGAAGAATAGAGGGCCGTGCCAAAACAATCGTTTTGCTCTTGTTGCAATGGCAAGATAGAGGGAAGAAAAATCAGGACGGAGCTGAAACTGGTTGAAGGTTCCTTTAGAGTATGAGCAAACTCGCTGTAGTCAGCGAGATTGTCCAGTCCCACCAGATTCAAAACGATCTCGGCAGCGAGCCAAACCAAGATCTTGGCAATAAGCTGGTTCCAATTGACCCTCATGAGTATTTCTCCCTGCCCCGATAAGACTGATATCAGTATCGAGGGGGGGAGTTGTAGTTAATGTATAAACACTGTTTGAATTTTGTATGAGTTTTCAGATCTTGTTCTTTGCTCCCTTAGTACCTTGTCAAGACTAAGGGGCTGTCAAAAAAGAAGCGTACACTTTCTAACAAGAAAAATAATTTTCTAACCCCAAAGGTACAAAATTCACGAAGGTACGCTTTGTGTCCTTTGTGGTCCAACTTGTCTTGTTCAAGGGTCAGATACATGACTTGGAAGGTTAGCGCTCCCAAAGGAGGAGCTAACCTCCATTTCTTCGTGCCAGAACGGAAAAATGGGTTATTTTGAAAGCATTGCGAAGCAATGCTTTCAAAATAACCTTCCAAGTTGTGTCAGATAGTGATGTCAGACTAAAAGTGTGAAGTTACTTCTAGACAATCCCTAAGCGAATCGATAAACCTGGCTTCTGCTAGAGTCTGGCCCAGGAATCTAGTTTGGCTAACATCAGGGGGATAAGATACCTCATCATGCCGGATAGCTCTATGTTTCTCCCCTCCAAACCCCAGTCTCATTTTGCAGCTTGTTGTCACCCTGTCAGACCTGGGATAGGAGTATAGGTCGTTGCAAAGCGAAACGGGAATGAGTACCTGCTCTAATTCCTGTTCCTGTTGGTTTTGCGATGCCGCAATGCTGGTCATGGAGCGTTTGGGGTTTTCAGTAGTTAAGCCCGGTTTTGTATGCAACTTCCGTCTAAACTTAGCCTCAAGTCACTCGATTGGAAGCACTCAATCTGCTCGCTGACAAGGATTGTGGTGTTTGTTAGCGACCTTTGATGTAGTCTTTGAGTTGTTCCAGGAAGTTGACGCCAGTGATGAGCGCGATCGCAATAACACCCGCAAAGAGCAGACAAATCGTCAACCCGGCCAGACTGATGGCACCATCATCTTCTAGCAAGCCAAAAGCGGTAACGAAAATGCCGATGGCAGGCAGAGTATTGGTGCCCGGAATGGGGATCATCATTGAAAGGGCCATGAGCGCGATCGCGCTGCCCAAAATAACGCGCCCCGGCAAACTGGTGCAGATATACGTCAGTCGGGGACGAGTAATGTTCTCAATGCGACGCAGCCAGGGAATTCCAGCTTTGACAACACCTCGGAATCGTTCAATCGGTCGAGGGCGCTCAACCCACTTTTTCGGTAACCAGGGACGTTCCCTGCCAACAATCAATTGCATCGCCAGCAGGAAGATAACAATCCCAAACGGAATAGAATAGCCAGGAGCAGGAATCGGCAATGCAGAAGGCAACGAGAGCAAAACGAAGAGAAAACCAAAAATCCGCTCCCCTGCCAGGGACAACAAATCGTTCAGGGTCACCTGTTCAGGGGATTCTTCTTCAAAAAAAAAGCGTTGCAACTCAACGGACAACTTGGCCACTACATCTTCTCCTGGTTCATGCTTTAGAAATTATGCCTTAGTTTGGTCAGCCCCCCCTTCACGCAAGACAAAAAATTGGCGGACAGACGCGGAGCGGGGGAGGTGAAGGGAGCGAGGGAAGGGGAGGGAGGAAGCAGAGGGAGCGGAAAAAGCGGAAGAGGCAAACTCTAATTCACTCTACTGGACTGACATGCCTAAAAATGTGCAAGAGTTGGCAACGGCTTTGAATGGATGTAGCGGCTGGCTATCGGGTTGAGACTCATAGAGTGCCCATTTGTTACCTCCGGTTTCATCCGCTGCCAACTTGAGTCTTAATGCACTAAATTAGCTATGTCATTCCACTACATTGCTATATAAACAAAACCTCGCGAAAACGTTGCGTTTGTCGCGAGGCAAAGTCATGACAGAAACGATGACCGTGGTCATTGAGAAGATGAATGTAACCTGGGAATCCAATTCATTTCTCTACCGGCCAACGTTGCACTAGGTTCCAGCAGTCCAGGAATTCATGTACTCAATCTGCTCTGGGGTCAGATCGTCCATGGCAACGCCCATTGCTTTGAGTTTGAGTCGGGCGATTTCCTGATCGACCTCGGTCGGAATCGAGTGCAAACCTGGTTCCAGTTTGCCCTTGTTCTTCACCAGATATTCGCAAGCCAAGGCCTGATTCGCAAAGCTCATATCCATCACCGCACTGGGATGCCCTTCAGCTGCTGCCAGGTTAATCAGGCGGCCTTCACCCAGAACGATAACGGATTTACCACTTTGGAGACAATATTGTTCGGTAAAGTTCCGTACTAATTTGACTTCACTGGCCATTTCCTTCAGGGATTTAAGGTCGATTTCGATATCGAAGTGACCGGAATTGCAAACCATGGCCCCGTCCTTCATCACTTTGAAGTGCTCGGCCCGAATTACATGCTTGTTACCCGTTACAGTAATAAACAAATCCCCCAGGGGAGCCGCCTCGGCCATTGGCATCACTCGGAAACCATCCATGACCGCCTCAATGGCGCGTACGGGATTAATTTCAGTCACAATAACGTTGGCTCCCATACCACTGGCCCGCAGAGCCGCACCCTTACCACACCAGCCGTAACCTGCAACTACAACTGTTTTGCCTGCCAGTAGAACGTTGGTAGCGCGGATAATGCCGTCCAGGGTGGATTGGCCAGTACCGTAACGGTTATCGAAGAAATGCTTGGTGTCGGCATCGTTGACGTTCATTGCAGGAAAGGTGAGCGCACCATCATTGAACATGGCCCGCAGCCGCACGATGCCCGTGGTGGTTTCTTCAGTTGTGCCAATGATGTCAGCCAGCTGATGCTGTCGTTCCTGTACTAAGGTAACGGTGACGTCGCTGCCGTCGTCGATGATGATGTTCGGTTTGTGGTCGAGGGCAATTTGGACGTGGCGATGGTAGGTTTCGTTGTCTTCACCTTTGATGGCAAAAACAGGGATACCCTCATTTTCAACCAGACTGGCAGCAACATCGTCCTGGGTGGACAGAGGATTGCTGGCAATGAGTACAGCCTCGGCTCCCCCTGCCTTGAGCGCGATCGCAAGATTTGCTGTTTCCGTAGTTACATGACAGCAAGCAACCAGGCGAATTCCAGCCAGGGGCTTTTCCTGCGCGAAACGCTGCTGAATCTGACGCAAAACGGGCATTTCCCGACTTGCCCATTCAATGCGTTGCTTCCCTACAGGCGCAAGAGACAGGTCTTTCACTTCGCACTTAGGCGGTGCTACCATAGTCACGGTCATGGAATGAGTTCCTCAAATAACAGCAAACTGATAAACCTCCCTAGCTTACCGCATTCTCCAAAATTATGAACTGGTATATTCTTAAAGAGTTGGTTTATTGCGAAGGATCTAGCGCCGAACCAACAAGCGCTTGAAGACCGAAACAAATTGCTGCGAACCCCCAAAAATTCGGCACTCACAAACATCACCACTTTCCCTACGATCCCACTCTATTGCACCAAAGTCGCATCAAATTGCTACAAATTGCTGATACCAATATGCAACTAATACCAATTTGACTTGGAGATGCAACTGATGAAATTGGCAGAATGACTGTCAAAATGGGACGCTTGCCCAGTCAGCCTTTCTTCAATCCAAAATCGCCAATCTAAAATACAAAATGTTATCACCATTTCAGAAAAGCCGCCTCTGAGCCTTGCTCTCGCCGCAACTTCGCATCTTTTTCGAACCAGGCAATAATTTGTGCTGGGGTCAGACTCTCAATCGAGCTGTCCAATTCCTGGGCAATATGAGCCAACAACCGCAGGGAAGAAATAGTCAAACGGGTGAGAAAACGTTCGTGGGATGCGAGCAGGGCACCATCAACAGCTGCAGATTCCTCCAGAGTAAGAAATTGAGTTGAGGGTGATTGCGATTCAGGCATAATGGTTCAGAGCATATAACATCACTCTTTATCTTGCGTCATATAGTGCCAGTTAGACCCATATTTTTACCACACCCCACACCCTAACCCCAACCTCCGTTTGAAGCTTGTTGTCACCCCATCAGCTATCAAAGACTACTATGGCATGGTGGACGCTGGAATTTTGCAACCAGATGAATCCGTGGAGTGAGTTGCAAGACAAATTCTCAGAAAAAGGAGTCCTCAAAACAATCACTATTCTGCTGCCACTACCCGTACTGATAGATTGCTCAGACAACGACTCGGAGACCAGGGACTGGTGCGGTTGCAGCTACCGATTGAGTTGCACGATCACTCAGAACCGGAACCCGATCTAGCAATTTTTCAATCCGATCCGCTCGACTACGACGATCGCCATCCCACTGCTACCAGTGTCTATCTGATTATCGAAGTCGCTGATTCAACCCTTACCAGAGATCTCGATCTGAACGCGAAGGATTATGCTGCGTCAGGCATTGAGGACTATTGGATTCTGGAGGGTGAATAAACAGCAATTCCAAATTCGGAACAATGTCGCCTCGTTTAAGCGATTGGCACATTAGCCAATTGGCTAATGTGCTAAGAATTATAAACTTGGTTAAATGCAAAGATTCCAGAATTTTTGTGGAGCTTTGGCCGTACGAAATATTCATCCACACTCATTGTTGCCCTTGAGCCATTCCTCTCATCCACCTTCCCTGCTCCCTCTGCTCCCCCTACCTCCTGCTCCACTTCCCTGATTCCCCTGAATGAGCAGAGAGAGTGTAGATTAGGAAATAAATTATGCCCACTTTCAGACCCATAAGGTTTCTTCTGAAGAAACTCCAGACTTTAAAAGTGGGCCCTTATCTGGCTTGGCAATGGCCAGACCCAGGGTGCAGCCAGTCAATTTCTCATTAACCGCCACAGTACCAGAATGGGCAATCCCCCTCTGAGTACAATCCACAGACAATGAAGGAGCGAGCGATGGCCAATGCAGCGCACGTTAAACTGCTCAAGCAAGGGATAGAATTCTGGAATCAATGGAGAAGTGGTAATCCTAAAGTTATTCCCGATCTCAGTCGGGCAGAACTGAACAAAACTGACCTCACAGGGGCAAACCTCAGTCGTGCAAATCTCAGCAGTGCCTACCTCTGCTACGCTAGCCTCAGAAATGCAGACCTCAGGGGAGCTGACCTCAGGGGGGCCAGTCTTAGTGGCACAGACCTGAAAGACGCTCAACTGAATCAGGAAACCATTATTGACAAAAAATGGCGCTTTGTTTGGGCTATTGTCAGTCGAGGAGCCAGGGGTAAGGACCTCAGAAACATCGATCTGAGGGGAGCAAACCTGAGTGGCTCTGACTTGAGACAGACTAATCTTGCAGGGGCTGATCTGAGCGAAACCGACTTGAGCAACGCTGACCTGAGTCAGGCAAGGCTCAATGAGGCATCTCTCATTGGAGCCGACCTGAGGCAAGCGAATCTGACGGATGTCGATCTAAAAGGAGCAAACCTGAACGGTGCAGACTTAAACGGAGCCAATACCTGCGGTACGAATTTAAACGAGGCCAACCTAACAGGTGTTTTGTTGCAGCAAATTCAATTGCTGGATAAGCCTCCTAATGAGGTTCGTGAGGATTTGCCTGAGCCTCAAGCTGTCGAGCCAGTGCAGGGTAGGGCGATGCATTATCTCATCTGTGAATACGACACTGGACGGCAGAAAGTTTTATTGGATCGCCCCAATTATGTCATTGGCAGGGATGCGAGCTGCGATATCCGTTTGCCTTCCAAATTTGTGTCTCGCCGCCATGCTCGCCTGGTAAGACTCTATCGAAACGATGGCAGCGAATACTATCAGATTCTGGATGGTGCCCCGGATGGTAAGCCCAGTGTCAATGGATTGTTAATCAACAGCCGTAAGCTCTCCAGCTGCGATCTGCAAAGTGGTGATGAAATCGTTTTTGGTCCGCGAGTGCGAGGCATTTACTATCAGCAAACTCAAGTGTCTGCCTCTGGCCCCCTTTCTGACAAGGAGGGTCTGCTATCGGATGCTGCTGCTGAAGAAGCTGACGAACGCGATAAAGTGACGCTGCGAGTTTCATCGGAACTGGTACAAGAAGTGATCGATTATTTGAACGCGCACCAGGATCCGACTGCCACGCATATGAGCAATCGTCTTCAAAAGTATGTTGAACCTGAATGAAAGTTATGCAGTACCTACCAATTTCCGGGTTTGAGGCAGACCCAGATGATGAAGTTGGAGCAATCTTTCAAGATGGTGACGGTGGTGAATACTGGCGCTGATTGAGTCAGCGTTCGGCATATCTTGCCAGCAGGTTTGGCAAAACCAGTAGATACTTCCGTGGCGAATGTGACGCAGGAGGGTGTGGGAACAACAGGGACAAGTACTCATATCGATATTTCAACCTGATGAAATTAATAAAAAGGGATTCAAAATGAATGGGATCAAACTAAACAAATCTCTGGCTCTGATACTGCAGTTTTAGTGTCTCGAACTTGCAGTTGCTTGCAGGGAAGTTGAATCGCAAAATTGGAGTTGATTTGGCCTCCGGGATAAATTTCGAGTTGTGCGGTTGGAGGTGCCGAAAACAATAATCGCTGTTTGGGAAAGATGATGCGCTCAAAGTGCAGGTTCGGGATGTTGACAATACGAATGGTCTGGATTTTATCAGTGGAATTACTGTAATAACAGAGAGCTGAATTCAAACTGGGATTGCTATCAGTTGAGGGATTAAAGATGGGAATCATAAACAATGCTTGGTAAATCTAAATGGCTAAAAAACTTTTCTGTCCTATCTTTGAGGCTAAAGTGGAAAGATGAAGAACCTGTGAAGAAGGTAGTAACCTTTGCTAAAGAATGGTTAAGCTGCTGTGTGAAAATGTTGATGCAGGCATTGGATCTAAAAGGGACTAAGATCAGCCAATCGGTTGGTAAGCAGAGGGCAGAGAGCAGAGGGCAGAGGGCAGAGGGCAGAAGGTAAAAAGTTTATTCTTCTCATCTTGAACAGTTCGTAGGATGAGCAATGCCCACCGACCTTATGCAATCATCATTCGGGGGTAGCGCCCCGAAGGGGCGCTACCCTTACACATCGTGTTTTGTACTATTATTTTGCTTAGGAGTTGAGTGTCCAGGAAAGGGCACTGGCGATTTGTTGGGCCAGGTTTACAGGATCGAAAGGTTTTGCGATCGCAGCGACGATCCCCAATTTGCTGAACTGTTGTCGATCGTTCAGTCGGGAGCGAGCAGTCATCAAAATCACAGGAATAGTTTCGGTCGTTGGATTGGCCTGCAGTTTCTGAAACGTGGTGATTCCATCCATCTCAGGCATGGTGATATCCAACAAGATGGCGTCTGGTTGCTCTGTTGCAGCAACTTCCAGGGCTTCAAGCCCGGAACTGGCAGTCAGCACCTCCCAATCTGCTGTCATTTCCAGGCTAAGCTGGGCTATTTCCAGAATATCGCTGGCATCATCAACAATTAAAATGCGTCGTTTATTTCCCACTGATTTCTAGAACCCGATCGAATACAATTTTTCGGGTATTGGCGAACAGGAAGATGAATAGAAACCTGATGCCAAAGGTTGCAGGTTCCATTCATTCCGATCGATAACCAACACCATTTCTCGAGTATCAGCCTCGCAGTTCGATACTGCGTTGAAACTCATAGTCTTGTCCATGGGAAAACTCCAGAGGCTAGGCTGGACAGGGGTTGCAACACAAAATCTAATATCTAAAGTCTTAAGCTGACGACCATTGTGCGATCGCGCAATCCTTAATCTAAGTCAAAACATACCCGTCGTATAGATTAGGGGCAAACTGTGCAGAAATTGTGAAGAGATAGATTGCGATTGATAATTGACCTGCTAATTTCACAATTTGTTAACTTCTATTGATAAACTTGTCCGATCGTGGAATATCGGATCGCAAAATGCAGGAGGCAGAGGGCAGAGGGCAGAAGGAAGCAGATTCCTGCCTAACGCGTACCCAGCAGCACTGAAGTGCTAACTACGAACCTGCCAAACTCTAAACTCTAAAATTCCTAGATTGGCCAGTTCAAAGCCGTAGCGATTTGCTCTGCCAGATCAATGGGATCGAAGGGTTTAATGATGGCCGCAGCAATGCCCAGGGTTTCGAACTGCCGCTCATCGACAGCCCGGATCTTGGCAGTCAACAAAATAACGGGAATGTTTTTGACGATTGGGTTTGCCTGGAGTTGTTGAAACGTTGCAATCCCATCCATGTCCGGCATCATGATATCTAAAAGGATCGCATCGGGTTGCTCGACTTCGGCTCTGGCAATGCCCTCGGTGCCTGAGCTAGCTGTCAGGACGTCCCAACCTGCTTCCATCTCTAGACTGAGCTGGACGATGTCCCGAATGTCTTCTTCGTCATCAACGATCAGGATGCGTTTGGGAGCCATCAATTTTCTCTGCCTGCTGTTTAACTATCTTCAGAGTAAAGTAAAAGCAACTACCCTGACCGGGGGTACTTTCTGCCCAAATTCGACCGCCATGGGCCTGAATGATGTTGCGACAGATGGCCAGCCCCAGCCCGGTGCCTCCTTTCTTGCGAGAGTCAGAGGCATCTACTTGTTGAAACCGCTCAAAGATAGTCTCTAATTTATCAGTCGGGATGCCTCGCCCTCGATCTTTAACGCAAAATAATGCTTTCTCTTCGCTTTGCTGTTCAACGGTCAGCCAGACGGTATTACTGGGAGGGGAGAACTTAATGGCGTTACTCAACAAATTGGTCAGGGTTTGCAGAATATGGTCGGGGTCAGCCCAAACGGTTAGAGAAAGCAGGTGCAGGGACAGCGTAATTCCCTCTTGTTTGGCCAGTGGCTGTATCAGGTCAGCAGCTTGATTCATCAGAGCAGCAGTGTTGCAGACTTGTTTAGCCATGCTGGTTTTACCGGATTCCATCCGTTCCAGATCGAGGATGTCGTTGATCAGCCGTACCAAACGGTCAGTATTGCTAACGGCAATGTCAAGCATTCGCTGTCCTCGTTCTGCCAGCGTTCCCAAGCGACCTGTGGCCAGGAGCTGCAAGGAACCATGGATAGAAGTGAGCGGAGTGCGCAATTCGTGGCTAACAACGGAAACGAATTCGTCTTTCATTCGTTCGACGGCTTTGCGATCGCTAATATCGGTCATCAGCGAAACCAACCCTTTAACGTTTCCTTGCTCGCCAATATGAGGAATGTATGTGATGCTAACGTAGCGATTGCTGCCATCCTGATGGAGAACCTCCCGCTCGTAGGTAATGTGCTGACCTGCAAGGGCAGCCTCGATCCTGGGACGTATCCCTTGATAGGCGGTTTCTCCTAACAGCGCTTGAATGGGACGATCTTGAATGGTGCGAATGGGGCAGCCAAACCAAACTTCGTAGGCTTGATTGACGAATCGGTAGTATTGTTGGGTATCGACGTAGGCAATCAGAACGGGTAGGGTGTTGGTAATTAAACGAATTTGTTCTTCGCTCTGGCGCAGGGCTGCTTCGACGTCTCGCCGTTCGCGGATTTGGCGTTGCAGTTGCTGGTTGGTGATGGTTAAAGCGGCAGTCCGTTCTTTGACGGCTTCTTCGAGATGGTCTAAAAGCTGGGCCTGGGAGAGGGCGATGCCAATCTGGTCTGCCAGTTGTTGGAGAAGTTCAATTTCGTTGAAATTCCAACGTCTGGGACGATCGCACTGATGAGCAATGAGCAGACCCCAAAGGTGATCTTGAGACAGGATGGGAACGATGAGATTTGACTGAACGGCGAACTGCTGTAGGAGGTTGATGTGGCAGGGTTGGATGTTAGCGTGCTTTACATCTGAGATCGCAGACACTCTTCCCTGTCGATACTCTTCCAGATAGGTCTCCCGAAAACAAGGATCGTCGATCCACTCTCCCAGCACAACGGGCCAATCCGGTAACACTGCTTCTTGAACCACGGTTCCCGATCCATCTGGAGAGATCTGGAAAATTAAGACACGATCGGCCTGGAGAATTTTCTGGACTTCCTTTACTGCAGTTTGAAGAATCGTCTCCAGTTGCAAAAAACGACGAATATTGAGGGTCACTTCTGCCAACAATTGGGTTCGCTGGGTTTGGTGTTTCAGTGCTGCTGCTGCCCGTCGTTGTTCTGTGATATCGTTACCAGTGGCAACAATATATTCTGCTGCCCCTGCTTCGCTGAACAGAACGGTGTTAGACCAGATCGCGATCCGCAGGTTGCCATTTTTGCAGATCCAGGAGGTTTCGTGCTGTTGCAGGGGTTGCCCCGCAAGGATTTGGTCGAAAATTAATCGGCTAGCGTATTGTTCTTCTGGCGGCAAGAAGAGATCCCAAACGCACTGTCCTGCAACCTCTTCGTAGGAGTAGCCTGTAACTTTTTCGCAGGTTTGATTGAAACGAACGATACGTCCCTGGCAATCGAGCACTATCACCAGAGCGCTAACGGTATTGAGCACTGCTGCGATAAAGTCGCGCTCTTGCTGCCGTTTGCGCTCTGCCTGGTCTGCGATCGCAATGGCATCCAGGGCACTCTCGAAGATGGCGTTCAGTTTTTGCTCGCTGGCTTGCATGGATGCCCCGAACTGCTGATGTTTTTCTACCTCAGCTTGGAGAGCAGTCTGGGTTTGCGAGAGTTCAGCAGCCTGCCGATCGCATTGCTGTTTCAGGTCGTCATAGGATTGTTGCAAGGCTTGAGTCAAATCATTTTGGGTATCCTGTTGCCGACCCAGGAAAATGACGATGATGAACAGGAGAATAATGGCCAGGGTCGCAGACAAGGGATCGACTAAAAATGGGAGAGAATCGAATCCAATCCAGGGAGCAGCGGCAATATAGAGTGCAATGAATGAGGCACTGGTTAAGCCAGTTCTGAGACCGCCGAAGGTAGAACTGAAAGTGGCAATGAGGAAGAGGAAAAGGGCGGAGTCTGGAAGTGCAAACCCCAATTGGGGCTGGCATGCGATCGCAACAATCATCAACACGGTCAGCAAACTCCCCAGCCATAACGGGAGTTTCATCTTTTGTCTGACAGTCGTATCAGCCATTGAGTCAAGTGGTGGAAGATTAGCCATGGTGTGCAGCCTCAGCACCGGGCTGCATTCGTTCTAAGCGGCTGAGAATGCGGTTGGCCAACTCCATCCCCACTACTGATTTACGGATACAGTCATCGGCACCAATTCTAAATGCCTGCTCCAGAATATCAACCTCGATCCGGTCGGTCAGGAGTAAAACCGGGAGTCGGCTCCAGCGCCAGTCGCTGCGGATAATTTGACATAATTCCAACCCATTTGCATAGGGCATGTCCACATCTAACAACAACAGGTCAGGGTTAACCGTTTCCAGACAATCCCAAAATCGCCTCGGATCGTCAAGGACAGTCAGCTTGAATGACCAGGAAGAGAGCATCGCGTGCAACTGTTTTAGCATTTGCGGTTCATCGTCTACAATCATCACCTTTGCTTCCAGGCGAGCACGTCGTATCAGTCGGGTCACTGCATCCAGTACTGGCGAGGGCGTCCGGGGTTTTTGTAAGAAGGTGACCACACCCAACTGTCGCACCACTTCTATGCGAGTGGCGAAGCTGCCTCCCTCTGCCACCACTAATACGGGGATCGGAGGGGTCTGGCTGGCAATTTCCCGGGTCAGTGCCAACCCCGCAGCGCTGGAGATGCGGTCGATGGCATCGGCGCGTGAAAAAGAAAGCTGCAATAAAACTGCATCGGGACGTTCCTGTTGAGCGCTCTCTCTGGCACTGGAAAGGTTCGGTGAGATCGCGGTTCGCATCCCCCAGTCCGTCGCCTCTGCAATCAGCTGTTGGGTAAAGGCCGACCGTTCGCCAATCAACAGCAACAGCGGCGAGGGATCCCCAGTCGGCGGCGGCGCATCCCAGGAAGCAGGTTTGCCCAGTTCGCACCGCAGCGCCACTGTCAGCTCGCCCACCTGCTGCGCTTGCGATTGTTCCAGAAGCGCTTCTGCCTGCCAGAGCGTTTCCAATTCCTGGGCCAACTGCGACCCTCTGGCCCGACCAAAACTCCCCAGAGATCCAGCCAATTTGTGAGCTGCCGCACGGGCTTGCTGTTGCAACTCTCCATTGAGCCTGCCTTCCCTTAACGCGATCGCAGCCTGTTCCAGCACCTCAACCCGCTGAACCATTTTATCCTTGAACTTTGTCCAGGCGCGGTTCACAGATGCCAGGGTTTCAGCATTGGGTGCAGGTTTGGGGGTGGACCGAGGAGGAAGCATTGTGTCCTCGGCCCGATTGTCTTTGATTTGATGGCCTTTTGCCTGACCCTCTTTTGCCTGACTCTCTTTTGCCTGACCCTCTTTTGCCTGACCCTCTTTTGCCTGACCCTCTTTTGTCTGACCCTCTTGGCTCTGGGAAGATTCATCTGAGAGGGCCTGCAAACGATATCCCAGGCCATAGACCGTTTCGATTAGATCGGCGGCAGCCCCGGCAGCCTTCAACTTACGCCGCAATCCCTTAATATGAGAGCGCACTGTGTCCTCACCTGGAGAATCAGCCAAAGTCCATAAACTTTCTAAGATGGCAGCGGGGCTGAAAACCTGGGCAGGATGGCGCAAAAACAACTCCAGAATGCCATACTCTTTCGGTGTCAGATGCAACAACTGCTGCTGGTAACAAACCTCGCAGGTATTCAGGTTTAAGCTCAAACTCCCCCATACCAGCAGCGGCGATCGGGACGTCCCTTCGCGCCGCAACAGTGCTCGAATCCGAGCGGTCAGCTCTTCCACATCAAACGGTTTGACGACATAATCGTCTGCCCCCGAATCCAGCCCCATAACCTTATCAGCACGGGTACTGCGAGCAGTTAAGAGCAAAATGGGTTTCTGGTAACCGCGATCGCGCAATTGCCGACAAAAGCTCACCCCATCCAATTTTGGCAACATCACATCCAACACAATCAGATCGTATTCAGACGCAACACTATACTCCCAGCCCGTCTCGCCATCAAAGGCAACATCAACAACATAGTGTTGTTTGCTCAGATTTGCAGCGAGCAGTTCAGTTAAAGATTCATCATCATCCACTAGCAAGATTCTCATGGCAAGCATGCACCTTGAGTTATCGAGTAAGCGCGATCGCACCGCGAATATCAAATCAAAGGTCAGGGATTTCCCTATAGACTCATAACCGTTTAACGGTCAGCAATTGCTGTTAGCCTATCCTATCCACAGAAAATTGGCTGAAGCGAATTGCCAAAAGATCTTGCACGCAGGGTGAGAAACCAGTTTCCTCACATGACTTGAAAGGTTATTTTGAGTGAATGGTTATTTTGAGTGAATGGATATGCTAAAAATTTGTCATCATCCGAGAAGGGCTGAAGTGCTTGTATCAGAATTGGTATAATTGGGGAGCGATTGGGGCGTGCAGTTAGGCAGTCAGGCGAGTGAGGTTCGGACGCTGGTTCAGGTCAGCGTGTGGAAGAAGATGGATGGTTCCTTTTTCTGGTATTTGTCACCTGAGACGTTTTTTCAGTGAATGGAATGGGTGCTGGCAGGAAGAAACGAGGGTTAGCGTTCTCGAAGAGGTCGCTAATATCATGTCTGGTTGATTGCGATCGAGAGGCGTTGGGGGAATGGGGAACGGCAAAACGTCTTAAACCTATAGCCGTCGTGTTATATACCCTTCCAGGTCGGGTGCTGGGTAGGGGTATGACATACCTAAAATTGTGTAAATTCGTAGTTGGCACTTTAGTGCTTCCAAGGTCTATCGAGTTAAGAATTACAGCCTTTTAGACAACCTACTCTATTGCACCAGATTAACTATGTCAGGCCACTAAGGTGGAACGGCGCTTATATAACAGATTGCGTCAGCTTGGAAACCGATCTAGTAGGATGGGCAAAGGGCTGTTCCCGTGCCCATCACAGGCTCTCTGATGGGCACGCTTCGCTTTGCCCATCCTACGCTTATGTAAGCGTCATTCAGGACTAGGGTGTGCTGAATAAATTTCGCTTTTAGTAATCTTCATCGTCATCCCATAGATCTTGTTGTAGTTCGAGGTCGTAGCTGATGTTGGAGAATTGTTGTTGGCAAAAATAGGTTGCGATCGCAGGCAGCACCCGATCGATCTGGTTCGACCTCAACTGCTCAACACTGAGCCGCGTCCCTGACTGCTTCACCTGCCCGGCCAGCCAGTATTCTGTGCTGTCATCCTGACTGGTTTCTGGAGGGGCAGACGATTTTCCCATCCGCGCCGCTAACCGATCCTGCACCGCCTGAATTGATGCTTGCAGGGCTTCCCAATCTTGAGCCGGTATCCCCGTACTGATTTGATTCTGATCGAAGCTGCCGACATAACTCAGATGTACCTTGCGATTTTGCAGCTTGAGTTTATCCAGGAAAAGGTTGATGGTTTCCCCATCAAGCCGCTCGTCACCGCTGTTTTGTAACTGTTGTACCGCTTGACGCTGCAACAGATATAGCTCGTTTTGCTGCTGGCGAAGCATGGACTCCATCCACTGCCGATTTCGGGTTAGGGTAGCTACAAGCATGCGGAACGGGAAAAACGGTGGCGATGTTAGCTGGGAGAAGACCTGTTGCTGAGCAGTCAAGAGTTGTACATACGTGTAGCGAGCGTTGGTCTGGAGCGTCTGTTGTTCAGCTGTGAGGTGGGCTGTGCTGTCCCAGGGGGCGCGAAGTTGAGTAAAGGATCCAGACAGATCGAAGAAGTTGGCTAGTTCGTCAGCGCTTTGCATGGCGCGTTGCGCATCGGGTGCTTCTGCAGCAATCCGCACAGTCATGAAACGGTCTGAATGCGGATTTTCGATCAGGACAGTGGCACCGGCAGTTTTCAGTTTGCGATTGACGCGATCGCGGGTCGCCGTGTTGGCCGTAGCCGCAAAGACAGACAGCCCAAACCGCTTCCCAGAATCTGTGGGTTCAAGGGATGAACGGATCTCTTGCCAGACCGTTCGAGCTTGCTCAACAGTGGCGAAGGTGCCAATGAGAATAATCTGGCGATCTGCCATGGGCGTAGTTGCCTCTCCGATTTTTGTGTCCTGCGCAGGAGAAACTGTCCCGCATGGATGGGAGATCGCTAGCGTCTGTACTGAGGATTCCGGTTCCGGCTCCTGGAAGGCATCGATCGCAGGCCGGTAATGAGCTAACGCACTCCAGATCGTAACCACTCCACCCACCAAACCCACCAACAAGCTGGCCAGGTATACGCTCGACAGCCCGACCCGCGTTGTCCAGGGGGCAGCCGTTTCCTGGCGACTGTCCAAAATACCTGTCACCAACATAGATTTCTGATTGAAGGGCAGTCTGCGATATGGAGCCTGCTGCAAGCGTTGAAAGAGCAGGCGGGCCAGCGCATCTCGATCCTCTGCAGCCATGGCAGTCTGGGAATTGGCACGCAATTCTCGCTGGAGTTGGACGTTGAGTTTCGCTAAACGGAGGCTGCTAGGAATCGAAAAACCAATCAAGGCAGCAAAACCAAGCAGTAAAAAGGATTGGGAAAGCAACCCAATGAGGAGCAGCAGCCCCACTCCTATTGCCTTGAAGACGCTGCCCAAATATGGATTTTGCGAGAACAGCAGTAAGTCAGCAACCTGTCCGCCATCCAGAGGATATAAGGGTAGCAAATTGAAAAGATTGAGAACAACTAAAATCAGGATTGCTTCCTGGATCCAGGCAGAGGGTTCTATCCAACCCAGGTTGAGCGCCATGGCCAGCCCCATCGCCAGACAGAGGCCAGGCAATGGCCCCGCCAGGGAAATCCAAACCTTCTCGGTCAGGGTTGCGTCCTGTTTGCGGGCAGTTGCGAGCGCTCCCAGATAGGGGATAAACAATATGGCTGTATCCTGATACCCGAAGAGCTTCATCGCCAGGACATGTCCACCTTCATGTAAGAGCAGAACGGCAACAAAGATGAGGAGTCCCCGCACATCGAACGCTGAAGCATAAACTGTGACGAAGAGTGCCAGCGTTCCCAGAAATATCCAGCTTCGCAGACGACGGGAAAGACGAGTTTGCTGTTGCTGTTGTCGTTGGAATTCGGCAAACTCTATTTCTACGTTGCTGGCTAGCGATATTGTATTTGAGGTCTCTTCAGTATCTGAAGATTTCCTCGTTTTCGGCTTGGAAAACCCCATTGCCCAGTAAATTTTAGCGGCACTTGTCAGAGCTGTCCACCACCTCCAGCGGTAAGATTCCTGGGGTTGCACCCAGGATACTTTGCCCAACTGTACCAATCGTTCTGTTTCCTGAATTAATTGTGCCTTGAAGTCGTCGAGATACTGTTCAGCGTTTAAGGTTCGCGCTGTCTTTGTCTCTAACAGCTGGCTCAGTTTACGCTGGTGAATTTGCAATAGTTCATCAATATCGGCAGACTCATGGTATTGCGCCAGCAACTTGGGCTTTTGGGGTAAAAGTTTGTAGTCACGTTCATTAATCGTTTCTAATCTGGTGTCGTCTTCAAAGGCCGTCACGAATGCGATTTGCACCGGAGAAAAGGTTACGTTTTGGGGCTGACGTATGACAATTGCAGCGTGAATCTGTTGTGCAGCATCCTGGAGAAAAACAGACCATTGCACGTTTCCTTGTGTTGCTTCCACAATGTAGTAGCCTGCAAGCTGAAACTGATGCGATTCCAAAAATGCGATCGCATCTGCAAAATAGGGCTGCAAATACTCAGGCACTGCATCATCAGGCTGGGCCTTCATGCGATCGCACAAGAAGATCGTCTTCAGCAGGAACCAGGACGTAAATGCCAGCACGCCTCCAATCAGAAAAACAAGAACCGCTGCTCCGCCGAGGAGCAGAGACGAGAACCCAAACGGCATGACCAGATACTCCTATGAAGACACAAGTGTATTATTCCCAGATATCGTCCGAAGTTGCATCAGCACAGATCCCTACCCCAACCGCGTCCTTAAAACAACTTGGACGGTTCTTTTGTCAAGCCTTGCGAAGCAAAGCTTGACAAAAGAAATCAATGTTGCGACCTTGAGTCATCCTGAGCCTGGAATTGAAGTTGAGTATTCTGGTGATGTTGGCAAAGAGGCGATCGCACCAGAAGCTGAGTGTCAGTCTGCTGCCAACCATTTCTCCGCTGGCACCATTGTCAGGGGGCTGAACGCTGCTAAGCTAGATGAGACATCTGTGCGCCATCAGTGGAGGTCAGTATGTTTGAACTCAGGTTTGCCTGACCGCAAACAGAGATCTCCAGATTGTCAGGATTTGGCTAAAAAGAGACATGGAGTTGAATGTTCTGCTGAATGTTTTGCCAATCGCCGTTCTAACAGGTCAATGAAACAACCCTATGAAACTTGATGAATTACGGGAAAAACACCCCCGCTTAATCTACCAGAGCTATAGCATTCAACCCAAAGAAAATACGATCGATATTGCCTTTAACTTTTTATTAGAACCTGATATTTTCTTTCATCCCACTGTCGTTTTGCCAATTAACGGATCGCCAGATCTGAAAGCAATTGAAAATTTTGTTTTCCATCTGGGATTAGTCGAACTCATTAGCTACTGGAAAACAGCTTGTCCCAGGGAAATCGCGATCCTGCCGGGGCAACTTTCAGCCGATCAAATTGACTGGTGGCACGATCTGTTTATTCATGGATTAGGCGAATTCTTTTATCAAAACAAGTTGGACTTTACTGCTCCGGACTTTCTGACCTTGAAACCTGCGACAGTGGCTGCAACTCTACCCGTAAAACCACCGCTTCACAAGACGGGAGATTTGATTCTGGTGGGTGGAGGCAAAGATTCAATTGTGACGCTGGAAGTGATGAAGCAATCCTCCCGGCGCAAGGGAACTTTTGTTATGAACTCCAGACAGGCTTCCTTTGATAGCATCCGTATTGCAGGGTATGAACCGCCTCTGATGGTGAAAAGAACCATCGATCCAACGTTGCTGGAGTTAAATCGAGCGGGATATTTGAACGGTCACACGCCTTTTTCGGCCTATTTAGCTTTTCTGGGCGTGCTGGTGGGGCATTTGCATGGCTATGACCAGATTATTGCTTCTAATGAAAGCAGCGCTAACGAGCAAAATATCATTTTTCATCAATTAAAAATCAATCACCAATATTCAAAAAGCTTTCGATTCGAAGAGCGATTTCGAGACTATTGTCAGCACTATTTAACAGAATCAGTGCAATATTCTAGCTTTTTGCGGCCTTTATTGGACTTTCAAATTAGCGGTATTTTTTCTAACTGTACCCATCACCACCAATCGTTCCGCAGCTGTAACGTTAATCTGAGAGAGAATACCTGGTGCAAAAAATGCGCCAAATGTGCCTTTGTTTATTTATCTTTGTTTCCGTTCCTGCCTTACGATCGAATGCTCAATATTTTTGGCGAGGACCTTTACCTGAAGCCAGAAATTGCTGAACAGATTAAAGGATTGACTGGAATTGATAATTATAAACCGTTTGAATGCGTGGGCACCATAGAAGAGTCTCAGGTGGCGATTGCCCTCAGCATTGAAAAATATAAGGCCATGGGTAAAGCAGTTCCCCCGATTCTTTCCCGGGTGGCTGAGAAAACAGGAATTGGCGAACAGGTAGACCTTACAACTCTGGTACCTCAGGTGATGAGTCAGTGGGGACAAGAGAATTTCCTTTCCTCCGAACAGGAGCATTTGCTGAAGCAGGCTTTGAATGCAGTCAACGTTTGAGACTGAGGAATTTTCAATCGATCATCCATTAAAAGAACTAGAGGATATGCGGGAAATTCAAGGGTCATCTATCCTGATTTTAGGATATGGTCGGGAAGGGAAAAGCGTCCATCAATATCTGCTAAAAAACTATCCCGATATTAAAGTTGGAATTGCCGATCTAAAAGGGGTGAAGGAGCCGATCGATCCAGCGACACCTGTTCATGCAGGTGAAGATTATCTGGCCAGTCTTCAGTACTATGATACGATTGTCCGCTCGCCTGGAATTCCGTTAAGAACTGCCGAAATTCAGCAGGCGATCGATACTGGCAAGCAAGTGACTTCAGCAACCAATATTTTTCTGGCTGAACAACAGGGAAATGTTATTGGAATTACTGGAACCAAAGGAAAAAGTACAACTTCTTCTCTTATTTTTGCGATTCTACAAACGCAATATCCAGATGTCAGATTAGTGGGCAATATTGGCAAATCAGCTCTGGACTATTTAGCGGATGCCGATCGCAATACGATCTTTGTTTTTGAGCTGTCCAGCTATCAATTAGCGGACATCCGATGCAGTCCGCATATTGCAGTGTTTCTCAATCTTGTCCCTGAACACCTTGATTATCATGGTGGTTTTTTGGACTATGCCGAGGCAAAAGAAAATATCTTTCGCTATCAAACCCAAAATGATTTTGCAGTCTTCAATCCTGCTCAATTAAAGGTGGCTGAAATCGCAGGACGTTATCCAGCTCAAAAGATCTGTTTCTCGCTTGAACCGATCGTCAGGCAAACCCATAAACAGGCTAAAGAACAGATCGATCGCTGCCAGTGTTATGTGAAAAACGGCAGCATTTGGGCGGATTGTAAAACACGGGGAAATGAGCAGATCTTGTCGATCAGCGAGATTCCTTTATTAGGGAAAGGAAATGTGGAAAATGTTCTGGCTGCGATCGCAGTGGGTCTCCATTTTGAAGTCCCATTGCCGTTAATCCGGGAAGCAATCAAAGCATTTCAGCCGCTCAAGCACCGCCTGGAACTCGTGGGAGAGTATCGGGGCATTCGCTTCTATAACGATTCCATTGCTACCATCCCGGCGGCCGCGATCAACGCCATTGAAGCGTTTGGCAACGACGTACAAACGCTGATCGCTGGCGGCCTCGATCGCGGCGTTGACTTCACAGAGTTTGGCGTCTTCCTGGTCAAAAAGCGGATCGAGACGCTAATTTTATTTCCGACGACGGGGGAAAGAATCTGGCACGCGGTTTGTCGGGCGGCTGCAGGAGAAGAATTCTGTCCCCGGAAATACGATGTGTCCACCATGGAAGAAGCAGTGAGAATTGCCTTCGAAACATCATTACCGGGCAAGGTGTGTTTGCTTTCGCCTGCGTCTTCGAGCTATAGCGTCTTTCGGTCGTTTGAAGATCGGGGCGATCAGTTTAGACAGTGGGTGAAACAGTTGGGCATTGTTTAGGGGGACTGAACAGTAGGCTGCGTGGTGGGTTGCTCTTGCTGAACGGCAGGTTGAGCCGTCGGTTGGGTGGGAGGCGGAATAGCAGGCGGAACGGCGGGTTGAACGGCGGGTTGAACGGCGGGTTGAACGGCGGGTTGAACGGCGGGTTGAACGGCAGGTTCCGGGGGGGCGAGCTGGGCTTGCCAGGTTTTAATTTGGGTCTGAGCAGCGCTGTAGGCGGCGGTGCCCGTGGGGATTTTCTCGGCGATCGCGATCGCACCCAGCATATCGTAATTTGCCTGGTCTTCAGCCACGCTCAGGATCTGCTGGCTCCAACGGTTAATATTGTCCTGGGCCCTCGGACGGAAGGAACTGTCAGCAGGGACGCGCTGGGCGGTTTGAATCGCGCTCAAGAGGGAGGCAGGGGTAACGGACTGGCGAGCAATTTGGTTCGCGGCCTGGAAGTACTGACGGCCCTGAATATCGGCTCGCCACTTTTTGGCCTCTGCCTGGGCTTCTTTGTAGAGCGTTCGTCCGGGGCGGATGCGCTCTGCGTTGGCAATGGCTGAGGTCAGGTTACCAATTCCAGCCAGTCGCCTGGCTTCATCTAGCAGCGGTTGATCTTCAATGCGCTCCACTTGAGTCGTCCATTGTTTGACTTTGCGTTGGGCATCTTTATAGAGCGCTCGTCCCCGGCTAATTTTTTGGGCTTCCTGAATGGCGGCTTTGATGGCCTGAACATTGCCGCTTGCTGCCAGTTGTTCGGCTCCATCTAAATAGGGACGATCTTCAGTAATTTCGATCTGGCGTTTCCAGTTGCGGATTTGCTGACGAGCTTCCCGACCGCGTGGATTATTGAAGGGAACCAGCCCCGCTTCTTCGATGGCCGCTTTCAAACTGGCCACATCGCCGCCTTTGGCCAGGGAGCGAGCGCGGGAAAGGCGCACGACATCGCCAATCTCCTGTTCCCAATTCAAGATCAGAGACTGGGCTTTGCTATAAAGGGGACGTTCTGGGCCTAATTTCTCGGCCCGGGCGATGGCTTCTTGCAAGCCGAGTACTGTTCCTTCCCAGGCTTTGGAGCGAGCACCTGCGAGTTCAACAAAATCCTTGGCTTCTTGTTTCAATTTAGCACTGTTGGGAATTTTATCGACGATGGTGAGGGCTTCGTCCAGGTCTTCTTGTTTTAGCCGGGCATCGGCGAGATTCAACATCTTGCGACCAAGGTCGGCAATCGTTTTTTGGGCTTCTTTGTAGAGATAGTCGTCGGGACGAATGGATTCAGCAATCTCGATGGCTGACAGCAGATTCTTCAGTCCGCCCTTTCTAGCCAGGCTGCGGGCTTTTGCGAGCTTGCCACCTTCTTGTCGGGCGATCGAAATGGCGTTGACCATTTCGTCGTATTTTGTTGTTTCCCAATAGGTATTGCCAACGGTCAGCAGACGTACGGCTTCTCGAAATGCTTTGGGTAAGTTGTTCTGGCGCAGGAGTTCTTCTGCCCGCTGATAGATTTCCTCGGCGCGGTTCCAGATAGACTGCCATTGTTCAATTTGCTTTTCAACCCGATCGTAAGCAGCTGTGTCAGTGGGAATGCGACGGGCGGTTGCGATCGCAGCAGAAAGATCGCCCGCATTAAATGTTTCGTTGGCCAGGGTAAGGATTTCCTGTGACCAGTCTTCAACATTGCGGTTAATTTCGGGACGCAGTGGATGATCTTCTGGTAATTTCCGTACCAGCGCGATCGCCTCCAGTAAGTCATCCACGGTTCGCTTTTTGGCAGCCACCTGAGCGCAATAGAGCCGTAGCGAGGCAGACGCTGTGGGCCAGAAAATAGCTGGACAGTTGGGTAACCCCGGCATCTTTAGCAGTAGGGCCACGGCCAGAAATCCCATACTCCCAGAGACCAAAACGACAATCGCTCCCCAAAACTGCCAGCTCCCAGGGCGAATTAGCCCTCGAAGCCAGGATTTACCTGCCCGCGCAGGCGCACGCGATGAAGGAATTGCTACTTTCTCTGGAGGGAGTGCGGTTCTGCCTGCACTATCCAGATCTGAAGCTTGAGCCTCAAATTGTCGTTCTGGTGGAATTTTGTCTTCTTGAGTCACGAGCTTCGCAGCCCTCCCCGCCAATCAGCCGCTGAGTTGCGATCGCACGCCAGAGACTAGCGCGATCCCGCAGCTATCCTACCTCTTTCAGCCCCTAAAACGCCATACCCTGGAAGTCTGAAGGGTTCTGAATGAGTATTCCCATTTTTCAACGCTAGCCTACTATACGTTGCAAACGCTAGCCTAACTATATTTCGCAGCTGATGGAATGGCATCCGCATAGAACAATTTAAAAGTCAAAAGACGAAAATCAAAAACTCAAAAGACCTGGAATATTTGCATCCGTTGCAGGATTAATAATTCTTAAAAAATCGAATGAACATCGATTTCCCAGAGAGACTGAATTTCCTGAAAGAAACATGACCTATGTTTTAGTGCTGGTCAGAAGAAATGGAAGTGATACACAATCAGCCAGTTGAAGCTTCTCCATAAAAAGAAAGAGCCTGTGGTGGGCACGCTTTGCTTTGCCCATCCTACGCTTAAGTAATCGCCATTACACCCTACACCCGAATGGCGCTTACTTAAGGTTGGTGAGCAGTGCCCATCCTAAGCATTTTCAAGGCTTTCAGCGCTCAATTTTCGCTTCAGTCAGTGTCATTCCACCCTACACCCAGCCTCCGTTTGAAGCGTGTTGTCACCCTGTCAGGATTAGGACATCACAAAAGTCTCAAAAACAGATGGAGTCAACCTTTCCCTTCTGCCTTCTGCCCTTTTCCTCCTGCCTTTACAAAAGTCTCAAAAACAGATGGAGTCAACTTTTCCCTTCTGCCTTCTGCCCTCTGCCTCCTGCCTTTACAAAAGTCTCAAAAACAGATGGAGTCAACTTTTCCCTTCTGCCTTCTGCCCTCTGCCTCCTGCCTTTTGCTATACCCTTGCGGATTTTTGATTTTGGCGATGAAAGTCTTAATAAAAATGTTGCGCTGTTCAACGTGTCCATTTCTCTTCCTGCTACTCCATCCCAGGGGCTTCCGAGCCGTCTTGCTACTGTAGCGCCCTCCGGTTTGCAATCCTCTGCAGACAAGCGCGATTTGGCAGCAGACAAGCGGCCTTCATCCAGGCAACTGTCTAATCGGCCAACCTCCAGCCCCCAACCTATGCGGGAAACTCTCTACAAATTTTTGCTCAACCTTGTGAAACACCAACCGCCAGAAACGGTGGTACAGGAGTTTAAACTTTTATTTATCGCCCCTGCTAATCCTAATCAATCAAAGGCACGTCAAGCCCTGCACAAAATTATCTTCACTGACGATCCAGAAGACTTTCACAATCTCCTCAAGCGCTCTTGCTATATTCTGATCAACAATTGGAATGCAACCCGACATCACCATGCGATTCATTCGCTGATCGAGCTATTCGCTGATGCCACGATTCGCAAACCGACTCCCTCACCTCAGTTGAAGCGGTTGCGAAGACGGTTGCAAAATTTCATCGACAGCAAAGATTATCAGGACCTGCAGCTGTTTGCAGGCAAACCCCAGGAAAGTCGCGATCGCGGTCCCTGGGCGCAACGATATGCCTCTTATCTACTTGTGCCCCAATATGCCAATAGCCAGAATCCAGTTGAGCAACGACAGGCGGCTCTGGTTGCGTCCAGAAAACTCAAAGAAAAGTTCAAATTCGATCTGGCCATGTATACTGCTCGCGCTCAGCGCTCAGCCACTGGTAGCGAAGCGGGCACTGAAGCGAATACACCCAACAATCCCACCGATCTAGGGGATGAGGCCAGACAACTGATTCAACAACTGATTGCCAAACGAGGGTTTTTCAACTATCAGGATCTAGCCAATATTTTCCTGCAACAAACGCAGCAGCTCAAATATCAGGACTTTAAACATAGCTTGCAGCGATATTTAATCTTTTCCCTTCCCGATAAAACCTTACAACCACAAATTGCGCAACAGTTAACCCTGAAGTTAGCTCCTCTTTATACCGCACACCATCAGCGACCGCTCAATAATGCGTTGCTGCTCAGAACCTGCAATCGTCTGATTGAGGCATTAACGATTGACGGTACTGGTGCCCCAACGCTCTTATTCGCCTTATTTATTGTTCAGGGACAACCCCTGACTCTGGCCATTTTGCTGCTGAAAATGATTCTGATCTGCCGGAATTCTCGCCCCCATCTGGAACTTTCGATTGCGAAGTTGATCCAGCACTACGAGAAGGTACCTAAAGAGAGCTGCAAGGGACTGATTCGCTTTCTGGAACTACATAACCTGGTGATGACGATCCATGCTGATGATATGGACTTCAACCTGGTTAATATGCACAATGGCCAGTCAAACGGTCAGCATCACGCATCCAAGGCACAGTCACCTGCTCCTGCCGCCAAACGGCGAATTTTTTCTCAACGACGCCTGGATGAAGAAGAGGAAATAGGGAACAGGGAACGGGGAAGGAATAGGGAACGGGGAATTGGGAATAGGGAACGGGGAATTGGCAAGATAAAGCAAGGGGAGTGGAAGAGGCAGAGGGAGTGGAGACGACAGACGGCAGAGGGCAGACGGCAGAGGGCAGACGGCAGAGGACAGACGGCAGAGTATAGAAGGTAACAGCCAAATCTTCACTCTTTACCCCTTACATTCCACGACGGTAGTCCTCCAAAGGATTTTTGAGCGCACGGGTGGAACCCGTGCGCTCAAAAATCCTTACTTGTTTATCATTACCTCCACGACTTGGAAGGTTATTTTGAAAGCTTTGCTCCGCAAGGCTTTCAAAATAACCCATTTTTCCGTTCTGGCACGAAGAAATGGAGGTTAGCGCCCCCTTCGGGGGCGCTAACCTTCCAAGTCGTGTACATTTCCTGTTCCCGATTCCCGATTCCTAATTCGATCGCGTCCACAGGCGTTGAATTTCTTCCAGGGTTTCCGGGGCGGGCAGTGGTATGGTCCTTATGTTTGGATTGGCTTTAGCACCGGGGATGTGCTGGTTCCAGGGACTGTTGGGAATAGCTTGGAGATCGAGATCTGCGATCGCAGGCCGAAAACCATACCGCACAAACACCTCCTGTTGTTCCGGCGCCGTGAGAAAATTCAACAGCGTTCTCGCTGCCTGAGCAGTGCCATCGCCGACGTCCCGCCGGACAATCGCCGCTGTTGAAACCGTTTCAACCGTCGGATTCAGGTAATAGATCTGGTACGCCGTTCCCTGACTGATCCCCCCCTCTTTCCAGCGATGGAGCGCAATACTTTCGTAAACTGTGACTACATCCGCATCGTTCGCCCCCCGAACAATGAACTCTTGCAACAAAATATCAGTAGAGCGAGGTGGCTGATAAACCGACCGCTTCACCAGGCCAAACAGCGATTGAATGTCAGCCCTATTCAGGGTATTACTGTTAAGGGGATTGCCAGCCAGCTTTGCCTGAGCCCACAAACCCAGGGTCAGCTGTCCGCTATTCGAACGAGTTGGGTCCGTGATAACCAGATCGAAGCTACCCCATTGATTTTGACCGCCAATTTTTTGCCAGCTCCCTGCCTTCATTGCCTGTTCCAGCCGCTGCCATTCAAAGCGCCCATTCGGGAAAAGGACGTTGCCCCGTTCCACCCAGGCAAGGCCAACTAACATTGTTTTGGCAATCGGTCGCGGTGCTTCGTAAAAGGGATCGTTGGCATTTTGCAAGCGCCAGCGCTGCTCCAACTCTGCCAACAGCTCTCCATTTGCCGGGATCAACACTGTTGGCGTAAAGTCATTCTTGTCATCAATATAGTTATTGACAATATCTTGAGACCCCTGGAATTCGAGTTCCAGCTCGATTCGGGGATGCTGCTGCTCGAACCTCACTTCCAATTCTTTTAAAGCTTCCTGGAGTTCTGTCCCGCTGACAGCAACGACTGTTTGTCTCAGACCTAGAAGCGGGAGCAACACATCAGCAAGCCCCAATGCCAACAAAATCAGTCCAGATACAGCGAGGAAAAGGACGAAGTAAATAACAATCCGGCCTTGAAATTTAGATTCAGTCTTGTTCATTACCTAGAAATAGAAATTTCAGTACTAGTACTAGATTATAAGGAGGAGGATTTCATTCCTGGTCATCAACCCTGTCTATTTGGGAACTCATAGGTTTAGGCATGGAAAACTCTAGATTTAAAAATGGAAGCGGTTTTGCCTGATTCCAGAATAATAAATAATCTCCAAATAACGTTTAACCAGAGTAAAACAACATTCGCGATCGCACCCAATCTCACCCCCCACAACTCCAGCACAAACTGTCACTAGAGGGTCAGGGCAATGCCACCTAAACCCATCCAGAAATCTCCCACTCGTCGACTGACCGCGCTTTACATCTTAGCGCTAGCCTCAGTCGCCCTTCTATCCATCACCGGACATCTGATTGTTCAGCGATCGCTACACCGGCAATCCAGCGACGCCCGCGTCATCAACATCGCCGGTCGTCAGCGCATGCTCAGCCAGCGCCTCAGCAAAGCCGCTCTGTCCCTCCAATCTGCCTCCAATCCAACCGATCGTCAGGCCAGTTTAGAAGAACTGGAAACCGTCACCGACGTGTGGAAACGCTCCCATCAAGGATTGCAACACGGAGATCCTCATCTGGGGTTACCCGGAACCAACAGCGTCAAAGTCACCCGCATGTTCGCCGACATCGAAGATCGCCACCAGACCATGGTGCAAGCTGCAGAAACTCTCGTGCGTCTAGGCAATACCGGCCAGTGGCAGGCACTGCAAGCTCAAGCAACATCTCTGATTGCAGCCATTCTGACCCACGAAGCTGCATTTCTCGAAGGGATGAATGCCATCGTCTTTCAGTATGACGACGAAGCCACAGCTCGCGTCAACCGCATGAAAGTGCTTGAACTCTCTATCCTTGGGATCACCCTGATCGTCCTGCTGCTAGAAGCCCTGTGCATCTTCCACCCAGCTGTACAGCATCTGCGTAAATACATCGCTGCACTGCTACACGCCAAAGAAGAAACAGCGCTGCTTGCTGCCGAACTGGCCCAGAAAAACGTCGATCTCGACACCGCCCTCACCGAAGCCCGCTCCGCCACCCGCCTCAAATCCGAGTTTCTGGCCAACATGAGCCACGAAATCCGCACCCCCATGAATGCCGTCATCGGCATGACTGGCTTGCTGCTCGAAACCACCCTCACCTGCAATCAGCGAGATTATACCGAAACAATTCGCAATAGCGGCGAACTCCTTCTCTCCTTAATCAACGACATTCTTGACTTTTCCAAAATTGAAGCCGGCAAGTTGGCACTCGAAAACCACCCCTTCGAGTTAGTCAGCTGCATCGAAGAATCCCTCGATCTGCTCGTCTCCAAAGCCACAGAAAAAGGAATTAACCTCGCCTACACTGCCGAAACCACCGTTCCAGCAGTGCTTGTTGGCGACATCACCCGCCTGCGACAAATCCTCGTTAATCTGCTCAGTAACGGCGTCAAATTTACCCAAGAGGGAGAAGTCGCGATTGCCGTCAGCGCTCGCAAGCTAGATGATCCCAAAACCCTTCCCTCCAACACGACCGAGATCCCACCCACCTACGAACTCCATTTCGCTGTCAGAGACACCGGTATTGGCATTCCCCCCGATCGGATCGACAAGTTGTTCGACTCCTTCTCCCAGGTGGACGCTTCAACGACCCGTCAATACGGCGGCACAGGATTGGGCCTGGCCATTAGCAAACGTCTGTGCGAACTGATGGGCGGCAGAATTTGGGTGGAAAGTAACGTCGGGCAAGGCTCCACCTTCCACTTCACTCTCCTGGCAGCAGCAGCCCAGCAACCCATGCAGAGCCACCTTCAGACCATCCAACCGCAACTCAACGGCAGAAGAGTGCTGATTGTCGACGAAAGTCCAACCAATCGGCAAATGTTAACCCTGCAACTGCAGAAGTGGGAGATCTTGTCGCAAGAGGCCACAGACGGAGAAGAAGCCCTGGACTTGATTCGCTCCCAGGCTCCGTTTGATGCAGCGATTCTGGATCGGCAACTGTCAGGTATGGACAGTCTGGATCTGAGCAGCAAAATCCGTCAGGATCTGAACGGGCAATCGCTACCGCTGATTATGCTGACCACGCTTGCCTGTCCAGTTGAAGCGGAACGGCCAGAGATTGCTACCTGGCTCGCTAAGCCTGTCAAGGTTTCCCAACTCTACAATGCCCTGATCGAGATCTTTGCTGCGCAGCCTGTACAACCCCGGCAGCCAGCCAGGATGCCCTTGATTAATGCTAGATTGGCTGAGGAATTTCCCTTACGGATTCTCTTAGCTGAAGACAACGTGGTAAACCAGAAAGTCGCTTTGCGGATTCTGGAGCGCATGGGCTATCGCGCCGATGTAGTGGGGAATGGTATGGAAGCCATCGCCGCTTTGCGACAAATCCCATATCAGGTTGTATTGATGGACGTGCAAATGCCAGAAATGGGGGGATTAGAGGCAACCCACCAAATCTGTGCAGAATGGCCAGCGGAGCGTCGTCCCTGGTTAATTGCAATGACGGCTGGAGCAATGGAAGGCGATCGGGAACGGTGTCTGGAAGTGGGAATGAACGACTACATCAGCAAGCCGGTGAAAGTGGAGGGTCTCCAGGCAGGCTTGGAGCGTTATCGGGCGGTAGTAGAAGGACGGAGGAGAGAGGACGGCAGAGGGAGGACGGCAGAGGGAAGAGGGCAGAGGGAACAGGTCATGGGAAATGGGAAACGTAGAAGTGGTCATCAACCCTAATGTGCTCTCATCGCTGACCGACCAGAGACTGCCCAACACTCATTTGACTCCTGCCTGCACCGCTAGATCGGCCAATCCCAGTTCAGCTTTATTTATGACGCCTTTAATCGCTCTCTCACTTTCACCTGATCTCCACACCAATCTTGCGATCGCGCCTCGCGAGTCGCCAACACGGGTAGCAAGATCCCAAGCGAAAAAACAACAAGCAACCGTTTTATAGCGTGCATCTAAGTTAAAACAAACAACACCAAAATGGTCACTCAATCAAGCAGCAAATGTCATCCCTATCTCAATACTGTTTGAAGCGTGTTGCCATCCCGTCAGGTTAAACAGGCTAGCAATCGCCACAGCGACATGAGCCGGAGGCACCTATCGCGATGGCGATTCACTCGATTTAACCGGCCTCTCTGGACGAACGATCAACTCCTCTAGCAGCCGGGTTTGGGTTTGAGGATTGTAACCAATCAGCCGGATGAAGCTTTGGGGATGCGCTTGCAGACAAGCCTTGATTCCTGCCAGGGCTTGGGTCGCATTGTCGGGCGACTGAGGCCAGGCCCAGGTGCGCCAGACATTGTTCGATTTCTCGCGAGGACGAGCCACTTCTAGCGTTAGCCGTCCACCCTGGAGAAGAGTCTGTTGCAGAAGCTGCTCAATTTCAGGTACTGAAATATGTTCGGGCCAGTCTTCATCAGCGCTAAAATTGTCGCTGGTGCTGACGTAGTGGCTCATAGAACGGTGCTGCTCTGACCGATGCTCTGAGTCATGTTCTGAAACCATAGCTGTTTGAAATGCAGAAGACACTGGCTCAACCTGTGGCGTTGGCGATCCAGTTCGAGGGCTGTCTATCATTTGGGCGGCACCAGAAAAATATTCACTGGCAAGGCGAGTCTCCTGCAGTCGTTTTTGTTCCTGTTGCAGGCGCTGGCCCAGCTCGACTAAATGGGACAGGCTGACTTGAGTTTGGTCAAACTGGAGGCGTTGCCCGGGGTTATTCGCTAAATAGGTAGAGATTTTGCCTAATCCCACCTGGTTGATGAAGGCGCGGACTTGTTCGTCGTAGAGTTGCGATCGCAGTGCCCCAAAGAAATCCAACGACTGCTGCGGAAAGGCCGCCACCAGTTGCTCAATCTCAGCAGCAGACAGGTTATCCGGGGCGAAGATTCCCGCAACAACGCCCAGGCGATCCTCATGGTTGGGCTGCCAATAAAACTTCTCCATGCGGCCATCTCGAACCAGGGGCGCATACAGAGTCGAAAAATCATTCCCGGTGGCGATAATCGGCACTCGATGGATCGGTTCAGTTTCGTAGCTGCCAGGGAGCTGCACGTCGGTCGGGTTATCCGCAATATTCATGAGGGTGCCATTCACCAACTGGGTGTTGATCGTATACTGAGTCGTGCGGTCCACGCGGCCTGCCCCCGCGTCCAGATCGTTGATTAATAAAACACACATTTTGCCCCGCACCCGAATCAGCTCTGCTGCTTCTCGATAGCGCAACCGAATCAAGCGCACCGGATCGCCTGCGTCTGGACTTTCCAGCTCTCCCGCAGACATGCGGACGGGGATAATTCCCATTTTTTCAAAGACCAGCTCGCACTGAAAAGACTTCCCCTCGCCTTTGCGACCATGAATCCCAAGGATGAGCGGTACTTTGATCCCTGGGATGTCCATGAAATTTTTAGCGATGTGAACCGCTAGCTTATCCAGAAATCGCGGCGAAATATAGTAATTCATAGGGATGGTTGAGCATGTCTGCTCACCACTATTACCACTCTTAAGATCTGTGTGCCAAATCGGGGTGCGGAGCTGACGGCTAACCGCGACGGCATCCGCATGCAACGCCCCTACAAGACTCGCAGGGCGAATATTGCATCTCAGGAGGCGATCGGGGTGAGGGGGAATGCAATGCTACCCTTAAATAAAGTCAGTCCCGCAACCTGCCATGACCCAAACCGTCGCCAAACCCAAGCTGACCTTTGAAGAGTATCTGTCCGATGATGGCGGGACGGATAGTTGAGGTCGGTGGTTTCCGGGGAGCGTTAGCGAAGCCTCTCCGCAGGAGAATCGCATCATCTCGCCTGGATTCCCAGAGTGGGAGCTAACCGCTGAACAGGTATTGACTCCGAGCTTTTGAGTCGGGCCGGACTGCTGGGTTTCGTACCTTACCTCAACCTAATCTACAAAACGCCTTATTCGCACTGAGTCCTGATGAATCAAAACGCCCGGAGAATTCTGGTTTTCGCGTTGTTTGCGCTCTCGCTTCTGCCTGTAGGCTTGCTGATTCCATATTATTCAGGCATCTATGCGGCACTCAAGCAATACCACGTCCATGGACTTGTTTTTTGTTGGCTAGGCTCCTACGTGCTTGCCAATTTCTGCACGCCCGGGTTCATGCAGGGAGTAGAAAACAAAAGAGAGTACGAGAATAGAGGGCCACTAGAGATAATCACCCTTTACGTGAGCGTGATGATGATTACCTTTGTGGCGCTGGCGGTGATTATTTTTGTGCTCTGGTGCATGGGTTGGTTACTGTACTTTTTGGACGCTTTCTTCGACTGGCTGAAGGATCGTACATTGGATCAGCTGAGGCTGGGAATCAGCGATCGCTGGAGTCCGACCACGGGCAACCTCTAACGCCCTGTCTCTGAGTTGAACGCATCACCCACTGATTGCTTGCCCGCCCGGTCTAGCGGCGCTCTAACAACAGAAATTGAAATTTTACTAGCAGCCTGCTGCATCTACAGATATTTAAGCTGAAATTTAAAAATGCGGGACTCGCGGCGCCATCACCTGAAACTAAATCCCTGCTCATCTCAACAGCTGCGGATGCTGGCGAGCGTTGGGGATCGATCCTGATGCTAATCCAGCTCATCAGGATCGATCCCCAACGCTCGCAATCGTGCTGCTAATAATTCAGCCCGTTGGCGCTCTTGTTCGGCTCTTTGGTGTTCCTGCTCCGCCCGTTGGCGCTCCTGCTCCGCCCGCTGCTCTGCCTGTCCAATCTGGCTATCCTTCTGTTCCAGTTCCCTGGTAAAGTCCATATAGTTGGCAAAACGTTCGCCGCGAGCATTGAACGTATCCACCGTCTTCAGCAGTTGATTCACGCTCAACTTCAGTGATGGAAACAGCGGCGAAACAATCGGCATATCCCCCCGAAACTGGGTCATCTGGTAGCTGCCATTAACCAAACTGCAGACTGCCAGGGTCGGCTCCTTCACCTCCAGATGCTGCAGATTGGCCAGTGCGCGGTAATCGAATATCCAATATTCCGGGATGCCCGTGCGTTCGTAGTCGGAGACCTTCTCAATCCAATCATCTTTCCAGTTGGTGCTGACAATCTCAATGACCAGAGTCGGAGCTTCATAAGCAGCAGCTTCGATATGATTGCATTCGTTCCATTGGCTTTTGGGCATCACCACCAGGTCGGGCTTACGGCCTGTGGGTTTTGCAGCGGTAATCTTGACCGAGATGTACCGTCTGACAACATAGTTGAGATCGGCATCGACAAAGTGCTTGTCCAGGGTGCTGCACAGGCAAGCGGAAAAATCCTCGTGGCGACCAATCGGGTCAGCCATGGGTACCAGTACTCCATCAACCAATTCATGTAGAGTATCAGTACCATCGTCATATTTGAGGTACTCTTCAAAGGTTTTGATTTGGGTTGCGATCGGGGCCTGAACCATCGTTCAACCTCAGCGGGCGATCTTCAGTCTAGCAAAGTCGAGGTCGGGTTGATAGGTTGGCTGGCTGAAGTGCTGCCTCTACCCTATGCCCCGCCACCCCCGCGACCTGCAACCTGGTCATTGCTATCACATCACCACCCGCTGCAACAATCGCGAATTCCGTCTGACGCGAACCCAGAATGCCACGAAGTGCTGCTCTATGCCATTGCCCGCTGTCAGAGCAAGTATGAATTTACCCTCTACGGCATCTGCATCATGAGCAATCACGTCCATTATTTGATCGAACCCGTCAACCCGGAAGACCTGCCTAAGATTATGGACTGCTTGAACTGGTACACGGCGATGTGTTTCAATCGCATGTTAAACCGCACAGGACACTGCTGGGAGAAGCGCTACCACAGCACAGGCTTCCCCAAGAACGACTTTCGCCGCGCCCTCAATACCCTGCGCTACATCCACGCCAACCCGAAAGCAGCGGGCATGCAAACTGGTTTCTTCTACGACTTCAGCAACTATGGCTGTTACGAGCGGTTGAGCAATGACGGCATCAGTCAATGGCACCCAGCGTTTCTGTCGCTGGCGGCTAGTCTGGAAGAATGCGCGGCTGACTACCGCTGCTTCTGCCAGAACTATCGGCCCAAACCGAAGCCAGAGAAGCACTATTTTTGGGGCACAAAATTGTTGCCGAAGCTGAAGAAAGGGAAGCAGAAAAAGTCACCGGGGCAGACCCGGTTGCCGTGGGCGGCGTGGGATGGCACCAATCCAGAGATTCGCAGAGTGGCAGACCAGTTCATTTTTGCTAATGCTTATAACCCGCAAGCGGCAGCAGCTCGCAATGCGGGGTGAAATTCAACAGGAGTAGTGTGTCTGAAAGCTATCCTTTATGCAGATCTCCCCCAAACCCGCATGCTTTCGTTCCAAAATGGGAAAGTTCGAGATTGGGTGGATGTCTGAGCGGGTAAAAGTCCTACGGACTTTTGCCTAATGGATAGGTCTGAAAGGGGGATTTCAGGGGAGTTTTGGTATCGCAAAAATACATTTTGGAGAAGGCGATCCGGGGGGCGGGGGTTGTGTAGTTCAGGTGAACTAGTAGAGGAGAGGCTGTACCGGGTATCCGATCTTTGAAACGTTTATGGTTGTGTGGGGATCGGTGGGGTTACAAATCTTTAAAAAATCTCGGAACGCTTAGATGCTACAGTTCACAAGTCTCTGCGCGAGAGAAGAGCAACCACCAAGCACCCCCCCCACCAACAACCCCACAACCACCCAAAAGGGAGGTGTCCTGGAGTACCACCAAGGTCGAAGGTCAGCTGTCCATAGTTCAAGTCCTTGCCCCCCTCGCGCCACTTGACGCGATCGCAAAACTTTCTCCAAGTTTCCTTATAATGCTTCCCATCAAGCTTGCCGCCAACATCTACGTAGATATTGCGCTGAACGCTGAAGCCGAAGCGTCCGCCGCTAAATTGTACCCAGAGGTGGTCAAGAGTACGCAAATCTTCGCAGGAGAACTTTGCAATATCCTCTTCATCCAGATAGCCTCTATCCGTTCGCCCTGCCACCTCTAACATCACCCGATCGGTTTCCCCATCCGCTTTTTTCCAGCGGCCATTGGCCAGATAGTTCAGCAGCGCTTTGTAGCGATCGCCCAGCTGCACTCGCACCACTTGTAAAGCATTGCCCTGATGCTGCGGTGAATCGGTAAAAGGGATCCAATTCCCCTCTGAAGCAACCTGTTTTACTTCTGCCTCAGTGGGCAGGCGGTAGAAGTAGGCTCCTGCTTCTGGCTGCAGATTGGCTTGAGTGGCTAACCAGGCGCAGAACCAGCGGGCATCCTGCCAGGAGATTCCGGTTACAGGTTGGTTTGCTTGCCCCTGGGGAATCTCGATCGTTTCTGCCTGGGAATAGAACTGACCGGTTGTCTGGTCATTTAGAAATAGCTGGTACTCGCCCCAGGTGATGTAGTTGGGATCGATAGCAGTCTGCGCGTCAAGGGCGGTCAGGTTGCGGAAGCGTTGTTCTAATCTGACCTCAGCTGCTAGATCGCTTGATTCGGGTTCAACTTGTAAGAGGGCTTGTTCGATGCGATCGCGCACTTGCGGATCCACTTCGCGCCCTTCATTTTTGCAACGGTTTGCTAATTGGAGGGTATAGGACGTCGGGCTTTCCAGTATCGCCTCAATTAGAAAGCTGGCATCCCCTAACGCGGCGTAAAAGCAGATGACTTCCTGCCAGCGGTCGTTGTTGAGGTTCTCCAGCAATCTTGCTTGTTGTCCCTGCTCTTTGATGTACAACGCTGCCAGGTATTCCTGAAAAGTTTGATGGGCAAACTCATACTGACCGGGTTCTTTCTCCACCAGTAACCCGGCAGTCTCGATCATCTCTTGCCAGAATTGGGCGGCGTCAAAGTCGCGATCGGAACGACAGCGCTTCAATGTCGGCTGAATCCATGGCGTTCCTTCAGCCAGGGCAAACAGAGTTCTTTCCTGTTGTACCAGTTCCCAGGCTAATGACTGCAACACGGCTTTATTGCCTGTGGCGGTCAGCGTGAGCGCGTTGCTTTTGGCATAGGGACGGGTACCCAACAGCAAGTTGCAAATCTTGTCGTAGAGTTCAACCCGGCGTTTGGGCAGGGTGGTTTCAGCCCGATGGGTGGTGGCAATCATCGTAATCAGCAGCGGGTTGCGAGCCAGGTCGTTCAAGGCTGGAGTGGTATCGAGCTGTCGCACCAGGTCGCTTGCCATTGCCTGACTTTCTTGCTCGATCTTGATTTTTACCTGTGTTGCTGAGAGGCGTTCCCCGGCATCGTTGTGTTGACTCTCCCTCAGCAAGGGTTCCCACTTCAGGCGAGCCACCATGGTTCGGTACCACTTTTCGATGAATTCTTGCTTTTGCTTGGGATTGAAGTCTAAGACTCTCAAGGTTAAATCGGTCTGAATTGCATGAGCAGGGTCATCCGCTCGGATCTCGAAGCCATGGGGTCTGGAAGTGAGGATGAACTGGGTGTGACGGTAGGTCTTCATTTGTTTGTCCACCCAACGACGGACGCGATCGCGCTGATTCTTCGGCACTTCATCCAGGCCATCGAACATCACCAGGCAATGCCCGCGATCGAGTTGCGCCTCAAACCAGCGACTGGAAAGGTCAGGCATCTTCCCTTCGAGTTGCTGGCTGGCATGGCGGACGATCAGTTCCGGTAACGAGGGGATAGCGGGTGCAAGAGCAGATTTCCCGTTTGCGGGCGGGAGATCGAAGGGGGTTGCAGGGGGTTGCAACGGCGACCCCAGGAACGGATGAATCTCGCGAAAGCGCAACAGAACCGGGAGGAATGGCGGAGTGTGCTGCGGGGGATTGCTGGCATAGGTGAAGGTGAGGTGACGCATTAAGGTGGTCTTGCCATAGCCGGGAGCAGCCAAAATCGCAATCCGACGATTGGGATAAGCAGCGGGTGCGTGCTGGCGTGTTGGCAGAAACTCCCAAATTTGTTGCTGTCCCCTGGACAGCGCTCCTGCACTCTGATGGGATTGAATCCGCAAAGGGACAAATACGTCTTTTAATGCCAGACCGGGCAAGTCTTGGAATCCTTCTATCTCGACTGCATAGCAACTCGCTTTCAGGGCTTCCAGATATCGATCGCGATCGCGGGAAAAATGATCCAACTTTCGATCGGCTGCTTGTGTAATTCCCTTGCCTACCTGCTTGCCTTGTTTGTTTAGCCACGCTTTGAGGACTCCCAGTAAGCCTTCGCCAAAGGCAGTCAACAATCCGGTTGCGACACTAATGACTCCGGCGATAGCCGCTTTGGGCAGCTCATCAACATATAGAAAGTAAATCGCTGACCCGCCGCTGCCCGTCACCAACAGCTTGATTAAGGCGTCCGTTAGCTTTTCAGAGAAATCTGGCTTCGGAGGTGGCGAGTCCTGGTTCATAGGAGCAGTAGGGATAAATTGTAGCAGCTCTTTCGGCATTATAAAGTTGGCATTTATCAGGGGTTAGCAATGGGCAACCCATTTTCAACGCGCCGTCTTCTCCAGGATAGCTCCCAACTGGCTGCCCTGTTGGCTTGTGAGAGGGTGCGCGCGATCGCAGGACAATTGCCCCTCACCCGCACCAGAGCAGCAGGCATTTTTGCCTCGCGCTTTCGATCGGCTGAACGGGGTTGAGGTTGGTCGGTTTCAGGGCAAAGAGCGGATTGTTTCTCCTGGATTCCCAGAATTGGAGCTAACGGCTGAGCCGGTGTTGAATCCGAGCGTTTGAGTCGGGCCTGATTGTTGTCTGCTCTATCGAGGCAGCTGACACACCCTTCAAAACCAAAACCGCGACCAATACGTCCTTGGAATACGGTTCGCGATCGCGACTGACTGCTAGTTTGGTGAGACTGCGATCGCTACGACTCAGTCTCAAGAAATGGAAAGGGTGGGTTCGTTAATTTCAGGATTTTTGCGCGTCGGGTACCGATCGATCTTCAGCAGCAAGTCTGCAATTCAGTACTCTTTCACCCCAAATGCGGCATACCACAGCGGCTTCTTATTGCTGCTCAGGGATGAGGGTGGGGCAACAACATCCGCTTCTCAATCCCTTCCCAGGTGTCGCGAGAGACGCGCACGGCAGATTCTTTGCAGCGTACTATCAGCTCGCAGGTGTATAGATATTTGTAAAAGGCGTTTGCTTCCTCCTGAGAAAATTCTAACCATGCCGGTTCAATTTCAAACGTATCGAACCAAATTTGGTAGATTTGTTCAATAAAAGTTTGGTTTATCTGAGCCGAGCTGGAGCGAGCCGGAGCTTTTGATTCTAAAGCTTTCAGATGCTCAATCAGCTTCTCGAAGTCTATGCCGCCAAAAATTTTTAAGTCTCTAAATGCATAAACACGAACGTAATCGAGGGCATGTTCCAAGGTGGAACGTCGTATGCTGGTCAAGCTAAGAGTATAAGAAACGGAAAGAGCAGCAGTACGGTCGTGATCGTAAAAATGTTGGATGCCGTAATTATAGTCATGCTCGAAGTTTTGATCGTAGCTATGGCTATAGTCAGCAATAGGATTCCAGCGATAGTTTTTGGGACAGCAAAAAGCGCGAGAGAGGTAAAGGACACGATTGAGGAATTTGACCTTTAATGAAAGTGCAAGGTTATAGATACGTTCGAGAATAGGATCGTATGCCTGACAAAGAGGGTGCTCTTGGGTCAGTGAAAAGTCATGGTTAAGGGAAAGCACAAAGTAAATTGCAGCTGTGCGTTGGGCAAGTGCCTGATGAGTTCTTTCTGAACGAGCAGTTATTCGATCTGCCCAAGTGAGGAGAGCCTGAAACTTAGCATTAATGACAAAATTTTGGGCTGCTGTCTCCATTTCCATCAGCAGGCTATCAGCCCGTGGCAACATACATGCAACCAACAAGAAGATTTCTCGCCAACGTATGTCTGCCAAATGTTCGGTGACCAGTTCTTTAATTTGGTGTTCGTTGTAAATGTATTGAGCCGTTAAGTACTCTTGCAAGGTAAGATGTGAAAAGGAATAGATGTTCCTGGCACGTTCTACTAAAATCCCTTGTTGTACCTCAATCGCATTTAAGACTGCTTCACTATCTAAGTACTTGGGAGCGTTTAGATTATCAACTAAGAAATGCTTAATTTGTTTTGCAATCTCTTGTTTGCGGAAAAATGGTTGATCCTCAGAAAAACTGGTACAAGCAATTTCAGATAACAGCAACTTTTCCAATTCTGGACTAAGGTCATGGTAGATCGGATCGTGCTGAACCCGCTTTTCAGCAGACCACTCCTTCATCAGCACATTCAAAGCATCTCCGTAAAGAGCAGCACGATCCTTTGGAAACATCAAAGATTTATGGTAGACGATACAAAGCAAAGTCAAGAGTAAGGGAGTTTGGGCTAACTCTTTGGCTGCTTGGTTTTTGGAATGACTCAGGAGCCTCCAACACTCCTCAGCAGTTTTTGACTTTTTGTCCAGCTCAGAACTGAACCACTTTTGGATGAATTGTTGAATTTGATGGTCGTCAAAATCAGCGAGTTCAATGTCTCGGAAACGTTGGAATCCACCACTACGATAACCAGCAATGCGGCAAGAAGCCACGAAGCGATTTCGATCGTATTGAATAACCAACTGCTGGATCGCATCTATCACTGTATTGACACTACTGACCGAGACTTCATCTAGTCCGTCTAGCAAGACTAACAACTTACCTTGTTCCAGTGCTTTGGTTGCGAATTCGTCTGCAGAAGGAAGACCAAAGTACTGAAACTCGCGTGCAATCGCAATGGTCAGATCGACTTCATCAGTAAATTGCTTCAGTTCTAAGAGCACAGGAATACAGTGATGTTTGAAGCACCCATTATTTCCCTTGAGTGCTTCTAGTCCGAGCTTTCGCAAGAAAGTAGTCTTTCCCGCACCGGGGCCACCCAGTACCATCAGATATTGATGCTGATTGGCGACAGCAATACCATCCTGATTACCTACTTTCCTACCAACTTGAAAACGTCTCTCCTGGCTCTTCCGGTATTCTTCCTCTAAGGCTTTGATGGATTCAAAGCGCCGGATACTGAGGTCATCAAGGAAACGAACCTGGGTGTAGACTGACTCAAGTTCAACTGCCTGGGGCATTCCCAGTAACTTGAGCAAACCGTAGCGACTCTGGTACTTGTCGGCGTATTGCTTGAGGACTACAGCGTCAAGCTGAAACGGTTCGCGGGTGGGTAAGGATTCAAGTTCTGATTCTCTCTTTTGGATCTGTTCCTCCAGCATTTGAATGTCACGCTCAAGTTTTGCTAGCCGTTTGGGATCGCCTTCCAAACGGTACTCATCTTCCAGCTCTTTCAGCAGCGCGTAATCCTTGCCTCGCTGCTCTTCCAGGTACTCGCGATCCATAGCCATCACCCGCTCAAGCACAGGTCTATTCTAATACCCCAGGCGAGATCCATCTGATGGCATTGGTTGAGCATGGAATAGCACGGTCTATACCCTTGCTTTTCTTGTGCCGCGATCGCGCAGCGTGTTCGTCAGGATGTATTGCGTTTAGGGTTCGCAGCCATTGAAGACGCGATCGGCATTCAGCCCTTGCGCTTGCGTCGCAGGAGGAACCCTCCTGCTAAGGCGAGGGTGCTCAGTCCCAGGAGGGTGGAGGGTTCTGAGGTGGAGACCGGATCGAGTCGATTGCCAACCCTCGTAAGCCTTGTTGTAACTCTCTGGCGGCTTTGGCTTGCTGTCTTAATTGCCCCGCAACCCGCTGCTTCGTCAGTGCTACCTGAGTCTTAAACAGCCTCTCTGCTTCTCGTTGTTGTTCTCTGGCGACTTTCGCTTGTTCTCGTTGTTGGCGGATCGTATTTGCCTGCCCCGTACCTCCCGTCAACGACGCAGATGGCTTGACAACAGGAACTGCAATCCTGGCTGCAGCAGCTTTCATCAAGCATCTCAGCCTACCTTGAGCCACTCCTCATCCAGCTCCACCTCACCGCACAAAATATCCACTGCCCGATCCATATCGCAGTAAGACCCGTCTGGCAGCTTGAGCAGTTTCATCCGATGGCAGAGCGCAATTAGTACGCTAGTGGGCGGCCCTATGCGACCTTCTGATCGCTCCAACCGGCCGATAGCAGACTCTGAGACCGGGACACCCGACATAGCGCTAACCCAATCGGCAAACTGCTTCTGGGTAATGGTATCAGGCGATCTCTCCACTAATCCTGCTTGCTGAAGCCAGCGGGCCGCTCGCTTTTGGACGCTGGAATCCTTGCGGGTACGGGAGACCAGAGCACCCAGCATAGCTCTACCCTGGCTAAAATTGGGAGTTTCGTCACCGATCATGATAGACTCTGAATTCAATATTCCAAATACTATCACGATATTTAAAGTTCAATTTAAAAATGCGGGACTCGTAGCGCCATCTTCTGAAACAAGATCCCTGCTCAAAGAACAGGGACGAACCAGGGTGCATCTATCATGGTTTAATTGTACTATAAATACGCTTTCTTATGAGTACGGGTGTTGATGCATTTAGAAGCGCGTTGGCGTTGGCGAAGTCTGTCTGAAAGACATAGCCTCCCATAGGGAATCGCACGCGCTTTTAAATCTAAATCCTGCTCATCTCAAAAAATGCGGATGCTGGCGATCCGTTCTCTAGTGCCCGCTGTTCTCGATCCTGTTACTAATCCAGCTCGTCAGGGTCAATCCCCAACGCGAGCAATCGCGCTGCTAATGATTCAGCCCGTTTGCGTTCGCGATCTCGCTCCAGTTCTGCCTGCTCTCTCAACTGTTGTTCGCGATCGGCCCGTTGCTGTTCCTGTTCTTTCAACTGGCGTTCCCGGTCTCGCTCCAATTCTGCACGTTCCCATTGTTCAATGGTTTCCAGATAGGTGGCAAAGCGTTTCCCATTGGGATAGTAGAGTCGCAGATCTCCATCCACCAGCTCGAAGCGAATCCCCAGACGGGGGCTGACCCAGCCATTCATCGACTCAATCGGTTCCAACCGCTCGCCCTGGCGCAACCATCCCTTGAGCGTCCCTTGCTCCGGATCGTGGATGTAGTATTCCTCGACCCCATGCTTTTCGTAAAAGGCCAGCTTTTTGACCTCGACTTCCTGGACGCTGTTGTTTTTGGAGACAAACTCAAAGGTCACCTGCGGCCCCAGGTTGCCTTCTTCCCATTGCTTGTAGACGGTGCGGTCTTTTTTATCCTGCCCGAAGATGACCATGACATCAGGCGCGGTGCTTTTGACCTCGTCCGGGTTGCGCTGCAGGGGATACCACAACAGGTTGCCGACGACAAGGACAGGCTCGTTTTTAAACAGGTCATCAAGTCCGCCCTGAGTCGTCATCATCAGGCGGAATTGCTTGGTATTGTCAGACAAGGGTAAACCGTCAGTTTCGGGGTAGAGAGTGTCCTGGGTAGTTTTGAGCAGGGTAGTCATGGCTCAACCTCAGCGAGTGATATACAGTTTAGCAAAATGAGAGGAATGGTAGAAAGCAGAGGACAGAAGACAGAAAATTCGTAGGGTGGACAACACAGGATTCATATGTCGTTACGGTATTGGGTTCCCAGCAAGGCTTCCCCCAATCCAAAATCGGCAATCTAAAATCCAAAATGGGATCGCCGTGGGCGGTGTGGGATGGTACCAATCCAGAGATTCGCAAAGTTGCCGATCGGTTCATTTTTGCCAATGCCTATAACCCGCAGGCGGCTGCAGCGGCTCGTAGTGCGGGATAGATGTTACAGGATTGGTGTGTCTGAAGGGGGGATTTCAGGGTTTTTTGGGTATCGTTACGGTACATTTCGTGGAAGGCGATCCGGGAGAAGGGGCTTGGGTAGTTCAGGTGAACTGGTAGGGGAAGGGCTGTACCGGGTACCCGATCTTTGAAACGCTGATGGGTTCATGGGGATCGGTGGGGTTATAAATCTTTAAAAAATCTCGGAACGCCTAGATGTTACAGTTCACAAGTCTCTGCGCGAGAGAAGACACCCCACAACCACCCAACCAGCACCTTACCGGGTGCAAAAAACGGGAGGTGTCCTGGAGCACCAGTAAGGTCAAAGGTCAAGTTATCATCACCCACGTATTCTCCTCCTTTGTACCACTTGACGCGATCGCCAAATTTGAACCAGGTGTCCCGATTATACTTGCCATCGAGCTTGCCGCCAACCTCTTTGCTCGCGTAGATATCCCGTTGAACGCTGAAGCCGAAGCGCCCGCCGCTGAAGTTTACCCAGAGTTGGTCAAGAGTACGCAAATCTTCGCAGGGAAACTTAGCAATATCCTCCTCATCCAGATAGCCTCTCTCCGTTTGCCCTGCCCCTTTTAACATGATCCGAGCCGTTTCCTCATCTGCTTCTTGCCAGCGTCCGTTAGCCAGATAGTTCAACAGCGATTTATAGCGATCGTTCAGTTGCACCCGCACCACTTGTAAAGCATTGCCCTGATTCTGCGGCGAATCGGTAAAGGGGATCCAATTTTCCGCTGAAGCAACCTGCTGTACTTCTGCCTCAGTGGGCAAGCGGTAGAAGTAGGCTCCTTCCTCTGGCTGCAGATTGGCTTGAGTGGCTAACCAGGCGCAAAACCAGCGGGCATCTTGCCAGGGGATTCCGGTCGCATATTGGTTCTCTTGACCAGCGGGAATTTTGACTGCTGTTGCCTGGGAATAGAACTGCCCGGTGGCCTGGTCTGCCAGGAAGAGCTGGTACTCGCCCCAGGTGATGCCGGTGGGATCGAGGGCAGTTTGTTCGTTAATGGGGATCATCTGGCGGAAGCGTTGTTCTAATCTGACTTCTGCTGCTAGATCGCTGGATTCGGGTTCGACTTGTAATAGGGCTTGTTCGATGCGATTTCTGACCTGCGGATCCACTTCGCGTCCTTCATTTTTGCAACGGTTTGCTAATTGGAGGGTATAGGGTGTCGGGCTTTCCAATATCGCCTCAATTAGAAAGCTGGCATTCCCTAGCGCGGCGTAAAAGCAAATGACTTCCTGCCAGCGGTCGTTGCTGAGGTTCTCCAGCAATCGTGCTTGTTGTCCCTGCTCTTTGATGTACACCGCTGCCAGGTATTCCTGAAAGGTTTGATGGGCAAATTCATACTGGCCGGGTTCTTTCTCCACCAGTAACCCGGCAGTCTCGATTATCTCTTGCCAGAATTGTGTGGCGTCAAAGGTGCGGTCAGACCGACAGCGCTTCAACGTCGTCTGAATCCATTGCGTTCCTTCGCTCAGGCTAAACAGAGTTCGCTCCTGTTGCACCAGTTCCCAGGCCAGTACCTGCAATACGGCCTTATTGCCCGTCGCGCTCAAGGTGAGGGTGTTGTTCTTGGTGTAGGGACGGGTACCTAACAGCAAGTTGCAAATCTTGTCGTAGAGTTCAACCCGACGTTTGGGCAGGGTGGTTTCAGCCCGGTGAGTGGCCGCAATCATGGTAATCAACAGCGGGTTGCGAGCCAGGTCGTTCAAGGCTGGAGTGGTATCGAGCTGTCGCACCAGGTCGCTTGACAGGGTCTGACTTTCTTGTTCGATCTTGAGTTGGACGTGCTCTTCTGAGAGCCACTCCTTTTCAGCACCCTGGCGGCTTTCTCTGAGTAATGGTTCCCATTTCAGGCGAGCTACCATTGTGCGGTACCACTTTTCGATAAAGTCTTTCTTCTGCCTGGGATTGAAGTCTAAGACTCTCAGGGTTAGATCCGTTTGAATCGTATGGGCTGGGTCATCCGGCTGCAGTTCAAAGCCGTGGGGTCTGGATGTGAGAATAAATTGGCTGCGACGATAGGTTTTCATCTGTGTATCCGCCCAGCGGCGCACGCGATCGCGCTGATTCTTCGGCACTTCATCGAGGCCATCGAACATCACCAGGCAATGCCCGCGATCGAGTTGCTCCTCAAACCAGCGACTGGACAGGTTGAGCGTTTTCCCGGCCAGTTGCTGGCTAGCATGACCGACAATCAGCTCAGGCAGCGAGGAAATTTCGGTTGCTCCTGAACCCGGATTGTTCTCAGCCAGGGGGAGATCGAATGGGGTGGAGGGGGGCCGCAGCGGCGACCCCAGTAGCGTATAAATCTCGCGAAAGCGCAACAGAATCGGCAGGAAGGGCGGGGTGTGCGGCGGTGGATTGGTGATGTAGGTGAAGGTGAGGTGACGCATTAAGGTCGTCTTGCCATAGCCGGGAGCCGCTAAAATCGCAATGCGGCGGTAGGGATACTCGCCGGGTGCTTGCTGGCGTGCTGGCAGAAAGGCCCAGATTTCTTGTTGTTCTCTGGACAGCGGCCCTGCACCCTGCCGGGATTCAATTCGCAGAGGAACAAATACATCTTTTAATGCCAGACCGGGCAAGTCTTGAAACCCTTCAATCTCGACTGCATAGCAGCTCGCTTTGAGTACTTCTAGATATTGCTCGCGATCGCGGGAAAAATTCTCCAACTTTCGATCGGCTACTTGTGTAATCCCCTCACCGACTTGCTTGCCTCGTTTGTTAGTCCATTCTTTGAGAACTCCCATCAGACCTTCACCGAAGCTGCCTAACAATGCAGCTGCAGCTGCAATAATTCCAGCAATTGTTGCTTTAGGCAGCTCATCTACATAGAGGAAGTAAAGAGCCGATCCACCCCCTCCTGCAAACAGCAACTTAATTAAGGCATCCTCCAACTTTTTAGAGAGGTCTGGCTTAGGAGATTCCTGGCTCATGGAAGCAGCGGGGATAGACAGCAGGTTCGTTACAAATTTAGCTCGTCCTGTTTGCTTTTCTGCTAGACCTTGCGAGTGGCAGTAGTATTGCTAGGCGCGATCGCATTGAATCTCAAAAGCGATCGCGCTTTTGACTCTGAATCCTTGCGATCGCGCCTAATTTCGCTAACGATAGGCTTGCCCATCGCTTGACCGATGCGGTCTAAAAGAGATTTCGCGATGCCGAAAGAATAGTTCAAAGCGGTTTTAGATGCTAAAGGTGGAGTTGATTTAATTGAGGGTATCCATCACCTCAAAGTCCAAATAATTTGGCAACGATAGGCAACAGCACACCAGCACTCTCAGCCAACGTCGCCGCAGTCGGCAGCTCATCCGCAATTCCTTTCAGCACTCGTATAGAGCGTTTCACCACTTTTTTTGTTGTGCCATCGTCAGGATTTTTGCCCGCTTCAGCCAGGGCTTGCACCTGCTCAAGGGCTTCTACTTTGTCCTCATCGCTTAAGTCGGGGTCATTGTCGATCGCTTCATGCAGTTGGGTCAGCAAGTCTTTGATACTGGGTCGATCGGTTTGGGGAGAATCAGGTAGCTGGTTAATGGTGTTAGTGATAACGTTAATAGGTCTACTGGCCAGCAAGTCTACGATTTCTTTCATATCCGCACTCTGCTGACGATAGATGGCGATTTGCTCTTCCTTGGCTTCCAGTTTAGCTTGATATTTCTCTTCTAACGCCTTCAGAGCAAACTCATAGTTGCGGTTAAAGTCACTGTGAATTTTCTCCTTATCAGTTTCAGGTGGTGCATTGACCCTGACTACCACTACTCCATCGCCTTTGTTTTCAATACTTTGAATGGACAGCTCAACCCCTTCATTCTCCACCTGGACTTGCCTGAACGAGGTGACAAATGCTTTCCAGTCCACCCCATTGCGGAAGATCAGATCGATGGTATCCAGCACCTCTTCAAATAGCTTGGCAAACTCTCCAGGCTCAAAGTTGCCGCTGTTGGGCCGTCGTTCCTTCTGGCCATTGAGTAAATAGACATGTTCGCAGATTGCCCCCTCTAGCTGGGTATCGCTATTCATTCCCCAGTCTTCCAGGCAAGCCCCAGTTAATTTCGCCTGATAGAAGTTGGTTCCCAGTGCCTGAGTTTTGGTCAGATTGGCTCGCTCTAACCAGGCTCCCTCCAGGTTGGCGTTGCTGATATCGGCTTCTGTTAGATCGGCATCGTTTAGATCTGCCCCAGCTAGGTTCAAGCCCTTGAGATCGAGTCCTTTGTAGGACTGACCTGCACCGCGATGGGTCACAGCCAAGTCTCTCACTTTGGGGTTGAGCAGGATGGTACAGCCTGCTCTGGCGCGATCGAGTTGTCTGGCGTGATGCCAGTGGGTCAAGGTTAGGGTTGCATTTCTGAGATCCGTACTTTTGAGGGCTGCCCAATTGAAATTTGCATTGCTCAGATTGGCACTTTGGAAGCTGGTACCCCCGATGGTTGCGAAGGCGATGGCAGTTGAGCGAATCCAGGCACCGCGAGGATCTCCTTTTAAGGCCCGCCAGCCGATGTAAGCGCTGACAAGTGAAAGAACGACTGCGACTGCGACTGCGACCGCGACTGCGACTGCGACTGTTCCTGCGACTACGACTCCGACTACGACTACGAATGCGAATGCGAATGCTTCTACAACTGCGACTACAACTGCGACTACAACTGCTCCTGCTCCTGCGACTGCTCCTGCGACTGCAACTGCGAATGCGAATGCGACTACGAATGCGACTGCGAATAAGACTGTTCCTGCTCCTGAGACTGTTCCTACTCCTACAACTGCTCCTACGATTGCGATTGCAACTGTGACTGCGAATGCGACTCCGAATGCGACTGCAACCGCAACCGCTCCAACTCCTTTTCTTACAAGGATAATCAGCAAAACTACCAGGATAATCAGACCAACCCAGCCAACAATCACATCACTGAGATCGCTTCTGAATATGAACGATACCCAAATACCCGTAAATGAGGAAAAGAACCCAGAAAATCCTGCTAATACCCACGAAAAAAGCACCAACCCGATCGCCCACCACTTCTGCAACCCAGCCGTCGTCCCGCTAAAATTCACCCCGCACAGCGTCGCCCCCGTAAAGTCAGCACTGCGGATATCAGCGCCGCTGAAATCACATCCCGACAAGTCCTGACCTTTGAACGATTGCCCGCGCAAGTTCACCCCGCGAAAGTCGCGTTCTCCAGCAGCGTAGCGTCTGAGGAGTTCGGAGGCTTTCATAGGGGGTGTCTCCGTTGCATTCAGCTTCGGTATCCGCAATTCCATCTATTGTGCTGTTTTAGTTTAACCAGCGATCGCGGTGGGAAGGTAGAGTGCGGATGTATGGAGGTAACGGGATCTCGACTGTAGGTGGCGCGATCGCGATCCTTTCATTAGCGAAAAAATGGCGTTGCTGAATAGAAAGATGATCAGATAAACGCTGGTATTTCCCGATACTTTAAATGATGAAGTCGCAATCGAATAGAATATTTAAGCATATCGACTGACTTTGAGTAGCACAAAGTCTTACGATGTAACCGGGCCAGATAATGTCGTAATCGGGTGTTCTCATTCTCAACTCTGGTCATGCAGGTCTTACTGACAATCTGATCTCCATCTTCAATGAACTTCGGATAAACCTTATATAGCGGTTCCCGTGCGGCTGAAGTATATGGAACTGTGCCCCTGACTTCGGCAGGGGCACAGTTCCATACCTCACTCGCCTGAGAATTGCTATAACCATCTGTGACATAAAAATAACTTCCCCAGCTAGACACGATATCCCATATGAGGTTTGAAGGTCTTGGCACTGCGATCGCCTAACACCCACGCTAGAATCCCTTGACTACAGTGGTTGACCGCGCTCCATTTCCAGATTTTGTTTTTTTAGACTTCACAAACGTCTCCAGCTCATCCAGTTCGGCCACTTCCGGGATTTCACTCGTCAGTGGTGCATCGGGTAACTGCTGACCCAATTGTTTCACCCAATAGATGACGGTGGTGTGATGCACCTCTTTGACTCGCTCAATGGCCCGAAAGCCCATCCCATTGAGATACATCTCCAAGCATTCCCATTTGAACTCCTGTGAATGCCCTTTGGGTGGGTCATACTCATCAATAAACTGGCGACCGCATTGAGCACAAATATGATTTTGTTTGCTGCTGCGCTTGCCATTTTTTTTGATAACCGTAGAGTGACAGTGTGGACAATGCATAGTAGAAGAACCTAAATCATCTCTCTATTATGCAACGCCCTAATTTTTCCCTAAAATCCTACCCCAACCACCCCTAATCAGCTTAAACACTCTGCGCTCATTGGGAAGTGCAGGATTTTTTCATATAGGCTAGAAGCCGCATACAGCTTACGGAGAGGGGGAGATTCGAACTCCCGGAGCCTTTCAGCTCATCCGATTTCAAGTCGGACGCAATCGACCACTCTGCCACCTCTCCAATCATTTCGATCTGAGCTTGTTGGTTTCCCAAATAAGCACAGACACCATATTACATGACTTGACAGGCGTTAGCACAGTAAAGCAGGAAGAAACGAAAGAGTATGCAATGAAAGAGGATTCTGCGGGTAGCATCTCGCTTGCTAACTATTAAGCGTACAAGACTCCAGGGCTACCTTTTTTCTGCAGTCCGAGCGAGACGAGGGGGGCGATAAAGGATTTGTTGGGACGCGATGGCAAAATCCTGGTCGATCCAAATCTGGGCAACCTGGGTTACCTGGCACTCCTGCAAAGAGATCCGGCAGAAGTGCCGCTGACAGTTGCTGCCAGTTTGAACAATTCGAGGCACGCAAGCCGTATTGACGTAGACCGTGCCTGCATCATCGATGCCGATCGATCGCCTTTGAATGTGCTGGGTATGGCGAAGAGCGTGATGCATATGACCAAAGGCAACGAGAGGAATGGTCGTGCCAGCTTGGCGGGTTTGCGCGATCGCAGCAGCGAGATCCGGATCGCCAAAATCACCGCCCAACGGCTCCCAATCTTTGCCACAGGGATCTTCAGGCCGATCGCCTAACCCAGTAGGTCCGCAATGTCCCAGGAACAAGACTGTATTGCAAGCCGCACTTTGAGCAGCAGCAACAATTCGAGCCGCTGACTCTTCGAAATTGCGAACTCCGAAGCGAGTCCGGTAGAACTTCTCATTTTTCCAGTCGCTTCCCCCCCAACTAAAGGGACGTCCACCAACCACCGTTATATCTAATTCCGGAAAATCCAGTTTGCCGTAGCCGATATGCACGGTCCCAAGCAGATCCAACTGTTGTTGCACCCGATCTTCCCGGCTGCGATCGTAAGGGCAATGCTTATTGCCCCAGGGAGAAGCCGTAAACCAGGCATCATGGTTACCCAAAATAACGGCTTTGGGCAGTTCCAGTGCCGCGATCGCCCGCACCACCTCTACAGATTCATTGCCAAAATCTCCCACAAACATCACCAGGTCAACCCCTAACCGTCGCAACGCAACACCATCAGCCGCTTCCCACTGATCGTGAACATCCCCTACTACTGCAATTTCAACTGAGCTATGGCGATCGCTTTGAACCTGCATGCTAATTCCCTTACTTTTCAGAATGCACCGCACGAGAGTCTCTCCTTACAGGTATAGGCAATGGCAAAACAATATGCAAGGAGGCAGAAGGCAGGGGGCAGAAGGCAGAAGTTAGAAAGATCTGTAATGTTTACCCAAGAGACTTTACAGCACCAAGCTACCAACTACGAACTGGGCACAATTTTAGCTGGGCGTTGGTAATTTAAGGGATGAATTGGAAACTGGAGCCTTTGACCCCAGGTTCTAATTTATTTCCCCATTGACCAATGCCCAATTTTAGCTGTGTCAAAGCACTAAAAACACAACAAATATAGTGCTACGAGAATGGATATAGGACATAACGAGAATGGATTAGGACATAGCAAAAGTTTCAAGCTCTAGATGCAGCACGTCTTTACCTTCTGCCTTTTGCATTATCTTCTGCCTTCTGCCCTCTGCCTTCTGCCTTAATCTAAAATCCAAAATAGTGAAAAAAATATTTAACCCCTGGCATTTTGAGAACCATAGATTTTTCCCCGCAAACCTTCAGGCTTCAAAATAGGCAGAGCTTAATTCGTGTTAAGAAAAATTTCATCCCTCTTTCAAGATGTATTCTTCACTTTATATCTCTAGAAAGTTCCAGTTTAACGATCGCATTTAATAGCAAAATGATATTGGTTGACATAGAGGAGCATTTAATTCATTCTTCAGATGACAAAATGCAGAATTTGGACGATATTAAATTCAACCCCTGCCCCACCTGTCCCATCGATGCTAAATTTGGGCATGTATACGGAGATAACACCCAATATCCTCCCTTACAATTGCAATATTCTTGCGATTGAATTCGCGAATTCGAACCTTTTTGAGTTAATTTTTAGATATTCATCTACCTTTTTTCCCTGATATCAGGATGATTAAACCCCAACCTACCTAATTTGTTCCCGATTTGGGAGTGTTTGTCTGATGAAATTGAAAACATTTGCGATCGCAACCTTACTCACTACAACCTCTCTCGCCATTCCTGCAAAGGCCGAAAACCTCCAACACTTGCAGCAACTCCTGTCTACCAGACAATGCCAGGGGTGCGAACTCATTCGTGCAGGACTCGTACAGGCCGACCTATCTTATGTCGATCTATCCGGCGCAGACCTGCGAGGGGCAAATCTTAGTCGCGCCGACTTGAGCGGAGCCAACCTTAGCGGAGCCAACCTTAGCGGAGCTGCGCTCTTTGGAGCCAACCTCAGCGGAGCCAATCTCCAGGGAGCCAATCTCAATGGCACCGATTTAAGAAACACCTATCTGGTCAATGCCGATCTCGCCGGCACCAATCTGCAGCAAACCCTGCTCAAAGGAGCAGTTGGGCTACCCACGAACAAAATGGGAATCGAAAACCTTTATCGGTGGGGAGTCGAAGAAGCAGACAGAGGCAACCACCAGGGAGCTATCGAATATTACACCCAAGCCATTGAAATCGATCCCAATTTTGGTCAAGCCTACATGGATCGCGCCCTGGCCCAAGCCCAAGTCGGCAACTATTCCCAGGCATTAGCAGATTCCACCCAAGCAGGCGAAATTTTTTCCAGTCAGGGTAATACCCAAGCCGTCCTCCTCTCCCAACGGTTTAACGAAACCATGGTAGAGATTCAGAAGCGGAAAGCCAAAGGTAATGGCGGTGGCAATGGCGGCTTCCTCAATCTTTTAGGATCGCTAGGATCGCTAGTTTTGCCATTTTTGGGCTTTTAAAGCAGTCGTTACCCACAACGCTTCTAAAAATCCGCAAGACTCTCACCATCAAAGCTCTGTGTTCAAGAGCATGAACAAAGTTTTGATGAAATTGCATCACCTGAAACATCCCCAAACGGTATGCCTTCTATCCACTGCCTCCTTAAACCATTACCATCAACGACAGTTGGATTAATCCTTGCAACTTTAACTGCAAGCATCAATACCATCCCTGCCAATGCCCAACTCCCCCCCCCTGTTACCTTGTCGCAAATCTGCGGTAACGGAATAACAGCTCCCCCCAACGCCGCCTACACCTTGGGAGCAGGCGATCGCGTTCGGATTGATATTCTTGAAGTCCCTGACTATAGCCACGAATATCAGGTTCTAGCCGACGGTTCCTTAAACCTGCCCCTGATTGGCAACCTCTCCGTTCAGGGACTGAGCTTAAAGCAAGCTGAAGCCAGGATTTCCAATGAATATCTATCTTTTCTGCAACTGCCTTGCGTCACCATCACATTGCTGGCAGCCCGCCCGTTGAAACTAGGGATTGCAGGAGAAATCCATCGTCCCGGCTCTTATACCATTCCGCTAGAAGAAGGCACCTCATTCCCAACCGTCACTCAAGCCATCGACTTAGCCGGAGGAGTCACCCAATCAGCAGACCTGCGCAACGTACAGATTCGGCGGCAAACCATTACCGGAGAATCTCAGATTGTTCCTGTCAACCTTTGGGCGTTATTACAAACAGGCGATCTCAGCCAGGACGTTCCCCTCCGCGACGGTGATGCAATCGTGATTCCCGCCGTGGAAAATTTCGATCTATCAGAAGGCCGTCAGGTCGCCGCTGCCAGTTTTTCTGCCGATCGCTCTCAACCCGTTAACATCGCTGTCGTTGGAGAAGTGGCTCGTCCCGGCCCATACACCATCACCAGCGAATCCCAGGGAGTGGGGGCAGAAAACGCTCCCATCACAGTCACGCGAGCCATTGAGCTGGCAGGGGGCATCATGCCAGCTGCCGATATTCGCCGTATCCAGGTTCGTCGAACCACCCGAACCGGAGTCGCGCAGCCCCCGCTTGAAATCGACCTCTGGCAATTATTAAAAACAGGGGATCTCAAGCAGGATGCGATCTTGCAGGATGGTGATACAGTGATAGTTCCCATCGCCACTGACATCAACTTGCAAGAAGCCCCGCAAGTTGCCGCAGCCAGTTTTTCTCCCGACACTATCCCCGTTAATGTTGTTGGGGAAGTCCTCAGACCCGGAACGGTTCAAGTTCCCCCCAATACCCCGCTCAATCAAGCCATTCTTGCAGCAGGCGGATTTAATACTCGGCGGGCGCGCAAAAGTTCGGTGGAGCTGATTCGCTTAAATCCAAATGGCAGCGTTTCTCGACGGCGTATTCCGATTGATTTCAAGCAAGGCATCAATGAAGAAAGCAATCCTCTGCTACATCGCAATGATGTGATTGTTGTCGGTCGCTCCAGCCTGACCAGCTTTTCAGATACCCTGGGCACTGCGCTCAGACCGTTCGGCAGTGTCTTCTCTTTTCTTAATTTTTTTAGAATCTTTGACTAACTGGCTTTGTTCGTCTGCAAGTAAGCTATCTTGTTATTTTGAGGACTAAACCTAACAGCGATGATTAGAAATCTGAGAAGGATTTGGCAAAGTTTTTAGATTGCCTGTTCCAAACACAGGAAAACAACAGCAGAATTTTTAGATTTTCCGTTATAAACTCAGGAAAACAACGATTGAAAGCATTTTTAAACCTTTATTCTCAGACTATCAAAACAAAGACAACCGCTAACTTCAACATGAATAGAGCTGACGCTCAGAGCTATTACTGCACCTGGAAGCTACCAGAATTATAAGAGGGGTCACAATGGACAAGAAACCAAGGCTGCAATTCCTGGCAAGAGGGGATGGAGAAGATGGGCAACCTCAACTTTTACCAGAGGCTTATGCCGAGTTGTTTGAGCCAGATAGCAAAGACGATTTCGATCCGCGTCAACTGCTAGCCATTGTCCGTCGCCGTTTAGCGATCAGTGTTGGGGTCACGGTGGCGGTGTTTTTTGCAGTTTTGGGTTGGACTTTGACTCGAACTTCTGTATATGAGGGCCGGTTTCAAGTTCTAGTGGAACCCGAAACTGGTGAGAGTTCTATCAATACCCTGACGGAGGCAGTAGGAGGTGGTACAGGCTCGGACTCGAATGTAGATTATGAAACTCAGATTCAGGTCTTGAAGAGTTCTGAATTAATGGCACCGATCGTCGCCCAACTAAAAAGCCGCTATCCAGATATTAGCTACGAATCATTAATTGGTAGCGGACGTTTGTCCATTATGCGCCTTCAAAACACCAAAATCTTAGAAGTAAGATATCGGAATTCCAACCCCGAAAAAATTGAGTTTGTCCTGAATCAAATTGCCAAAAATTATCTGCGCTACAGTTTGAAGAAACGACAACTCGATTTGGGTCAAGGCATCCAGTTTGTTGAAAACCAGCTTCCCGTTTCGAAAGAGCGCGTGGACAAGCTTCAGAAACAGTTACAGGCATTTCGCCAACAGCATAATCTGCTCGATCCTGAAGCACAAGCCAAAGATCTCTCGAACCAGGTCAGCGATATTACTCAAAGACGACTCGATACAGGAGTGGATTTGGTTGCGACCCAAAATTCATTCCGCAGCCGTCAGGAAAACTTAGGCGCAGACATCAATCTAGCACGCGCATCTGAGATCGTGATGAGCTCGCCCGAATACCAGGCACGTTTGACTCAACTGCTCGATCTTGAGACTCAGATCCTCAGCCAGCCGCAGTTTAAAGCAACTCACCCCAAAATACAACTGCTGCTTCGCAGCCGGGAAATGCAACGTTCCCGTCTGTATGTAATAGCACAAGAGATTCTTGTGCGCAATTCTTTCGCAAATGTTGCACCTCAGAGTTTGATCGACCTCAGTCCCACTCAAAAGGAATTGTTAGGGGAACTGGTAAAAGACACTGTAAAAATTAACGAGTTGCAAGTTCGTTACCAGGCACTGAGTGGAGCTGAAGTCTTCCTCACAAAGAAAGGAAGACAATTAGCTGCTATTGCTGCGCAGGACAACGATCTCCAACACAAACTTAAGGTGGCTACCGACAGCTTGAATCGCTTTCTCAATATGCGGGAGACCTTGCAGATCGAGGCTGCCCAGAATGCCATTCCCTGGCAGCTCATTTCTGCCCCCGTCAAACCCAGCAGCCCTATTTCTCCTAACGTGCCGCGCAATTTGACTATGGGTGCCATTGCCAGCTTGTTACTGGGTCTTGGAGCTGCCCTCCTGGCAGAACAATTGGACAATGTTTTCCATTCCCCTGAAGAGTTGAGAGATCGTGCAAAACTGCCACTGTTAGGTGTCATCCCTTTTAAGAAAGAATTGGAGGAGGAGGAAGATGCAGATTCAGATGGATTCTCTACGGAATTGAATGCTCTGGCGCAACCTGGCAAGTTGTCCCAACATCATACAGCTCCGTTTCTGGAAGCATTCCGTTCCCTTCACACTAACATCCGTTTCCTCAATTCCGATTCTCCGGTACGCTCGATCGCCATCAGTTCTGCAGTCCCTGCAGAAGGGAAATCAACCATTTCTGTTCATCTTGCCCAGGCAGCAGCAGCGATGGGACAGCGGGTGCTGTTAGTGGATGCGGATTTGCGTCGTCCTCAGGTGCATCATGCGTTGGAATTGCCCAATCTGCGTGGGCTTAGCCATGCTCTTGCTGGGAATGTTTCCTTAAAGGAAGCGATTCAACAGCCTACTCGTTGGGAAAACCTCTACGTCTTAACTGCAGGCCAGCCCCCTCCAGATCCTACCCGTTTGCTATCTTCCAAAAAAATGCAGCATCTGATGGGACAGTTTCATTCTATTTTCGACTTAGTAATATATGATACTCCTCCTCTGTTGGGGTTTGCAGATGCTAGATTGTTAACTGCTCATACAGATGGAATCATGCTGGTTGTAGGATTGGGTAAAACAAACCGCAGTGCATTGATTCAAGCATTCGATAATTTGAAAGTGTCCTGCGCCTCAATTCTAGGTCTCGTTGCCAATGGCGTAAAAAATTACACAACCAGTTCCTATGATTATTACGAACGCTATTATTCGCAAGAACGGGACGAGAATGCCTCTGAGCGGGAAACAGCTGCTCTTTAGACAGAAGCTGGTCGGTTTAAGGTAGCGATCGACAAGTAAGGGTTTTGTAATGTATCAGCGGAGCCTGCATTCTCAACAATCCTTATCTCTGGACAACTACTCAGAAGGTTTGTCGGTTAGGCAGCTGATTGAAGCCATGGCCTGATGTCTGGTCGATGAACCACAAACAATAAACAATGAAAAAGTAAATTTACTTCCGTCTAATAAATTCTTGCAGGACACGAAGTTGGGTTTCTGTTGGCATTGAGGCTGGACGTACTCGTTTGACTTCGCTTAGGGCTTCCCACAGTTCTAGCTTGTAATGGCGACATAGATAAGCAATGCATACAGTGGGAGATCGCTCAATTCCAGCCAGGCAATGAACGTAGACTGGCCACTGTTTACCAATACTTTTGTCAATTACTGCTACGGCTTTAGCCAGTTGAACGGATTTCAATTTTGTAGCATAACGACTGTCTGGCAAACTGAGGCGGAGACAGTAAAAACTTTGCAGCACATCCGGTGGTAATATCCCCTCCTCACCAGAACACAGGGAAAATACAACCTTAATCCCGGCACGTGCCAGGATCTTACTATCTCCAGATTTAGGTAATCCTCCAACTGCTAATTTGCCAGGAATGACCCAATCAATTGGGTGGCGTCCGTGGCTAAGCGTAGGTTTTTGCTTAGGAGGAAGCAATCGGCGGATTGTTTTCTGGAGCTGCCGAAGCAATTTTTTCAGGTGCTGCAATAGCTGATGCACTCAATTATCCAAAGAAAAATCTAGAACCTTGTAAAAGACGCTCGATAGTCTGCAGTTAACCACCATCTATTTTGGAAGTTGTGGGTTTGCAGGTCAAATCTACGGTTTTCAAGATGATTGGAGTGACATAAGAGGGTTACATTGAACTCGATTCAGAGGCATAAAAACACGGTAGTCATGCACCGCTAAAAATCAATTATGTCTATCTCAATCAGTCAATAACAAACTGAAATTCTTGAAGTGATGGAAGATTTGGCTATAGATAAGAGATGCAAGTTAAGTTTGATGAGACATAGATGCATGATACGAACCGTGACTATTTTGCCCTATTATTACCGGAAGGAGTGCATTTGTAACGTCTTTTTTTTCATCTGCAGCACATCTTCATCCACGTTTAAGCTGATTTTGAGCTGCTCGGCGATTGAGATTGACAAATAGACCTGTCTGAGAACTGGAGTGGAAGCCCCCCTAAGGGGGGCTTCCACTCCAACTTCCGAATGAGTCTAATAGTGAAGATTGCGATCGCATCTTCACACGATTATGGCTGGAAGCAGCTACTTTATCCATGTCCATTAATAGTTTAACTGAGTGACAGCAGTACAACAGTGTGACGGGAATCACAAACCTGTACGATTGGTTTGTTGATTTCAAGACAGAGCGCGATCGCTGCAATAGAAACTGCAGTCTCGACCCAGTCCAGGGATCCAAATACCCACTTTTTCCAGACTCAGACAAAATATAAAGAAAGTCTTAAAAGCTAACATTTGATTCAATTTACATAACATAATGTTACACAGATGAGAATGTCTACTGCAGCAGCGATTTTACCTATCAGCGAGTACTTGCTTCTAATAAAGGTGAATCTCTGCCTATAATCTAGACAATCTTGCAAAGCTAATAATGGCAAACAGCCCTTATCAGCTTAGGGAATTCTCCTTCAACTTTTGAAACCTTTGTTCAAACAATGCCCTAGCGATAGTGCAAATAGGGCCGAGCTTAATACCCCTTTATGTCTTCTGTCGGTAACCTGACTTGCTGCAACCAGGAAGGTTTTATTGCTATGTTTTATCAAAAATCTAGAGAATCGTTTGTCTTCTCCCGGTATTCCGCCATTGTCCTTCTGGCCTTTCTGGGTATTTTTGCAGGTCTATGTGGATTCATTGGTTGGAAGTTGCAAGCGTTTGCTTTATTCTGTGCACTTTAATCCTCTTGAGCCAATTGCAATACTTCTAAGCGTTGATAAATCGCTGCATGGATTGGCTCTCAAGACTAAAGGCTTCGGGTTCCACCTCGATCCCTTGATAGCAGTCAAAAAGTCAAGCTTTTTGCGTGTATGTATTTCACTCTGCAAGCGATCGTCATTCACGCTGATAGATATTTTTAGAATGAAAAATATACCTGTTTGCTGCAATCTACATCAATACTCAATTAGTAGGTGGTAATTGGTAGGTAGCAACTGTTTGATAAATTTTCTTACTCCCTTCCCCTTCGAAGCTTGCAGAAGGTAGATCTAGTGGGAGAAAGACTTCCAGTTAGTTTTTATAAGCAATCTTAAGCCGGAATGGGAGTCGGAACTCTATTAACACTCCGTGGCAGATTATAGATCTTATCAATCGCTCAGTTCACGGCAAAAGTTGCTGAGTCAAAAATTACTGTCCTCCAATCCTTGTCAACACGACTTGGAAGGTTAGCGCACCCTTAGGGGACGCTAACCTCTATTTCTTCGTGCCAAAACCAAAAAATAGGTTGAAAGCCTTGCTTCGCAAGGCTTTCAACCCAGCCCTCCAATTCGTGTAACAAAAAAATACACTCACAGCAGCCAGTCCTCTTGCGAGAAAGCATCAACAAAATCAGTCCCAAGAATCAAAGACAGGATTGTTCGTAGTGCTAATCCCATTCATACACAGCGACCAGTGCTCCAGACGTAAGGATTTTTGACTGCTACCCAAAGCGGTACTGACCTGAAAAACGACCTCCACTCTCAAGCATAAGGGTATTAATAATTGAAAGCCCAAAAAATTATTTTTTGCCTGTTCCTCTGTAGCATACAATCGCTCTTGCAGCCGAAAAGAGCGCAATCAGTGAAAATATTGCAACGAACATCTGAAATTATCAATGCCATTAATGAATGGGTTGGACGTTTAGCCTCCTGGCTCGTCCTGCTGATGGTGATGATTGGCGGGTGGAATGTTGTCGGTCGCTTCATTGGACGTTGGACTGAGCAAAGTCTAAGTTCCAATGCCTTAATTGAAACCCAGTGGTACCTTTACGCTCTGATCTTTTTACTCGGAGCTGCCTACACCCTGAAACACAACGCCCATGTGCGGGTTGATGTCTTTCATCGTAACTGGCCACCGAAATGGAAAGCGATCGCAGAACTAGTCGGAACCCTCCTATTCCTGATTCCCTTCTGCAGTCTGGTAATATTCTTCTCCTGGAAACCCATCCTCAACTCCTGGAAGATTAGCGAAGTCTCGCCCGATCCAGACGGCCTGCCCCGCTATCCAATCAAGTCAATAATTCTCGTAGGATTTAGCCTGCTCATTCTCCAGGGAATTTCCACAGCCATCCAGAATATCATCCTTCTCAACACCCTCAATTCTTCCCAGGAGGAGTCACACAACCGTGATACATGAATGGTTAGGGCCAGCAATGTTTGCAGGAGCACTCCTCCTGCTCTCTCTCGGTTACCCTGTCGCCTTCTCCCTGGGAGGAGTCGCTATACTCTTTGGTATCGCAGCAGTTGGATTCGACTTCCTTAGCAATCCCAGTGCCTTTTCAGATCCCACTCTCCTGCCATCAATACTGCAGCAACTCTTTGGAGCGATGCCAAATCGTATCTTTGGCATCATGGAAAACTACACCCTGCTAGCAGTTCCCTACTTCATCTTCATGGGTTCCCTGCTCGAAAAATCCGGAATTGCCGAACGACTGCTGGAAACCATTGGGATTTTGCTAGGAAGATTGCGGGGTGGCCTCGCACTAGCAGTCGTTGTTGTTGGTGCCCTTCTCGCAGCCTCAACTGGGGTCGTTGCAGCTACAGTCGTCGCAATGGGATTAATTTCCCTACCCATCATGTTGCGCTACGGCTATAGCAAGCAACTCGCAGCTGGCGTTATTGTAGCATCAGGCACTCTGGGACAGATTATTCCCCCCAGCTTAGTCCTGGTCGTACTGGGAGATCAACTCGGGATCTCTGTAGGAGACCTATTTATTGGCTCCATGATTCCAGGTTTGCTGATGACTGGAGCTTTTATCGTTCATATCGTCATCGTGGCTTTCCTGAAACCAGAACTCGCCCCACCAATCCCCCTTTCAGTTCGGGCCATTGGCGGCAAAGCCCTCGCTTCGCGAGTGGTTAAAGTCATGATGCCTCCCTTACTTTTGATTCTGCTTGTGTTGGGCAGCATTTTCTTTGGCTTCGCAACTCCCACTGAAGCCGGAGCAATTGGCTGCATTGGTGCCATTGCTCTTGCAGCTGCAAACCGCCAGCTCAACTGGTCTTCTCTGCGCCAAGTCTGCGAATCCACCCTGAAAATCAGTAGCATGGTCATGTTCATCTTGATCGGATCTACTGCCTTCAGTCTAGTATTCCGCTACCTGCAAGGCGATCGTTTCATCGTCGACATTCTCTCTAATCTCCCCGGCGGCAAAGCTGGATTCCTATTCGCTAGCATGGTCACCGTCTTTGTCCTCGGCTTCTTCATCGACTTCTTCGAAATTGCCTTTATCGTCGTTCCTCTATTCTTACAAACCACTCAACAACTTGGCTTCGCTCAATCCGATTTAGTTTGGTACGGCGTCATCCTGGGGGCTAACATGCAAACCTCTTTCCTGACTCCTCCTTTTGGCTTTGCCCTTTTCTATCTGCGCGGTGTTGCCCCGCCCGAAGTCACCACAGGCGATATTTATCGAGGAGCTATCCCCTTCATCATTTTGCAGCTTATCGTATTACTATTGATCGTCTTATTTCCAGGAATTGTCAGCTTTCTGCCTTCCCTCATGCAGCAATTAAGCACGAGTTAAATCGGTAGCCCTCCAGATGTAAGGATTTTAGAGCGCACGGATTCCACCCGTGCGCTCTAAAATCCTTACTTGTTTACCACTACTGTTCAGTCATATAGCACTACGCATAGACGTTAGGACGAAAAATGTGTGTACCTCCTGCTTCGCGGGAGGTACACACACAAACCTAAACCCGTAGAGCTATATTAAGTCACGCAGGGATGCGAAGAATGGCAGAGTTCCGTTCGCTTACATTCTAGATTTTGAGTCCCATATAAGGGATTTACGATGTAAATTCTTGCACAATATTACATTATTGATTTATGTAAAAAAAATTTTACTGAGTTAAATTAAGTTGCTATGCTGCACAAAGCAAGGCGTAAATATTATAGCAAGTGGCCTGACCCAGATAAGTTTACGCTCTGTATGAGATCTTACTATTCCTAACCCTATACTCTGCATAGAAACATGTGTGGCGATCGCAGATCGCACCCAGTTTCAACGGAGGTGTTGTGTCAAGCAACATCAAGTCAAATCATACAGATGGAGTTGCATTTCTGCTTGAGTTGTATAGGAATAACTGGGATCTCCTGCAGCCGAAGTCATACATCTAATAATTTGAGGAGACTATATGGAAGCAGCATCTTCGACCAATCTCAATCATGGATTTCCGACTCCAGGCCCCCAAAGCCCCACGGGGCAAAGGGTCATGGATCACGTCTTCTTCCTATCCAATACAGAATGGAAAAATGCGCGTGAAGAAGCAAACTTTGACTTCGTCGTGATTGGCACTGGGTTTTGCTGCCTGGGTTTTATTGAGCGGGCACTGGAGCGCGATCCCAACTGTCGCATCTTAGCGATCGAGCGCGGTCCATTCTTTTTGCCAGAGCACTTCCAAAACCTACCTTTGCCATTTAAAGACACCCTGGGGGGGCTATCCGAGACCTTTCCGTGGACCCTGTCAGCCACCACCGCTTCTGGTGAGGGCGGGCCTATCCGCTGGCAACATGGAATGGGACCCTTTTTCGGCGGTCGCTCCACGCTCTGGAGTGCCTGGTGCCCTCGTCCTAAACAAAACGAAAAGTACGACGAAATGGCGGGTTGGCCGCAACAGACCATTGATGCTGCTGAGCGGAATTTTGAGTCTGCTGAGAAGCTTCTGCATGTTCAAAAAACTGACAAAGTAGATGAGAGCAAAGGCAGTGACCTCTTAAAACTGCTTTGTCGTAAGCGCCCAGTTTACGGCCTTCTCCAAAAACGGGTCCAGGATTTACTCGAAGAACACGCCACCTCTATCCCGGGCATTTACCGCACTGAAGCAGCACCAATTGCCTCTGCGGCTGAAAATGTTGATGGCATTGATTTTCAGAAGTTTGCTACTCCTGGCCCCATTCTGGAGATTGAAAAGAAACAGGCCGAGCGAGAAAAAAAGAAGACAGGAGCCGCTCTTGGTATTGTCAGCGATTGTATTGTGGAAAAAATCGTTCAACAACAGGGACAGGCCACTGCTTTACAAACATCCAGGGGAGTATTGCCTTTAGGGGCTGCCAAGCTAATTTTAGCCATGGGGACGCTTCCCCCCACTACGTTAGTGAGTAACTCCTTTCCCGATACCCCTAATGTTGGCAAAAGATTCTCGGCCCACTTTATTACCTCAATCGTGGCCAAAGTACCCAAGGAAGATTTAGATCCATATCTTAAGTTTGGATCGCTAGAGTTAGGGGCCTGTTATATCGCTGGTGTTGCTAACGGTAATGATCGACAGCAGTATCACATTCAATTGACTGCTTTGTGGGACGAAAATCCGGATAAGAATGCGGGAACAGCACTACGCTACATGCCAGATGTAGTCGCGACAGCTTCCCTGGCTCAGCTGCAAAGTGCAAAAGGTTGTGTCCTGTATGTCTGTGCTGTACTTGGAGAGTTGGACTATGAGAATAAGGATAACTGGTTCCACCCCAATTCCCAGGACACCAATATCACAACCAATTCGCTCCTTCAGATTACGACGAAGCCAATCGATCTAGAAACCTGGAAGGCAATGGATGAGGCGACCTTCTCGGTATTGGAAAAAGTCCTTTCCCCTAAAGGAGCCAACCGATTGCAATATTGGCACGGCACTCCTGATGAGGGAGATTGGGACACAGAACGACCGCCTACAGAACAAATAAGAGTGGATGCAACCGTGCATGAAAGCTCAACCCTTTACATCGGCGAGGAAGAGGAAGCTCCAGTTGACTTAGATTACAAACTGCGTGGATCAGAGAATGTTTATATCACGGGTGGTGCTCTCTGGCCTCAAGGGGGCTCGTGGAACCCCACCCTAACGATGGTGGCTTTAGCGCAGGATTTAGCAGATAATTTGGTAGAGAAAGCAAGCTATAGCGGTTTGCAATGAAATTCAGTACCCGGTTTCGGTAGGGGCTTGGCACTGCCAAGCCCACCCAAGTTTTCTGTACTTAACCAGACTGCAAATTGCTATAAACCACTCTGCCCTTTCGGAGGATGTTTGAAAAGTCCTGAGGCAGGCCGCAAAACACCCCGGATCCCCCTAAATCCCCCTTTTTAGGGGGACTTTGAGTGGGTTCCCCCTTGAAAAAGGGGGCTAGGATCGTCAACTTTCCCAAATTAAAACGGGAGAATGTGGGTTTGGACGAGATCTGCGCAAAGGATAGTTTTTCAAGGGGGCCAGAGGGATCCAATACTGTTCAAACAACATCTCAGTGTAGCGATCTGGCACAGCTAATTTATTGTAATAGAATTGGGTTGTCAAAACAGCTGTAGTGCTTACACCACTTGGCAGGTTATTTTGAAAGCCTTTCGGAGCGAGGCTTTCAAAATAACCTATTTTTCTGTTCTGGGCTGAAGAGACCTAGTACGTCTCACTGTTGTTTCAATACCAGCAAAGTGATGTCGTCAAAAACCGTTTGCTCACCAATATGCTTGCGGACATCATCAATAACAGCCCGCTTAATTTCTTCTGCGGCATACTGCCAATTTCCGCTCGCAACTTCGCACAGTCTTTCTAGCCCATATTGCTCTTTTTTCATATTTCTCGCTTCTGTAATGCCATCCGTATAGAGCACAACTCCATCACCAGGATTGAGGCGGACGAGCGTACGATCGATAAACGCTGCTATATCGTCGTCCAGACCGATCGGAAGCCCCAGATCCAGCGTATCAATCCGTTCCACTTCACCATTCGCACGAACGACGATCGTTTCCTCATGCTGACCGCTAATGCTGAGGGTATTATTCTCATAATTCAAAATTGCCAGCGTTAGACTTTTGTCCGTATTCATCCGCTGCACATTTTTGTACAGAGTCCGGTTCAGTGTATCTAAAAATCGTACTGGATCCCTCCCCCGCATTTCCTGCAACGTGCGTACAGCAGTTTGAGTCATAATCATTAAAATGCCACTTTCCAGACCGTGCCCGGTTACATCCCCAATTCCTAAGGTGACAATCCCATCGCAGTCAAGCACATCGTAATAGTCACCACCAACTTCATCCGCAGGAGCCATATAAGCCGCAATATCTAGACCTTCAATTGCCTTCAGCTCATCTGGGTTAGGCAAAACCATTTGCTGCATGTCACGCACCACATCCAATTCTGCACTCATCCTCAGATTCTCAACTTTTAACTGTTCATTGAGAGTCGAGATTTGTTCGTTAGCACAAGCAAGGTCTGCATTCGCTGCTGCCAATTCTTCAGTGCGCAGCATCACCCGCTCTTCTAACGTTTGAGAATAGTCTTCTAAATCTTGATAAAGGCGAGCGTTTTCCAGAGAAATGGCTGCTTGCGTACAGAGGAAGTTGAGAACGAGAATCCGATCGCTCGTAAACACCCCTCTCGTCGATTGATTCCTTAAATACAAAGTTCCAATCAAATTCCCTTGATTCAGAATCGGCAAACACAGCACGCTTTTAGGTCGCTGCTGAGCGAGATAATCGTCGACGATCGGTAAATCAGTGTTCAGATCCTCAACCATCACTACATCCTGGGTATTTTTGACATACTGAATTAACTGAACTGGTAAGTTAGGATTACCCTCAAGGGGTTCCGAACAAAGTTCTGTCGTCTCAGGCGTTGCGATCGCATACACCCGCCAGCGTTCATCGCGATCGGGCAGAATCAAGGCACAACGATCGCCCCCAGAATTTTGTAGAATAATTTGGCTAAGCTGATGTAATAGCTCATTGAGTTGAATCGTGCCAGAAAGACTTTGGGAAGCCCTCAAGACTGCGACAAAATCAAGAGCAGTACTGGTATTACTAGAAGAAGTAATATTTTTAGTGGAAGATTGACCTGGAGTCGTTGGAGTGGAGAGGGTTGCCAGAGCCTCAGCAAGATTTAGCGTTGGTGCTTCCTTCTGGAGAATCGGTTGGAGCAAGGTAGGATAGCAATTTTCTAGATCGTTGGTTTTGGCCGTTGCTCCCCAATGGCAATAGCAATAATAAGCTGCTTGCATGTAGAGCGCCGCAATTTTTTCTTTACCCCAATCAAAATAGAACTTTGCAGCTAGCTCATTAGCAAGAGCCTCTTCTTGGACATAATGATTTTCTTTCGCTCCATCAATAGCACGATCGTAAAGGTCAATAGCCATTTCTCGATTTCCAAACAAATTTGCCAGTTCTGCATCTACCAAGTAGCATTTGTGAGTAAAGTTCTCTGAACAACTGGCTGCCCAAATTTCGAGTTTCTCTCGATTAGATCTCACTTTGTCGAGATACAGTTTCATCACATCTGATTCAGCATCGAAACACAGCCCAATCAAAGCAATAGATTGATAAAAGTTAAGTGCCGCAACTTGATATTTACCTAAGATTACATTGAGAATAGCTTCAGCATTTTGTGATGCTTGGAACGACTCAGCATAGCGCCCATATAGACATAAAATCTTTGTCTTTAAAATCCAATAATGGCAAATAGCATAAGTACTATTATTGGTAGTACATTGTGCTAAATATTCATCTTCAGTTTGATTATCACCAATAATATTAGAAGTGATGTTAGAAAGCCAAACATTTAACCCTAAAATCACATCAAAAGCAAGCTGATATTTAATTTTTTTAGATACTATGTTCAAGTATTCGGGCACATTTTGTTGAATTCTATGAATATTCTGACCGGCAAAAAATGGATTCAGCACTTTATACATCAAAATATTGCCAGCAAAGATTAACTCTCCAGACTCTAAACCAGCTAGAAACCCTTCATTGAAAATTGGTTCTGAATACCGAAGTGGCTGTACCCAGGGCAATAAGTTATTTCCAAGTATGTAGCAAGCTCTGCATAGATAATTAGCCTGGTTAAAACGTTTCGCTAAGTTAACTGCTAATACCCCAAATTCATATCCAGACTGATAATCACCATATCTGGCTCCTAAAAACATTCCATAAGAAGAAAAACCATATCCAGACTCAGCAGTTACACCATAACTCAAGGAAAGAAAGACCATAGATAATGTAATGACAAAATACAAGTCTTGTTTCTGTAACACATAGGTAGGTACCAACAAATTGTTTAGGATCTTAACTGTTATGCGCTTTTCTAGAATGCCCGATTCTGGCTCATTGAGTAGTTGCTCAGCCCGACGGCCAGATAAAGCTCGATCGACCTCTTCCTTACAAAGTAGGATCTTTTCCTCCATGTCATGTTCGGACAAGTCAAAGTCCAAAAAAGACAGAGCTTTTTGACCAGATTCCAGTGCTTTCTGAAACTTCCCTTGTATTGTATATTGAATAATTAAAAGGTTACAAGCTTCCGATCTTTCAATCGGAGTCTTTGCGAACTGGGAAATAGTTTCGATTAAAGATTCTGACGACTTAAAATTTCCAGCTAGATATCTTACCTCTGCCAGATTGAAATAAATTTCTATGGTTTTGTCGTAAAGAAGACGCCAATGATCTGTAGGTAATAAACTCTTGGCCATCTCGAAGTAACTAGTAGAAGCCTCATATGCTGTCGCTTCTTTAGCTCTTTTACCAGCAATACAATTCAAACGTAAACATTCAGAATATTCATTTGAATTTCCGTACAATTCGATCCCTACATTGAGCTGACTCACAACTTCAAAAACTCGGCTTTCCTGATAATGCAAAGGAATTTTTTCTAGAAGGAGTTTTCCAACTTTAAAGTGAGTCACTGCTTTTTGATTGTTGGGAATCAACGAATAGGCAGCCTGTTGAACGCGATCGTGCATAAAACGATAACTAACTGAAATACGATCGAGATGCTTGGCATCGCTTTGTTCTCCCTGGAAAAACTTATAGGTTTCGCTTTCTGGAATCACCATCCCTGCTTGCAACGCTATCCACAACTCTGCGGCGACCTTGTCCTGAGCGTTTTCGCAGACCACTGCCAACATTGCTAAATCAAATTGATTGCCAATGCAAGCCGCGAATTGCAGCACTGCCTGGGTTGTTTCCGGCAGCTTCCGTAATCGCTCCACTATGAATTCGACCACCTGGTCGATCAAGGTCAGCTGTTGTGTTTGCGCCAGATCGTACTGCCAATAACCTGACTCAATCTCAAAACGAATGCAGCCATCCTGATGTAACCCTTTCAGAAACTGGAGCGTGAAGAAGGGATTCCCTTGTGTGTTTTGATATATTAATTCGGATAACGGAACAGCAATTTCCGTCGGGCACTGCAAGGTCTCTGCAACTAAACGGGTAATATCCTTCTCCCGTAAAGGGAACAGAGTCAAGGTATGCAAGTTTGCCCCTTGTCGCTTAATCTCATCCAGGGTCAGCGTCAAGGGATGAGCAGTGAACACCTCGTTATCTCGATAGGCACCCAGCACCAGCAGATATCCCGTCTCCGAGTTGTCCATCAACAGCTTCAGCAAGTTCAATGAGGCCGAATCTGCCCACTGCAAATCGTCCAAGAAAATGACGAGGGGGTGCTCTTTTGTCGTAAAGATCTGAACGAACTTACCAAACAGTAAATTAAAACGATTTTGTGCAGCATTGCCTAACAGCTCAGGTACAGCGGGCTGTTCACCAATGATATATTCTAATTCAGGAATCATCTCAATCAGGACTTGTCCGTTTTCTCCCACTGCATCCAGGATATTGGCCCGCCAATTGGCTAACTCCACATCCGATCCGCTCAGCAACTGCCCCATCAAACTGCGGAAAGCCTGGACAAAAGCCGAAAAGGGAATATTACGATTGAACTGGTCAAACTTACCTTTGATGAAATATCCCCGCTGCTGGGTAATGGGCTTGTGGACTTCATTGACGACGGCAGTTTTGCCAATTCCCGAAAAGCCTACCACGAGCATTAGTTCTGAACTACCAGCAGCCACACGGTCAAAAGCATTCAGTAGCACCTGTACTGACGCTTCCCGGCCATAAAGTTTTTCGGGAATCAAGAAGCGATCGCTTACATCTCGCTGTGCCAGGTCAAATGCAACAATTTCTCCTGTTTCCTGCCATTGGCTCAAACACTTTTCCAGATCGTACTTCAGTCCCAAAGCACTTTGATAGCGGTTTTCGGCATTCTTCGCCATCAGTTTGAGCACAATTGCCTGTACCCTCTCCGGAACGACCAAATGCTCCCTGTTCCCTGCTCCCTGCTCCCTGTTCCCTGTTCCCTGTTCCTCATTCATCATAAGGCGGGAAAAAATCGCCTCCCGAATCGCCTGAGATCTATTCCTTGCCTCCTGCTCCCTGTTCTCAGGAAACTTTACAGCTTGAGCAATGTGGCAATGAACCAACTCCATTGGATCGTCAGTCTCAAAAGGCAACTGCCCGGTCAGCAGTTCAAAAAATGTCACACCGAGGGAATAGAAATCAGTGCGGTAGTCAATCCTCCGGTTCATGCGTCCGGTTTGTTCTGGAGAGACGTAAGGTAGGGTTCCTTCCAGGACATTGGGAGCGATCAGTTGCTGCTCTTCTTTGGGCAGCAAGCTGGAGAGACTAAAGTCGATCAGTTTGACTTGCTGAGTTTCCGGATGCAGCAGGATGTTTTTGGGCTTGATGTCTTTATGGATGATGTGCTGTTGGCTGAGATAATGGAGGGCTTCAGCCAGTTGAACTGCAATGGCAAGCAGTTCGCTGAGAGAATGAGAAGATTGCGGCCAGTAATCTGAAAGCACAATCGCTCCGTCATCCGGCATCACCAGAGCATAACTGTGGTTGTAACGTTCCAGAGCCAGTGGTTGAACAATCGTCGGATGTTCCAGCTGACGGGCGATCAGATATTGGTTGCGGAACTGCACTAACTCATCGAAACTGGGGTGAAGGTTGCGAAGAACCTTGATAATGACAGGCCGACAATCGAGAGATCGGATCGCTCGATAAACCAGAGTCCGAGTTCCAGAATAAATTGGGTTCGCGTCTTGATAACCAGAAAGATTTAGCATCGTCATCACCGCAAGTAGAGTTATTCAGTATTTTTTGTCACTTTATAGCAGATAGTTTAAAATGCCTAGATCGAGTCACTAAAAGCTAGTGAATTCTTACCTTGAATTTGGATCGCCTTGAATAATGGTAAGGATATACAAATAACGATCTCAGCCACTGATATACCGAGGAGACTGTGGCCAAACATTCATGTCCAGATTATTACAGCAATGACCAGGAGCTGTGTGCCAATTTATCATTGTCCTTGCAGTTTTGCTTTCAAAATTACCGTTTGAATTTGGAGTTTCTGAAAATATTTATAACAAGAGGTGAGAGCAGGACTCAAGTGGTACAATAGGGCACGTTCCTATCAGGCATGGGATGACAAGACACCTGAGCCAGTTTATGGTGAAAGCTTGAAGTTGTCTGGGGACTGCCTGATCTCAAGGTAACGATCGCTCAGAACCGATCGCCCTCTTCAGAGTTTCCAATGTATTGGAGCCACTTCACCCAAAACCATTCAGTTGAGCAGATCGTGGAGGTGATTGTGCCCGAATAACCTGTGTTTTAGATATCAAAGGTTATTTTGGGAAATAACCTTCTGAGTTTTGACCTGACCCACTTTTCAAACCCCCTCTAACGATGTATGGGAGTTTATTGGCGAGCAAAACGTGTTCGATGCTATCACCCTGGTTGTTCCCAATCCGCAAGCAACTGAGTCAGGAGCGAGTTAACAATGTGTCAGATCTTCGGTCACTTTATTGAAAGCTTTCCCCCTGAACAAGATGCTTTAGAACTGATTTTTACTCCTAATTCCCAGTGCATCAATGGGCTCTGGCAAAATCAGCGTCTATCTGCTCATTTTGTGGCGGACTATTTTTCTAACTTTCTGCCAATGAATAAGGAGCACCCTGATGAAAATGAACACCGTGTTCGAGAAATGAAAGGAACAGTCAGGTATATTGCCAATGAATTGCTGGAGAATGCCATGAAGTTCAAGTTGGATACTCCAACCTATAAGGTGAAATTTGGCATTCATTTCCTTGATGATACTGAGGTTATTGCTGTCATGTTTACGACTAACTGTATCGATCGTTCAGGAGCCGATCGATTTCGCACCTTTATCCAAAAATTACTGATTTCGGATCCAGACGATTTTTATCTGCAGCAAATCGAAGCCAGCGCTGCAGACGAAACGTTAGAGATGTCTGGCTTAGGGTTTATCACCATGCTGAATGATTATAATGCCAAGCTAGGTTGGAAGTTTGAAACCATGCAATCTGATTCAGAAGTTATTGCTGTGACTACGATGGCTCAAGTTGCAGTATGAATTTTTTTAAGTATCGATCTTTAAGACCCACTATACCTCATCTCTAATCCCATGAGTATTCAAGAAATCAAAGGCGAAGATTACACGGTTCAATATGACGCTAATTCTGTCACCATCCTGTTTCAAGGAGAGCTGGCTCTGGGGGGGCCAAAAGAATATGCGCCCATTACAAATTTGCTCAATCAGGTGACTGATACAGACCCTGCAGTGATGACAATCGATCTGAAAGGATTAGCGTTTCTCAATAGTTCGGGCATCAGTATGCTCTCTAAGTTTGTGCTGGGCTTACGGAAGAAGAAAAAGATTCAGCTAGTGATTCTAGGCTCTTACGATCAGCCCTGGCAGGGAAAATCGTTGAAGAATCTGCAGAAATTTCTCCCCAGCCTCAAACTTGAAGTTGAATAATGCCATGGAATCGTCTCTGCTATTACGGAGTGTTTCTAGAGTAATCGGTATACAACTATCGGATTTGATGGATAAACTCTGGAAGGCTGAAAGCTTTATTTTGTTAGGATCGTTGTTCAAATCTCTTTACGACTCATTTCTGAACGTTGCAGCTAGCGCCAGGTTTTTGCTCCTCCGAGACGTACTGATTACAGTGATGGGAACTGCATTACTGTACTTCATTTTTTCCTACCTATTACGATCCATCTTTCGAAAATTTGAGCGCGATTTTGCCCTGGTCACTTTGCAGGTCTCCACGTATCCAGCGCTATTCAGCTTTTTACTCATCGGTCTTAAGGTAACGTTTCATCAATTTGCAACAGTAGAAGCTGGAAATACCGTCGATCGACTGCTGAGTACAGGACTGATTATTGTACTGAGCTATTGGTTGGTGCGTCTCTGCGATCGCGTAATCGTTTATTACCTGAAAGAATTTACCAGGCAGTCTGAGGTTATGTGGGATGATGTGCTGCTGCCTCTACTAGAAGCTGTCGTGCCAATTGTAGTCGTTATCTTTAGTTTGGCCCTGATCCTGAACGTATTTGGTGTCGATCTCACTGGTATTTGGGTTGCTTTGGGTGGCGCAACAGTTGTCGTTGGTTTTGCGACGCAAGACATCCTAGCAAACTTTTTTAGCGGTGTGGTATTGCTGATCGATACGCCCTTTCAATTTGGGGATGCGATCGAGCTTGAAGATGGTTCAGTTGGAATGCTGCGACGCATTGGATTAAGAGTCACCCACCTTTATATGTTTGATAATCACTGCGATATCTACATTCCCAACAGTATCTTGCAAGGGCAAAAAATTATTAATCTCAGTCGTCCAACAGATTACTATCACTATTCTTCAACTGTTCAAGTGCCATTCGATCGCGATCTAGACACGCTCAAGCAAGCTTTTTTGAAAATTATGTTGGCGCATCCAGATACTCTGGGCAATTTAGAGACCAAACTGGAAGTGATTGAGCAGTATTTTCATGTTTCTCTCCAAGAACCTAGATTAGCTGAGCAACAAGAGGTGGGTCAGGAACGATTGCGTGCAGAAAACGAGGTCAACTTAAAGTTAGAAGAAATTGATTTGCTCCTGGCGTCTATTGTTGTAACGCTAAAGTTTGCAGAACGAGGGGGGTTGACTAAGGATGAAGTTGAGAATATCCAAAGAGAATATCAGGTTGTGCTTCAGTCTATGGGCTTATCCATTGATGATGGAGAAACAACGGGGCGGGCGGTGTATAGCTTGAATGAAACTCAAGAAGAGGATACCCTGATTGAGCTGATCCGCGCCTGGTACCGCATCAGTATGCGCGATCCTAATTTATTAGATGAAGATGAGGAGGTTATTTCAGAAGAATGGGAGCGTCGGCTGACTCTGCTGAAACGCCGAGCACAAGGCCTCTATCAAAAAATTGCCAGACCCGACCGTGAAGAAACCCGTTTAGATGATTATGCTTTGGAACTCAGGCAATGGCTCACAGAAAAATTCAAGACTCCACGAAAAAAGTGGCAGGATCCCCAGGTTTTGATTAGAGAGGTTGAGTATGATAATTGCCTAAACTTTGAGTTAAACTTTTTTGTTGATGATATCAAATTGGAAAATGGTAGGCGGGGAGATCGTGTCAGTAGCCAAATCCATCAGGAGATTGTTCGTTATTTAAAGGCAAGTAATCATCCACAAACTTGCAGTGTGTCGGACTAACCTTTTTAATTCCTAACGATTTACTTTTCCAAAACTTCTTAAGAGCTTCTCAGCCTTACCCACAAGATGTCGATTGCGTTTGTAATGGTAAATAGTTGAGCCTCGTAATCTGGCAAGCATCGTTTCCAAATGTTCGCGAGCTGTTTCAAGATCTCCTTGTTTAGCCTGCATTTCCGCCAGCATCAGGTAAGTTTCCGCATGACCCCATTCTTTTAAATCCTCCTGAAGATGGGTCTCAGCAGCGTCCCAGTCTTTCAAAGCGAAGAGCGTCTTGCCATAGGCAAGTGAAGCATCTCCACTGCGATGTCTAGGGTCAACCTTCAATAAGTTTTCTAGATGCGTTCTCGCACTTTCAAATCGCTTCTTGCGCATGTCAATAAAGGCAGCACCCCAAAGAGCCTGAGCATTGTCAGACTCTTTATCTAAAGCTGTCGTAAAGGCATTCTCTGCCCGATCGAACATATCCAGATCGCAAAGCAAATTTCCCAGAAGAACGAATTGATGTGCCTTGCCAATATTTCTAGCGTTTGCTTCTGCAGTCCAGAGTTCGCGACGACGAGTCCAACGACCAAAATAGTTGGGCACAGGAAGATTCATTGATGGCAAGCGTCTGATTACAAAATAGACAATCGCGCCAGGAAAATTGAGGAAAATTATGACTAAAATCCATACCCAACGGTTATTGCCCTGCTCGTTCCTAATACAGTCAACTATCATGAATATCCAAAAAATAGTTGTCAATAACGCCAATAAACCCGTAGTCTCTAGCATTGAAAATTCCTTTACGTTCTAGCTTTATAAGTGAGTTTGGCATTGGAGTTGATATAGACTCATCCATTGGGCAATTTGTGATTGTGTTCCCGGAGAACTCCATCTCCCAATGCGAACGAGATTCAGAGCGGAAAATGCTGACCGAATCTGTTCAAAATACTGAGCTTTCAACCGCCAATTTATAGGTTGCGGGCCAGCTCCCAGTTATAATTCAATTGTACTATTTACTGAAATCCTTACCTTTAGCGCTTCTAGAGGAGCGCAACCCAGATTTATATTGCACAAACGAACTGTCTCTTAATTTATAACAACTGCCAGATCTTAACGCTAAAGCGCCTGCCAGTGCGTCAATGGGTTGATGGGTTGATGGGTTGGAAAAATTCTGCCGCCAGATATGGATATGACTTGATTGATTCAGGGGGAGTGATTGATGGGTCAGTTTTTTGAGCGCGCAGGTGGATCCTGCGAACTCAAAAGTCGTGCCATTGGTCAAAAACAGGTTATTCCGAAAATCTTGCGAAGCAGGACTTTCACAATAATCTTCCAAGTCTTGTCCTGACTTGTTTACCACTACAGATTCAATAATGAGGTTTCTTTCTAAACTGACAGGAAGGCCATATCGATCGCAGGCAATTTAATCTTAACCATTGTGCCCTGACCAATACCAGCACTGTAAAGGGTTATGCTCCCTCCCATTAACTCCATTAAGTTGCGAGAGATTGCTAATCCCAAACCTGTTCCTCCAACTTTTCGTGTAGTACTGCCATCAACCATAACAAAAGGGCGAAAGAGTTTTTGTTGTTGCTCAGGCTCAATGCCAACTCCTGTATCCTTTACAGTCACAACTACGCAATTTCCTTGATTTTCATTTCCCTGAATAGAGAGATCGTTGCTTTGTATAGTAGAGAACTCAGATTCCACAGCAATTGAGACACTCCCTTTTTCAGTGAACTTAATAGCATTACCAACGACATTAAGCAGTACCTGTTTTAACTTGGCTGGATCTGCCTGAACGGTGATGGGATCGGATTGGAGGGTTGGTGCATCTAGAATGAGGTTTTTCTGTTGAGCGCGAACGAGTTGCAAGTCCATGACCTCCTGCAAAACTGTACGAAGGTCGATCGGTTCGGTTACCACTGAGAAGGTTCCTGCTTCGATTCTGGAGAGGTCGAGAATGTCGTTAATAATGTTAAGCAAATGAATTGCAGCATTATCAGCCAGTCGCAAAAATTCTCGTTCTTCTTCACGATCGTCGCAGCAATCATCCAGTACTGTTCTTACGCAACCAATAATGGCATTTAAGGGAGTTCTTAATTCGTGGGAGGTGTTAGCTAAGAATTCGCTCTTGAGTTGATTGGCAGCTTGGGCTTCTTTCCAGGCTGTCTCTAGACGTTCTGCCCATGCTTTCAAACGCTTGACCATTTCGTCAAGGGCTTTAGCGAGCTGATTGAATTCTCGGATTTTGAAGTTATGGGGAATGGTTTTGCTGATATCTTTGTGTTGGACATCAAGGGCATAATCTCGCAGTCTTTCTAGGGGTAGAGCCAGATCGCGAGCGAGATAATACGTAGCCAACAGGCTGGCTCCTATCAGCCCAAGGGTTAAAACGAATAGAATCACCTGAATTTCTTGGAGGCCAAAGAGGGCGTTGTCTAAAGGGGTCACGGCAAGAATGACCCAATGTCGATCGCTTTGGAGAGGACTGGGAATCGCTGTGTAGCCCGCAAGAAGTTCCGATCGATTTTTGATAAAGGGGGGTAGATGGAGAACGCCGGATGTGTCAACAGACTCATCGTCTGCAGCTTTTTTGGCAATGTTTACCGCTTTTTTGACAATAATCTGAAGCCGTTTTGCATTAGGCTGGGTTTGAATGTTTTGGCCAACCCGATCGGCGAGGGGATGAGCAAGAATTTTCCCATCGCTATTGATGATAATTACATTTCCAGCAAGGGAGCGAAGTTCATTGTTGCCCGGCTGGTCGAGGCTGACTTGCAATCTGAGATCGCCACGCAGTTGGTTTGCTGGATCGTATACCGGAGTGCGAAAGAGGAGCCTGAGTTGACTGCCTTCGTGGGGTACGCTTGAATCTTTATCTGAGGTTTCAGCAGGCAAAGATTGTGATTTGTTGTTTGAGACTTTGGCAGGTAAGGATTGCGACGGGAGCAACGTGACCTGTACAGTTTTATTGAGATTGGGGGAATTGTTGTGGGGCAACCAGTCTTCCTCTTCTGGCCAGGTAAATAACCAATTTTGGCAATTACCAGCGATGGGTTTTCCTGTGTTTACATTGCGGAGTTGGGCGCATTTTGAATCTCCTGGTATCCCGTTCAAAAGTTGGTCAATAAGTTTCTGTGCTTCCTCTGGCGAGCCAGATTGCAGTGCAGTTGTTTCGCTGGCAGTTAATAGGTTTGCTTGCAATGCCTGGATAGAGTTTTCAATGCGTTCTGCTTTTCTGATGGCACTTTCGGAAAGATTTTGGCGCGCTGTTTCTAAAAGTCCAGTTCTAGCTTTCCTGTAGGTAACAATTTCTCCAGCTAGCAAGACGGGTACGCTCAGCAACAAAATCCGCGATAGCAAGATGCGGCGAAAGGAGAATTGGTGGGTTTCTTGAGTGGTTTGCCTGAGTCGCGGGCTGTCCCCTTCGGACCCTTTTTTTGGGCGGGGACTCCGAAAAGCTTTCATGGATAAGTTTTATAATTTAGGTAGGAAAGAACAGGTTTTCTGGGGGATTACTTCGTCTTGAAGGAAATTAAAACATACGTTTGTCAGGTCTCGAATCCCCAGCCTCCCTTAAAAAACTAATTGGTTCGGTTATCTTGTTGCTTGTCTGAAGCTTTTTGATCTGTGGCGACAATTTTACATTTATCTTGTTGCTTGTCTGAAGCTTTTCGGTCTGTAGCAAAAGTTTTCCATGGCTAACACGTTGCTAACGGGGGTAGGGTTCACTGGCGTAATCTTGAAAGGAATGTTGCTCTCGCTTCAAATACATCGGTTATTGCAATGCACTGAACGAATAACGCTAAATCTAGTGCTGGCAGGAGTTCGCTCTGGGATACTTGCTCGTAATGAATATGTTCGGGGTTGTCTGCATCGCGCAAGGCATGGACTGCGATTTGGTTATTTTGCCAGAACCAAACTTCGCGAACCTTGAAGCGTTTGTATTTTTCTAATTTACCGATTCCTCCACTGGCCATGACGATCTCAATTGCCAGGTCGGGATGCGCTTTTTTATTGCCAATGTAATAGGATTCATCTGGTTCGAAGGAAGCTCCATGTTCTTCTGCTTCGCGTGTGGCATTTCCTACTGGAATAAACCGGATACCTTGCTCAAAAAAGTAGGTTTCTAGCAGGATGGCAATCAATTTCTTGAAGATTTCATGGTCTTCCCCGGTTGTCATTAGCTCAATATATCCATCTAGATAAGTAATTTGTAGCCCTGGAATGCGGTCTGCCCAGGCTTGCATTGTTTTGAACTGCTCCCAGGTATGGCGTCCGGGTACTACTAGCCGTTGTTCCTGGGTTGAAGTTTTTGCTTCTATCGCTTGCATAACCATGGCGAAGTTTCCTGCTCGGCAATATATAAAACTATGCCTTAAAGCAAGTTAAATAACATTCCATGGCAGACAGCTAGGGGTACAATCCTGAAAGAGAATTCTGAGAGATTGTTGCAAAACTTAATAAAAATCGTTAGTTTAAATTAAAGATGGTGAGAGGATATTGGGGCCAGAGACCGTTTTTGCTTGACGCGATCGCACAATACAAATACACTTGTTCTATCCTTGCATCGTAGTCTGAGTTGCACGTCCATCGCTCTGATTTCCTGAGTTAGATCGAAATCTGAGATCTATTTCTGCTAGCTGTTTTCTCGTTTCATAAAGCATCGGTTGATAGTTTTTCTACCAACTTTAAAGACCACCGATCGGTTTTTGCTTTTTCCTGTCGTGAAAGGCTGGCAAGCGTTGGTTCTCGCTGCGTTGTTCTGGTCTTTTTGTTAACTTTTTTAAATCATCATCATGGAATCTAAAGCCCTGGCTCAATTCGTTCATTTTCTGCAGGAAGAACTTTCCATTCCTGCAGAGTCGATTGGGCTGGTCTTGCGACAGGGCGAGCAGAGCTTGCACTTGTTACCTATTATTCTCTGGCAATACGGTCTGGTGACTCTGGAACAGCTGGATCGAATTTTGGATTGGTTGGAAGCGGTGTAGATGCTGTTGGGTCGAATTTGGCCGGGTTGAAAACAGCGTACATAGTGTTGGGTCGAATTTGGCCGGGTTGAAAACAGCGTACATAGTGTCTAATAATTCTGTTATTGCGAAGGAAGATTAAAATTTATGGCCGTTAAAAACGAACCTCCGGCTTCCCGTTCCCGCCAAATTGCTAATCTTCTCTTTATCCTGGCGGGTCTGTTCTTGTTGGCAAATCTTTTTCTACCCCAGTTGTTGGGGCCTTCTATTCCGCAAGTGCCCTACAGCCTTTTCATCGATCAGGTTGAAGATGGCAATGTGGCGCGGGCGTCAGTGGGACAGAATCAGATTCGCTATCAGTTAAAAACGGAAGATGGCCAGTTTGGTCAGGTGCTTTCGACGACTCCTATATTCGATCTGGAGCTGCCTAAGCGGTTAGAAGAAAAGGGGGTTGAGTTTTCTGCCGCTCCACCGCCTAAAAATAACTGGTTTGGAAGTCTGCTGGGGTGGGTTGTGCCGCCATTGATTTTTGTGGCAGTTTGGCAGTTCTTCATTGGGCGTCGCGGTAGCGGTGGGGTTGGCCAACAGGGAGCGCTTTCGTTTAGCAAGAGTAAAGCTAAAGTCTATGTGGAAAGCGACTCGGATAAAGTTCGCTTTGATGATGTGGCGGGGGTCGAGGAAGCAAAGGCTGAACTGGAAGAGGTGGTTGAGTTTCTCAAAACACCGGAGCGGTTTATCCAAATTGGGGCTCGGATTCCCAGGGGAGTGTTGCTGGTCGGGCCGCCAGGAACGGGTAAAACGCTACTTGCCAGGGCGGTTGCGGGGGAAGCGGGCGTGGCTTTCTTCAGTATCTCTGGTTCTGAGTTCGTGGAGTTGTTTGTAGGTGCGGGGGCGGCACGGGTTCGCGATTTATTTGAGCAGGCGAAGAAGAAGGCTCCTTGTATTATTTTTATTGATGAGCTGGATGCAATTGGTAAATCCCGTGCGACAGGAGGATTCTATGGCGGCAATGACGAACGGGAACAGACCCTGAATCAGCTGTTGACGGAGATGGATGGTTTTGGGGCTGGGGATTCGACGGTGATTGTGCTGGCGGCGACTAACCGGCCGGAGACGCTGGATCCAGCGCTGTTGCGTCCGGGACGGTTTGACCGGCAGGTTTTGGTGGATCGCCCTGACCTTGAGGGACGGTTGGCTATCTTGAATATCTATGCCCAGAAGGTGAAGTTGGCGAAGGCGGTCGATCTGCGTGCGATCGCGACCCGAACCCCTGGTTTTGCCGGAGCCGATCTCGCCAATTTGGTCAATGAAGCGGCTTTACTTGCTGCCCGCAATAAGCGGGAAACTGTTCAGCAAGAAGACTTTGCCGAAGCCATCGAACGGATTGTTGCAGGTTTAGAAAAAAAGAGCCGCGTCCTTAACGAAAAAGAAAAAAAGATTGTAGCCTATCACGAAGTGGGTCACGCCCTTGTGGGAGCAGCGATGCCTGGAGGCAGCGAGGTCGCCAAAATTTCCATTGTTCCTCGCGGTATGGCTGCCCTGGGCTATACGTTGCAGTTGCCCACCGAAGATCGTTTTCTGTTGGATGAAACAGAGCTTCGGGGTCAGATTGCTACTCTGTTGGGGGGAAGGGCAGCTGAGGAAATTATCTTTGGCAGCGTCACGACGGGTGCTTCCAATGACTTGCAACGGGCTACGGATCTGGCGGAGCAAATGGTGACCACCTATGGTATGAGCAAAGTGCTGGGGCCGCTGGCTTATCAGAAAGGACAGCAATCGTCTTTTTTGGGGAACGAGATGGCGAATCCCCGCCGTATGGTGAGCGAAGAAACGGCAAAAGCGATTGATGAGGAAGTGAAGGACATTGTCGAGACAGCTCATCAGCAAGCGCTATCGCTGTTGAGGCAAAATCAAGATCTTTTGGCAAGCATTTCGCTAAAGCTGCTGGAAACTGAAGTGATTGAAGGCGAAGCTTTGCAGAAATGGTTGGGACAGGTGCAATTGGTGAAAGAACAAGGGAATGGGGAATAGGGAATGGCTAAAGGTTAATGAGCACAGGAGGAATACCCGTGCCCATTAACCTTTAGTGTTGGGGTGCTGAAACCCTGCTAAGTCGTGTCAGCAATCGATACTCATACGTCGAGAGAAACTGTCAGGATCGCGACCAAATTACGTGTAAATACTTAATTGTGCTAGCTTGCGTGGAAGTATCGATTCATTATGCAAGGAGAGCACAAGGAAGGTGTCTGAGTTCCCAGGTCTGTATCGACTGCTGTTGTTTCAGCGAATCGCGGCGCTCTGTTCTAAGGACAGCTTGTTCGATGCAAATGAGACAAAGCATTTCCTCTATTTCCCATTTTCTGTTCCCTGTTCCCCTGTTCCTTATTTGAAGAATATCTTGCGGAATTGAAGGGGCAACCTGAGTAGATCTGACTGTTAAATTTCTTGTCAAGATTGCCTATTGTCCATAGGCTAGAATTTACGCCGGGGCTGATTCAAATTCTAATTTCCCAGGTCTATTCCAGGGGCAATCGCTTATGTCCGAAAAAGTAAAAATTTATGAAGGAAAGGCAAAAGTCATCTACCAGACTGACGATCCAGACATTTTGCTGGCGTATTTCAAAGATGATGCTACGGCCTTCAATGCCCAAAAGAGAGGCACGATTTCCGGCAAGGGGGAAATTAATTGTGCGATTTCCAGCCATTTGTTTCAACGGTTGGAGGCGATGGGGATTCTGACCCACTTTATCGGCTGTCCGGCTCCCGATCGGATGAATATCCGTTCGCTGCAAATTTTGCCGCTTGAGGTCATTGTCAGGAACATTGCTGCGGGCAGTCTCTGTCAACAAACGGGAATCCCTTTGGGAACAGTGCTGAAACAACCGCTGGTGGAGTTTTGCTATAAGAGCGATGAATTGGGAGATCCGTTGTTGACTCGCGATCGCATTTTCCTCTTGGAGCTGGCGACTCCCGACCAGGTCGATCGCCTGCGCACCCTGGCCTTGAAAATTGATGAAATCCTATCAGGATTTTTTCAGCAATGCGGGATTGCGCTGGTAGATTTCAAATTGGAGTTTGGTCTCGATCGCCGTCAAACTCTGCTTCTGGCAGATGAAATCAGCCCTGATACATGCCGTCTGTGGGATCTGTCCGAGTCCGATCCCAGTCGTCGAGTCCTGGATAAAGATCGTTTTCGTCGCGATCTGGGCGATGTGGAAACTGCTTATCAGCAAGTTCTGAAGCGGGTTCTGGCCCAGACTCCATGATGCATGAATGCCGGGATCTCCAATCCTGGCTACAGTGCAACAGACAATTGATGCGGTAGAATTGCTCCATTTAAACCTTGTCCATTTTGGTCCCTGGGAGTTTGTTGCGGAAAACCTGCAAGTTTGAAAAGAGATGGGAGTTTATCTGGGAGCGATCTTTGCCTCTGGGTTCTCTGAGTCTCAGTTAGTATTATTTTCTTAAGCCTGATTCAACAGGCATATGGTGTGAGGAAGTGGCAAATAACGTGAATAATATGCGTCTATCTCCAGCTTGGCTAGCCGCGATCGCGGCCTCGGCGGCTCTTGGGACTCTTGGCTTTTCCCATCCTGCTAAGGGGCAAGCGATTGTGTCTTCGCAGCCCCTGCTTGACTCTGCCTCCTCAGGCATAGCCTCATCGGATGATTCAGAGAATTCAAACGGTTCAACCCATTCCGCCTCTTTACCTGAGCCGGAAGTCTCAACCCCTGTTTCTGGTTTTGCATCTTCTCTCGATCGTTCCTCTGGAAATCGGGTTGTGGTCCGGACAATCAGAGTCTCAGAATCTATTGCGCCAGCTGATGCGATCGCAACCGATCCAGAACCACAAGAGCGGATAAGAACGCTGGTAGAAAACACGTTTTCAGACTCATCAGATTCAGAAAATACTTTTTCAGAAAATACTTTTTCAGGGCCCGATGCTGCAGCATCCCTCCGATCTTTACCCCCTGCTTCTCCAGAAACCCTGGCCAAGGAAGTGGGTCCTGAAGCCGACCTCGCTACAACAATTGTCAGCGAAGACCTCAGCCCGATTGAAGGAAGAGAGAAGGCTGAACTTGCGATCGCAGAAGTGGCATTAGAGGAAATGGTTTCAGAGACTGCCGCGCCCGCCGCCGCAACACCCAGGGCAAAAATTGCTTTAGCCGAAATAGTTGCCGCACCTGCTGCACCTGCACCACCCATTTCGACTCAAGCAAACCAACCCGCCTTCAACCCTATAGTTGAAGCTGTGCCAGTTTCAACTCTCTCCCCTGAAGCAATTTCCCTGGACGTCACTCCCTTTCAAGGAGCAGTGATTGAAACCCCTTCCCTAGCTGCAAGAGCCCCTTTACCGGCTGTGGCGATCGCATCTATCGGGCCAGATACTGCAGAGTTGGCAAACCGACTCGCAGTCAAAATCGCAGCCAAACCGCCAGCAGCACTACTGCCCCCAACCGCCTTACCTGGGATGGCACTTGAATCCCTGAAAACGGATAGAACTGCTGTTGCCCTCTCCACCTCAACACCAGCGATCCTGAAAGAAGTGCTGACAGAGTTGGAAGAACCCGCCTTATTCCCCTCCCCTCTTGCTCAATCCTCCTTAGATGAGGAAGAAGACACTGAACCAGACTCCTCTCCCCCAGCCACAGAAGATGAAACCGAGTTGTTCCAAGGAACAGATGAGCCAGACTCAGAACCTGATGAAGCCAGCGATGCAGATCCCAGAGTATTAATTGCTGAAGTGGTCGTGAGTGCCATAGAAGGGACCCTCACTGAAGAGCTGATCGGGATCGCCTATGAGGCCATCGAAACTGAACCTGGCCGCACTACAACCCAATCCCAACTTCAGGAAGATATCAACTCTGTGTTTGAGACCGGTTTCTTCTCCAACGTGCGAGTCTTTGCAGATGATACTCCCCTGGGCGTGCGCGTTACCTTTGTTGTGCAACCTAACCCCCTACTCACCGCCGTTCAGGTCAAAGGCAATGAAGTTTTGCCTCAAACGATCGTGGATGAGACCTTTCAAGACCAATATGGCGAAATTCTCAATTTGAAGGGCCTGCAGAACGGTATCGAAAAGCTCAATCAATGGTATCAGGGAGAGGGGTATGTTCTGGCTCAGGTGGTGGATGCTCCCCAGGTTGCTGAGGATGGCATTGTTACCCTTGAGGTCGCAGAAGGGGTAGTTGAAGATGTTCGGGTACGCTTTTTCGATGAGGAAGGACTTGAAGATGAGGACGGAAATCCGATCGAGGGCCGCACTCGCGAGTACGTGATTAAACGCTACATGCGCTTAAAACCAGGAGACGTCTTTAACCGTAACGAGGTCGAAAAAGACTTACAACGGATTTTTGGCCGGGGCTTATTTGAAGATGTGCGGCTTGCCCTCGACCCCGGTGAAGATCCGCGGCAGGCGATCGTGACCGTGGAAGTGGATGAACGCAACTCTGGATCGATATCAGCAGGGGCAGGGTTCAGCTCCGCTAGCGGTCTGTTTGGGACAGTCAGCTATCAAGAACGCAATCTGGGCGGTAACGAGCAACAGTTGGGGGCTGAAGTCCAGCTCGGGACGCGGGAGTTGTTGTTCGATGTCAACTTCACCGATCCCTGGATTGGTGGCGATCCCTTCGGCACTTCCTACACCGTCAATGCCTTCAGGCGGCGAACCATCTCTCTAGTATTCGATCGAGGCGAAACAGATGTAGATTTACCCAATGGCGATCGTCCGCGGGTACTGCGTCTTGGGGGAGGAGTAACCTTTACCCGTCCATTATCCAAGGACCCGCTCTCGGATGCTGAGTGGACAGCTTCATTGGGTTTGCGCTATCAGGACGTTTCGATCCGCGATGCTGATGGCGATCTGAGTCCGCGGGATGAATTGGGCAACCTGCTCAGTTTTAACGATGATGGTACTGATACTCTGGCGACGGTGCAATTTGGCATTGTGCGCGATCTCCGCAACAATCGTCTGCAGCCGACTAAGGGATCTTTTATGCGGCTGGCCACTGAGCAGTCGATTCCGATTGGGGGCATTTTCCTGAATCGTTTGCGAGGAAGTTACAGTCATTACATTCCCGTTAGCTTTACAAATTTCAATGAAGGGCCTCAAGCTTTGGCATTTAACGTTCAGGCAGGAACCGTAATTGGAGACTTGCCCCCCTATGAAGCATTTCCGTTAGGAGGCACAAGTTCTGTCCGGGGATATCGGGATGGAGATCTGGGTAGCGGTCGCAGTTTCCTCCAGGCAACAGTCGAATATCGTTTCCCACTGTTCTCGTTTTTGAATGGGGTTTTGTTTGTGGATGCTGCGACTGATATTGGATCGGGCAGCAGCGTACCTGGAGATCCGGCAGGCGTGCGAGACAAACCAGGTAGTGGCTTTGGCTATGGGTTAGGGGTGCGAGTGCGATCGCCCTTAGGTCCAATCCGCGTTGATTTTGGCATTAACGATCAAGGCGAAAACCGGGTTCACTTCGGCATTGGGGAACGGTTTTAATGCAGGCAAAAACAATACCTCAACGCCCCAAAATATTGGCTAACACCGATCGGGAAGGGGAAATCCCATGTCAACAGACGTTAGGGGCCGTTTTTGAACAGTCGGGAATCGGGCTGCATTCGGGGGAGATGACCTCAGTGCGAGTATTGCCTGCCCCTCCCGGAAAGGGGCGATATTTTGTTCGGGTTGATTTGCCAGACGAACCGGAGATTCCTGCTACTGTTGAATCGGTGACTCAAACTGTGCTTTCGACAGAGTTAGGCAAGGGTGAGGCTCGCATCCGTACAGTGGAACATTTGCTTGCGGCGCTAGCAGGAATGGGAATTGATAATGCCCGAATCGAAATAGATGGACCAGAAGTACCTGTGTTGGATGGCTCAGCTCAAATTTGGGTGGAGTCGATTTTGCAGGTCGGGATTGCACTCCAGGCTCAGTATCGCAACGTGCGATCGCTGCCGGATCCGCTCTGGATTCATCAGGAGGATGCTTTTGTTGCTGCTTTGCCAGCTTCTGCACCTCGTTTTACCTATGGAATCGACTTCGACCTCCCTGCAATTGGCAATCAGTGGCATAGCTGGAGCCCAATCCTAACCCAGGCAGGTTCGCAAGCTGCCTCTAGTTTTGCGGTTGAAATTGCACCCGCTCGCACATTTGGTCTGGCTCATCAAGTCGATCGATTGCGGCAGCAGGGTCTGATCCAAGGTGGCAGCCTTGACAATGCGCTAGTTTGTGGCGCTGAAGGTTGGCTTAATCCTCCCCTGAGATTTTCAAATGAACCAGCGCGTCATAAAATCTTAGACTTAGTAGGGGATGTAAGTTTGTTGGGTAACTTTCCTCTCGTTCACTGTCTTGCTTACAAAGCGAGTCACAGCTTGCATGCCCAACTGACTCAATTACTGTCTTGTTGTTTAGTCTGCAAGCAGTGATGGGTCTGTTATTTTTTCCTTTGAGCGCCCTGGGTGCTCTGCGTTGCTACCCAAATTTACTCATGTCCACGCTTTCAGCGAATCTCTCTAAAGAGATTGACGTTACTCAATCTAACGATCATGTCCCCGTCAAACCCCCAGCCGATCGGCTCTCTTCGAGGGTTGCGAAACCCATGATTACAATCGAAGAGATCCATAAGCTGCTCCCTCATCGCTATCCTTTCTCCCTTGTCGATCGAATTATTGACTATACACCAGGGAAACAGGCAATTGGCATTAAAAATGTCACATTCAACGAACCCCACTTTCAAGGACACTTTCCAGGACGACCCATTATGCCTGGAGTGTTGATTGTGGAAGCAATGGCGCAAGTTGGTGGTATAGTGCTGACGCAGCTGCCTGAAGTTGAGGGAGGCCTGTTCATGTTTGCAGGAATTGATAAGGTTCGATTCCGTCGGCCTGTTGTTCCTGGCGATCAACTGGTGATGACTGTTGAATTGCTCTGCGTCAAACGACGTCGCTTTGGTAAGATGCAGGGTCGGGCCGAAGTGGATGGCCAGTTGGTTGCAGAGGGCGAACTCATGTTCTCCATTGTGGACTAAGGGTTAGTATGTCCTGTTTAGACGCGATTGTTGGCTCTAGGTTTTTTGCGGTGTGTTGGTATTGGTGCCGACTTTCTAGCTCAGGGGGTGTTGTGCTGCACGGCTGTGGCTGCACGAGCGTTGCGATCGCGTCTTTGTCCTCCTGGAATGTTGCCTGGAGGCACACCGTTGGCTAATTTGATTCATCCCACTGCAGAAATCCATCCTGATGCCGAGCTGCATTCCACAGTGCAGGTTGGGGCTTACGCTACGATTGGCAGTCAAGTGAAAGTCGGCCCCGAAACCATCATCGGCAACCATGTGGTTTTGGATGGATGGACTGAGATCGGCGCACGCAATCGCATTTTCCCTGGGGCAGTCATTGGCTTAGAACCTCAGGACTTGAAATATGAAGGATCTTTGAGTCTGGTCAAAATTGGCGATGACAACCTGATCCGAGAATATGTCACGATCAATCGGGCCACCCTGGCTGGGGAAGCAACCACCATTGGGAATGGCAATTTGCTCATGGCTTATGTCCATGTGGCTCACAATTGCGCTATTGCGGATCGAGTTGTTATTTCTAACGCTGTGGCGCTAGCAGGTCATGTTTGCATCGAATCTCGAGCTGTGATCGGTGGCGTGCTGGGAATTCACCAATTTGTCCATATTGGTCAGATGGCGATGGTGGGCGGCATGAGTCGCATCGATCGGGATGTCCCCCCTTACATGTTGGTCGAAGGCCATCCAGCCCGGGTGCGAGCGCTCAATCAAGTCGGACTGAAGCGAGCTGGGGTCATGGAGGCTAACCAGGGACAAGTGTTCCAAACCTTGAAGAAAGCGTTTCGTCTGCTTTACCGCTCTGGTCTTCCCCTGACTCAAGCGCTGGAGCAGTTAGAGCTGCTGCCGGATAACGATTATCTGCGACACCTGCACCAATTTCTGCAACAGTCGCGTGCGAAGGGGCGACGGGGGCCAATTCCGGGCCGTTCAATGACTAAAGGGAAACATGAGTGCTAGCCTCCGGATCTTTATCAGCACGGGGGAAGTCTCCGGGGATCTGCAGGGATCGCTGTTGGTTGAAGCGCTGTATCGTCAGGCTCAAGTTCGGAACATTGACCTGGAGGTTGTGGCTCTGGGGGGCGAGCGCATGTCTCAGGCTGGTGCCCGCCTTCTGGCCAATACCAGCGGCATTGGTTCGGTGGGATTGCTAGAGTCTATACCTTATATTTTGCCGACGCTCAATATTCAACAGCGCGCTCAACGTTATTTGCAGAAACAGCTCCCCGATTTGGTTGTGTTGATCGACTATGTCGGACCCAATCTGAGTTTAGGGCAGTATCTTCATAGTCAATTGCCTCAGCTTCCAATTGTTTATTATATTGCTCCCCAGGCGTGGATTGTGCCTCGCATTTGGGGAAAAGTGCTCAGGCCCAAAACAACCCAACAAATTGTTCGGTTTACAGATCGGATTCTGGCCATTTTCCTGGGCGAAGCGGATTATTTCCGCCATCACGGAGCCAATGTGACCTGGGTGGGGCATCCGCTGGTGGATCGGATGCAGGCGGCACCCGACCGCGAGCAGGCTCGTGCTGCTCTTGGCGTTGCGGCAGACTGTGTTGCGATCGCGCTACTACCGGCCTCCCGCCAGCAAGAAATTGCTAACCTGATGCCAGCGATATTTCAGGCCGCCCAGCATCTCCAGGCAAAAATTCCCCAGGCCCATTTCTGGATTCCCCTCTCCCTGGAACGCTACCGACCAGCCGTTGAGCAAGCGATTGAGCGTTATGGTTTGCGGGCTACTCTGGTGTCAAGTCAGTCGAGCACCAACAATGAATTCCGTCGCTTGTGTGCCCTGGCCGCTGCAGATCTGGCGATTACAAAATCTGGGACGGTGAATCTGGAACTGGCCCTATTGAATGTGCCCCAAGTGGTGCTCTATCGCGTCAATCCCATTACGGCCTGGCTTGCCTTTAAAGTCCTCAATTTTTCAGTTCCCTTTATGTCCCTGGCAAATTTGGTGCCAATGAAGCCGATTGTGCCTGAACTGTTGCAGACCGAGGCTACCCCAAAGAACATCGTCCAGGTTTCGCTGGAACTCTTGTTTAATCCCAGGCGCCGCCAGCAAATGCTGGCGGATTATCAGTCTATGTGTCAGGCATTAGGAGAAGTAGGCGCGTGCGATCGCGCCGCCCAGGAAATCTTCCGGTTTTTGCAAGAGTCGTAAATGGCCGCCCGATTCAAATATCCGCAAACGCCCCATCTCCCCTGCTCGCCCGGCAAAAGTCCAGATGACGACGCGATCGCAGACACCACTACCTTTGCCAATCAGTCCGTCGTCGTCACCATCAAGCTGGATGCAGATTGTCCCAATACTGTTCGGTTTAGAAACGAGAATAAATGTCTCACATAGGGACACGGCATTGCCGTGTCCCTACAGGTCTATTTTTCGTAAAGTGATTGAATCTGCTATCCTTAACCGAACAGTATTGCAGATTGTCCTCAGTTGCGAAAAAGCTGTAACGCTTACTCACTAGACTCTGCAGCACTAAAGTGCCCGCTACGAACTTGCACACTTTTAGTGGTATCAAAATATTACCCAGCTGAAACTTTCCTATCGCTTTTTCCTCGTAGCCCCGAATAGACCGCCAACACCTAAGAGTGCGAGTCCAATTAAAGTTCCGGGTTCGGGCGTTCTCGCTTTGATGTCCAGCGCATTGAGTTCGTCACCAAATCGCAATCCCAGTTGGTCATGACGAGCATAGAGACGGAACGAACCGCTGAAGTCGGTATAGAAAACATCGGCTGCCGAAAGACCCAATGCTGCCAGGGTTGGCGAACCAAGCGCCAGGGAAAATAGCGCTTCATCCTCTCCGATATCCAGGAAACCATTGGGGGCGTGCCCCGACGAACCGCCACTTACGTTGCCAATATCAGAAAGCGCCAGCGCATCCAAAACATCCCCTGCCATCAGACCGATATTGAGGACACCATCCGCAAAGATATCAAAACCGAAATCCGGATCTGGAGCAGTGGCAACCAGGATATCGTCCGAACTCACTGGGCCGCCCAGGGAGGGAGACACTTCATCCAAACTAAAGAAGGCAAATTTCTCTGGATCGACAATGCCATCAATACCAGGTGCGCCAGTGGCATTGATAATGCTATCAACGCCCCAGAACGGATCGCCCGTATCCGCCTCTTCAAACGCATCCAGATCGTCTTCAGGGGAAGTGTCACCCGCACCCGCAGGAGCCTGGAGACCCAGTTCCTGTTCATCTCGATAGAGATCGTGCCAGTCGCTGGCAGGATCGAGGATATGGCCTGCAGCGATATGGTCAGGGATATAACTCCCAAAGGCTCCAAAACGTTGGCTCTTATAGATGTCACCTGCAGCTTCATTGCCTGGATCGCCAAATGGAGCAGGCGAGAGCGTGGACTCAAAATGCACGTCATAACCGGGCATGCCGATGGCAGTTGGATCGACGGAAAATTGCAGAACGCTACCGCTATCCATGCCATAGGACAGGGAAATAATATTATCAGACGGAACTAAGCCAAAGACGCCTGGAGGAGAAGAGATGCATGGGGCAGGTCCTACTCGGGGTAAACATCCCAGGGCACCGGAAAGTCGATACACATTGGTTTCATCAGGAGGCGCACCTAACGCACGGCCTGAAGATTGGAAAATTTCGCCTTCTGTCAGCAGGCCCATACTCCCAACGTCAAAGACATCGTTGGGTACAGGGGATAACAATCCCTCTGCTCCCCGATCGACGGAGAAAGAAATCGGGATCGGCAGCGGCTCGTCGTGGGGGGGGAGAGGATCGGCAGCTTGAGCCCATGCAGAACCTGCGTTAATCAGGCAAAAGAAACCAGTTAAGACAAGGGCTGATTTCCAATCCTTGGGTTTAGGGTATATCATAATGAGTTAGCCATCCGTGAAAAAACTGTCTTGCATTATCAAAGATCGCATCTCAAAAAGCATCGATTGAGACACTAATTCCGCCAGTCAGATCAGGTCTATCGGCAAGCTTCACATTATAGCTTTGTCAGCCAGTAACGGTCTCAAAGCAGCAGCTGCTGCAACTGTTCCAAGACGTTGATGTTGTCCAAAGAGGATCGTTTAGAGAAAGAGGGATATCCGGACTTGTCTAGTCAAAACTAAACTAGATGAATTTACTGTGCAATTATTATATACTTCCTGGACAAAAAAATATTGATGTTAAATCTACTTCATCAAATCTTTAAATTGTTGAGTTATGTTTATGGTTTCGGCTGGGACCGCTAGCCAGGAAACGACTCCTATGCAATCTGTCATATCTACACAGTTAAGATTCGCCTAAATTGTAGTGGACTGACACGGCCAATTTAGTGCAATGGCGTTAGGTTTTCGAAAAGGCTGTAATCCTTACTCGATAGACTTCGGCAGCACTAGAGTGCTAACTACGAATTTACACAATTTTAGGCGTGTCAAAGCCGAACAGTATTGGAGTCGATGCCGAGTTCCTGGAGTTGGGTGAAGGCGCGATCGCGTTCCTGTTGCACCAGGTCACGTTCCTCCATCTCCTTCGCCGTATTGCTGGGGGACAGAATCTCAAACATAACCTGGGGCGGGGTTTTGAAAGCCCTGCAAAGCAAGACTTTCAAAATACGGTAGTCCTCCAGAAGTAAGGCTTTTTGAGCGTGCGGGTTACACCTACACGCTCAAAAAGCCTTACTTGTTTACCACTACCCAAAATACATTCTAAGTCGTATTAAAAACGATAGTTTCTGTCTTTGACCCAGAGGCTCAGTGGGATGGCATGACCGTGCTTATCGACTTTCACTTCAACGACAAAGGGTTGCCGCGATCGCTGTACCTGTCCGATCTCCTGATTCAGCTGCTCTCGCTGGTCTTCTGGCATGTAATAGGTTTCTAAGCCGTATTCGATGTTGCGATTCTTCATTTGCCCTTTCAAAGCGATGCGATCCACGGGCAACAGGTTGGGGCGATCGATGCTAATTTGAACGGGTTTCCAGGGGAGCGGCGGTTCGATATCTGGGTTGGCGGGCGCTTCTAGAATGACATAGAAGCTGGTGTTCTGGGGTAAGTGCCCCGATCGATCGGCGTGTTGTTGTTGTAGTTCTGCCCAGCCGGGCAGTTCTCTCAATGTGCTGAAATCGGAGATAGTGTAATTCAAGGTCTGGAAGTAGCCTCGCAGGAGATCGTAGGGATCCACCGGGCGAGTTTGCAGGACGACTGTTCTACCTGTGAGGGAAGTGTAAATGGCTTGGGCAGGGATGGCCAGAATCAGAGCAATCTGTATCAGCAGGGGAATCCAGAGCCGTCGCCAGGGAAGCGGTTTCGCGGCAGCGGTTGTTGCGGGGGCGGTGGGGTTAGGGTTGGCGGTCATGGGGAAGTCTCCTGGGCAGGGGCGAGAGTGGTGAGGTGTTTTTCGAACCAGAGGCCGGCGGCAATGACGCCAGCACCGCAAAGGAAGAAGACAAAGGATTTGAACAGCAAGCCAGTATTGTATTCCAACAGGCGGCTGAGGATTTGTAAGGTCAATAACATCATGCCGCCCCAAAAGGCGAGCCGTTTGCTGGTGGCTAAGCCGTTGCGAATCAGGCTGGAGGCTACCAGAAATAATAGTCCGTTGAAAATAACGATAGCGGGAATGGCGATCGGGCTGATATTGTGATGCCAGACGAGGAGCAGGGTTGCGATCGCAAGTGTTCCTCCCACTAACCCCGTTGTCCGACTCCAACTGCGCCATTGGAACAGCAGCCGCAGCCAGAACACCACCGTCAACGCAACCAGAACTGCCACATCCAGCCATGGCTGCCAGACCAGAACGCCGTCACCGTCCCAGGATTCATGCAGCACCGAAAAGTCCCAGAGGAAGCGAAATGCCAAAACATACACTGGAATGCAGAGAAACACGAGCGCCAGAATGCGGGCCCGAGGTTGGAACTGTTTGGTCCGAATTCCCGGCCAGATACGGTCGTCGTAGGCCCACAGCAGAGCAGCGGGGAGGATGGGCGCAATCGCCATTGCGATTCCTGGCATCAACTCGAACCCCCACACCAGATTCACCTCCAGCGCCCCCACCAGCAACAACGCCTCCAGTCCAAACAGCGCCCGCGAGCGGCAGCGATAGGCTAGCACTCCAAATCCCCCCAACGACAGCAGTGGCATATGGGCAACAATCAACCGCGACCAGGACAACGTCTCCAGATGCGCCAATTGAGGCAAGCCCCACAAGTAACCAATCAGCACCAGCACAAACGTAACAATGCCCAGCGACATCAGCTCCAGGCTATACGCCATCCCCCAAACTGCCAGCCCCCAACAGAGAAACAGCTCATACGCCGAACCGCCAAGATGAAACATCTGCGCCATCAACGACATACTGGGCCCTACCATCAACGCCCCCAGCATAAGCAACCCTTGCCCCAGCCGTCGTCGCTTGCCCGATCGAGCTGGATCTCGCCACAGCCAGAACCCAGCTCCATCTGCCAGCAGCATCACACCCAACAGCAGGCTCAACTTAAACCCTGCAGACCACGCCTGCCAGTTTGCTGCGACAAAGGTAATCGCCCCTAAAGCCAGCAGAATGCTGCCAACACCCAACAAAATCATCACAAAACGATTGCGCGCACCAACATCCAACTCGTCAAACTGATAACGCGCCGCTAGCAATCGGAACTGCAAATCATCAATCAGCCCCTCTTGCTGCCAGAGCATCGCCTGCTGGCGTAACTGACGACGAAACTTATCCGAAACCATCCGCCCCCCTTCCTATCGCGTTCGCCCTCAAACCAGTTTGGCAACCGAGACAATCTCAATTCTTCGCTAGTGTGACAGTTTCAATTTTGGGTTCATTGTTCATTGTTCGTTGTTCATTGTTGACACGACTTGAAAGGTTATTTTGAAAGCCTTGCTGAGCAAGGCTTTCAAAATAACCTTTTTTCCGTTCTGGCATGAAGAAATAGGGGTTAGCACCCCCAAAGGGGGCGCTAACCTTCCAAGTCGTGTGTTGAGGGTTCAGGCTCAGTTCTGAGTCGGCACTTCAGGGCTACAGCGTTTGGAATCAACGCGGCAGCCCCCCTATAAACTCCTTTCCCTATCTCTGTAGTAGTTTCAATTTGAGTTCATTGTTGACGGTGTGTGGCTTGCCGATGCTGTCGCAGAGGCGCGATCGCGCACATTCCAAGGTACCGTCTATTGATGGTGTGTCTAAGTTAAATGGGTATGTGCCGATTCTGGATCAGGGGGATTGGGTTGGGGTGTTTTCTTGCAGCAGGCGAGCAATGGAGGCTTTTTCCATCAGACCGAGGAGAATGCCGTTGTCTCCCAACACCAGGAGCTGACTTTCTTGCTTTTCTTCCAGCAATTTGATGGCGTCGAGTAGCGGTCGATCGCCCTGGATGCTGGGAGGATTGTCCAGGGGCTGGATCAGCTCTGCAACTGAGGTTGTGGGCCATTGGGAGGTTGAGATCGTTTTCAGGGCATCGACGGCGATCGCACCGATCAACTGTTTAGATTCATCGACGATCAAGAATTGCTTCCAATTGCGATCGCTGCCAATTACATACTCGTTGGCAAATTCCCGCAACGAGAGCTGGCTGCTGGCAATGGGGCCGTTGGGAATAATGGCATCGGCAGCGGTGAAGTTTGTCAGTTGTTCCTGGACGGTGGCGGACTGGGCCATGCGACCGGCGTTTTGTAGCAGGAACCAGCCGATTAATGCTGTCCAGAGACTACCAAAGCGGCTCAATCCCAGAAAAGAGAGAATGCCAAAGCTGATACCCAACCAGCCAAAGAATTGACCGACCCGACTGGCAAACAGGATCCCTTTATACGGATTGCCGGTAATTTTCCAAACGATCGCCTTGAGAATATTGCCGCCATCCAGGGGCAAGCCGGGAATCAGGTTGAAGGCACCCAACACCAGGTTGATGTAGGCTAGCAGGGCAACCATCTGGGCCAGGGGGCCGGAGAGAGCCAGACCGACGCCAATGGTAGTCAGCAAACCGAACAGAGCAAAGCTGACTAACGGGCCTGCGATCGCAACCCAGAATGCGCCTGCAGGTGATTTCGATTCTGCTTCTAAACTGGCCAGACCGCCGAACAGGAATAGGGTAATGGAGCGGACTTGAATACCTTGCGCGATCGCAACAAAACTATGTCCCAATTCGTGAGCCAGCACTGAAGCAAACATCATCAATGCAAAGGCCAAACCGAGCAGCCACGGCAATATCATTCCCAAAGCTGGAAATCCTGCGGACAGGAAGCTGCCAAAATTCCATGCCACCAAGCCCAGCACCAGGAACCAGGATGGATGCAAATAAAAAGGAATGCCAAACAAACTACCCACCCGAATACTGCCATTCATAATGCGATTGCCTTGTATAGTTTTGAATTGTATTTTTCGAACATTAAAGTCCTACGGGACTAGAGTAAGACTGAATACTAGTTTGGAGTTTAGATTGGCGATTTGAACTGGAGAAAAATTTGCTGGAAAAGCGTTTCGCCAATTTTATCAATTGCATTCCAAGTCAAATTGGTATAACAAAATGCTCAAAATGAGATGTAGCCAATCTTTTTCTTCTGCCTTCTGCCTCCTGCCTTTTGCTGCTTGGCGGCCTCCCCGATCTCAGAGATCTGGCGTGAGGGAGTCAACCGCTCCGATTTCAAGTCAATATCTGGATGATATCTCCTGGATGATAGATTAAGGCTGTAAGGACAGCAGTTCATTTGCAACACTTAATTTGTTCATCCATTTTCGCTGCTTTTGGAGGGAGATTCAATGCCAGAGGAACAGTCGCAGCAGCCAGAACCTGTCAATTCTGACGCTCAGAGCGCTTCCTCCCCATCCGAGGTCGAAGCATCCGCTCCAGCAAACGGGGCCCCAGAACCAACAGAGGAGACTTCCGCAGAGAAGGCTCAGAATACTCCTGCACCTTCATCTGCGGACATTGCTCAGGAGGTGGACTCCCCCCCCCTCGCTCCTGATTCTGCTCCGTCGTTGCAGCGGTCGGAGCGGCCAGCTTCAGGGCCTGAACAGATCGCGAGGTTGTTCTGGCAATTGTGGTCGTGGTTGCGACCAATCTTGACAAAATCGATAGTTTGGGTATTGCGGCTGATCGTTCGATTGCTGGAATGGATTGTGGCCCGATTGGAATCTTCTCTTGCTCCTGGGTCTGAAACTCCAGACTCACCTACCCCAACCGTTGCCGATCCCTGGTTAGATAAATCTCAGGGATCGACAGCTGCAGCTGCAGAACCTGCCGCGAGCCGCAAATCTGCCGCTACGCCTGAGCCGTCTTCTCCAGTCTCTGAGAATACAGCTGCATCTCCTCCAGCCCCTGATGCTGCAGCATCCAATTTAGACGAGAAACCTGTAAAGGCACCAGGTGGGTTTCAGGGATTGTGGGATTGGCTGTTGAAGCAGGTGCGCGATCGCATCCCTGCTCCCCTGAATCAGAGACTATCCGACACGACCTTGAGCGTGGGCTTGGTCAGCCTGCCGCTGGTGCTGTTCTGGCTGATCTTCACCCTATTTTCGGGCCAGCCTGTCGAAGTCGCTCATCAACCTCGACCAACTGAAAGTCCCACTGCCACTGCTCCCGCCCCTACTTCCCCCCCTACTGTCACCGCACCCGCCCCTGCTCGCAGCTCTGCCAAACCGTCAACCGAACCGCCAGCCACATTATCAGACAAATCGCCAGCAGCGTTGCCAGCCGAATCGCAACCTGCAGCTAGCCCTGTTCCCTCTGCCAGTGTTGCACCTGTCTCAGAACCTGATGCAGTGCCTTCTCCGCCAGCGGTGGCTCCCCCCATTGAGGAGAGTCTGATCGGGGTGATTCAGGAACGAGTGAATGCGATCGCAAACTCCTATTCAGATGGACTGATTCAGTCTATTCAAGCTAACTTTCAGGGCAGCCGCCTGATCGTTAAACTCAATCCTCAATGGTATACCCTCGGCCCCACCAACCAGGACAAGCTCGCGAACGAGATGTTCCAGCGCGCTCAAGAACTCGACTTCAGCAAGCTTGAGATTGCTGACACCGAAGGCAGTCAACTTGCTCGCAGTCCTGTCGTCGGTTCCGCCATGGTGATTCTTAAACGACAATCAATTCCAACCCAATCCAATCAAGACTAGTGCAGTGTCAACGCTAAAAGTCAGGGTAAACCCCACGGGGTTTACCCTGACTTTTAGCGTTGACAGAGTAATAGAAAAACAGCAAGCCATCGACTGATTTGAGTGGCTTGTTGGCGTCAGAGGGAATCGTCAACAAATTGTAATGAGTGACAGCAAGAAGCAGGATTTATTGAGAAACGCATCTCATCACACGACTTGGAAGGTTAGCACCTCCTAAGGAGGTGCTAACCCCCATTTCTTCGTGCCAGAACGGAAAAATGGGTTATTTTGAAAGCCTTGCGGAGCAAGGCTTTCAAAATATAGCATCACGAGAATAGAACAAAAAACTCAAAACCAAAGTGAGTCAACCTTTCCCTTCTGCCCTCTGCCTCCTGCCTTCTGCCATAACCTTCCAAGTTGTGTCATCAAACCTCTGCAAGCTACCTCATTATCAAAGCCTTCAAATTGCAATCTAACCGGTGGATTCAAGCCTCTATTTCTTGTTGGCCAACTCTACCACCGAGCTAAGGTAAGATTTGGTTTGTTTATCTGTCAAAGCTTTCCCATCTAATGCGACACGACCATTATCCTCAGGCTTGAAACGATAACTGGCAGGACAACCCTTGTTTGCACTGCTTTTATACTTATCCTTCTTCCCTTCATCGCGCTCGTCCTCAAATTTTTTCGCCCGGATTCCCTTGCCTGTTTTCGCTTCAATCAAGGCAACATGCAGGGTGGTTGTATGGTCGCTAAAAGAGCCAGATCCATAGCCATTTTTCCGCTCGTACTTACAAAGTCGTAGTATGGAACCTTGCTGATCTTCAATTAAGCACGCCACCGCTTGGATCTGATTGGCTTCGGTTACTTGAAAGGTGCCTGGTTTCCACTGATCAATTGTTTCAAAAGAACCGATCGCTTCAGGCTTGCCTTTTGTATCGCCTGATGCGCGTCTCTCCAATGTATTGATCTCAACTCGTTTTACCACCACTGCAGGACCAAACGGCTTTTCGTAGGCAGCTGCAGCAGAAATGGCCGGTTCTTTAGGTTGTTTAAAAGATTTTGCGATCAGATCTGCAGCCTCAACGTTGCTACACAAAGAGGCATACTGCTGCAAACTGTCGGGCACTTCAACTGTTTTAGATTGGGAAGATTGGTCGTCACCAGCACCAGTGGAGGTTGAGTTGCTGCCCGAAAATCCGCAGCCCGCTATTAACAAGCCAATCAGTAATACACTATTCCAACTTTGCAATCGTCTCATTTTAGAAGCTCTCTACCTAATAATCCTATTCGTTGTACTAATTGGTAACAGTTCTTTAAACTTAGTGCAATTCTAGCTAATGTTTGTTATCTGTCAATTGATGCCAATAGGGATAAATTTGAACTCAGAAAATACGTTGTAGGTTGGGTTGCAGCGCTAGCGGAAGCCCAATGCAAAGCTTATGGGTGCTGGGTTTCGCGGATTCAACCCATTTATCAAGTTTTCTTTATTGGGAGCAATCAAAAAAACTTGATATAACTCATTGTTTGAGCATCAGCACACAGGAACAAGGATTAGCATTCCTGAAGGAGACACTAACCTTCTCAGTCGTATGGAACAGTAGCTTGGCACAGCGATTCGGTGCAAGAGAGTTTGGGGGTAGAGAGGGTTGTGACGTTTCCCAAAAAGACTTGGTAGTGCTGAAGTGTCGCTTACAAACTTTGCATCATTTTAGCTGTGCCAAACGCTAAGTTTGAATTGCTGTTAGGGATGTCGTATCCTCTAGCAACATATTCTATCTGAAATAATAGGCGACGAAGGCAGCACTTCATCAGTGACTTCATTCGGTTTGGGAGGCAGAACAATTTCGTACAGTGCTTCTCCCCCATTTTCTCCTTTCTCCTGCAAGGGGGCGGCAGCGGCGTTTCCCTGACCAGCAATCGTCACAATGACTGCTCCTGCCAGGACAATTCCCGCTTCCCGCAAGACGGTCGGGGGGTTGTTGACCAATCGATCGCGAAACGTCGAGTCAAGCCAGGCCCGCGAAACCAGTTTAGCGAGGGCCGGATGCAGATGCGAAAATTTTTGCTCAGACATACCTATTCCAATTTGAAGAACGTTCCTTACTGTATCCGAAGCAGATCGATTGAAAAAAGAAGATTCTGTAATCCGATCGATCGGAACAAGAAGATTCTGTAAAACGGAAGAAAATATGCAGCGACTGACTAAAGCCCTTTTTTTGCCTGTAAAGTAAGTTACAGGAAACTTACTTCTAGCTATCAATGCGACTCTACGGTAGAGACCAAGAAAGCAACACACTTTTGAGTGCCTTTGATGCCGCCAGAAAGGGAGAAACAAAGCTGGCCTTTGTTTCTGGGGAGCCAGGAACAGGCAAAACAGTCCTGGTTCGGGATCTGCATTACCCGGTTGAGCGTCAAGGGGGATACTTTTTATCAGGAACATTTGAACGCAGTCAACAGACTGCCCCTTACACAGGATTGGCTCAAGCTCTGGATGTTTTGATCGATCGACTTCTGAGCGAAGATTCGCAACAGCTAGCCCGATGGCAGTTTAAGTTGTTGGATCGGTTGGGACCAAATGGGCAGGTGATTGCTAATATTGTTCCGAAGCTAGAACGCTTGCTGGGTCGTCAGCCTGAGATCCCGCAGCTGGAGACGCTGGAGGCAAAAAATCGCTTTAACCAGGTTTTTCAGCAATTTATCCAGGGTGTTTGTCAGGCTGAACATCCGCTGGTATTGTTTTTAGACGATCTGCAATGGGCCGATCGCGACTCGCTGGAATTCCTCCAGCGACTGGCTAATAATCCAGATGTTCATCATTTGTTGTTGATTGGTGTCTATCGAGAAAAAGGACTGCACCATAATCAGAGTTTGCAGTGTATGTTAGACGATTCAAGTGCAACGAATCGATTTCTGCACGTTCAAGTTCCTCCCCTGTCAGAGGCTATGGTTTCCCAGTTGGTGGCTGAAACCTATCCGGCTGATTCTGTTTCTCTGTCTAAAACGGTTTACCAGTACAGCCAGGGAATTCCTCTGAAGATAGAAATCCTTCGTGCCCTTTATAACCGCGATCGCAGATTGGAACCAGCCGATGCAGCAGCGTGGGTAAACGCCCTCTTTTCGCGCTTGCCTGAGACCTGCCGGGACACCTTGAAACTAGCAGCCTGTCTGGGAAATCAATTCAGGTTAGAAACGCTAGCGCTTGCCTGTCAGGTCTCTCCAGACGGAGTGGAACGGCTGCTGAAACCGGCTATGGCTGAACGGTTGATCCAGCCTGTGCCAGCGGTCAATAACAATACAGTCTATCAGTTCTGGCACGACGCCATTCGGCAAGCAGTTTACGAAACCATTCCTCAGCCCCAGCGGGCAGAGACTCATCTCAAGATTGGCGATTTACTCCAAATAGGAGAATTCATTGAGCCATTTGCAGCCGTTAATCAGTGCAATTTGGGCCGTTCTGCCCTGACCAACCAGGTCATGAGAGATCGACTGGCACAGCTCAATTTGTTGGCATGTCAACGCGCCAAAGCAACTGCTGCCTTTGGTGCGGCACTGGACTATGTCCGCACGGCACTGGAACTGACGGACAATAGCTGGGAGCGCGATCGCAATTGGATGGTGTCTCTCCATCTGGAAGCGAGCGAAATTGAATATGCAAACGGCAACTTTGCCCGATCTCGCCACTTAGCGCAAACCGTATTACACCAAGAAAAACAGATCGCCAACCGGGCAAGGGCCTACGCCCTGACAATTCAGGCTGACATTGCCACGAACCAGATGCTCGCAGCCATCAAAACAGCCCGCTCGGCTTTAGACGATCTGAACGTACCGATCAGAGACAATCCGCCTCAATTAGATATCAATATCTTAAAAACGTTACCATTACTATCCGACCCCAAACATCTGGCAATTCTAAAACTTTTCAAGATGATTGCAATCTGCGCTTATGTCGCCGATCCTGAACTGCTGCTGAAAATTATCTTTACGATGGCAGACTATTGTTTGCAACATGGTAATTGTTCGCTTTCGTCCTATGCATACAGCATTTATGGATTCTTGTCAGTTAGCATCTTTAACGACATTAGATTAGGATACGACCTGGGAAAATTTGCTCTACAGTTAGTGAATGACTTAAATGATGCCAAACTTAAACCAGAAATTATCTGCCTTTTCAACGGCCATATTCGCCATTGGACACAGCACTTAAGAACAACATTAAATCCCCTTTTACAAGGCATAGAAAATAGCTTAGCTGTTGGCAATACAGATTATGCAGGCTACTGCTCAATCAATTATTGTTCCCAACTGGTGTTTACGGGCAAAGGATTACTGACAGTCAGTCACGAACATGATAACCACCTTATCCTTTTACAAAAACTAAACTTTGAATATGGCTGGCTCTACACTCAGATTGGCAAGCAATTTGTCGCTTGTCTGAGCAATGAAATCCACGGATTCAGAGATTGCGACGTGTTGCCTGCCCTAATTGAAAAGCAACATGGGCCGGGATTGTTCTATTGGTATACCACCTCGGGCATCCTGAACTACCTGATTTGTAACGATCCTCAAGCCGCCATCGCTGACTTCAAAGCCGCAGAACCCTATAGCCAAACCGCACTTGGATTGGTAACCATAGGGCAGCACAATTTTTACTATTCTCTAGCGATGCTGGCCAGCATTTCAAATGCGTCTATGGAAAAACAAAATGCGACGATCGATCAGGTGACGGCCAATCAGCAACGAATGGCACAGTGGGTACAGCATGCGCCGATGAATTTTCAGCATAAATTCAAGCTGGTGGAAGCAGAGCTGGCTTTCCTGAACGGTGATTTTCGCCAGTCGAGTATGCTTTACACTCAGGCCATTGCAGGGGCGTGCGAACAACAATACTTACAGGAAGAAGCCCTGGCAAATGAACTGGCGGGTCGTTTCTATTTGGCGCGAGACAACCATAATATGGGCAGCGAGCATCTCCGGACTGCTTACGATTGTTATTCGCGCTGGGGGGCCAGCGCGAAGCTAGAGCAGATGGAAGCGCAACATGTATCGCTGGTGGGGCCGACATGTCTGGATGGCGACGAACCCGTGGATCGGGATTTTGCTAAAGTGCTGGAGTGTCGGTTCCTGGAGTCGCTGCCCGCTGATGTCAAGAAGATTGTCGCCACTGGCATTTGCTATCGCTACGAGGCGGCGACGCAAACGCTGGTGTTGATTCCGGAGACGTCCTGGGTTTCAATCGCGCTAAAACCCTTCTTGCCACGCATTCAGGCCGCCAGTCCAGCCGGAATGCGTATTCGGCTTCGCCCTGCTCATTCCTTGAAGAGCCCGGTATAGCGCTGCGCGTTGTTCATGGGTCATGGTTAATAGAACCAGAGCCAGCACAAGACCGACTCCTACGGGTCACTCACCAATGCTGTCGTTCTTGCTCTGCTGATGAACGAGCTTGTCCCACTGGTGCTTGAGCGATTTAATTTCGCTGTCTTTCCAGTTCATTTTGCAATGAGTGTTGATGAGGTAAGTAATGTCGTTGTATTCTGTGTCGGAGATGGGTTCGGCGTCTTCATACAGCAGTTGGTCGAAGCGCGATCGCGGCATTTCTATCTCGGCGGCAGCACTTTCTCGATTGATGCCTCCCTTGTGCAGGCTGTGCAATAATAGGGCAGCAACCAGCGATGGGACAGAGGGATCTGGGGTTGAGGATTTAGAAGGTTCCGGGGTTGCGAGGTCAGTCACACAGGATGCTCCAGCAAAAGTATCGTACTGGTATCGTTTTCTCTCACACCCTATCAGATTCGTCTAGATCGGCAAGCGCTGCCTGGAAACAATGGAATTGTTTCTCGCTGACAGAGGTTGCAAGAGATTGCTACTCCGATCTTAGCGCGGGTTTATTTTCTCTGGCCACGTCTTGCTGGCCGCTTTACAAACAGAGTTGTTCGCTATAGCAAAAGGCAAGAGGCAGAGGGCAGAAGGTAGAATGGGAAGGTCGACTGCCTGTGGTTTTGAGCTTTTTTGTTCTGTCTTAAACGATATGACTACTGCTATATTTTCCTAATATTGCACAGCCGCTGTCTTCCCCGATCGGTAGTCCTGACTGGTTTACCACTCCCCCCTTATCTTTAGTTGACGCGGACAAGGCGAATTTCGGTGCGCTGGTTGCGCGGATCTTTAGCAGGAATACCGGGGAGGGGCAGGTTGAAGCCTTTGCCTTCGGCAAGGAAGTTGTGTTTGAGACCGCGACTGCGAAGATAGTTGGTCACGATTTTGGCCCGTTGCTGGCTCAGGGTCTGGTTGAGAGCGGCGGAGCCTGACTTAGAGGTATGGCCAACGATCCGCACGGCAACAGTTTGGGGATTAAATTCGGCAATTTCCTGGGCGAGCTGGTTCAGGGTTTGCTGTCCCTGACTAGTGAGTTTGGCCGATCCGGTGGCAAATTTGACTTCTCCTCGCACTTGTAAATTGCCAATGTCGGGAGCGGTCTGAATTTGTTTGGGGGTGACTTTGGCGGGCGTGGGTTCAGAGGTTTGTTTGCCAGCTATCTGGTCGGCCAGGGCAGGGTCGTCGGCTCTGACGAGATCGATCAGTCTCTGGGTGTTGTCTGCAGCCTGGGAGAGATATTGGGCTGAGATCAGCTGATCGGGGGCTGAGGGAACGTTATTCAAACGTCCGGCTAGCACCAGAACTGCAGCGGTTGCTTTAATCCGCTGAGCCAGCGTTCCGTCCTGCATCCAGTTCCTGGCTTCAACGGCATTGAAGAACTTGATGCCCTGCAATATGGCTGTAGCATCATTGGCAGATAAGTTGCCGTCTGTGGCAATTTGCGATTGCAGCTGGGCGGGGTCGCGGATGCTGGTATCCATGCGTTGATAGTAGGCAGAAATCAGTTTTGATACGGCTTGAGGTTGGGCATTCAGCAAGCGGTCGGAGGCAACGAGAACATCAACAATGGCCTTAGGTGCATCTCGACTGGAGAGGACAATGGTATATCCTTCCTGCTTGGCTTGAGTGACGAAGGGTTCCCAAATCACTGCGATCGCAACATTCTTCCCTGGATCTTGCAAGAGATCCCAGGCTTCGGAGGCATCTGCAACCTCAATAATCTCAAAATCAGCCAGATTAAAGGCTTCGAACTTGGTATCCAATACCAAAGCCAGGTACTCGCTAGGCGTATCTCCAGCAAAGGCAATGCTCAAGCGTTGACCTTGCGATCGCGTCTTCGCAACGAGCGCACCCAAATCCTGCAAGGACTTCAACCCTTGATATTTCCTTGTATTTAATACAACTGCATCAGCTCCTACTGTTCGGTCAATCAAAGCCACAATTTTGCCTGCTGGCTGCTGCTGCAAAAATTGATCCAGAGTAGTAACCAGCAAGTCGGCTTTCCCCTGAGTCAACCGCTCTGCCCGTTTTGTTTGATCGAATTCATCTTCATATCGCAAACTCAGGTTGCTCTGCTTGAGCGCATCCTTAAACGCGTCGCTGCGGAATGTACTATAACCACTAAATGTATCGCCCAAAAGGGTAAACTGCCCTGACTTTTGCGGCTTCAACAATCCACTCCCTGTATCGCTTGAATTGCCAAACAGACTGGGCAACAGTCCAGGTGCTGTCTTGTTCACCACCCACAACCCCGCAACGCTGACGCCAGCCGTAATAGCCAGTGCCAAAATCAATGTCAGGTTGTTATTGCGCTTAGCCATCCGCCCTATGCCCTCCAGAAACAGTTCAATGCAAAACCAGGATCGATGCCACAGTCCGCAGTTCTTCAATCATGACATGGCTCGAATCAGGGTAACATTCCTAAGAATGTTCTTGTTATGTGGTTCATTGTTAATGGTTTGTTGTTAATGGTTCATTGTTAATGGTTCATTGTTAATGGTTTGCTGTTAATGGTTCATTGTTAATGGTTTGTTGTTGATGGTTAGAGCAAATGGTAATAGTCGATCGACCTTGAAACCCAAATCATACATACCGGGCCACAGACAATGAACCATAAACCCCGCACAATGAACCCCGAATCATGAACAATGAACCCCGAACAATGAACCACAAACCCAAGACAATAAAACGCCGCCAGTTTGTCAGCAATACTATCCTGGGAGCCGCTGGTGTGTCTGCTCTCGCGGCCTGCAGTCAGGCAACAACTGGACCAGCAGTACAGGCTAATGCTTTGCCCTCCGTGCGCTGGCGCATGCAAACCAGTTGGCCAAAATCTCTAGAGACGATCTATGGAGGAGCAGCAACAGTCTGCAATCGGGTGGCTGAGATGACCGACGGACGCTTCCAGATTACGCCCTATGCTGCAGGTGAGATTGCCCCTCCGCTTGAGATCCTAGATGTGGTACAGGCAGGGACTGTGGAATGTGGCCATACTGCCAGTTATTACTACAAGGGCAAGAATTCAGCACTGGTGTTTGGCACTGCGGTTCCTTTCGGTCTCAATGCTCAACAACAAAACGCCTGGCTGTATTATGGCGGCGGTCTTGAGGCGATGCACAAGATTTATGCTGACTTTAACGTCATCAGCTTTCCAGCAGGCAATACAGGAGCGCAGATGGGAGGTTGGTTCAAGCGAGAGGTGAGATCTGTTGCCGATTTTAAGGGCTTAAAGATGCGCATTCCTGGACTGGGCGGTGAGGTGATGAGTCGTCTGGGGGTGACGGTTCAAGTATTACCTGGAGGGGAAGTGTTTCTGGCCCTCGAACGGGGTGCAATTGATGCAGCAGAATGGGTTGGGCCTTATGATGATGAGAAACTAGGCTTGAACAAGGCAGCTCAGTTTTACTATTACCCGGGGTGGTGGGAACCCGGTCCAACTCTGGAGGTACAAGTCAATCTGAATGCCTGGAATCGTCTACCCAAGGTTTACCAGGAAATGTTCAAGACCGCTGCTATGGAAGCGAACTTGAATATGCTCTCTCAATATGATGCGTTAAATCGCGAAGCACTGGGACGGTTGATTGATGGTGGTACGAAATTGGCTCCCTACAGCGAAGAAATTCTGCAGGCCGCAGAGGAGGCTTCTTTTGATTTGTTTGCAGAAAAAGCGAGTGAGGATGCAACCTTTAAGCAAGTTTACGAACAGTGGAAAGGCTTCCGGGAGCAGATTTATCGCTGGAATGGCATTAATGAACTGAGTCTCGATCGATTTGTCATGGGGAAAGCGTTATAGAAAGCAGAGGGCAGTAGGGGAAGCGGGGAAAAGTGCTGATAGCTAATGTGCAAAGTTTGTAGTGGGCACTTTAGTGCTGCACAGTCTTTCCCTGGGAGGAGCTGAAGCCTTCACTACACAAGCTGAAGCCCTCACGACAAACACGACTTGGAAGGTTATTTTGCAAGTCTTGCGGAGCACGACTTGCAAAATAACCTATTTTTCCGTTCTGGCAAGAAGAAATGAGGGTTAGCGCATCCGAAGGGTGCGCTAACCTTCCAAGTCGGGTACAAAAGCTGCACAGATTTTCCCTGGAAAGGCTGACGCTGCTACTACGAACTTAATGGGTTGAGCGATTGAGCTGCAGGAAGATCTGGCTGCGGTAGATGCCGGGTTCGCTGCCGCTGCCGCTGAAGGCGATCGCGTTCAGCCGGTCGAATATGGGTTTGCCAGCAAGTTCGATCAGTTTGATTAAAGGAAAGTGTTGCTCCAGGATGGCTTGACTGGCGGGCCAGTTGAGGTAGAAGTAACCATCGTTGGATTGGGGCAGGGCTGCGATCGCGTCTTTAAAGCGATTGCTATCCAGCAAGGAGTTTCGATCTGCTTGCAGTGCTGCTGCCATTGCATCAATCGAGGTGGCAAAAATATTGTATTCTCCCTGGCTGGCATGGACACCAAACACGGTGGTCGTGAGGTCGATCGAGGAGGTGCCGGTTTCTGTTGTGGTGGTAATGGGGGTCAGTTTTGTCCACAGGGAAATGGGTTTGTCTGTCAGGGTGAGGGTACCAACGCTGAGGCCCTGTTCTGTGGCAATGCGATCGAGTTGCGCGATCGCGGCTTCACTATCTGCCGATTTGTGGCTGACAAAAACCCAATCGAGAGGTGCTTCTGGCTGGTCAGAATTTGCCTTTGGGGATAACAACGCTAGAGCATAGTCTTCTTTCACCCAGGAAAAAATATCCTGGGACAGAGCAATGCCCCACTTCTTGCTGAGGGCAATTGAGGAGCGATCAACCAGTTTCGCTAAGGGTCTCTCAGCCTTGCTTCCCGCTTCAATGTGCTGCCAGATTTGATTGAGATTCGTGCTAGAGAGGGAAATAGCGCTGGTTGCGGGCAGATAGCGCAAGGCACCCACAGGTTGAGAGAGGGCAGGTAGATGGGCGGCAATGGCTTCGTTGCTGCCCAGCAGGGCGGTTTCTGCGAGTAAACCTTGATGGGTCAGGCCGAGACCCATGGCAACTTGCTGGTAGGGTTGGCTATCAGTTGGTGCGGCCGTTGGAGCGAACTCACCCATTTTGGCTTGGGGCTGACCCATCCAAGTCGCCAGGACGGGCAGATTCAAAAAGGCAAAGCCAATTTTAGGCGCAGTCAGACTGTCCAGGGTTTGCTGATATTGTAGGCTGCTAGCCAGACTTAAGTCCGGAGCCTGGACGTTATTGATGGCCTGCCGCAGGACTTTGGGATGGTTGGCAAAGAGAACAAAGCGATCGCCCACCACTGCGGTGGCGAGGGCAGAACTGGCAACTGAAGCCTGGGCCTCGATAGGAGCACTGTGGATGACTTCGATCCCATTGTAGGTTTCAAAGATCAGGTCGCTGCCTGCGATCGCACGCTGTTGCCAGAAAACCTGCAGGAATTCGCGTGCTGCGACTGGATCCGCTGTTGCTGCTACCACCAGATAACCGGGTTGCTGCCCGTTCTCCGGTATCCGGTCAATATCCAGCGTTGCCACGGCAAATGTCAGTTCATCTCCCAACCAGGGCTGCATATCCCGTTTGTATTCCAACCCCGTATCCACCAACAACCCCTGCCGAAACTGCTGTAGTTCCGTTTGCATCTGCCGACGTTCTGCCGCTGGAACTGCTGCTTGCAGCAACGCTTCGACCCGATCCGGATTCACCAACAAAGATGCCATCATCGGTGCCTGTTTGGGCACGAACATCGCTGCTTCAGGATTGACCTGGGTGTTGCCCTGCACACTCAAAGGGGTACGGTTACATCCCCCCACAGCCAGAAATAACAGTGCTAGTGCAGCAACAATAAATAGATGGAAAAAGGATAAAGAACCCAAAGTACGTGATTTCATATAATCCATTCAGATAAAGCAGTCAGGCTGAAACTTTCCCAAAAACACAGACGGGCATTTAACAACAGGCACTTAAGCAGGACTAACAAGCTGGGTCAGCCTGTTTTCCTGAATGCATCCAGGAAAAAGAGAGTTCCAACAAGGATGCTACCCCCCTTAGTTTAATCGTGCAGGGTCCCCAAAAATTCATCAATGCAAAGTCAATCCATTTTGGATTTTAGATTGAAATAGATGGGCCGAGCAGCATTCTGAAATTGATTAGACTCATCCAGAAATTGGAGTGTAAGCCCCCTGGAGGGGGGCTTACACTCCAGTTCCTCGGACAGGTTTATTGCGATTGGTATCTCAACGACCATTTTCTCCTGCTGCAACATCGACAATAACAAGAAAATGGATCCCTGGTTTCCCCCCAACAGTCTCAGAGCGTGACAAGATGCCACGCGATTAGGCAAGAGAAGTGCAGGGGGGGAAATCGTAAGGCATTGTGGGTTCAGTATTTTCCCTGGGGCAATCTGTCCAGGAAAAAATTGAAAATAAAGCGATTAGATAATTCAGGCCCTGATGTTAGAACGGCTTGCTTTTTGGGAAAACTTAGATGAAATTAAAAGTGCCATATGTCGTAAAAAATACCTTTACAGATATCCAATCGTCTGTTTTTTCCCCAACATATCAACTCTTTCGTAAACAAGCTCAAAGGCGTAGGGACTATTCTTGAAGACGAATGAACGGGCTTTGAACTGGGGACAAAGGCTCTTTGGCAGCTTCAGTATTGCTCAGAAGATTGGCTATGGCTACTCTCTAGCAATTGGGATCGCTGTTATTGGAGCGACTGTCGGCTTGGTTAGCGGCGATCGCTACAAGCGGGAAGCGCAATCGCGGCTAATGGTTGCGTATCAGCAACAGTATCTCCTGAGCGAGCTGGAAAATTCTGCCCTCGGGTTGCGATCGCATCCGCAAGCGCTAGTGGCAGTCATGGCAAAGCCGATCTGGTTTGATTACGAAACCAAAAAATTCCTCAGCAAGCTCAGACAAGCCAGAAGTCTGATGGCTGAACTCAATACATTTATCGACCAGCACCCTGACCGCCTCGCTTTAAAAAACACAGAACTGAAGCGGGTCTTGCAAAATTACGAAACGACCATTGGAGCCTACGCTCAATTCATCGAGTCACTCTGGCAAAAATTCGATCCTGCCAAACTGGACCGGGAAGAGCTGCCCGCTGCTCAACAACAACTCCTGGATGCCTTCCGCAGCCGAGAAGCGGTGAAACTTAACACTCAATTTGACCGCATCTCAGAAAGTTTGAGTCTGGTGATGAAGACTGCCATTGAGCAGCAAAACCTGGCTAATCAAGAACTGATTCGAGCCAGCGTGCTACGGCTGCAAATTATCATCACCAGTTTAGCCGTGTCGGCATTCATTGCTGCAGCAATGGCGTTCTATACCAGTCGTGCCATTGCTCGTCCCCTGAAAGCAGTGAAGCAGGTGGCTCAACAGGTGACCCAGGACGCAAATTTCGATCTGCAAGTTGAAGTCTTAACTCAGGATGAAGTCGGATCGCTCGCCCGTTCTCTGAACCAGTTGATTCAATGGATTGGGGACTATACGCAAAAATTAACCTTTTCCAGCCAGATGTTGGAGAAACGCAATCAGGATCTGGCTCAAGCGCTGCAAGAGTTGCAACAAACTCAGACCCAGCTGATTCAAACGGAAAAAATGTCTAGCTTGGGGCAAATGGTAGCGGGTATTGCCCATGAAATTAATAATCCAGTTAATTTTATTTGCGGCAATCTTTTTTATGCCGAAGATGGTATTCAGAGTTTGCTAGCGGCAATCGCTCTCTATCAGTCCCATTGCGTACCGCTGACGTCTGAACTGGAAACCAAGCTTGAGGACTTGGATTTGGAGTTCCTCAAGTCAGATTTGCCAAAACTGATTACGTCCATGCGGTTGGGAACAGAGCGGATTCAAAAAATTGTGCTCTCGTTGAGAAATTTCTCTCGTTTGGATGAATCTGCGATCAAAGCGGTCGACCTGCATGAGGGGATCGACAATACCCTCTTGATTCTGAATCATCGCTTTAAGAAAGGAGTTGAAGCAATTAAGCACTATGGAGATCTGCCGTTGGTTGCCTGTTATCCGGCCCAGTTGAATCAGGTGTTTATGAATATTATTACCAATGCTCTGGATGCCATGCTGGAAGACGATCTGCAACCAAAACACCTGACGATTCAGACAGAGAAAGTGGCAGACAATCAGGTTCAAGTCAAAATTAAAGATAGCGGCCCAGGAATGCCGCCAGAAGTCCAGAAGAAACTCTTCGAGCCGTTTTTTACTACGAAACCCGTGGGTAAGGGAACGGGGCTGGGGATGTCTATTTGTTATCAAATTGTCGAAAAACATCAGGGCCGCATTGAGGTGAATTCGGCACCCGGCAAAGGAACAGAGTTCGCGATCGCGCTGCCGATCCACCAAAACAATTAAGGTTTGCGATCGCGCTCCTCTTACCCGTTCCCCATTAGACCTATCCGAAAACTAGGGGGCTTCCACCCCAATTTCCGGATGAGTCTATTGCCCGACACGACTTGGAAGGTTAGCGCCCCCTTCGGGGACGCTAACCCCCATTTCTTCGTGCCAGAACGGAAAAAAGGGTTATTTTGAAAGCCTTGCTCAGCAAGGCTTTCAAAATAACCTTCCAAGTCGTGGCTCGACTAAAGACAAGCAGGAATGTTTTCCCGAGCAAAGCGATTAAGCTCCTCTGCTTTTTCGGACTGGAAAAGCGTCTGAAATTCTCTCTCAGGATATTTCGCCTGAAATTTGTCCAGCAGGCAGACGCAGAGTTTCATCTTTTGAATCACCTGATTGGTATTCTGGAAATTGGGCGGCTCGTCCAACAGGCAACCCGACAGAAAAATAGAACGGGTGTTGACGGAATACGCATTGGTTTGGGCCAGGGCAGCGATCGGAATTGCATTCAGGAGCGCTCCAGCCGTCAGGGCAACAGCAAGTTTCAGAGGTTTCATATCAGTACCGCTTTTTTGGCGTTGGTCAAGTGTAGTGAATTGACACGGCTAATTTGATGCAATAGAGTCAGGTTGTCGAAAAGGCTATAAATCCTTGCTCGATAGACCTCGGCAGCACTAAAATGCCAACTACGAATTTGCCCTATTTTAGCTGTGTCATATCAGTAGAATGATTTAGAGTCCTGGATTCTTGTCCAGGATTCTTCTCAGTTCTACCCAGAAAATCAGGTATTGCCAATAGGAGCCGGGACTCTCGTTAGAATTTTCATTGCTGCGATCGCCAACGCTGAATTACACGAGCAAGGATCCTGCGGGAAACAAGCGGTTAACGACGCTGTGGAGACGAGTATATTCCTGCGCCAATGAATATTCTTTAAGAATATGGCTGCGTCCAGCGGTGGCAATTTGGGTTTGTAGGGCCGGGTCGAGGGTTAGCCACTCCAGAATAGCCTCGCCTAAGCGATGGAGTTGGGCGCGTGGTAGCAAAAAGCCAGTCTTACCCTGTTCAACAATCTCCGGAATACCGCCAGCGTCGCTGGCAATGCAGCTACAACCGCAGGCCATAGCTTCCAACAATGCATTGGGCATGCCTTCCCAGAGCGAGGGCTGGAGATAGAGGTCGCATAGGCGCAGATGTTGAGCAACGGCGGCAGGATCTGGGAGATGTCCGGTGACGATAATGCGTCGGGCCGCTTCGGGATGGTGAAGTTCGTAGAGCTTCAGGGCTGAGTCGTGTGCAACTCGGACTTCGCCGATGATGAGCAGGCAGACGGGATACCGTTGCTGTACTGTGCTGAGGGCTTGCAGCAGAAAGGATTGTCCTTTTTTTTCTCGCAACTCTCCGGCAAAGCCCAGAACGAGTTCTTCGTCTGCAATGCCTAAAGAGGTTCGGAGTGCGATCGCAGCGGCCCGATCGGCTTCAGTCGCAATTGGCGAGAACTGCTCTGCATTGACAGAATTTTTCAGCACCACCACATCCTGACGACGACTCAGAGTCTGAATTTTTCGTCCCATATCGTGGCTCACTGCAGTAATCAGGCTGGCACGTTCTAACGTCCATTGCAAACGAGCAAAATCCCCAGGTGGGAACATCCCCCGGTCGATATCGTTGCCGCGAGCACTGGTGGTGCTGGGTAAGCCGTTGAGCTCCGCAAACCAGACGGCCAGAAAGCCACCAGGGAAAAGGTAGTGTCCCCAGGTGGCATCGTATTTTCGGGTTTGATGCAACCAGTCCAGCACATTCAGGGTATGGAGCATGGACATGTCCCAGTTTCGGTAGAGACCGACGCGATACACCTGGGGCATTCTGGCGTTTGTTTCAACGTCAACGTCAGCGATCGCTGGTTTGGTCTCCGGCGGCAGCACTTCCCCCGGTTGTAGATAACGACTCCAGGCGAGGACATCGACTTCAATGTCTAACTGGCAAAGGGCAGTGGCGATGCGACCGGCACTGGTGGCGAGGCCGCCAATATCTGGGGGAAAGCGTTCGGTAATAAAAAGCAGGCGCGGCATATTAGATCAAGCGTTCGGTAATAAAAAGCAGGCGCGGCATATTAGATCAAGCGTTCGGTAATAAAAAGCAGGCGCGGCATATTAGATCTAATTTGAGGAAAGAATTGTGACCCGATCTCCAAGTCGCAGCCGCTTGCCTGCCTCTGATTCCGGGATGCGGGTATTCACGCTCAGCCGATAGAAATGATTGAACCGGGAGGCAGCGGCCCATTCGGGGAGAGTCTCTTTTCGTTTAGTAATGAAGCGTTTCTGAAAGCGGGGATAAGCTTTACCCGTCTGGGGGTCGCGGGTGGGGACAATGCAGCGCTGGCAGGGGTTGACGCCAGCAAAACGCACCTCACCAATTTGAAACTGGACAATTTGCCCTTCTTCGCCAAATAATCGATCTTCCCAAAAGGGAGGAACGTTGCTAATTTCCAGATTGGCCCGAAAACGTTGCCGAATTTGATCGAGGCTGAGTTCAGGAAACCAGGAGACAATTTCCTGGTAAGTACTGAGGCCGATGGCAGTCGGACCGGGGGAAATTGTATCATCGGGGAAGCCGATGTGCGAGTTCTGTTGCAGCTGTACTGGGATGTCAAAGTAGTGGCTCAGCCAGTTGATGAGGGCGTCGCGATCGCGATCGAGCTGGAAGGTCTGGTGGTTTTCGGTGCCTTGCATGAGCTGGAGAGTCCTTGATGCCAGATCGAAGCGCGATCGCAGCTGATGGACTTTGGGATTATTTTTGCCATTGACAAACTTTCCTTTGGGATCGAACAGGGCAAATTCTCGATCGCCCGATAGGGCACCTCCAGTCAGGATAGTTGTTTCTGGAACATCTACCCCATCCAATGCCTTAATGGGATAAAGGGTAATTCTGGTTAGTTCAGGGATTGACATAGTTAAGGTCTGAGTGTAAAGAATTGCAAACTTAGTAACGAAGCGAATCGCTATACTGAAGGGAGGGTCGGGTTCATGCTTCTGAGAAACATATATTATCAGTGGTTAGCGGTTAGTGGTTAGCGGTTAGCTTTTGGCGGTTAGCGGTTAGCGATCGGTTAGCAGACAGCGTTTGACGGTTAGGAACAAGAATTAAATAAAATGAGGATCCTGCTAGGGGCAATCCCTTGCGATCGCCCCGATATTGCAGGGTACCCACAAGGGGTATCCCTACAGATTGACAAATTATTAAATTCTCATTCCTGTCTCATTCCTGAGCGGTCAGATATGGGCGATTGGACATTCAACAAATAGCACCAACATCAGAGCGATTGCGTCAATTTTGGAGACAGCATGTTTGGAGACAGCATGTTTGGAGACAGCATGGCAACCAGAAAACGTCGTTTGATGAAGATGTTGGGTTGGGTTATGCGACCATTCCATCCCAATCTCCCCATCGCTATTGCGGTAACATCCGACATACGGCAGCAGTTGAGCGTAACAAAGCCATCTTCTGACACCTGACACCAAAACACCTGATACCAAAACACCTGACATCTAAACACCTGACATCTAAACACCTAACAGGAGACAAATACCAATGCTGGCTTCAGTAAAAATGTTGCTGGCGGCGGTGGTGGATTATGCTGGTTTGTTCCCCCCCGCCGGACTCAATTTGCAGGCGGCGCTGAAGAATTACGCTTGCGATCGCAGTGCTACCCAGGGTTGGATGTTGAACTCTTTTGTGTTGCCTAGCTCTCGTTTGCAGGAGTTTGCAACCTTATTTTCAGCCCAGTTATCGACTCAACCTGCTGTTGCAGGCCAGCCACGACTTTGGCATATCAGTATTATTTTATCACCCAAGGAGGTGAAAGACCTGAAGGGTGCGATCGCAAACGCTCAAGCCGTTGTTGGCAATCTGTTCGCAATCCGGGGGGTGGAACTGCCGCCGCTGTCAGCGACCGAAATAGAACAGACCCTGGCCCACCTTCCTGTTGATATAGAAACTTACTTCGAGCTGAAGATTGATGACAACCTGCTGGCCTGTCTCGAAGTGCTGCAGGGAACCAGAGCCGCCGCCAAAATTCGAACCGGCGGCATGACGCCAGCTGCCTTTCCCAGTGTGGCTGAGGTGGGTCGGTTCATTGTTGTCTGTGCGAAAGCGGGGGTACCCTTTAAGGCTACTGCTGGTTTGCACCATCCTCTACCGGGCCAACATCACATCACCGATGCACCAGACAGCGCTTTTGTCGCGATGCAAGGTTTTCTGAATGTCGCGATCGCAGCTGCCCTCGTTCATCAGAAAACGCTGGGGGAAGCAGCTGCGATCGCGATCCTTCAAGAGACCTCTGACCATGCCTTCCAATTTACAAAAGACGGCCTCTCCTGGCATGACAACCACCTCACCCTTACCGAGATAGCAGCATCGCGACGCTATTTTTTCAAATCTTTTGGCTCCTGTTCCTTTCAAGACCCAATCCACGACCTGAAACACTTACAACTCCTATCCTGAAACTCCTATCCTGAAACTCCTGTCCTGAAAATGATGAATAAAACCGATAAAACCCACAATCCCCATTTACACAGCTGGGTGGAATCCGCCAACCGCCCAAACACCGACTTTCCCATCCAGAATCTACCCTTTGGTGTCTTCCGTCCTCGCGATAGCACTGCCCCTGCGCGCATTGGCGTTGCGATCGGCAACCAGATCCTCGATCTATCCGCCTGTCAGAGCGCTGGTTTGCTCCAGCCCCTATCTGAACCACTGCAAACAGCCTGCATTGCCCCTAACCTCGATCTCCTAATCAGACTTGGACGCCCGACACTCTCAACCTTACGCGCTCACCTGAGCAAATTACTCCAATATGAACAAGACAAATCCCTTCCTGCCAGCACAATTCTGGTGGCAATGAGCGATGCTGAGCTGCTATTACCTGCTACTGTTGGAGACTACACCGACTTCTACGCCTCGCTCCACCATGCCACTAACGTCGGCAAACTCTTCCGTCCCAATAACCCTTTACTCCCCAACTACAAACACATTCCCATTGCCTATCACGGACGGGCGTCTTCCATCGTACCCAGCGGCACATCCATCAATCGTCCGCAGGGTCAAATCAAAAGCCCTGACGATACTGCTCCTCACTTCAGTCCCTGCAAACTGCTGGATTATGAGATGGAAGTCGGCTTCTGGATTGGGCCTGGCAACGAGATTGGCCAACCGATTCCGATCGATCGAGCAGAAGACTCTGTCTTTGGCCTCTGTCTGGTCAACGATTGGTCAGCACGAGACATCCAGGCATGGGAATATCAGCCTCTTGGCCCCTTCCTGGGTAAGAGCTTCGCGACGACTGTTTCCCCCTGGGTCGTGACCCTGGATGCCCTCGCTCCCTTTCGTTGTCCTGCCTTTTCCCGTGCTGATGACGATCCCTCACCATTGCCCTATCTTTCGTCCCCTGAAAATGCCCAACACGGTGGCATCGACCTTACGGTTGAGGTTGCTATTCGTTCTGCCCGGATGCGCAAAGCAGGGGTGAAGCCCCAGCGCATCAGCCGCGCCTCGTTCTGTCAGATGTACTGGACAATGGCCCAGATGGTTGCCCACCATACCAGTAATGGCTGCAACCTGCGCCCTGGAGATTTGCTCGCCAGCGGCACTGTTTCAGGCTCAAAGCGCGGTACGCAAGGTTCGCTGTTAGAAATGACCAGTCGGGGGGAAAAACCCATTGAGCTGCTAACCGGCGAAATACGCACTTTTTTGGAGGATGGTGATGAAATTATTTTGCATGGCTACTGCCAGAAAGAAGGAACTGCTCGCATTGGTTTTGGTGAATGTCGCGGCATTATCCTCCCAACCCACAAACCATGAACGACCCAACCAATGTGTCTGTTTTAGGAATCAGGGAGTTCATTAAGAGGACGTTTGAAAAGGTCTAAGATCGGTAACAAATCGCTCTCGATCCCCCTAAATTCCCCTTAAGAAGGGGGATTTTTGCCCGTAATTTCCCCCTTTTTCAAGCTATCCATTAGGCAAAAGTCTGTAGGACTTTTACCCACTCAGACATCCACTCGATCTCCAACTCCCCCATTTTGGAACGAAAGCATGCGGGTTTGGACGAGATCTGCGTAAAGGATAGTTTTTCAAAGGACAATAAATATGTTCGATTGCAAGAAGTTCTGTTTTTTTGAAGTTTGAATTTTGTTGTTTGGAGGATTTGCGGTTGAGAAGCATCTTCAATTTCTGAACTGCTATATTGGGTTTTGCAGGACAGATCGCAGAACGTTTAGAATTAGAGTATTTTTATTAACGGTTAAATTTGCGATCGCAAAGGTCAGTTGCTTGTCCGCTCAGTCAAATCTCGAAAAGACGAATGGGTAAGAAAAGATTAAAACCGATGTAATTCGGTTACTTCACAGTCAGTCGCCATGAATGCCTCCAACCATTATTTATTCCACAAACCGTCTCTCTGTGACTGCTGGCCGTCTCCCAATCTTGCTGAAATTTTTGAACGCGTCATCCGCACCAAAAAGATCAGAGTCTCAGACCGGGCAGCACTGCTGGCTGCGTTGGCAAACCCCACAACGCCAAAAGAACATTTACTCGTCATCGATCGCCTGTACTGGGCAGCGCGGCGCGGTGACGTGAAAATTGTCGACCCAAACCAGACCCATTGGGAATACAAACCTGGTCCGCTCAAGCCCTACATTAAAAAGGATCCAACCCCTGAATTAGCGAGAAAGATGTGGGGGTGTGGTTAGACAGAGTTGGGAGTCATGGCCAAAATCTGACCCTCAACTTGCAATCTGACCCTCAACTCGCACTAAGGAATCAGATCGCAGTCAAACATCCGATTGGCAATTGGGCCCGCCACCCGATTGATAAACTCTTCTCGCAACTCAGGATTTTTTTTCAACATGTCGATCGCTTTCGCCTGAACCGCTGCTTCCGCTCCCCCACTGGCTTGCGAATCTTGCCCGGACTGAGGTTGCATCTGCGCAACTTCTTCACAAGACGCATTTTCGTATTTGTTGATGACAAAATTAGCAGCCGCATCTAACAACGCATCCTTCGATAAAGCGTTACCGCAGGCACCGCTACCGATGGCAACGAGCGCCAGAGCCGCCAGCCACAAACGGGACTTGCTCATGAATTTTCCTCCACAAATTGTTCGATATCGCGATATTGATAGATATAGGACAGGACAAACAACGCAAAACCAAATACAACCAACCTTTCCCGTCTGCCTCCTGCCCTCTGCCCTCTGCCCTCCGCCCTCTGCCTAAGGAATAATCCCACAGTCAAACATTTTATTGGCGATGGGGGGAGCAACCCGATTGATAAACGCTTCCCGCAACTCAGGATTTTGTTTCAAAAGGGCAATTGCCTTTTCCTGCATTGCTGCTTGAGGATCTCCCCCCCCTTGGGCGCTCTTGTTGCCACCCGGTGGCGTTTCTGCTAACTCTTCACAGGAGGCACCTTGGAATTTGCCAATGACCAGATTGGCTGCCATGTCTACCAATTCTTCCTGATTTGGCACCGATACCCCCTCTGGTAGACCTCCCTCTGGCAGACCTCCCTCTGGCAAAGACGGCTTGTCAGGTAAGGCGGGTTTCTCGGGAGGTGCAGGCTTTTCGCTCTTTCCCGGATTGGGCAATGACGGTTTTTCGGGTGACGCAGGTTTTTCGGGGAGCGAGGGTTTCTCGCTTTTTCCGGGATCTGGCAATGATGGCAAGCCATCCTGGGGCGGGGCAGGGGGCGCGGGCGGCTGCAGCAAGGCTTTCCCACTCGTACCGCCAACTATCGCCATGGCCGCGATCGCAGCCAGCAGCCAATCCAGAAGCAAATGCGGTTTTCTCATCAATTCTTCCTCTCTTCCTCAAACACGTTTTAGACCAACATCTAGCCCCGACACCCTGAAGTAACATCATCAATTAAACGATCGATTAAATAGATGGAACGCTTGCGCAGCAAAGCTTCCTCCAAGCCAAAATCGCCAATCTAACAGCCAAAATGGGATTAGACCTTCCTCTCGAAATCAGGTGGTCGGGTTGGTCAACTGCTATTCAGTATAGGAACGCCGACCCAACTCCGTCATTGTCATTTTCGGCCAAATTTAATCCGCAAAACCGGAAAACTGGATTGCCAAATTCATATCAAGCGAGCCAAATTGAAAACGCAGTCAGCACCTTAGCGCTCATCTGTCAGTCCGGTAGCCTGGCACTGGTGTGACACACCTAAAATTGTCCAAATTCGGAGTTGGCACTTTAGTGCTGCAGAGGTCTCTCGAGTCAGGATTATCGCCTTTTCGACAACCTGAACCTATTGCACTAAATTAGCTGTGTTAGACCACTACGAAGGAATGGTACTGACTGAAGCGTAGGATGGGCAAAGCAAAGTGTGCCCATCACAAGCTCTTTGATGGGCACCGGCATAGCCCTTTGCCCATCCTACCTGACCAGTTTCCAAACTGATGTAATCTGCTTATGTACGTGCCATTCCACCCTACGAATCCGCCTCCTGCCCTCTGCAATAGTAAAATATGCATAGACGTCGTTAAATCTGTCGTTAAATCTATCGTTGGCAAAAATGGACGAACTGCTATTTAAACTGAACGCCTTAACCAAGACTCCAAACGAAGAAGCCAGAGAGTACCTGCGAGTCCATCAGGTTGAAGACGACCGCGCAGAGGCAGGAATCTGGGAACAGTTCATTGAGGACTACGAACGCGCCATCCAATCCATTTCCACTCACTGGGGCCCGCCAGCATTCGAAGGCACCTGGGAAACCGACGGCTTTCCGGAATGGCACCCCTGGGTGGCCAGACTGGCCTATTGGCAGCGCGACGGACGTCAGGTCTACATCGAATGCAACCAGCAAGACAGCGAATTACCCATCACCCTTGCCATTGGCGTCCGCGCCACTACACCTTAGGAAACAATCAATCATAGGAACGAGGAGGGAGCAGGTTTCTCCAAGAAACCTGCTCCCTGGCGCACAATGGGGAGTCCCATTTGTAATCGGCACTTCAGTGCGCAGCAGCATCTCTCGCACAAGATTTCCTTCCATTCGTAGTTGGCCCTTTAGAGATCGATAGGTAGGGTGGGCATTTCAGCCTGTTTCCACTTTTTAACATCAGGTGACTGCTAGAAAATGCCCACCAACCGGGACTCTCTTCAGGACTTTAATAGCATCCTCTCGCCGCGTCTTGAGCACACCTTGCTGAGTGGCTTCATCCATTGCCAAAGGCAATGGATGAAGCCAAAGCGACTCCGTTGCTCAATCGCGAAGCGGCCTTGCAATTTCTGGAGGATGAATCGCCTTGAAAGTCGACTATCGTCAGCTTTTTTCCTCGTTCCCCAGGCTGTACCTGGGAACGATCGTCCAGAGGCTCCAGCCTCGCAGATTTCGCCAGAGTCAACGAAAACCCAGGCGGCGAGAACCACCAAAACTGCGTTCCCAAACGGAGCATGGGAACGAGGAATTGTACAAACTTTGTCGTTGGCACTGCAGTGCTGCAACATCTCTTGGAAAATCGCAACAGCTCTCGCCACGCCCCAAACGCATCTCCATCATGCAGAACTTGCGGTGCGTTACGCCTATCGGCTAACACAGCCTACGACACTATCTCATCCTTTCCCACAACCGGGTTCGATTATCGATTGCCACTTTGTAAGTTGGATCAAGTTGAATTGCTTTGTCGTAAGCTTCCAGGGCTTCCTCGTAACAATTCAAATCCCAGAGTACATTTCCACGTCCATTCCAGACATAAATATCATCTGGCTTAAGTTGGATACTTCTGTCGTAGGCATCCAGAGCTTCATCATAGCGTCTTAACTCCCTTAGGGCATGGCCACGTCCACTCCAGGCATAAGGGTCATCTGGTTTAAGTTGAATTGCTTTGTCGTAAGCAGCCAGGGCTTCACCATAGCGTCTTAATTGCCATAGTGCATATCCGCGTCCTCTCCAAACAAAATGGGAATCTGGGTCGAGTTGAATCGCTTTGTCGAAAGCAGCTAGGGCTGCACTATAACGTTTCAATCTATCGAGAACACGCCCTCGATGCAACCAAACTATTCCAGAGTTGGGGCTGAGCTGAAACGCTTTGTCACTGTTTGCTAATGCCTCTGTTTCCTGCCCCAAGTCAGCCAGCGCAACACCTCGTATTGCCCAGGCTTCGGCGTAGTTTGGCTTGAGTTCCAAGGCTCTGTCGCAAGCTGAGACTGCTGCTTCAAATTGTTTCAGGTAAGACAAGATCCAGCATTTGCTCACCTGGGCTTCGGCATAGTTGGGATTGATGGCAATCGCCTGGTCATAGGCAGCCAGGGCTTTCTCATTTTGGCTCATCTCTCTGAATTGCTCGCCCTGGTTAAAGAATTCAATCGCCTGAGCATTTGGCGGTTCGGGAACAGGACTATTGGTTACGTCGACTGTTGGGGAGTTGGAGTTAGGACTGGTCGCAGGCGGAGCTTGCAGGAGTGCAAATAACCGAACGAGGGCGATCGCGCCAGACAGACAGATGGCAATGACGGTAATGACAGTGGACGGTAGAAGCGGTTTGGCAGCAGTTGACCTGTGCGGGGAAGATGAGGCAACCGTGGATGACGATCGGGCAGGCGGTGGCGATGCCTGGGTGGGAGCAACAGAAGGTTGCGGGTTGCTGGCAGCAGTTGGTTTGCGTACGGGGTGTTGAGGTGGAGCAGCCGAGACGACAGGGGATGATGGTTGAGCAGGGGACGACGATGTGGGGGTTGACACTGGACTGGGCAGGGTTTGCAGATCGTGGAGAACGTCCGCAGCACTCTGGTAGCGATCTCTGAAGTAGGGCTGCACCATTTTGTCCAGGATGGCGGCGAGGCGGGGGCTGACCTGGGCCTGTCTTCGCCAGACGATCGCGCCTGTGTCTGGATCCTCCTGGAAGTGCTGCGGTGCGATGCCGGTCAAGGCTTGGATGGCCAGTACGCCCAGGGCATAAAGATCGCTGTTGCACCGGGGTTTGCCCTGGGATTGTTCGCTGGGCATATATCCGGGTGTGCCGATGGCGACGGTTTTGATCGTTCGTCCGCTGGGATGGGCGGCGGGGTTGGCGATCTGCTTCACCGCACCGAAGTCAATCAAAACCAGGCGCTGGTCTGTAGCACGTCGGATCAGGTTGTCGGGTTTGATATCCCGGTGGATGACCTGGTTGTCATGGACGAACTGCAAGATGTTGAGCACGTCTTGCAGCAGGGCAATTGTTTGAGCCTCGTTCCAACGGCGTTGGGGCTGCAGTTCCTGGCTCAGGGGGTGGCCGTCAATCCAGTCCTGCACCAGATAGAATTGCTGGTTTTCCTCAAAGTGGGCGAACAGTTGGGGAATCTGGTGGTGGCTGCCGAGGCAATGCAGCATCTGAGCTTCAGTCTCGAACAAACGTTTCGCGGTCTGGAGCCAGTCTGGGTTTTCCGGTTGCAGTTGCTTGACAACGCAGGGTGGATGTCCAGGCAGATCGAGATCTGCAGCCAGGTAAGTCTGGCCAAAGCTGCCGCTGCCTAATTTGCGAACAATCTGATAGCGCCCTTTCAGTAGTGTTCCGTTCATCAATCCCAGTGCAAATTCATACTGGATGGTGGGAAATCTTTCTCCCAGAATATCCTGAAATTTCTGATTTTTGTTGTTCGCTCAGAAGCGCAGATAAATTTCAAACTGCAGACGCAGGCTGAAGCAAGACTTCATGCAAGCCGCCTTTGCTTAATTCGCAACGGTGGCTTGCAATTGCTGAAAAGTTTCCAGGGAAACCGCTGTAATGGCTTGCTCCAGCAAAGATTCCAACACCGCTTCATCCTTCAGATGATTGATGCGTTCCACCATCAAATTGGGCACGCTCCCAAACCGCAGCTTCAGGGCTTCAATCGCAGTCTTTCGAGCATTTGTAAGGATGCCCAACTGGATGCCTTCCTCCATGGCTATCCGTTCGATGCTTTTGGTGTATGGCACTTCCTCGGGCTTGGATGTCTGTATCGCAACAGTGTTGAGCAATTGCTGAAATACTTCCAGGTCAACCGCTGTAGCAGCTTGCAGCAGCAAAGTTTGCAATAGGGTCTCATCCTCAACGCTATTGATGTGCGCTGCGATCGAGTCGGATAGGGTTCCGAACCGCAGTTCCAGGAGGTTTAATGGTATTCTCTCGATTGGCTTTGAGGATGCCTGCCTCCATGCCGATCTCTTCCATGCTCTTGATGCTGCTGATGTATGACATTGTCTTGTCCTCCGCAATGATGTCTAACCGACAACGGTATTGAGCAACTGCTGGAATTCTTCCAGATCAACTGTTGTAGCAGCCCGCAGCAGTAGAGTTTGCGATATAGCTGCATCCTTAATACCATTGATGCGTTCTGCAATCGACTCAGATACGGTTCCAAATCGCAGTTCCAGGAGTTTAATGGCATTCTCCCGATTTGCTTGAAGAACACCTTGTTGAGTTCCTTCCTCCATAGCCATCTGTTCGATGCTGCTGATATATTGCATTTTCTTCTCCTTCTCGTATTCTCTTGCTGCAATTTTGAACGCTTGAGCCAGGTGGGTTGGCAAGGCCATCAACCAGTCGATAAAGCGAAAGAGTTTGATTACATCTTCTCGCGTCCAGCCTCGTTCGTACAAACCTTTAACCAGGCTCAGTTTCCAGTGTAAACGCCCGGTGGGATTCTGGTGGGTGGCTTTGGTTTTCAAGTGGGCCATGACCACGACGGCGAAGGGATTCTGGCTTTGTTCCATGTGGGCCCAGTCGGCTTCGTAGTCCAGCAGTTTGACGGTGGGGAATTCTAGACTGAGGGTGCATCCCCCCAGACTGGCCTTGTAGCTGGACGGTCGCCAGTCTTCATCCTCGTCTGCCAGGATCGCCAGACTGATGACCCGCTAGTAAGACAATTAGAGGAGACACTTTTCCTTCAGGACGCCCGTCTGCAGATCTAGATTGACGCCATCACCCTCCAGACAATCAATTTCCAGCTCGCCACCAGCTACCACCATCCCCGTTGCCAGATCGGGCAAGCCGCGTCTCATCCGGATCGAGCCGCTAGCATTGAACAGGAGAACTTCTGTCTCAGTCAAAACAGCAGTGACACCCGACAGCGCCAGAATTTGCACAAGATAAGCGCTAAACGACAGCGAAACCAGAACGCGACCTGACTTCAAATCAATCGCAGCGAGCTGTTGATCGATCCCAATCCATACCACCTGCCGATCCAGTGCCAGACGGACAATCGGCTCGATTAGCGGCGATCGCCAGCTCAAGCCAAACCGCCCCAACGGCTCGCCCAGATCGAGCTGAGCAAAACGGTGAGCACAATCGTGTTCGATTGCCCGCCGGGGAGCATCGATCTGATAAAACGCTAATTCATCAATGGCTTCAACTTTCATTGCATTTTCTAGCTTCATCTTCTGGGAATTCTACGGGTAGATTTTGGGGATAATAGAAGTCACTTGAGGAGTTGCAGACAGATTCCCGCCGGGATAAAAATAGCTGACAACAATGGCTCCCTTTTCCTGTGGCCCAACAATTTCAACTTGTCTGCAAATACTAATGCCATAGGAGTTGATTTGTCTCTCATTCTCCAGTTCGGGGGCATTTAATCCCTGGGCAAAGATGTCCATCAATCGTGCTTGTCCCCCGGCAGCTTCAACAATTCCCAGTCTCTCCAACTCTTTCAAATTCTGCAAAGATCTGCGAATATTATCAGGGCTGGAAGCGACGCGACCAAAGAAATAATCAAACTTGCTTTCTCTGATGGTAAATCCTTCACCCTGAATCGTCCTACTCATACAATCGATCTAAACCTTTCTCAAAGTCTTGATTTGGCAGCGTCATAGCGATCGTAGATTGCCATCTCTGGGCGACTCCAATCCTCAGCGAAAGTGGTTAAACTAGCTTGCAAGGTTAATGCTTCTACTCGATCGATGCCATAGTCTTGCAGATCGATGTCAGCTGTTGGCAGGGATGTGACAATAACCTGCGTTTTTTCAACCAGACGATCGGGGAGTTCTGTCAGTTCGATTTGACCGTTACGATAAACGCCCTGGACGCTAGCAAGCATATCAGTTTCCTCTCGATTTCAGCCAGCTCAATGCAATCGTTTCTTGTTTCATTGTATGTGTAGATGGGAAACAGCTATCACTTGAGAGGTGACTCGCACACCAACATGATTGGATGGCTTTTGATGCCAGCGATGAAGCCCAACTTTTAGGAGCCACTGCCCAAGAGCGCTGCATTTTCACCTTCAACATCCGCGATTTTATGGTTCTGGCGCAAACCTATCCCCACCACAGCGGTATTGTTCTGGCTGCCCAAACAAGCTGGACGCTTTCTAGGTTAATTGCTGCACTCGATCGTCTGCTCTCAAAAACTCAGGCGCAAGACTGGCCTGGACAAGTTCGCTGGCTTAATCAATGGAGTAATTGAACTTAAGTTGGATATTACTTACATCCACTCTTATTTTTGAAGGCTATTAGGTAGTGGTAAACAAGTAAGGATTACCAGGCTATTATACCTAGTCAGCGATGCGTAATGCCTATCTATACGTGACAAACATAACCTTCTATGTCATGATTCAGATTTGATAGGCTACACTGAGAATTCTTGTAAACTCAATCGTGCGCTCGACAGCTAAACTACGACAGATAGAATAATGTTTCATCGTCGCCCTAGCAGCCTTAACGAAGTCTTTGGAATAACTTCATCTATTCCTCAATATACTTACGTGGATCGTTCGAATCTAGATCAGCAATTTAAATACTTTGTAAATAATGAGAAGCATATAGTAATTCATGGCTCTTCAAAACAAGGGAAGACAGTTCTTAGGAGAAAAAATCTGCCTGAAAATTCATATGTAGTTGCTCAATGTCGAGCTAATTCGAGTCTCGAACAATTATATACTGAAATTTTGCGGAAATTAGGTGTCGCTGTACCTGTATCCTTTTCGAAAGGGAAAACTCTCGATGTTGAGGGCCAAGGTGGTTTGCCCAATGTAGCTGAAATAGCAGGCAGCTGGGAAAGTAATCTATCCACTAATTATAAATCTGTTGGCACTGGTTCCGATAGCTTAGGCTATATTTCCGAAGAAATTAAGAAAAAAAACAAGAGAGTAATTATTGAGGACTTTCACTATCTATCGGAGGAAGAAAAGAGAAGTTTTGCATTCGACTTGAAAGCGCTATGGGACAATTCTGTTTTCTTAATAATTGTTGGTGTTTGGGCAGAAGATAATCTTTTACTTTACTACAACGGTGATTTAAGTGGCCGGGTCAACGAAATTGATATTCGATGGACAGATGATGAATTAGAGCAAGTGCTTCTCAAAGGAGAAAAAACTTTAAATATAAACTTTAGCGATCAAGTTAGAAGAGCTGTTATACGTGATTCAAGTCAAAATATTGGCTTGCTTCAGCGTATCACCGAAAAATTGTGTTTCGCATCTGGAATTGTAGGTTATCAAACAAGACGTAAGGTAATCAATAATATAAATGCTCTTGCTAACTGTAGGAAGAAAATTTGTGAGGAACAATCTTCTCGTTATAGGCAGTTCATTGAAGGTATAAGTTATGGATTTAGAAGTAATGGTAGTACTTCAGTTTATCAACAGATAATTCGTGCGTGTATTGATGATTGCTCTGACTCAGAGCTTTGTGGGGGCATACATCGCGATTTCCTTTATGAAAAGATCAAGAAGTTCGATCCCAATCTTCCTGGGAGAAATCTGACTAATGCTTTACGTAGATTAAATAAGCTACAGTTAGATAAACACATTTCCCCTTTAGTGTTTTCATACAATCCCAATCTCAAAAAGGTTCAGCTAGTGGATCGAGAACTCTTGTTTTATAGAAGATACGGTAATCCAAGTTGGCCTTGGAAAGAATAGGGCAACCATAATAGTTAGAGACTCTGATCAATGGGCATTGCTCATGATAGAAGGGGACATTTTGGCTCCAATGTGTTGAAGGGGGGGAAGTTCTGGCGGATAATGGCTAGCATATCTTCAGAGCCAGGATTCGGGACGGAACTGTGACAGAGGCAAAAAGCTACAAGGATACCATCAATCTGCCCAAAACCGCGTTTGAGATGCGCGCTCATGCGGTGAAGCGGGAGCCGGAGCTGCAGAAGTTTTGGGCGGAACGGAAGATTTATGAGCGGCTGTCTGAGAACAATCCGGGGGAGCCGTTTGTGTTGCATGATGGGCCGCCCTATGCGAATGGTGACCTGCATATGGGCCATGCGCTGAATAAAGTGCTGAAGGATATTATTAATCGCTTCCGGTTGTTGCAGGGGCGCAAGGTTCGCTATGTGCCCGGTTGGGATTGTCATGGATTGCCGATCGAGCTGAAGGTGCTGCAGATGCTGACTCCGGAGGAACGGCAGGCGCTGACGCCGTTGAAGTTGCGTCGCAAGGCGCGGGATTTTGCCTTGAAGACGGTGAAGCAGCAGTTTAAGGGGTTTGTGCGGTTTGGGGTTTGGGGGGATTGGCAGCATTCTTATCTGACACTGATGCCGCAGTATGAGGCGGCGCAGATTGGGGTGTTTGGCCAGATGGTGCTGAAGGGGTATATCTATCGCGGTCTGAAGCCGGTGCATTGGAGTCCCAGTTCGAAAACGGCGCTGGCGGAGGCGGAGTTGGAGTATCCGGAGGGGCATACGTCGCGATCGCTGTATGCTGTTTTTCCGATGATGAGCGTTTCGGCGACGGCGCAGTCGGTGCTGGAGCCGTTTTTGCCGGAGCTGGGGGTGGCGATCTGGACGACGACGCCGTGGACAATTCCGGGAAATCTGGCGGTGAGCGTGAATCCGGAGCTAACCTATGCAGTTGTGGAGCTGGGAGAACCGTCGGCAGAATCGTCAGCGGCGGCATCGCCGTTGTCGCTGAAGTATGGGATTGTGGCGGCGGAGTTGGTGGAGCGGTTGTCTGAAACGCTGGCGCGACCGTTGACGGTACGGGGGACGTTGCGGGGAGCGGCGTTGGAGGGCTGTACCTATCGTCATCCCTTGTTCGAGCGGGAGAGTCCGGTGGTTATCGGTGGCGATTATGTGACGACGGAGTCGGGTACGGGGTTGGTGCATACGGCTCCGGGGCACGGGGTGGAGGACTATGGCGTTGGCCAACGGTATGGCTTGCCGATTCTGTCTCCGGTGGATGGGGATGGGGTGTTTACGGCGGAAGCGGGCCCGTTTGCTGGCTTGAATGTGTTGGGGGATGGCAATCAGGCAGTGATTGAGTCGCTGGCGGGGGCGGGTTCGCTGTTGAAGGAGGAGCCGTACGTCCATAAGTATCCCTATGATTGGCGGACGAAGCAGCCGACGATCTTTCGGGCGACGGAGCAGTGGTTTGCGTCGGTGGAGGGGTTTCGGGAGGCGGCGCTGGATGCGATCGCATCGGTGCAATGGATCCCCTCTCAGGGCGAAAACCGCATCACGCCCATGGTGGCCGATCGATCGGACTGGTGCATCTCGCGCCAGCGCAGTTGGGGCGTGCCGATCCCCGTTTTTTACGACGAGGAGACGGGAGAACCGCTGCTCAACGAGGAGACTATTGCCCACGTTCAAGCGATTGTCGCTCAAAAAGGATCGGATGCCTGGTGGGCGATGCCGGTGGAAGCGCTGTTGCCCGAATCCTATCGCAACAATGGTCGTCGCTATCGCAAAGGGACCGACACCATGGATGTCTGGTTCGATTCTGGCTCATCCTGGGCGGCGGTGGCTCAACAGCGGTCTGAACTGAGTTATCCGGTTGATATGTATCTGGAAGGCTCGGATCAACATCGGGGCTGGTTTCAGTCTAGTTTGTTGACTAGCGTGGCGACGAACGGCTGTGCCCCTTATAAAACAGTTTTGACCCATGGGTTTGTGCTGGACGAGCAGGGGCGCAAGATGAGCAAGTCTTTGGGCAATGTGATGGATCCGCTGATCGCGATCAATGGCGGCAAAAATCAGAAGCAGGATCCGCCCTATGGAGCCGATATTATGCGCTTGTGGGTGGCCTCGGTAGACTATTCTTCCGATGTGCTGATTGGTAAGACGATCCTGAAGCAAATGTCGGATGTCTATCGCAAAATCCGCAATACAGCCCGGTTTTTGTTAGGTAATTTGCAGGGTTTCGATCCAACTACCCAGGCAGTCCATTACGAACAAATGCCGGAATTGGATCGTTATATGCTGCATCGGATCTCAGAGGTCTTTGCAGAGGTGACGGCGGCGTTCGAGAGCTATCAGTTTTACCGCTTCTTCCAGACGGTGCAGAATTTCTGCGCGGTGGATCTGTCGAACTTTTATCTGGATATTGCTAAAGATCGGCTCTATATTAGCGCGGTGGAGAGCGAGCGGCGACGCAGTTGCCAGACGGTGCTGGCGGTGGCAGTGGAAAGTCTGGCTCGTGCGATCGCGCCCGTACTCTGTCACATGGCCGAAGACATCTGGCAGCATCTCCCTTATCCCACTCCCCATGAATCTGTTTTTGAAGCCGGTTGGGTGCAGCCCAACGAGCGGTGGCGAGATCCAGAGTTAGCTGCGAAGTGGAAGCAACTGCGCGATATCCGCACTGAAGTTAATAAAGTGCTGGAGCAAGCCCGCAGCGAAAAAGCCATTGGCTCTTCCCTGGATGCCAAACTGTTGCTCTATGTTGCCGATCCAGCCTTGCGTCAGCAACTTGAGGATTTAAATCCCAGTGCTGAAACTGCTGCAGGTTCTGAGTCAATCGACACATCCCGTGGAGTTGAAGTGCCTGAGTCAACCGAATCAATTCCTGCTGCTGAAGCCCCTGAAACGGTTGGGGAGGACGAGGGTGCTGCACTTGAAGTAATCGATGAAAGTCCGGATGTCGCCGATGCAGTTGCCTCTGACGATGAAACAACAACTCCTGAAATAAACGGTCAGATCGCCGATTCTACTTCTACAATAGACGGCCAGATAACAGACGCAGCGATCTCTAATATCGCAGCAGTAGTTACCGAGGAAGCCCCGGCAGCGGTTGAACCAACCGAGGAACAGCCTGAACCTGAAAGCGCAATGGTTGAACCAACCGAGGAACAGCCTGAACCTGAAAGCGCAATGGTTGAACCAATCGAGGAACAGCCTGAACCTGAAAGCGCAATGGTTGAACCAATCGAGGAACAGCCTGAACCTGCAGACGCAATGGTTG